>ERZ836760.90-NODE-90-length-150827-cov-5.754225_pt1 | contig 150827 bp, 122 predicted proteins | sample MGYA00519941_ERZ836760 | MGnify/ENA primary metagenome ERZ836760 (study PRJEB31850, sample SAMEA3708807) | human gut metagenome | biome: human gut; feature: human-associated habitat; material: faeces | place: China | collected 2014 ... | reverse complement strand
CATAAAAACGCTCCGCGAGGATCGCCATGGGTTGGAAGAGAATTGGGCTGATGAAGCGACCCGCCGCAGGCGGAGAAGCTCGCGAGCGAGCTTCTTTCTTATACAGGAAGTTTTGTTCTTTGAAATGAAAGCGCACCGCAGAGATGAGTACTGCGTGAGAGGAAGAAGGATGCTGATGCAGCCGCACTCCGGCGCGGGAATGTGCCCTGCGAAGGAAGAAAGACTGCGCAGCAGAGAGGAAAATTCAGCAATGAATAAAATAGAAAAGACAAAGGGTGTTCTGGCAGCGGCAGCTCTGGCTGTTTTCTCTCTGGCAGGAGGAAGTCAGGCTCTTGCTATGGATGCTCCAGGAAGCGGAGATCCCCGCTGGGAGTACAGGGCAGATCACCACTGGTATTATCAGAGAGAGGATGGCTCTGTTCATACAGGCTGGCTTTCCTTTGAGGATGAATGGTACTGGTTTGATTCAGAGGGAAGGATGACAGAGGGCGGATTTCATGGAATTGATGGAAAGCGGTATTATTTTTTCAGCAATGGACACATGGCATGGAATCAGTATCTGGATTTGTCCTATTTGAATGAAGATGGGCAACCGGATGAGACTCATGATATTCGGATTGCAGGCGCTGGAACGCCTGACGGAGAGGCGAGGGATCTTCTGACGGATTATCTGTATCAGATTCCCCGTTCCTGGCTGGCACGGTTTGCAAAGGAGGACTGGCAGTTTCTGTTTTATCCGAATAAAAAGTTTTTTGAGGCACCAAATACCAGTCAGGGAATTTATTATGTGTATCACAGCACAGATACCTATTACAAAAAAGTAAAGTTTACCAGGCCGGAAGCAGTGCTCCAGGCTTTTGGAGAGTATGTGGGCTTTGCATCAGGGTGCTATCGGAAAGACAGTCAGTGGATGCAGGCGCTTTGGAAAGAGGCAAAACAGCTGCAGCCCCTTCTTCAGATTCCGGATATTTATTCCGGAGAGGCGCAGGTTTATTTTGGCAGCCTGTTTGCGGCTTATGTGGACGAAGAAACGCGGGATGAGGTGTTAAAGCGTTCTCCTGAAGCCGGGAGGATTCTCGATGAGATTTTAGTTTCTGCCGAAACGGAGGAAGCCGGAAAACGGATGGGAGAACGGCTGGAGAAAAGGCGGAAGGAGGATCTGGAACGGCTCTGGTGGGAAAATACAGAAAAGGGATATGGTCCTGGAGTTTCTGGAAAGCAGAGGCAGGGGAAGGGATCCTCAAATACAGCAGAAGAGCTGGCGGATTAATCTGCCAGCTCTTCCCATTTTTCATAAAGCTCTTCCAGGCTGCTCTGAATGGATTCTTTTTCCTGATTCAGTTCCATTAACCGGGAAACATCTGTGTATATTTCTTCCTGGCTGAGAAGCTGATCAATTTCTCCATCTCTTGCTTCCAGGCGAAGAATTTCCTCTTCGGTTTTTTTCAGGTCATTCTGACGTTTGCGGATACGGGCCTGCTCCTCCTTCTGTGCTTTCCAGTCCATCTTATTTTCAGACTGAAGCGATGCAGAGGAAGCAGCTGCATATTTTGCGGCAGCGCTGCTGTCTGAGGTAGAACTTCCTCTTCCGGCAGCAGCTACAGCACCGGAAAAGCCAGAGCTTCCGCTGACAGACGGATCCGTGTAAAGCTGATTCATCAGTTCCCGTTTTTCCAGATAATAATCATAGTTCCCAATATAATTTAAGAAGGTCTGTCCCGTCAGCTCTAGGATTCTTGTTGCGGTCTGGTTGATAAAGTATCGGTCATGGGACACATAAAGGACGGTTCCGGTGTAATGACGGAGCGCATCCTCCAGGATCTCCTTGGAGGTAATGTCCAGATGGTTGGTCGGCTCGTCGAGAATCAGGAAATTGGCTTCGGAAAGCATCAGCTTTGCAAGAGAAACCCGTCCCCGCTCTCCGCCGCTCAAATCAGAGATCCGTTTAAATACATCATCTCCAGTGAAAAGGAAGGCGGCCAGAATATTGCGGACATGAGTGTTGGTCAGATTGGGGTAAGCATCGGAAACCTCCTCAAATACCGTTTTTTCCATATGAAGCACATGGTGTTCCTGATCATAATAGCCGATATGAACCTTGGAGCCAAGGGTAATAGTTCCGCTGTCGGATGGAACCATGGCGTTGATCATTTTTAAAAGGGTGGTTTTTCCCGTTCCGTTGTTGCCGATGACAGCAACTCTTTCTCCACGTTTGATATCAATATCCACCTGGGAAAACAGCTTCTGGGAACCAAAGGACTTTGCCAGATCCCGGATGGTCAGTACGTCATTGCCGCTGACAATATTTGGCTCCAGGGAAATGTGCATTTCATCGTTGACCTCAGCCGGCTTATCCAGAACCTGAATTTTGGAAAGCATTTTTTCACGGCTTTCTGCCCGTTTGATGGATTTTTCCCGGTTAAAGGATTTTAATTTGGCAATTACCTCTTCCTGATGGCGGATTTCCTGCTGCTGGTTTAAGTAGGCCTTCATCTGAGCAGCACGGATCATGGCCTTTTTTTCGCTGTAGGCAGTGTAATTGCCCTGGTACACACTGCAATGACCCTGCTCCAGCTCCACGATTTTGGTGACAACCCGGTTTAAGAAATACCGGTCATGAGCGACAATGACAACAGCGCCGTTATAGTTTAACAGATAGTTTTCCAGCCAGGAGATGGATTCCATATCCAGATGGTTGGTTGGCTCGTCCAAAAGAATCACATCTGGTTTGGACAGAAGAAGCTTTCCAAGGGAAACCCGTGTTTTCTGTCCTCCGGAAAGAGTGGAGACTTCTTTGGAAAATTCCTCTTCCGTAAAGCCCAGGCCTTTTAATACGCCGGTCAGCTCGCTTTTCCAGGCATAGCCGTTTTCCAGCTCAAAGGTATGGTTTAAACGGCTGTAGGAGGAAAGCAGCTGCTCCAGCTCCTCGCCGGAGGCATGCTGCATACTTAACTCCAGACTTCGAATCTGCTGTTCCATTTCAATAATGGGGCGTTTTACTTCTTTTAATTCTTCATAAATGGTTTTGGCGCTGTCCAGATCCTGGTGCTGGGCCAGATAGCCCAGGGTTTTTCCCTTGGAAAGAACTACCTCTCCTGTATCGGCGTTCAGCTCACCTACGATGATTTTCAGCAGGGTGGATTTGCCGGCTCCATTAATGCCTACAATGGCGGCTTTTTCCTGATCTTCTATATGAAAGGATACCTCGGAAAGAATCTGATCCGTACCAAAGGCCTTGCTGATATGGCTGCAGGATAAAATCATAAATATAAAACTCCATTTCTGTAAAATATCGTAACTATTCAGGACGAAAACTGGCAGAAAAATCAGTGTCAAGTTTGTTGTAAGAGGATTTTTTTCCAGTTTTCACATCGGAGGAATCTCCGATGCTTCTCGTCCGGCTTTGCCGGATAAGAAGATGGCCCGTCCTGAACAGTTACAAATTATCAATAATCTTAGTAAAAATCACTGATTTCAGTAAAATCCTTCTATCAGTATAATATAGGGATCCGTTTATTTCAAGTAAGTCTTACCTGTAGTTTTTCCTTTTCTCAGGGAAACGACATAAGAACTGCCTTATTTTTATGCAGTTTTTTGTTGCCGATTTGCCTGTCATACGTTATAATAGATACGTTAAGCATCAATATGAGTGATTGCGTACCTGTTCCGGACTGCCTGCAGGCACAAAAGACACTGCGGTTTTGTTTACCGGCAGAAGCTGCGGAATAATTACAGAATCAGGAAATGAGGAGATTCAAATGAGCGAAAGAAAAGTTGGAACAATATCAAGAGGCATCCGCTGCCCAATTATCCGTGAAGGAGATAATCTGGCTGACATCGTGGTAACCAGTGTGCTGGAAGCGGCTGAAAGTGAAGAATTTGCATTAAGAGACCGGGATGTTATTGCAGTAACCGAGTCTGTTGTGGCGAGAGCACAGGGAAACTATGCCAGTGTCCAGGCAATCGCGGAGGATGTAAGGGCAAAGCTTGGCGGAGAAACTGTTGGTGTGATTTTCCCGATTCTGTCAAGAAACCGTTTTGCAATCTGTTTAAAGGGAATTGCCATGGGCGCAAAAAAAGTTGTGCTGATGTTAAGCTATCCCAGTGATGAGGTAGGCAACGAACTGGTATCTCTGGATAAGCTGGATGAAGCAGGCATCAATCCCTACAGCGATGTGCTGTCTCTGGAGCAGTACAGAAGCCTGTTTGGTGAGAACCGCCATCCCTTCACCGGCGTAGACTATGTGGACTACTACAGTCAGATTGTCAGAGAGGCCGGCGCTGAGGTTGAAGTGGTATTTGCCAACAATCCCAGAGCAATTTTAGACTATACAAAGAATGTTCTGACCTGCGATATTCATACCCGCGCAAGAACCAAGAGAATTCTTCTGGCAGCAGGCGCAGAGAGGGTATGCGGTCTGGATGATATTATGAACGCTCCAGTTGACGGAAGCGGATGCAATGAGAGATATGGTCTTCTGGGATCTAACAAGTCCACAGAGGATACGATTAAGCTCTTCCCGAGAGAGTGCCGTGATTTTGTGCTGGATATTCAGAGCCAGATTCTGGATAAAACCGGAAAGCATGTAGAGGTTATGGTATACGGTGACGGTGCATTTAAGGATCCGGTAGGAAAGATCTGGGAGCTGGCAGATCCGGTGGTTTCTCCGGCTTATACGGACGGTCTGGAGGGAACTCCCAATGAGCTGAAGTTAAAATATCTGGCTGACAATGATTTTAAGGATCTGTCCGGTCAGGCATTGAAGGATGCTATCTCCAAACGGATTCAGGAGAAGGAAGACAATTTGGTAGGAAACATGGCTTCTCAGGGTACAACTCCGCGTCGCCTGACCGATTTAATCGGTTCTCTCTGCGATTTGACCAGCGGTTCCGGAGACAAGGGAACTCCCATTATTCTGGTACAGGGATACTTTGATAATTTTACAAATTAATCCTGGAAGATGCCGATAAAAACTGTGTTATACAGACAAAATTTTTTTGAAATCGGTTCTGGATTTTATACAGATCAGGTATTGTGTTTTTTGTAGAAAAAGTGATAAAATAAGCGTGCAGCAGAGGAAGAAAGAGCTTCCAGGGCTGCACGTTTTTTGTGTCATAGGAAAGGTTATCCTGTTATAATCAGGAAATAAAATTTCTTTTTAATTCATAGCAACAGTTCAGCTATGTGAAGATTCAGACAGAAAAAAGCGCTGAAAGCTTGTTTTTATAAGATTTGTCCTGTCTGAATCTTTATAGGGAGCATGCCCGATGCTTCTTGTCTGCTGTAAGCGGGCAAGAAGATGCATGGCTGAACGGTTGCAATTCATAGCGAAGGAGACGGATTATGTCTAAAGCAGATGTGGTATTAGGTTGTTTTTATGGAGATGAAGGAAAGGGAAAGGTCATTGACTACCTGGCAGCAGACGCGGATATTGCCGTGCGGGCTACAGGCGGAGACAATGCCGGTCATACAATTAAGACAAACGGAGTAAAATATGCAATGCATCTGATTCCTTCCGGAATTCTGTCCGGTCACACGGTTGGAGTAATTGGAAACGGTGTTGTTCTGAATCCTGAGGTTCTTCTGAACGAAATTGACAATCTGGTTTCCCACGGATATGAGATAAAGAATCATTTAAAAATCAGCGAGAAAGCACACATTATTCTGCCTTATCACAGTATGCTGGATCTGGCCTTAGAGAAGGCCAGGAAGAATCTGAAAATCGGAACCACAGGAAAGGGAATCGGACCTGCATACTGCGATAAGTATGAGCGCAGCGGACTTCGGGCTGAGGATCTGTACAGCGACGATTTCCGTGAAAAACTGACAGCTCTGGTAGAGCATAAAAAAGCTCTGGTGGAGTTTTACGATCCGGAGAATGAGGACGCAAAAAAACTGCTGGATCCGGAGAAGATTTATGAGCAGTATACAGCTTATGCAGAGAAGCTAAAGCCCTATGTCTGCGATACAGTTACCTATCTTCATAAAGCAATGGAGGAAAATAAAAAAATTGTAGTGGAAGGCGCCCAGGCGACTCTCCTCGATATTGATTTTGGCTCCTATCCCTATGTAACCTCCTCCAATCCAACGATTGGCGGAATTATTACTGGAACCGGTATGAGTTCTGCAGATATGGGAAATGTTTACGGTGTGATCAAGGCGTATTCCAGCCGTGTGGGAGCCGGTCCTTTTGTGACAGAGCTTCTGGATGAAACAGGAGATCGCATCCGGGAACTGGGCCATGAGTACGGAACGACGACGGGACGTCCAAGACGATGCGGCTGGCTGGATCTGGTAACCTTAAAATATGCAAAGCGCGTCAATGGACTGACAGCTTTGGCAGTCAATCATCTGGATACCATTGGCCAGTTTGACCAGATTAAAGTCTGCGTTGCTTACGACTGTGATGGCAAAGTGACAGAGGATTTTTCCACCAACCTGAAGTTTTTAAACAGTGCAAAGCCGGTTTATCGGGAATTTGACGGGAATTTCGGAGAGATTTCAGACTGCAAGACCTTTGAGGAACTGCCGGAAAATGCAAAGGCCTATATCCGTTTTATTGAAGAGTACATTGGCATTCCGGTAAAATTCATTGGAACAGGGGCAGAGCGGGAAGCCATGATTGTTCGCTGAGACCTCCGGGCAGAAGAATAAAACGAAAGTATAATGGCAGTAGACAGTAAAACAGCGGAAAGGATAGTAAAACCTCTCCGCTGTTTTCGTTAATTTTCTGTTTCCGTTGGCAATTTGAGGGCAGTCTGAATGGTGAACACCGTTTCAGTGTAGCTGACATCCAGAATGCTCTTGTATTTTTTGGCAATGGTTTCCATCAGCGCTAAACCAAAGCCATGGGCTTCCGACTCCGGCTTTGTGCTGCGCAGTCTGCCATCTTGGTCGGTGGACAGGCAGCCGTTGTAGCCGTTTTCACAAAGCACCGCCAGAAATCCGCTGCGGATGTAGGTGCGCAGGTGGATAAACCGATTCCCTTTTTCTGCCTGTCCGGCGGCTTCCAGAGCGTTGCCCAGAAGGTTCATAAACAGGGGGCAAAGGTTCTCCTCCGGAATGGAAAGCTTTGGTGTCAGCATGGCATTGATGGCAAAGTGCTGAGTAAACTGTACTTGTGAAGTCTGCCGGTTTTGTCCCTTTAGTTCAGTAAGAAACCGCCTGATTCCATCAAAGTTTCTGCCTTCGTACATGGTGTTTAGGGCGGTGAGCCAGTAGAGCAGCCCGCCGTAGTATCCTGTTTGGAGCAGTGCTGCCCATTGATCTTTGAGATAGCGGAACAGATACCCCTGCCGCATGGCGGAAACTGTCCAGCAGCCTGTCAGAACGCTCAGGCTCCAAATGGTCAGCCGCAATAGTGACTTGCGAAACACCTTGTCCCGATGCAAGAGAAGGTAGACTGCCAATGTCAGCGCAGGCTCTGCTGCCATGGGGTCAAAGGGCCTTTGAGTTCCATCTGCGGAAACGGCAGATGACTGTTCCCATTCCAGATAGGTCCAGTTTCCTTCCAGAACGTTAAATTGATGCAGGAATGCAAGAAGCCCCACGCATACAAACAGGAACGCAGTGGCAAGGCAAAACCGCAGAGTCCGTTTCAATGCTACACCTCCTCTACTTTTTTTCTTTCATTGTTTTTATTAAGTTTTCTGGTTTAAAAAGGGGGCCTCGCAAAGAGGTGCGCAGGAATCGCGGATTACCAGCCTGTGGGGAACCAGCACCTTTGATGCCATGTCCATAGGGGAGTCTAAGTGAAGCTTCAGTTGACGGACAGCCTCAGCACCCAGCTGCCAGGGATTAATATCAATGGCAGTCAGCTGTGGTACATGGTGAAGGGCAATAGAGGAATCGTTGAAAGTAATCAGGGAAAGCTGCTCCGGTATCCGAATGTTCCATTCAATCAGACGACATTCCAATTCACGAATCAGCATATCATCGCTGACAAGAAGAGCTGTTGGAGCTGATTGACCAGTAAAAACGGATTTCATTCTTGCAAGTCCTGCTTCCTGGGACAAATCCTCCATATGAAAGGTATGTTCCGGAAGAAAGGGAAGCTGATGCTGCATCAGGGACTGGACATATCCTGCGTAGCGATCCTGGTTAAAGAGAAAGGAGGTATCTCCGCTTAAATAGGCAATCCGGGAGTGGCCTAGACTGATGAGATAATCCACGGCTTCTCTGGCTGCAAGCAGATTATCACTGTCAACATAAATAGTTTCGCTGGGATAGGCGGAAACCTTTCCGATCAGCACATAGGGAATCCTGGAAGAATGAAAATAGTCAATCAGGATATCCTGATTTTTGGAATATAGGAAAAGAAAGGAATCTGCCCGTCCGCTTTTAATCAGAAGTTTCGCATTTTCCAGAAGCTCTTCCTCCGTTTCTCCCATGACCATGGAAACTGTCCAGTGATATTCCCGGCAGAGACTGGCAATGCCGCAGCTGGATTTCAGATAAAAGGTGTTTTCTGAAAGATCACTGCGTCTGAAAGGCGGAAATATAATGGCAGTTGATTTGACAGCAGGAGCAATCTGTTGTGGATCCGGGTAGTTTGATGTATATCCAAGGGCAGACATGGCGCTGCGCACCTTTCGTTTTGTTTCTTCGCTGATAGATGGCAGATTCTGGCAGGTTCTGGTTACGGTAGAGGGAGAGACGCCGGCCAGCTTTGCGACATCCTTGATGGTTGCACTCATGACAAGACCTCCTGATGGGTTTCTTTTTTTACAACTATAGCGAAAAAGGAGGAACAAGTCAAGCAACAGAATGCAAATACATGCATGAATGAACTGTTATAATACAATACAAACTATGCAAATATTACGCAAAAGACGGCGGAGAATTTTTTCCCAGCCGTCTTTTCGTTTGTGTTAGAAAAAGGTAATATGATATTCTTTACAGATTTTTCGAATTTCCCATATGCCGATAAGAATGGATGCAGCGCCAGTTAAAATGTTGCTGATTCCCATAACAATTCCTACGCTGATGCTTCCAAGAACCGTAAAATTCTGAAGGAACCACAAAACCGGTATGCGGAAGAGGAAGACGCGCATGAAGTTAATCACCAGGGTCAGTCGTGTTTTTCCAAAGCCGTACAGCAGGGAAAGGACAGCGGCATTGATGCCAAGAGGAACAGCACCCAGAGCCTCGTACCGGTAGATGGAGACAATCATCTGAAGAAATTCTTCATCAGAGCCGGCAAACAGCCAGCTGATCTGACGGATGAAAACCAGAGACAGGGTCATAAAGAAAAAGCCGATAACGGTGTTAATTACCAATACGCACTGGAAGGCCTTCAGGGCGCGCTTGGGCTCCCCAGCTCCCAGATTCTGGCTGATTATGGCAGATCCGCCCTCCTGAAATCCGTTTTGAGGCATGGTAGTAAAGCCGCCGATATTATTGGAGATTCCAAGGGCTCCTACTGTCAGGGGAGTGTAAATGGTACTCATGGAGTTTACAATCACCTTTCCAAAGGAAAAGGCTACCTTTTCTATAATAACCGGAATGGACAGGGTGATCATGGGTCTGGTTACATCTGCCTTCATGGAAATGGAGGACAGAGAAAAGCCAAAGGCATTGTCCTTCTGATTCAGATTTTTGAAGGCAGCTGCCAGAAGGAAGGTCTGAGAGATAATCGTTGCAACGGAAATCATATTGATTCCGCAGTTAAGGATATAAACGAAGAGGGCTGTCAGAGCCAGCTTTAATCCAATAACCACCATATTCAGATTCAGAATCCGTTTGGAATTGCCCCGGGCCCGTTCAATGGCAATGTAAACATTGTTAAAGAAGCTGATAACCATTCCGAACAGCTCCAGAATAAAGTACTGGGTTCCTCCTGCAATAAATTCCTCCGGCGTTTTTGCAAGACGAAGAAACTGGGGAGTAAAGGGAACCAGAACTACCAGAAGGGTCAGTCCCAGAATCGCACACATGGCAAACAGAGTGCTGACCCGTTTTTTGACCAGCTGAAAATCTCCGGATCCATAGGCCTCGCTGATTTTGATGCTGGCGCCGACAGCAAGACCGCCTCCCAGGGCAGAAAGCATCAAATTGATCTGGGAGAGGTAGGCAACAGTGGATACGGCAGTGGCGCTGATATGAGCGGCCATCATGGAATCAAATATTTTAAACAGCTGGGTAAGGCTCTGGTACAGAGCCAGTGGAAAGCCAACATAGAGAACGACTCTCCACATATTGTCGTGCAGGGAAAAATCCCGGAATTGTTTGTCCTTGTCTGAAAGCTGCGCTTGACTTTTCATGTCTGTTTCCTCATTTCTCATAGGATAATTTCGAATCTTATCCTATAACAAAAAAAGGATATTTTTTACAGAATAAACGTCTTATATGAAAAAAACTACAGATTATTTGTCTGAATTGCAGAATTGTGATACAATAAAGGAAGAAGAGGAATAAAGACGCTGCAGAGAGAGGCGCTGCTGGGAAAGAGACAGTGTGGCAGGAGAAAAAGGGCGGCAGAAGCAGTGCCGCCTTTTCAGAAAAAAGGAGTTGGAGCGAATGGATACAGAAGAAAAAGGAATTTGTCAGGGATGTTTTGACGTTCAGCAGGATGAGGAGCTGCAGGATAAGCCTTCGGGAGTATTTGCCAGCAGAAAACGGCGTCCAGTAGATTTTTCCATGACAGCGGATCACAGCCACGGCTATTATGAGCTGTTTTATCTGGCAACAGGGAGATGCCGGATCTTTTTAAACCATACCATATATCATTTGGAGCCGGGGGATCTGATCCTGATTGAGCCCCAGGCGCTTCACCGGACCATCTACGGCCTTACCAGGGAAAATGAACGGATTGCAGTGGGATTTGCACCTGAACATATGAAGCAGCTGGAAATACAGTGGGGAAAGGACTGGTCGGGGCGCCTGAGGGGAAAGCCCTGTATTTCTGTAGAACCGGGGCGGCGCAGATATGTGGAAAATCTGCTGGAAAAAATTCTCTCAGAACAGAAAAACAGAGATGTGTTTTCTGATGTGCTGATTCGCAATTATCTGTTGGAGCTTCTGGCCTTTTGCGGACGGTACCGGCTGGAGCATCAAAGCCCCAGAATTCAGGATGTGGCAGAGTCGGCAGCTCAGGAGGCTGAAATTCAGGAGGCGGCCTCTTATATTTATCACCATTTTAGGGAACCGCTTACCCTGGAGCTGGTGGCAGGACGAGTTCACATGAGTCCGGCTTATTTTTCCAGGCGATTTAAAAAGCTGACAGGCTTTGGATATAAGGAATATTTGAATTATGTCCGTTTGAAGGAGGCGTCCCGGATGCTTTTGGAAACAGAGCTGTCAGTGGCTGACATTGCTCAGCTGTGCGGATTTTCTGATGGAAATTATTTTGGAGATTTGTTTAAAAAAGAAAAAGGGATTTCTCCCAGAGTATACAGGAAAAATCCCCAGAGGTTTATTTGACGCTCAGATAACAAAAAAGCTGTTTTAAATAAGCAGAGAGACTGTCCGGATTCTGAAGACAGACATCAATCAGGGCAGCATAGGAGCATTTGTCCCTTCGCTCTTTTTTCAGGGCTGGTTCCCATACGGGAGTAAACTGAGGAAGGAAAACGCCCTGCTCTCTGGTGTAGCAGTTTTTTGCAGTGGCTTTGACACAGGCACTCTGGTTGTACCTGACTGCCTCTGCCTTAGGAACCGCCTGATCCTCCTCAGGCAGGTAATAATAATTCTGATAGTTGGAATAAAAATTCTTCAGCTCTCCTTCAAACAGCGTAACCTCTAGGGTCAGCTGGTTCTGAGAAACAAAGCAGGATACCGGCTCAAGGCAGCAGGAAAAGGGAACGGGAACCGCGCAGGGACTCTGGCAAATCAGCTCCAGAAGATGGCGTTTGCTTCCGTCATTGCAGACTTCTGTAAGAATCTGCTGGCTTTTCAGAAACATGTTACCTTCGAAAAAGTCTGGGTAATGGAGGATGGGAAGGATGGACGGCATACCCTTTAGATCATCTTCGTTGTGAAGGATCAGCAGATCATACAGCTCATCGTCATGGTTCTTCAAATAGGTACGGTATACATCAATAAGCTGGCCTCCGGAGTACCGATCTGTCCGTGAAATGCCAAGAAATGCTTCGATGGCTTTCTGCTTCATGCTTTCCAGTCCCAGCAGTTTTCGGTATGGTCTGATTTTTTTGTAAATATCAATGCTTGTAACAGCAGAAAAATCATAATCCTTTTTCAGATGGCGGCACCGTTTTAACAGATAGGGAATGTCAAATCCGTCTCCGTTAAAGTGAATCAGGATTTTATAATTTTTCAGAAAAGAAAAGAAGCTGTCAAGCAGCTCCGGTTCTGCAGCAGCCGTATCTGCAAACCACTGAATCAGATTCCAGCAGCCGTCCTGAAAATAGGTGCAGCCAATGAGATATAGATTGGATGAATCACCGGAAAATCCGGTGGTTTCAATATCAAAAAACAGAAGCTCAGAAAGAGGGCCAATCCGATCAAGGGGGTAAGTATCAGGCAAATCCAGTTTTTTCGTTATTGTAATCATAGTCTTCCTCCTTGTTCGATTATAGAGGGAGGGAAAAAGAAAGTCAATGAAAAAACACCAGGCAGGAATCCCTGTGAGAAGGAGAAAATAAAAAGAAATCGAATGTCTGTTCGGTGGCATATTGCAATCAGGAGTTTCTTATGGTATGATGTCCGTAAAGTGAACAGCAGGAGGAATTTATCAGTGTTTTCATATATAAAAGGACCCTTGGTGGAAGTATGGGAGGGTGGAATCGTTGTGGAAGCAGGCGGAATTGGATGGAATATTCTTGTTCCTCTGTCCGTGCTTGACCGTTTGCCCAGAATCGGAGAGGAGCTCAAGATCTATACTTCTTTTCAGGTGAGAGAGGATGCCATGACTCTGTATGGCTTTTTCAACAGCCAGGATCGGAAGATGTTTAACCAGCTTCTGGGAGTCAATGGGATTGGCCCAAAGGCAGCTCTGGGTATTCTGTCTGCGCTGCAGCCAGATGATTTGCGAATGGCGATTCTCTCAGAGGATGCAAAAGCCATTGCCAGAGCTCCGGGCATTGGCCCTAAGACAGCCAAGCGGGTGATTCTGGATTTAAAGGATCGGATCCGGATGGAGGATGTGCTGCCTTCTGCTTTTGGAGCCGAAATGGAACCGGCAGAGACGGCTGGATCCGGAATGGAGGGAACCGGCAGAGAGGCTATAGAGGCGCTGGTGGCATTGGGATATTCCCTGACGGAAGCATCCAGGGCTGTACGGAAAATCGAGATCACAGAGGATATGACAGTGGAGGCAGTTTTAAAGGCATCTCTGAAGTATCTGGCAATCTGAGTGCGGGACAAATACAACAAGTGTGGAGAGTAAGATGGAGCGGAGAATCATAACAACAGAGATTACCGAAGAAGACAAATATATAGAACCCAGTCTCCGTCCGCAGCTGCTGGACGAATATATCGGGCAGGAAAGGATCAAAAGCAATCTGAAGGTGTATATGCAGGCTGCAAAGGCCAGAGGAGAGTCTCTGGATCATGTGCTGTTTTATGGTCCGCCGGGACTGGGGAAAACCACCCTGTCCGGAATTATTGCCAATGAGATGGGCGTTCATATGAAGGTGACGTCGGGACCGGCTATTGAAAAGCCGGGGGAGATGGCGGCCATTCTCAATAATCTGCAGGAGGGAGATGTTCTCTTTGTAGATGAGATTCACAGGCTGAACCGTCAGGTGGAAGAGGTGCTTTATCCGGCGATGGAGGATTTCGCTATTGATATTATGCTGGGCAAGGAGTCCTCAGCCCGTTCGATCCGTCTGGATCTGCCCCATTTTACCTTGGTAGGAGCTACAACCAGAGCGGGACTTCTCACAGCGCCTTTGCGGGATCGGTTTGGGGTGATTCAGAAAATGGAGTTTTACCGGCCGGAGGAGCTGCAGATTATTGTAGAGCGGTCAGCCGGTGTTCTTGGTGTGGAGATAGAGCCGGAGGGTGCAGCGGAAATTGCACGGCGCTCCAGAGGAACCCCTCGTCTTGCCAACCGTCTGCTGAAACGTGTTCGGGATTTCGCCCAGGTGAAATATGACGGGGTCATTACGAAGCAGGTGGCTGATTTCGCCCTGGATATCCTGGATGTGGATAAGCTGGGCCTGGATAACAATGACAGAAATATTCTGATGATGATGATTGAAAAGTTTGGCGGGGGTCCGGTAGGTCTGGATACTCTGGCAGCGGCCCTGGGAGAGGATGCGGGAACTCTGGAGGATGTGTATGAGCCGTATCTTTTGATGAACGGATTTTTGAACCGGACGCCAAGAGGACGGGTGGCGACAGAGAGTGCATACCGCCATCTGGGAATTCCCTTTGGAGAGTGACGAAAAACAGGCTGTGGAGTTTTGAAAATTCATTAGAAAAGTTGCTTGTTGATTCTATGAGGATATGGTACACTGTTACTGTATGCCTGTATTCCGGAAGGAAAACGGGCCACAGAAGCGATGACAGGTGGAATAAGGAACAAAAGAATCGGGAGCCGAGAATATGAGTCAGAAAAATTATGCGGAAGTTTTGATAGATGGTGTGGTATATACGCTGGGCGGCACAGAAGATGAGGCCTATCTACGGAGAGTTGCAGCATATTTAAATGAAAAAATAGGCACAATTAAGAAGCAGAGAGGTTTTTCTAGGCAGAATGCGGATTATCAGAACCTGATGATTCATCTGAATATTGCAGATGATTATTTTAAGGAGCAGGAGCGGGCAGATATGCTCAGCGGCCAGAAGGCGCTGCTGGAAAAAGAGGCCTACAGCCTGAAGCATGAATTGATTACCATGCAGATGCGGATGGAGGCTATGGAGAAGGAAATGCAGGAGGAGAAAGCAAGGGCAGAGGAACTGGTGCGAAAAGCGTCGGAAACAGCTTCTGACGCAGATAGTAACAGACACAGAAAATAAAACAGCAGGTGAAAGCTTCAGGGGGTGCTCTTTTTTCATAAGGGTCATCCTCTGCTTTATGTTATAACTGTTCAGGAGGAATCGTGTGAAATTACCAGTAGAAATCCTGGCTCCGGCCGGGTCCGTGGAAAGCATGAAGGCAGCGGTAAATGCCGGGGCTGATGCAGTATATATGGGGGGAAGCCGGTTTGGAGCCCGGGCGTATGCGGAGAATCCAGAGGGAGATCAGTTTTTAGAGGCTCTTGATTATGCCCACCTTCATGGCTGCAGCCTGTATATGACGGTCAATACATTAGTAAAGGAAGAGGAGCTGGGACAGCTGTATGATTTTCTTATGCCCTGCTATGAACGGGGGCTGGATGCAGTGATTGTTCAGGATATGGGGGTTTTTTCGTTTATCCGAAAACATTTTCCGGACCTTCCAATTCATGCCAGCACTCAGATGACGGTTACAGGATGGCGAAGCGCCGCTATGTTGAAGGAGCTGGGAGCCAGCCGGGTGGTAACGGCAAGAGAGCTTTCTCTGGCAGAGATTGCTCAGATCAGGGATCATGTGGATATTGAGATTGAGAGCTTTGTTCACGGCGCTCTCTGTTACTGCTATTCCGGCCAGTGTCTGTTAAGCAGCCTGATTGGCGGACGAAGCGGAAACAGGGGACGATGCGCCCAGCCCTGCAGGCTTCCCTATGATGCGCCGGGACAGGCCCTGTCCTTTAGGACAGGCTCAGAGCGGGGAACAGGAAGGAAGAATAGAGAGAACGGCGGAGAAAAGACTGGGGGAAAGAACAGAGAAAAGAGGCAGCAGGAGAAGGATAACCGCTATCTGATGAGCTTAAAGGATCTGTGTACGCTGGATATTCTTCCTGATATTATTGAGGCAGGTGTCTATTCCCTGAAGATTGAAGGGAGAATGAAAAGTCCCCGGTATACGGCTGGTGTGGTCAGTGTGTACCGCAAGTATGTAGATCAGTATTTGGCCAGGGGACGGGAGGGCTATCGGATATCCGATGAGGATCGGAAAATGCTTCTGGATCTTTTCGATCGGGGCGGACAGACGGAAGGATACTACCGGCAGCACAATGGCAGGGATATGATTGCACTGAAGGAAAAGCCGGCGTTCCGACAGGGCAATCAGCAGCTATTTGATCGTCTGGATGCGGAATATGTTCACAGTGGAAAGCAGGAGCCGATTCGGGGCCATGTAACAGCCAGAGAAGGGCAGCCAGTAACTTTGTATTTGGAAAAAGCTCCTGTGTCTGTGACGGTTTCCGGGGAGGTGGTTCAAACAGCTCAGAATCAGCCGATGACAGAAGAAAAGCTGTTAAAACAGATTCAGAAAACGGGAGGCTCGCCCTTTTACTTTGAAGAGCTGACCGGTCAGGCAGAGGGCTCCTGCTTCCTTCCGGTACAGGCATTAAATGGACTTCGCAGAGCCGGATTGGAGCAGCTGGAGGAGGCAATCCTTTCTCCCTACCGGAGAAAGGCAGAGCCGGAGGGTGAAAACGAAGAAGGAGTCACTGAACGGCCAGTTTCTGCGGCAGCAAAGGAAGAACAGGAGCGAAGCTTTGTAAAGTCAGGAAAAAGTCCAGAATTTTTGGTATCTCTGGAATCGCCAGAGGGACTGTCTGTAGCAGCAGCGCACCCGGAGGTGGACGGTATTTATCTGGACAGCACAGGCTTTGGACCGGAGTTGTGGAAACAGGCAGTAGAGCAATGCCACCAAGCAGGCAAGTTTTGCGGACTGATTTTCCCTCAGATTTTCCGTCAGGAGGCAGAAGAATTTTTTATGGCTGCTGCAAAGGAATTGAGAGAGGCCGGTTTTGATGTTCTGGTAATCCGTTCTATGGAGGAGCCCCGCTTTTTAAGAGAGCTGGGACTGGGGCAGATTCCTCTTGTGTTTGATTCCAATCTATATGCCATGAATCATCAGGCGGCAGCGCAGATGATCCATATGGGCGCAGGAAGGCTGACCTTCCCTCTGGAGCTAAACAGCAGAGAGCTGGAACAGCTGAAGGAGGCATCAGAGGGCATTGGCTGGGAGATGACCATTTATGGTCACTATCCGGCTATGGTTTCTGCCCAGTGCGTGGTGCGTACTACAAAGGGGTGTACGAAAAAGCCAGAGCTGCTTTTGATTCGTGACAGAGTAGGAAAAGAGCTTCCAGTGAAAAATCACTGTCAGTTCTGCTACAATACCATTTACAATCCCAGTCCATTGAGTCTTCTGGGACAGGAAGATGCAGTGCTCAGGCTGCAGCCGGAGGGATTGAGGCTGGTATTTACTACGGAGACTCCGGCTCAGATTCAGGAGGTTATGGATGCGTTTGCGGATCACTTCCGGTATGGAAAGGATACGCCATCGCCAATAAAGGATTTCACAAGAGGCCATTTCAGACGAGGCGTGGAATAGGAGATTTATGGTTAATGTAATAATTGAGGTGTCAAAATATCTTCTGATTATTTTGATGGCGCTTTACACCTACTGGAATTTCCGGTATTTTCGATATCAGGAGGTCTGGCAGCAGAACCGGGTATGCGCAAAGCAGAATGCTGTGATGTTTCTGATGCATTTGCTGGCTTATGCTGTTTTGTATCTGAAGTCTGAGGATGAGAGAGTGGTTCTGTTTTACCTGGCTCAGATGGTATTTTTTGCTGCCTATATGGGACTTTCCCGGTATTTTTACCGTAATCTGTCCAGGATCCTGATGAACAATATGTGCATTCTTCTGATGATCGGGCTGATGATTCTGACCAGGCTTTCCTTTGATAAGGCAGTCAGACAGTTTTTGATTGTGGCTGTGGCGGCTCTGATTACCTGGATCATTCCCTTTGTGATGGATCGGGCCTGGCAGCTGGCAGAGATTCCCTGGTTTTACGGAATCGGCGGTCTGGCAGTTCTGGCCCTGGTGTGGGTTGTGGGAAATAACAGCTTTGGGGCCCAGCTGTCCATTACTGTTGCAGGGATTTCTTTTCAGCCATCGGAATTTGTAAAAATTACCTTTGTATTTTTTGCAGCCGCTATGTTTTACAGGTCTGTGGATTTTAGAACTGTGGCTGCAGTGACAGCGGTGGCAGCCGGTCATGTGCTGGTTTTGGTTCTGTCAAAGGATCTGGGAAGCGCTCTGATTTTTTTCCTGACCTACCTGACCATGCTGTTTGTGGCAACAGGGAAATGGCTTTATCTGGGAGCCGGGCTGGGCTGTGGCTGCGGGGCGTCTGTTCTGGCCTATTATCTCTTTGCCCATGTGAGAACCCGGGTGGCAGCCTGGCGGGATCCCTGGGCGGATATTGACAACCGGGGATATCAGATTACGCAGTCTCTGTTTGCTATAGGAACAGGAGGCTGGTTCGGAATGGGGCTTTATCAGGGGATGCCCTACAAAATTCCTGTGGTGGAAAAGGATTTTGTATTTGCGGCAGTATCAGAGGAGCTGGGCGGCATTTTTGCTATCTGCATTCTGCTGATTTGTCTGGGCTGCTTTCTTCAGTTTATGATGATTGCAGGAAGAATGCAGGCTCTGTTTTATAAGCTGATTGCCTTTGGATTGGGAATGGTTTATGGAATCCAGGTTTTCCTGACTGTGGGAGGCGTGACAAAATTCATTCCCTCTACAGGCGTGACCCTTCCCTTTGTCAGCTACGGAGGAAGCTCTATCCTCAGCACCTTTATGGTGTTTGGAGTGCTTCAGGGACTGTACATTCTGAAAAAGAATGATGAGGAGGACTATGAATAAACAGACGCCTAATCCCGGGGAGAATAAACATATTCTGCTGATTACCTATGCGGTGGTGGGAATGTTTGTATGCCTGATGGGATATTTTGGTTATTTTCTGCAGGTGCAGAGCGAGACAGTAATTAATAATTCTTATAATGCCCGCCTGGACAGCTTTTCGGATCGGATTATCCGGGGAAAGATTTTAAGCAATGACGGAAGAGTGCTGGCAGAAACTGCAGTACAGGAGGACGGTTCAGAGGTGAGAACCTATCCCTATCAGGATTTGTTTGCCCATGCAGTGGGATATTCAGATCATGGAAAGGCGGGACTGGAGGCTCTGGCTAATTTTTATCTTCTGTCCTCTCATATGAATCTGGCAGAGCAGACGCTGAATCAGCTGGCAGATCGAAAGAATCTGGGAGATAATGTAATTACAACCCTGGATGTGGATCTGCAGCAGGCAGCACAGGCAGCTCTGGGAGATCGAAAAGGGGCTGTCGTGGCTCTGGAACCGGATACAGGGAAAATCCTCGCCATGGTTTCCAGACCGGGATTTGATCCGAACACCCTGGGACAGGAATGGGAAACGCTGATTTCCGGAGACAATACCCAGGCCCAGCTGTTAAACCGGGTATCTCAGGGGGTATATCCGCCAGGCTCTACTTTCAAAATTGTGACGGCTCTGGAATATATACGGGAGCATCCCAATACCTGGCAGGAATTTTCCTTTGACTGTGACGGTTCCTATGAGCATGGGGATTACACGATTTCCTGTTATCATGGCAACGCCCACGGCCATCAGAATTTGCCTCAGGCCTTTGCAAATTCCTGCAATGGAGCCTTTGCCAGCCTTGGACTGGAGCTGAATCTGGAGCAGATGCAGAATCTGGCGGAGCGTCTTTTGTTTAATGGACAACTGCCCGTATCCATTGCCTACAGCAAAAGCTCCTATGCCATGGGAACAGGGGCTTCAGACTGGGAACGGCTTCAGACTGCCATCGGGCAGGGAAATACCCAGATGACTCCTCTTCACAATGCGCTTCTTACAGCATCCATTGCCAATGGAGGTGTGCTGATGAAGCCCTATCTGATTGACCGGGTGGAAACATCAGAGGGAGAAGAAGTGAAAAAGTTTCTTCCTGCTACGTATGGAGAACTGATGAGTGCATCGGAGGCAGATGCTTTGTCTGGAATGATGCGCCAGGTGGTAACAGAAGGAACGGGTTCCGCTGTCCGTACAGACGCTTATGCAGTGGCAGGAAAAACAGGCTCTGCAGAGTTCGAAAAGGGAAAGGAAAGCCATGCCTGGTTTACAGGCTTTGCCCCGGCAGAGGATCCGAAGCTGGTAGTGACTGTTCTTGTAGAGGAGGGCGGATCCGGAGGACGGGAGGCTGCGCCGATCGCAAGAGCCTTATTTGATTTGTATTTTTCAAAATAGCTGCAATTGTTTCACGGGAAGCAAGCTTGACATGGATTTTTCTGCCAGTGCTCCCGTTGTCCTGAATAGTTACAAAAAATAATGAAAAAAGAAAGGGGATATCCTGTGTTTCGAGCAAACGAATATGTAAAGGCAGAAAGCCTGGAGGAAGCCTATCAGCTGAACCAGAAAAAGAGCAATGTGCTTCTGGGCGGTATGATGTGGCTGAAAATGGGAAGTAATTACAAGTCAGCAGCCATTGACCTATCTGGTCTGGGACTTGACTACATTGAAGAAGATGAAGAGGAATTCCGCATTGGCTGTATGTGCAGTCTGAGAAGCCTGGAGCTTCATGAGGGGCTGAACCGGTATTTTGGCGGAATTTTCCGGGAGTGTACCAAAGGCATCGTAGGTGTGCAGTTTCGAAATGGGGCTACGGTAGGAGGAAGCGTGTTCGGGAGATATGGTTTTTCCGACATTCTTACCTGCATGATGATGCTGGATGTCCAGGTGGAGCTTTACCAGAGAGGAAGAATTTCTCTGGAGGAATTTGCAAAGCTGCCTTACGATCGTGATATTCTGGTTCAGGTGATTCTGAAAAAGGATGGAAGAAGAGCGGTTTATGCCTCTTCCCGCCGTTCTAAAACGGATTTCCCTATCATTGCCTGCGGCGTGGCAAAAAAGGGAGACAGCTGGTATGTATCTGTAGGTGCAAGACCTGCAAGGGCTGCCCTGTGTGTGCTCCCTGCCGGGAATGAAGCAGTGAAAGATCTGGCAGAGAAGGCCGCTGAGGCATTTTCTTACGGGGACAATATGAGAGCTGGAGGAGAATACAGAAAACATCTGGCGCAGGTTTCTATCCGGCGTCTGATGGATCAGATATCCAGGGAGGAAGAAAAATAAAATGCGGAGTAATATGGAAATACAGTTTATTTTAAATGGAAAGATGCAGACAGCAGTGATTGCGGCGGACACCCTGCTTTTGGATCTGCTGAGAAGTCTGGGATGCTACAGTGTGAAACGGGGCTGCGAAACCTCTAACTGCGGTCTTTGCACCGTATGGATGAATCAGAAGCCGGTTCTTTCCTGTTCTGTTCTGGCTGCAAGGGCAGACGGCTGTGAAATTACAACTCTGGAGGGCCTTCAGAAGGAGGCGGAAGAAATTGGGCGTTTCCTTGCAGAGGAGGGAGCGGATCAGTGCGGCTTTTGTAGCCCGGGATTGATTATGAATCTGCTGGCAATGGAACGGGAGCTGGTAAGTCCTGATATGGATGAGGTTCGGGAATATCTTTCCGGAAACCTTTGCCGGTGTACCGGTTACGAAGGACAGATGCGGGCAATTGAAAAATATCTGAACCGGAATAAGGAGGGCAGAAGCTGAGATGGAGAAAAAGAAAACCTATGTAGGCCAGTCAGTTGTAAAGCGGGACGCTATGGCTTTGATGACAGGAAAGCCAGTGTATACCGATGACATCGCTCCGAAGGATTGTCTTATTGTCAAGGTTTTGAGAAGCCCCCATGCCCATGCATGGATTGAAGAGATTGATAAGACGCGGGCGTTGTCTGTTCCGGGAATTGAGACTATTTTAACCTGGGAGGATTCTCCCCAGAAGCGGTTTACTATGGCTGGACAGACTTATCCGGAGCCCAGTCCTTACGATCGTCTGATTCTGGATCGAAGAATGCGTTTTGTGGGAGATGTGGCTGCTATTGTGGCAGGAACCTCAGAAGAGGCTGTGGATCGGGCGCTGAAGGCAATTAAGGTGAACTATCAGGTTCTGGAGCCGGTTCTGGATATGCGGACAGCCAAGGACAACCCGGTTCTGGTGCATCCAGAGGAGAACTGGGAAAGTCTGTGCCCTGTAGGGGCTGACAATCAGCGCAATCTCTGCGCATCAGGAGATGACATTCACGGAGATGTAGAGGGGATTCTGGCTTCCTGCGCTCATGTGATTTCAAAGACTTATCATGTCAAGCCGAACCAGCAGGCCATGATGGAAACCTTCCGCACCTTTACATCTATGGATGCCTATGGACGGCTGAACGTAACCTCCTCTACTCAGGTGCCCTTCCATGTGCGGCGGATAGTGGCTCATGCCTTGGATATTCCCAAGTCCCGGATCCGGGTGATAAAGCCCCGAATCGGCGGCGGCTTTGGGGCCAAGCAGACGGTGGTTTCAGAGGTATACCCGGCTCTGGTGACCTGGGTGACAGGCAAACCGGCTAAGATGGTTTTCAGCCGGTATGAATCTCAGATCGCCTCTTCTCCCCGCCATGAGATGGAAGTAACAGTTCGCCTGGGAGCTGATGAAAATGGTGTATTTCAGGCGATCGATTTATATACCCTGTCAAATACAGGCGCTTATGGAGAACACGGTCCGACAACAGTAGGTCTGTCAGGCCATAAATCAATTCCCCTTTATTCTACTCCAAAAGCCTTTCGCTTCCACTACGATGTGGTTTATACCAATACGATGTCTGCAGGGGCATACCGGGGCTATGGAGCGACCCAGGGAATCTTTGCCCTAGAATCGGCAGTCAATGAGCTGGCAGCGGAATTACATATGGATCCGGTTGCTCTTCGGGAAAAAAATATGGTTCATGAAGGGGATGTGATGCCTGCCTATTACGGTGAGATGGCCAACAGCTGTACTCTGGATCGGTGTATGAAGCGAGCCAAAGAGCTGATGAAATGGGATGAAAAATATCCCTGTCGTGTAATGGACAACGGAAAAGTCCGTTCTGTCGGAGTGGCCATGGCCATGCAGGGCTCTTCCATTTCCAACTGTGATGTGGCTGGAATTACCTTAAAGCTGAATGATGATGGCTTTTACAGCATGATGATTGGAGCGGCCGATATGGGAACCGGCTGTGATACGACTTTGGCACAGATTGCAGCAGATTGTCTGGAATGCGATTTGGATAATATTGTGGTTCACGGTGTGGACACGGATGTTTCTCCCTATGATTCTGGCTCTTATGCCTCCAGTACAGCATACCTGACCGGTATGGCAGCGGTAAAAGCCTGCGAGGCCATGAGGGAAAAGATTATGGAAAAGGGTGCGGAGTATCTGGAACGGTCTGTAGATGAAGTGGACTTTGACGGCAGCCAGGTATTTAGCAGAGACGGCAGCAGTGCCATTCGTTTAAAAGATATTGGAAACAGAGTGATGTGCAACAATGGAAAGGCCCTTGAGGTGACAACGTCTCATTCTTCTCCGGTTTCTCCGCCGCCCTTTATGGTAGGTATGGCAGAAATTGAGATGGACATGGAAACCTATGAATACGAGTTGATTGATTTTGTGGCAGTGGTTGACTGCGGAACTCCGATTAATCCCAATCTGGTGCGTGTTCAGACGGAAGGCGGACTGGGACAGGGCATCGGCATGGCGATGTTTGAGGATGTGACCCGCTCTCAGAAGGGCCGTGTATTTGAAAATTCCTTTATGCAGTATAAGCTGCCGACCCGTATGGATGTGGGACACCTTCAGGTGGAATTTGAAAGCAGCTACGAGCCGACAGGTCCTTTTGGCGTTAAGTCCATTGGAGAGGTGGTAATCAATACTCCTTCTCCGGCGATTGCAGGGGCTGTGGCTAATGCATCCGGCGTATGGATTCGGGAGCTTCCTATTACGGCAGAGAAGATTTTTACAGAAATGAAGGAAAAAAAGAAAGCAGTTAATTAAAAAAATAAAACAGAGGATTCGGAAACTGGGAAGAAACAGAATAAGTTATAGACAACTCAGGGAAACTTCATCTTGCATCTTCTATCAAATGGAGTTATACTAAAAACAGTCTGTGCGACACACCACCGTGGTGCTGATCCAGCACTGCGCGACCAGGAGGGATTGCAATGATAGAAGCAACGAGCTGTGGAGGTGTGGTTATATTTCGCGGCAAGATTCTGGTTCTCTACAAGAATTACAAGAACAAGTATGAGGGCTGGGTTCTGCCAAAGGGAACTGTAGAAGCAGGAGAAGAGTACAAGGAGACGGCTCTTCGGGAAGTAAAAGAAGAAACCGGCGTCAGTGCTTCCATTATCAAGTATATCGGGAAGAGCTCCTATTCCTTTAATACACCGCAGGATATGGTGGAAAAGGATGTTCACTGGTATTTGATGATGGCTGACAGCTATTACAGTAAACCACAACGGGAAGAGCATTTTGTAGATTCCGGCTATTACAAGTTTTATGAGGCTTACCATCTGCTGAAGTTTTCCAACGAAAAGCAGATTCTGGAAAAGGCTTATAATGAATACCTGGATTTGAAGAAGGCGAACCTCTGGGGCAACAAAAAATATTTCTAGGTTTTACATGAGACAATGGGGAACGGTCTGAGAATTTCAGGCCGTTTTTCTAATGTCTTTATTATTTTGTGTATAAAAAGAGGAGGATTATTGATGAAATCATCGAACGAACTGCGCACACTGCTGCGCTCCATTGACCGGAAAAGCTATCCGGCTTATAAAGCTTTGTCAGGGGCTTATCAGTTTGGCGCTTATGTGCTTGTAATTGATCATGTACAGGGGGATCCCTTTGCCTCCCCTTCCAGTGTTCATATAGAGGTGTCTCTGAAACAGGCAGGATTTCCGGAGGCCTATTATCAGGAGGCCTGCAGCCGTATTGCGCTGGAGGATTTCCTTACCAGAAGGTTTAGAAGTCAGGTGGAAGCCTACAATTTTAAAGCTGGAGGTTCTGGAAAAAGCGGGCTGTTGTCTACCGCCAGATGTGGGCAGGAGGTTTTGGAGAGAAGCGCCTGTCAGATTGGCGCAGGAAAGATTACTGCCAGATTTCATATTGGATTTCCGGCATTCGGAAGAACTATAGATGCAGGCGGACTGGAAAAAATACTTTTTGAGTATCTTCCTGCATGTGTGGAAAACAGTTTTTTTTACAGGAAGCTGGATAAGAAAAAGACAGAGGAGGCAGTATATCTGGCGGAGGATCAGAAAGCAGTGCGCGATTACTTAAAGAAGGAGGGGCTGGTGGCTTTTGTAGCGAATGGTGCCATTCTTCCAAGAAAAAGCGGAGTTTCTGATCTTCCCATGAGAGACTGCGTTCCCTTTGTTTCCCCGTCTTCTATGGAGAAAACCATTACCCTTCCCCACAGGGGGCAGATGAGCGGAATGGCAGTTCCAAAGGGAATCACTCTGATTGTAGGAGGCGGTTATCATGGAAAATCTACGCTTCTGTCGGCGCTTCAGATGGGAGTTTATAACCACATTGCAGGAGACGGCCGGGAATTTGTGATTACGGAGGAGACAGCAGTGAAGCTGCGGGCAGAGGAGGGACGGGCAATCCGGAATGCTGATATTTCCCTTTTTATTAATGATCTGCCCAATAAAAAGAATACCTCTTCTTTTTCTACGGAGGATGCCAGCGGAAGTACCTCGCAGGCCGCCGGTGTCGTGGAGGGGATAGAAGCAGGAACGAAGCTCTTTCTCATTGACGAGGATACCTCTGCAACAAACTTTATGGTGCGGGATGATTTTATGCAGGAAGTGATCCAGAGAGAAAAAGAACCCATTACCCCGTTTCTGGAACGGGCCGGGGATTTGTATGAAAAGGCCGGGATTTCTACGATTCTGGTAGCTGGAAGCTCTGGAGCCTTTTTCTATATTGCTCATAAAATTCTGCAGATGGACAGTTACCGTCCAGTGGATATTACGGAACGGGTAAAAATGCTGTGTCGGGAATACAAAGCTCCGCGGATTCAGGCGCCGGGATTTTTTCTTCCGGAATTTCAGACGCCTTTGGTTTTTCATAATACAGAAAAAAATAACCGGGACAGAGGATTTTCCCAAAGAGGTAATGCAAGGGGCGGGAAGTATGGCCGCGGAGGCCAGGAAAACGGCTCTGTACGAGAGCGAAAGAAAATAAAGACCTTGGGAAAGGATATGTTTTCGATTGATCGGGAAACGGTGGATCTCCGATATGCAGAACAGCTGGCAGACGGGGAGCAGACAGCGGCCCTTGCCTATCTGCTGCGATTTGCCTTAGAGCAGGGCACGGAGGGCAAAAAAACAATGCGTCAAACCGTAGAGCTTTTGTGGAAAACGCTGGAAACCAGGGGATGGGAGCCATTTTGCAGCTCTTATGTACCCTGCGGTCTTGCAAAGCCGAGGAAACAGGAGATTTTTGCCTGCTTAAACCGCTATCGGGGATAAAAAAGAAGGATTCCGGTAAAATAAAACAGAATCAACAGAAAAGAAGGAGAAATCGAGGCAGAGCATATGAGTGGGGAAAACAGAATGAAGAAAGATCAGAAAGAAAAAGGAAGAGCTTCTGGCAGTGCATGGGATCGCTTGGTGCCATATCTGGAAAAAGCTATGGCATATCAGACAGCGCTGACACTGTTTGAGTGGGATAATGAAACGTTGGCTCCGGAACAGGCTGGAGCCTATACGGCCCGGGTACAGGGAATTTTAGCTGCTTCCTATCAGGAGGTAATGACAGCGCCGGAATTAAAGGAGCTGCTTTTGGAATGTGAGCAGGAATTAGGGAATAAGGAAAAACTGGAAAAGCAGGCTATCCTTCGAGAAATCAGAGAAGAGGCAGAGCAGCTGGAGTGTATTCCGCCGAAGGAGTATCGCGCCTACCAGGAGCTGGTGGCAGAGTCTGCCAGGATTTGGGCCAGAGCCAGAGAAGAGAAGGATTTCCAGGCATTTGCGCCTACTCTGAAAAAAATCATATTTTGGCAGAAAACCTTTGCCGGATATCGGGCGAAGGCGGGGCAGAATCTATATGATGTAATGCTGGATTCCTATGAAAAAGGCTTTGGAATGAAAGAACTGGACGAGTTTTTCGGACTGCTGAAGAAGGAGCTGGTTCCATTGCTTCATCAGGTTATGGAAAGTCCGATACGGATCTCCGATGAATTTCTGACGGGGGATTATCCTGAGGACCGGCAGAGAGAGCTGGCAGAATACCTGGCAGAGTATGTAGGCTTTGACTTTAGAAAAGGCGTTCTGTCAGAAAGTGCCCATCCCTTTACGACCAGCCTTCACAATCATGATGTGAGGATTACCACCCACTACAAAAACAGCCTGGACAGCTCGCTGTTTTCTGTTATTCATGAGTCTGGACATGCCATTTATGAAATGGGAATCGGGGATCAGCTGACCCAGACTCCGGCAGGTCAGGGGGCATCTATGGGGATGCATGAATCTCAGTCGCGGTTTTTTGAAAATATTCTGGGACGCAGCGAGTCCTTTTGGGTTCCTGTTTACGGAAAAGTAAAGGAATTGTTTGGAGAACAGCTAAAGGGGATTGGGCGGGAGCAGTTTGTCCGGGCCATCAACCGGGTTCATCCGGGACTAATCCGGACAGAGGCCGATGAACTGACTTACAGTCTTCATGTGCTGGTGCGGTATGAACTGGAAAAGGCTCTGATTGAGGAAGATCTTCCAGTAGAACAGCTTCCCCGGCTGTGGGCAGACAAATATGAAGAATATTTGGGGATTCGCCCGGAAAATGACGGAGAGGGAGTTCTTCAGGATATTCACTGGGCGCAGGGTTCCTTTGGATATTTTCCTTCCTATGCTCTGGGCAGCGCTTTTGGAGCGCAGATGCTTGCTTCCATGAAAAAGAAGATGAATATAAACCAGATGCTGGAGGAAGGGAATCTCGGGGAAATTCGAGAGTATTTAAAACTCCATGTACATCGGTTTGGAAGGGTGAAAACCAGCCGCCAGATTCTTCTGAATATGACAGGAGAGGATTTCCGGCCGCAGTATTATGTGGATTATCTGAAAGAAAAATACGGAAGTCTGTACCAGCTGTCTTTAGATGGAACAAAGAACGGATTCAGGGAATAAACTGAATTACAACAGGAAGCTAGAAGGCGGAATCAGACGTTATGGAAGACCAGAAGCTGGAAAATCTTTTGAATCTTGCTCTGTCTGTGCCAGAGGATATGCGGGCCCGATCACAGGAACTGGAAATCGGCTATCATAAGGAGGATCAAACCTGGGAGCTGATTGTAAAATATTCCGGAAGTCTGGAGCCTTTGCGGGAGATGGGGATTCTGACTGAGGAAATGCATAATGAGTATGCTGTTTTAACAGTACCGGAAGGCATGATTGAGACGGTCAGCCGTCTGCCGCAGATAGAATATGTGGAAAAGCCAAAACGTCTGTTTTTTTCTATGAATCAGGCAAAGGGAGCTGCCTGCATTAATGCAGTACAGGAGGCTCCTTGGCGTCTGACCGGGCGGGGAGTGCTTGTGGCGGTTCTGGATTCCGGAATTGATTATTATCACGAGGCATTCCGGGATGGTTCGGGAAAAACAAGACTTGCTGCCTTGTGGGATCAGAATCTGAACCAGGTATTTTCCAGAGAGGAGATTGATCAGGCGATTCAGGAGGGAAGCAGGGAAAAGGCGCGGCGTCTGGTTCCCTCTTTTGATGCCAGCGGCCACGGAACGGCTGTGGCAGGAATTGCAGCCGGAAGTGGACTGGGAGATCCGGGCCGGGCGTATCGGGGAGTCGCAAATGAAAGCGAGCTTTTGATTGTTAAGTTGGGAAATCCAAAAAATGAGGGCTTTCCCAGAACAACGGAATTGATGCGGGCTGTAAATTTTGCTGTGACCCAGGCAGTAGACAGAAAAATGCCTCTGGTGATTAATATCAGCTTTGGAAATACATATGGTTCCCATGAGGGAAACAGTCTTCTGGAAACTTATCTGGATGATATCAGCAATTACGGAAAAACTGCGATTATTGTAGGAAGTGGAAATGAGGGAGCATCAGCAGGTCATACCTCCGGTATATTTTTGCCAGATCCGGGAAGAAAGACGAGGCTTCGGATGGATTCCAGACAGAATGCAGAGCTTTCCGTAGCGCCTTATGAATCAGGCGTGAATATTCAGCTGTGGAAAAACTATTGGGATGAAATGGAAATCAGCCTGCTGACTCCTTCCGGGGAGGAAATCGGTCCTCTTTTACAGCAGCTTGGGCCTTCCAGGTTCCGCTATAGGAACATGGAAGTTTTGGTGTATTACGGAGAACCCAGCCCCTACAGCCAGGCTCAGGAAATCTATTTTGATTTTGTTCCAGATGCCGGAACTTATGTGGAAAGTGGGATTTGGACATTTCGCCTGACTCCCGGAAGAATTATTACGGGGGAGTATGATTTCTGGCTCCCTTCTTCAGGAATTTTAAATCCATCTACCCGTTTTCTGCGGCCGACTCCAGACACAACTCTGACTATTCCCTCTGCTGCAGCCAGCGTTATCACAGTGGGCGCCTATGACAGTGCTTCCAATTCCTATGCAGACTTTTCAGGACGAGGATTTACCAGAAGAACCAACCAGGTGAAGCCTGATATTGCTGCCCCGGGAGTGGGGATTATGACTGCGGCGGCGGGAGGAGGATATGAGCCGGTTACAGGAACCTCCTTTGCGGCTCCATTTGTATCTGGGAGCGCTGCCCTTATGATGCAGTGGGGAATTGTTGACGGGAGAGATCCCTTTCTCTATGGGGAAAAGATTAAGGCCTATCTGCGCCAGGGAGCCAGAAAGCTGCCGGGAATGGGGGAGTATCCCAATCCACAGGTGGGATATGGGGCGCTGTGTGTGAGAGACAGTCTGCCTCAGTAAAAATAAAATTCTTTGCCGGCATTGCTCTTTTCCTCTTTTTTCGATAAAATAAGATTTGCAGAATTACAAAAAAGGAATACACAACAAATGAAACAGGATCTTACTCAGGGGTCGATTACCAGAACGCTTCTCTGGTTCGCCTTACCTATGACTGTGGGAAATCTCCTGCAGCAGCTTTATAATATTGCAGATACACTGATTATCGGACAGTTTGTAGGAGCTAATGCCCTGGCGGCAGTAGGCTCCTCCTACACACTGATGACCTTTCTTACTTCGATCTTGCTTGGACTTTCCATGGGAAGCGGCGTGGCGGTGTCTATTGCCTTTGGGCAGAAGGATTGGGACAGACTGAAACGGGGAGTTTTTCTTTCATTTTCCGGTATTGGACTGGCAGCAGTGGCTTTAAGCAGTCTGGCTTTTTTGGGAATTGATGAAATCATGAGGCTTTTGCAGGTTCCAGAAGAGATCTACGAGCTAATGCGCAGATATCTGCTGGTAATTTTTACAGGAATCGGAGGTACATTTTTATATAATTATCTTGCCTGCCTTCTGCGGGCTATCGGAAATTCGGTGACACCTCTGATTTTTCTTGGAATATCTGCGGTGCTGAATGTGGTGCTGGATCTGCTGTTTGTTCTGTCGGCAGGCTGGGGTGTCGCAGGAGCAGCTTTTGCGACAGTGATTGCTCAGTGGCTGTCTGGAATCGGTCTTCTTTTGTATACAGTCAGGAAAGCGCCGGAGCTTCTTCCAGGACGCTGCCATATGAAATGGAATAGAGAAGAGGCGACGGGGATTTTCCGGCTGTCGATGATTACCAGTGTCCAGCAGTCCATTATGAATTTTGGAATTCTGATGGTGCAGGGGCGGGTCAACAGCTTTGGCCCGGCAGTTATGGCAGCTTTTGCGGCAGCTGTCAAGATCGATTCTTTTGCCTATATGCCGGTTCAGGATTTCGGCAATGCCTTTTCTACGTTTATTGCACAGAATTATGGAGCGGGAAAGGAAAAGCGCATTCGTCAGGGGATTCTCAGTGCAGTCAAGACTTCTATGGTCTTTGGTGCGGCAGTTAGTGTGGTTATCTGGATTTTTGCAGAACCGCTGATGCGGATTTTTGTAAATGGACAGGAGCGGGAAATTCTGGCTATTGGAGTGCAGTATCTGCGGATTGAAGGCGCCTTTTACTGTCTGATTGGATTGCTGTTTTTGCTGTATGGATTTTTCCGGGCGATTGAGAAGCCGGGGATGTCTGTGGTACTGACGGTTATTTCGCTGGGACTTCGGGTTGTGCTGGCCTACAGCCTTTCTGCGATTCCGTCTCTGGGGGTAAAAGGAATCTGGGTATCCATTCCCGTTGGATGGCTGATTGCAGATGTGGCGGGAGTAATTCCCATGGTACGCTTTTATCGAAAAATGGAGGTAGAGGAAGGATGACAGCTTTCAGTACATTATGTTATATTGAGCGGGACGGAAGTTATCTGATGCTTCACCGCACAGTGAAGAAAAATGATGTGAATAAGGATAAATGGATTGGAGTTGGAGGTCACTTTGAGGCAGAAGAAAGTCCTGAGGAATGTCTGCTTAGAGAGGTATATGAAGAGACAGGATACCATTTGACTGCCTGGAAATTTCGGGGACTTGTCACATTTGTTTCAGGAGATGGAGTCACAGAGTATATGTCATTGTTTACGGCAGATGAATTTACCGGAGAGCCGGTTGCATGTGACGAAGGAGAGCTGGAATGGGTTGATAAGCAGGAGGTCTTAAAGCTGAATATCTGGGAGGGGGATAAGATTTTCTTCCGTCTTCTGGAGGAGCAGCAGGAGTTTTTCTCTCTCAAACTGGTTTATGACGGAACCGATCGTCTGGTAGAAGCTGCGCTGAATGGAAGGCCTTTGGAGCTGTTTGATATCCGCGATGAAAATGGACAGCCGACAGGGATTGTCAGGGAAAGGGGCGTAGCCCACCGGGATGGCAGCCGTCATGGAACGGTTCATATCTGGATTGTGCGGGAGAATGAAAAGAGCGGGTTTGATCTTCTTTTGCAGAAGCGGAGCGCAAATAAGGATTCTCATCCGGGCTGTTACGATATTTCTTCAGCAGGTCATGTGGCGGCAGGAGATGATTATCTGCCCTCAGCTGTGCGGGAACTTTCGGAGGAGCTGGGGGTTTTGGCAGAGCCGGAGGAATTGGAATTTCTTGGCTTCCATGAGGAATACAGGGAAAATATCTTTTATGGAAAGCCCTTTAGAAACCGGGAAATCAGCGCTGTTTATGTATACAGAAAATCAGTGAAGGCAGAAGAGCTTTCGCTTCAGCGGGAAGAGGTAGAGTCTGTGTGCTGGATGGATTTTTCAGAGTGTCTGGAGGCTGTAAAAGCTGGAACCATACCAACTTGTCTGCATGAGGAGGAACTCAGACAGCTGGGGCAGTATCTGGAAATTGACCTGGATCAGGGCTAATCGCGCTGATCCAGGTCTCTGGGATTTAAGAATCCCTGTTCCTCCAGATAGCAGTTGATTTCTGCGCCGATAAAAAGAATGCAGATGCAGAAATACAGCCACAGCATCAGAAGTACAATCGCAGTCAGACTTCCATACATATAGGAAAAATTGCTGAAATTTGTAAAATAAAGAGAAAACAAATAGGAATACAGCAGCCATCCAATGGCTGTGAAGACGGCCCCGGGAATCTGATTCCAGGGGTTTTGTTTTTTCTTTGGAAGGATCGTGTAAAGTCCCACGAAGGTGAACAAAAACAGCACTGCTGCTAACAGGCTGCGGAAGCTGATGAGATGTCTGGTAATGGTTTTCAGCAGAGGAAACATTCGGATAAAGGTGTTTTGAATCGCGCTGCCGAAGACAAGAAGAACCAGGGAAACAATACACACCACCATGAAAATTAACGTATAAAAAGAGCAGACTAAACGTCGGAGAATGTAGTTGCGCTTTTCTAAGGTGCCATAAATCCGATTCATTCCCCGCTCCATGCTCATCATTCCCCGTGCAGCAGACCAGAGGGCCGTAAGTGCGGTTACAGACAGAATGGTTGCCGGAGATTTTACATAGAGATCATCTACAATGCCCATAACCAGAGCGTCCAGCATATCCGGCATAAGCCGAATCAAAATAGCCAGCAGATCCGATTTGCTGACCGCAGGAATAAACTGGATCAGACTCAGGAGAAGCATAATAAACGGAAAGAAAGAGAGGACAATAAAAAAGGATGCCTGAGCCGCATAAACGGTAATTTCATCCTCTACGTACTTGTTCCATATTTTTCTACAGTTTTTGATAAATGCAATCATCATCGCTCCTGACTGCACCGGAAAAGTCTGTTCCGGAATGCAAACGCTTCTTTAAATTTATAAATAGTATCCTATCATGAGAGGAGAAAAATAGCAAGGAAACCTTGCGGCTGTTTCTTCAAAATGTTATAATCTGACATAGCAGTTCGGGACGCCGAATTTTTCAGTCAGGATGGAAGGCAGGGCGTTCGGAATATGGTAACGGGCAGGCGTTTCTGACCTCTTACAGCGATTGGGAATGGCTGAGCTGTTACGGAATATTGGCTGATGATATGCAAAATACGGAGGCGGAAAATGAAGGGATTGCTGAAATATTTAAAGGATTATAAGGTGGAAAGCGTACTGGGACCGCTGTTTAAGATGCTGGAAGCCAGCTTTGAGCTGTTTGTTCCCCTGGTAGTAGCCAGTATGATTGATATAGGAATCAGGAATCAGGATACGGGGTATATTTTGAAAATGGCCGGAGTTCTGGTGCTTTTGGCTGCCATCGGACTTGCCTGCTCCCTGACGGCTCAGTTTTTTGCAGCAAAGGCGGCGGTAGGATTTTCTACTGCGCTGAGAAATGCGCTGTTTGCCCATATTAACAGCCTTTCTTATCATGAACAGGATAAAATAGGAACGGCGACTCTGATTACAAGAATGACCAGCGATGTTAATCAGGTACAGTCAGGACTGAATCTGACCCTGCGTCTTCTGCTTCGCTCCCCCTTTATTGTATTTGGCGCCATGGTGATGGCATTTACGGTAGATACAAAGGCGGCTATGGTCTTTACCGTGGCGATTCCTGCATTGAGTGTGGTAGTATTTGGCATTATGGCAGTCAGTATGCCCCTGTATAAAAAGGTGCAGAGGCAGCTGGATCAGGTGACGCGGTCTGCCAGGGAGAATTTGACCGGTGTGCGGGTTATCCGGGCCTTCAGCCGTCAGAAAAACGAGATGGAGCATTTTGAAGCGTCCAATGATCAGCTGGTAAAGGTTCAGGTGTTTGTAGGAAAAATTTCTGCGCTGATGAATCCGGTTACTTATGTGATCATCAATCTGGCAATTGTAGCAGTAGTCTGGATTTCCGGAAAGCAGGTTGATGCTGGAAGAATTACCCAGGGAGAAACGGTTGCTCTGGTTAATTACATGTCTCAGATTCTGGTGGAACTGATTAAAATGGCAAATCTGATTGTGTCAATTTCCAAGGCGCTGGCATGTGCCAACCGAATCAGCCGTGTATTTGAGGAAAAAACTTCTATTGAAGATCTGGTTTTCTTTGCTCATAAGGAAGATGTCGGTGCCAGCTCTGAAACAGGCAGCGGTCTTCAGAAAAATACCTCCGAGATTGGGGAGAAGAGGAGTAAGATCTGTTTTTCTCATGTAAGCTTCGCCTATAATGGTTCGAAGGAGGATTCTCTGACAGATATCAGCTTCCAGGCAGAGAAAGGACAGACGATTGGAATTATCGGCGGAACCGGTTCAGGAAAGACTACCCTGGTAAATCTGATTCCCAGATTTTACGATGTCCGGGAGGGAAGCATTCTGTTAGATGGAAGAGATGTCCGCACCTGGCCGCTTCGCGAGCTGAGAGAAAAGTTTGGTGTGGTTCCTCAGAAGGCAGTCCTGTTTAAGGGCAGCCTGCGGGAAAATATGAAATGGGGAAAAGCAGATGCCTCTGACGAAGAAATTTATCAGGCGCTTGCCATAGCTCAGGCCCGGGATTTTGTGGAGGCCAAGGGAAAGGGGCTGAAGCTTTTTATAGAGCAGGGAGGAAAGAATCTTTCCGGCGGCCAGCGGCAGCGGCTGACAATCGCCAGGGCTTTGGTGCGCAAGCCGGAGATTCTGATTATGGATGACAGTGCTTCTGCTCTTGATTTTGCTACTGATGCAAGACTGAGAAAGGCCATTCGGGAAGAAACCAGGGACATGACGGTATTTCTCGTATCCCAGAGAGTAGCTACTGTACGCGGAGCAGATCAGATTATCGTTCTGGACGATGGAAAAATAGCGGGGATAGGAACTCACAGACAGCTTCTGGATGGCTGTCAGATTTACCGGGAAATCTGTCAATCTCAGCTTTCTGAGAAGGAGGTGCAGTAGAATGCCAAAATTACAGTTTGCAAAGCATAAATCAACCATTCGACGGATTCTTAATTATATTGGCATTTATAAATGGCTGGTTCTTTTGTCCGTGATTCTGGCGGCAGTCACTGTGGCTCTGACTCTGTATGCGCCGATCCTGGTAGGAGAGGGCGTAGACTTAATCCTGGGACCGGGCAATGTGGATTTTCAGGGACTGCTGGCTGTTCTGAAAAAAATTGCGGTTGTTGTAGCTCTGACGGCGCTGACTCAGTGGCTGATGAATCATATGAACAACCAGATTACCTACCATGTGGTTCAGGATATCCGGGTCAAGGCTTTTCAGCATATTCAGGAGCTTCCTTTAAAATACCTGGACAGCCATCCTTATGGCGATATTATCAGCCGTCTGATTGCGGATATTGATCAGTTTTCAGAAGGACTTTTAATGGGCTTTACCCAGCTATTTACCGGGGTGCTGACGATTATCGGAACTCTGGGCTTTATGCTGGCAGTCAATCCAGTGATTACTGCGGTCGTAGTCTTGGTTACTCCGTTGTCTTTGTTTGTTGCGGCCTTTATTGCTCGGAAAACCTTTTCCATGTTTCAGCTTCAATCCCAGACAAGAGGAGAATTGACTACTCTGGTAGACGAAATGATTGGCAATGAAAAGGTGGTTCAGGCCTTTGGATATGAGAAGGAGGCACAGGCACGGTTTGAGGAAATCAACGAACGTCTCCGGGGCTACAGCCTGCGGGCGATTTTCTTTTCTTCTATTACCAATCCGGCTACCCGCTTTGTAAACAGCATGGTATACGCCAGTGTGGGAGCCGCAGGAGCCTTTGCGGCAATCCGTGGTTTTTTGTCAGTTGGCCAGCTTTCCATTTTCCTCAGCTATGCCAATCAGTATACCAAGCCGTTTAATGAGATTTCCGGTGTGGTAACAGAGCTGCAGAATGCTCTGGCCTGTGCGGCCCGGGTATTTGCTCTGATGGACGAGCCGCCCTTTGAACCGGAGGACGAAGATGCGGTGGAATTAAAACAGGCAGACGGAAGCGTAGCTTTGGAAAATGTCAGCTTTTCTTATCAGCCGGAGGTTCCACTGATTGAGGACTTGAATCTGGATGTAAAGCCGGGGCAGAGAATTGCCCTGGTGGGGCCTACGGGGTGTGGAAAAACTACGATTATCAATCTTCTGATGCGTTTTTATGATGTGCAGAAGGGGGCAATCCGGGTATCCGGGACAGATATCCGTCACATGACCAGAGAAAGCCTGAGGGAAAGTTATGGAATGGTGCTGCAGGAAACCTGGCTGAAATTGGGAACAATCCGGGAAAACATTGCCTATGGAAGACCGGATGCCTCGGAGGAGGAGATTATCCAGGCGGCAAAGGATGCCCATGCTCACAGCTTTATCAGAAGAATGCCTCAGGGCTATGATACTGTTCTGTCAGAGGATGGGGGGAATCTTTCCCAGGGACAGAGACAGCTTTTGTGTATTGCCCGCGTGATGCTCTGCAATCCGGCGATGCTGATTCTGGACGAGGCTACTTCTTCTATTGATACCCGTACAGAAATCCGGATTCAGAAGGCATTTGCAGCTATGATGGAAGGAAGAACCAGTTTCATTGTGGCACACCGTCTTTCTACCATTCAGGAAGCGGATGTTATCCTGGTTATGAAGGATGGGCATATTATAGAGCAGGGAACCCATGAGTCGCTGCTGGCGAGACATGGGTTCTATGCAGAGCTTTACAATAGTCAATTTGAAGGATAAAGAAAAAGAAAGACAGGCAGAAAAAACGGATACTTCGTATTGTGTTAATCATCATACCGGGAGTCCAGTTTTTTCTGCCGTTTTTCTTCCATTTTTCTGTAGGCTGACTGAGCCAGAAGAAAGGATACAAGAAAAGAAACGGCAAATCCAGCCAGAGAAAGAAAATCGGTCTCTGCATTTTGAGAGTGCCGGACAGCGGCAAATACAAAAAGACCGGTCAGGAGGCCGACAGCAAGACCAGTACGGCGGCGAAGCCGGGAAGTCTCCTGAAAAAGCGGCGCCTGGGTGACACCAAGCATTCTGGTGCGGACAGCCATATAAACTGGCGATCCGATCAAAATGAGAAACTCCAACAAGCAGTCTTTCATTGATTGATGAAAAAGTATGAATTTGCTCAACATGGAAATACAGCAGACAGATAAGGTAATAACAAATAATTCTGCATAAATTCTTCGATAGGTTTCTTTGATTCGTTCATCCATGGCTATTCCTCCCAAAAAAGTTCGTCCAGTGTTTTGCCCAGAGCTCTGCAGATTGCAAGGCAAAGCTTCAGGGATGGATTATAGTCTCCGGCTTCAATCATACCAATAGTCTGCCGAGTGACTCCGGTTGCAGCAGCCAGATCTCCCTGGGACATATCCAGGGCGGCTCTGGCTGCTTTCATTTTCAGATTTTTCATGGAAAATGTAGGGTCCCTCCATTTCTTTTGACAGCAGATCGAGAAAAGGATCGGCTAAGGTATCTTTGTTATGCTTTTATTATAAATTATAAATTGCAAAATGTCAAATATATATTACATTTTGCAAGAAAGAAAATACATTGCTTGCATAGAATTTCTGGTGCTGTTATAATAAAACCAGCAGTAAAACGATATTTGACAGAACAGAGAAAGGAATTGTTTCTATGAATTATGCAACGATAAAGCCCGTAGATATTGCCAATGGACCGGGAGTGAGAGTGTCTTTGTTTGTCAGCGGCTGTACCCACCGGTGCAAAGGCTGTTTTAATGAGGAGGCCTGGGATTTTCAGTTTGGAAAGCCTTTTACAGAAGAAGTTCAGAAGCAGCTGCTGTCCAGCCTGGATCACGATTATATTGAAGGATTGACACTGCTGGGAGGAGAGCCGATGGAGCCCTCCAATCAGGAAAGCCTTCTGCCTTTTATCAAGGCAGTTCGGGAGCATTTGCCTGGGAAAACGATCTGGTGCTTTACTGGCTATGATTTTGAGAAGGACATTCTGGGAAAGATGATGAAAACATCAGCAGTTACCAGAGAACTGATTCCGCTGTTTGATGTGATGGTGGATGGAAAATTTGTGGCGGAGAAAAAGAATCTGAGTCTGAAATTCCGCGGTTCAGAAAATCAGAGAGTGCTGAATGTGAAGAAGTCCCTGGAAGAGGGACGGGGTGTCTGGATGGAGGAATTCCGTTAGGGACCAGGTACTGGTTCAGCCTGCACTTTTTGCCTGCTGTAAGCAGGCAAGAAAATGTATAAATGAGTTATTAGGAATCCAGCGATTCCTGTTTGCTAAAAGATTGACAAATACATAAGATAATGATACGCTGATAGAGATGTCTTAACGAAAACGTAACGTAACGATTCAGGATGGAAGGAAATTTGGTGGAAAAAGCCGAACAAGAAGATGCTCACGTCCTGAACAGTTATAAAGTAACAATAAAAATACAGGGAGGAACATCAATGAACAAAGGAAATATTATTGGATTGGGCGTAATGGCGGCAGCGGCGGCAGCAGTAGTAGCTGTGTCTGGTCCGGCATATGAGGCAATTCAAAGCAGCAGACTGAAGGCGGCGGCCGACGGCGCAGAGATTACAGTGGTAAACGGAGAAGCAGAGGGCTTTGGCGGTCCGGTTCAGGCTGAGGTGACTGTAGCTGGTGATAAAATTATTGCTCTGAGTTTGACGGGAGAGGGAGAGACTCCGGAAATCGGCGGAGCGGCTATGTCTTCTTTGACAGAGGCGATTACTGCAGCCCAGACCCTGGAGGGAGTGGATGCAGTATCTGGAGCAACGATTACCTCAGAAGCAGTATTTTCTGCTGTAAAATCAGCGATGGGGATAGAGACTGTGGAAGCAGAGACTGAGCCGGCTCAGGAAGAGACAGAAACGGAGAAAGCTGAAGAAGCAGAAGAAACCAAAGCAGAAGAAACCAAGGCAGCTGCTGTGGAGGGCGCCTTAACAGGAACAGCCAAGGGCTTTGGAGGAGAGATTCAGGCTCAGGTGGTTGTTGATGAAAGTGGAGTGATTACAGATCTGCTTCTGATGGGAGATGGAGAGACTCCGGAAATCGGCGGAACCGCTATGGAAGAGCTGACCAGCGCGATTCTGGAAAAAGGAACCGTAGAAGGCGTGGATGCAGTATCCGGAGCGACCGTTACCTCCGAGGGTGTGTTTGCTGCAGTGAAGGCTGCTTTGGAGCAGAAATGATAAGAATTGCGGGGGGAGTTGTTTTTCAGTAAGAGCAAGACAGGAGTTTCCCGTACCTGCCAGATTTTGGAAAGGACGGGTTTTCCTGTATAGAAGAAGGAGAAGGAAACATTATGAGTTTATATTTGTATTTGATATTTCTTGGGGTAAGCTTTGGAGCATCTGTAGTAGGGGCTATCTGTGGAATCGGCGGCGGCGTACTGATTAAGCCAATTCTCGATGCCTTTGGAGTATTGAGTGTAGCTAGTATCAGCTTTTTATCAGGCTGTACGGTTCTGTCCATGTCCTGCTATTCCGTTTTGAAGGCACGGCTCAGCAAAGAGTCTCTGGTTGATTTAAAGACGGGTACTCCTCTGGCGATAGGTGCAGCTATTGGCGGCGTTACAGGAAAAATGATGTTCCAGTATCTGTCTGATATGTTTACAAATAAGGATCAGGTAGGAGCTATTCAGGCAGTCTGCCTTTTGATTATTACTCTGGGAACTATGATTTATACGCTGAAAAAAGATCAGATTAAGACGCTGCACGTTCAGAATCCGCTGGTGTGTATCGCGATCGGCCTTGTTCTGGGAATCTGTTCCTCCTTCCTGGGAATTGGCGGGGGCCCCATCAATCTGGTGGTATTGTTTTATTTCTTCTCTATGGATACTAAGACAGCAGCACAGAACTCCCTGTATATTATTTTGTTCTCCCAGATTACCAGTCTGGTGAATACGCTGATTACCCATACAGTGCCGGAATTTGAGGTCGGACTTCTGATTCTCATGGTAGGCGGAGGAATTCTTGGAGGAGCAGCAGGAAGAATTGTCAATAAACGAATGGACGTTAATATGGTAAATAAGCTGTTTATCGGTTTGATGGCAGTGATCATGCTGATTTGTGCATACAATATTTATCAGTTTATGTAAGAATTCGTAATAAATTCGTCAGAAAGTTTCAAATGTTTTCAGAAACCCTAAGGGAATGGTAAAGTCTTACCGGAAATTTCATGGTAAAATAGTTTTGTAAAATGAAAACGAAGAGAACCATGAAAGGAGCGGTGGACAATGATAAAGAAAATAATTGGATATGTGGCAGCGATGATGATGACTGCGGCAGCCTGTACCGGGTTCACCGTTGCCGGACAGGGGTATGAGATGTATCAGGCAGCAGTTGCAGAGACAAGTCTGGAGAGTATGGTTGATTCCATTCGCAGCAAAGAAGGCTATACGACTCTGGAGGAGCTGCCGGATACCTATCTGAATGCAGTGGTTTCTGTGGAGGATCACAGATTTTACAGTCATTTCGGTCTGGATCCGATTGCTATCTGCCGTGCTCTGGTCAATGACCTTCGGGCAGGACGGTATGTGGAGGGCGGAAGTACCATTACCCAGCAGTTGGCCAAGAACCTGTATTTCAGCCATGAAAAAAAGATGGAGAGAAAGATTGCTGAGGTTTTTGCGGCACTGGAGCTGGAAAGAAAGTACAGTAAAGACGAGATTCTTGAGCTGTATGTCAACAGTATTTCCTTTGGTGAGGGATACCATACAGCAGGAGATGCCAGCCGCGGATATTTTGGCAAGGAGCCCTGGCAGATGAATGAGTATGAGTGCACACTTCTGGCTGGCGTTCCTAATGCTCCTTCCAGATATGCGCCTACCAGGAATCCAGGTCTGGCAGCTCGCCGTCAGCAGCAGGTATTAAGAAGAATGGAGGCCTGCGGTCATCCAATCTCTTCTTCAACAAAAAGCCGCGCGGCAGCCTATGCGTCTCAGACTGCTCCTGTACAGACAGAGCAGAGGACAGGCGGGGTCAGAACAGTTCCTGTTTTAGGATTTGCAGGCGCAATCTAAAAAATGAGAGTCGGCTCGTTACAGAGCCGGCTCTTTTATCATACAATATTGTTTTAAAGAAAAGTGGGCTTCTACAATGTCATACAGCTGGAAACCGAAATGGTGATAGAATTCCAGATTTTTTTCATTATGGGTCTCCAGTGAAATCATCATCTGATGGCGGTTTGCATAGTTGATGGCATCATCCAGAAGAAGAGCTGCAATTCCATGATGCTGCATCTGGGGATTGACAGCCAGATAAATAATGTGAAGCCGCTGCTTCTGATGAAGACGTTCTGTCCAGCGGGAATTCAGATAATCCTCCCCCTTTAAAAAATTGCCGAAGGTTTTAAGCGTCGGGTCCTCCTTGATCAGATAGGTGTCTGTCTGGAGAAGGGCCTTGGCTTCTGACAGATAAAAATGAATAAAATTGTAGGGCTCTGCCTCGTCAGAAACCACAAGCACTCCGTTTAATTCAGGGCTGTCGGCGAATATTTCACATGTTTCATAAAATTCAGTCATATCGCAGTGGAACAGCTCCGGCATCAGGCGGGTTCTGATATCCGGGTCCGGGATCAGAGTTTCGTAAAGGGGATCGTGGGCGAAACACTGATTCAGCAGCAGTTCCAGCTTTGGTAAATCATCTCGGGTTACGCGGTATAGCGTTGTACTGTCCATAAAAATCCGGCAGAAGATCGGTCTGCCTTTCCTTTCTGAGGTATTTCTGCAATTGCAGTTTCGTTGTTTTCCGTTCCTGTTTTGTTATACAAGAAAGGCTTTCTCTGCCAGGGCTTTTAAGCGCTCCAGAGCCATGGAAAGCTCCTCCAGCTGAGTGGAGCGGATACGGGTGAGAAGGCGGATTTCCTCCTGAAAATCAGAAGACTTTGTTTTTTTCTTTGCCAGAAGAGCCTTTACCAGGTGGTACAGATTCTGGTGGGGAAGCAGCCGTTGATAGCCCCATTTCAGGCGTTCCCGCGGCTGGTGGAAGGCGTACTCGGTAAAGTGATTGTAAACCTGTTCGTCAAACATAAAAGCATAGGCATTGTTGTCTAACTGATACAGGCTTCCCAGAGCAGACTTTAAATCATTCTGCTTCAGGTTTTCAATCGCATTGTCCAGAAGGGACAGTCGTTTTATGAAAATTTCATGAGGATAAAATACATTGCCGTACCAGTCGATCCGGACAAGCTCGTCCTGGGCCAGCAAAAACAGTTCTAAGGCATGGCGTTCGTCTTGCCGGGAATTTTCAAAAAGCTGTTCTGCCTCCGAAAGGTGTCCCTCCTGCAAAAGGGTACGGTACTGGAGATTTGTTTTCTCGACAGTCTTGTAAGCAGCCTCCGCAGACAGCTCTGCCTGAGAAAGAAGCTTCTTCAGTGAGGCAAAGCTGGCGGAAACCTCCTTGGGGCCTTCACATTCGAGAGCCTTTGCGGCCCGATGCATGACAGGGGCAAAATTCAGTGGAACAACGGCAGTCTGATCCAGCTCATGAACAAGGAGAAGAAACAGCTCGTGGTGGAGACGGTACACATCCTCGTCATAATAATCATCGTTGTCAAACTGAGAGTGATAGTGGGTTTCCATAAAGCTGCCGCCTGTAAAATCATTTACCATAGAAGGGATGCCTGCAATGGCAATGGAAAAATCATCAGACCAGGTTTCTATGGGGGCTGTTACACTGGTTTCATCCGGATAAGCCTTTGTAAGGGGCGGAAGCTGCCGGAGGAATTCATTCAGATAGCTGGTGTATTCGTAGCAGCTGCGGATTCTTGCGCGGGTTCCGTGGGCCAGAGCAGGAAGCTCAAAGTTCAAATCAGCAATGACCTTTCCAGCCCATTCAGGATGAGCGGTGAAAACCTGTTCATAGGCGCCGGTGGACCAGTCAAAGCTGGAGTCGGCAACTCCCCATTCCTCTGCGGCCATGGCGCAAAACACAAGAGTGTTCCGGGGCTGATAGCCGCTGCGAATCAAGGCTCTGGCAATTCCAAGCATCATGGAAACGGCAGTATTGTCATCCTGAAATCCGCTGAAATAAGAGTCGTAATGGGCAGACAGAAGAATCATCCGCTCCGGGTGAAGGCCGGGAATGGTACCGGTTATGTTGTAGGTGGTGCAGCCGCGGGTAACTCTTGTATCGGCATCAAGCGTAACAAGAAGTTGTCCGGGACAGTCTGTATTTTCGTTTGCCGTCAGCATGGCCTTTAAGGGGGCGGCGTCTTTTCTGGAAATGGAAAAGGCCGGTGCGTTTTCCGGTCCGGCAATATCCTGGGCATTAAGCGCTTCATCGTCGATCTCGCCGTATCCTCCGCTCTGAACGGCAATCAGAGCCGCAGCTCCCTTTAAATGGGCCTGGTAAACAGGATAATTGATCCACCATTCATCTCTCTGATTGATTTCTACCAGAACCAGTTTTCCCGATACATCTCTGCCTTCGTAATCCGCCTCCGTACCCTTGCCCAGATACAAAAGGGGATATTCCCGGGGGCCGTCTGTGACCATGGTGGTCTGATAAGCACCTAAGAGAACAGAGCGTTTTTCTCCATCCAGCGCGGTGTAGGAGAGAAGAGCCTTTTTAAATTCCCAGCCGTCTGCCGTAACGGGATCTTTGGTAACGGAACAAAGACCGATCCGTTCCATTTCCTCTTTCAGCATTTCTCCTGTCTGGAATTCGGCCCGGGAACCTGAGGTCCGGTATCCCAGTTCTGGATGAGTGCGAAACTGTTCCATTTTTTTGGCCAGACGGTAAGAATAATCTATGTCAAGAGCATTCAGAAGTTCCTGTTGTATCTCCATTTTGATTGCCTCCCTGTCGATTAATCGGCTTTATTATATCACTTGCAGAAAAGAAAGCAAGTAAAAAACGGATCCTCTCGCAGAAGCACTATGCTCTGCGGAAGAATCCGTTTTTATGAATCAGCCGGTACTGACGCGGAGTCATTTTGCACCGTTTTTTAAACTGACGGTAAAAATAGCTGAGATTTTCGTAGCCTACATAAATGGCAATTTCCTCAACCCGGAGATCCGTCTCAAGAAGCAGCTGGACAGCCATCTGGAACCGCTTTTTCATCAAAAGCTCCCGGAATGTATGGCCGGTTTCTTCTTTGATAATTTTGCTCATGGTGGACAGGGGCTGGTGGAAATCATCGGCCAGCTGGCTTAAGGTTACGGTACTGTAATGGGAATCAATACAGCTCAGAGTTTCCCGTATAATGGTGTCTCTGTAACCATGGAAAAAATTGCTGCTGATACAGTGAGAGCTGTCTGTCAGATGGAGAAAAATCAATCCCATGGTATACTGGTATAAAGCAAGCGCGTTGCCGGGTTTTTCACAGGAAATCTGAAGCAGATTGTCCACAAGATTGTGAATCAGCCGAAGTCCGTTGGTATGCAGCAGAAGATACTGGGAAACAGGATTGTTCTGGCGCAGAGAATTTACAAGGAAAGCTCTGATTTCATTTTCCTCTGAAATCATCTGCAGGGGAATATCGAAAAATTCCGGACGAATAATAAAAACAATTCCGAGATTCCCTTTCTCTCCGGGAGGCCTGCCGTGCTCTACATATTGGTTCATAAACAGGAGATCCCCTTCGTTGAGCGTTATCTCGGTTCCGTTGATCTGATGGGTAATGGAACCGGAATAAGCATAAAACATTTCAATGTATTTGTGTTTGTGCGTGGGAATTCCTGCTTCTGCATCCAGCAGCCGTACAGCAATCATTTGACGGTTATGAAAAAATGGTTCAAATTCAAGCTCTGCTGCAGTATGCTCATCTGCAATCTGGAATTTTTCTGTCAGATACTGTTCTTCTTCTGGAGTCAGGCAAAGAAGTTTTTTCAATTCTTGTTCTTTCATATTCTGTCGTTCACTTCTTTCTTCTGCACCATTCCGATCTGGCTGCAGATATAGGGTACTTTCATAGAAACTTTCACATTGTTTTTTAGTATATCAGAAAAAACAGAAATTGTTTAGATTCTGGATTTACAAAAAACTATCTTGTTTTTCTGTCATAGTATAGTGGTAAAAGCCAGAACATATGCAATATCCACAAATGCATGAAGTGAAAAACAGTCAGTTCAGGTATACGATTTTCTGTTTAAAGTCTCGCAGAGTGGGAGGGATACAAAAGACTTTACAGCTGGATGGGGAATGATTGCTTTTCAGAAAAAAGTATGTTATGAATGAAGAAAAAGAAAGACTTTGAGGGGGATTTCCGGAAGGAGGAAGGGGTTTGGCAGAGAAAAGAGAATTTCATTTTCTGTCATCAGATAGAAAAACAGTGATTTACGGAACGGAATGGATTCCGGAGGAGGGAAGCTGCAGGGCGGTTGTCCAGATTACTCATGGAATGATAGAATACAGAGAACGATATCAGGAGACGGCCAGTACACTGGCAGACCAAGGCTTTGCAGTGGCAGTCTGTGACCAGCTGGGACATGGAGACTCCGTTATTTCTGAAGATATGCGGGGGTATTTTTCTGACGAGCCGGGATGTAGCTGCCTGATTTGTGATATGCATCAGGTGAGAAAGCAGATGGAAAGCAGGTATCCGGGGCTTCCTTATTTCATGTTGGGACACAGTATGGGGTCATTTCTGACCAGGTGCTATATAACCAAATACGGCAGAGGGCTTTCTGGCGTGATCCTGGCGGGAACGGGAAGAATTCCCACATGGATTGCAGGGATCGGGTTGATTCTTTTAAGGATTGCAGCGGCAGGACAGGGATGGCATACGTACAGTCCGCTGGCAGAAAAAACTGTGTTTTCCGGGAAATACAGCCGGTATGATCTTTCCGGAAAGAGGCCGGAAGACAGCTGGCTGACCAGAGATACCGAACTGGCAAAGGACTACTATGCAGACCCCCGCAGTCAGTTTTCATTTAGTCTGAACGGGTTTTACGGACTGGTAGATGCCGTTTATTATGCCAATGACAGGCTGCTGATGAAACAGATACCAGAAAAACTCCCGATTCTGCTTTTGTCCGGAGGAGAGGATCCTCTGGGAGATTTTGGCCGGGGAACGAAAAAAGTGGCTGGACTTTACAGGAAGGCAGGAGTAAAAAATACAGCTTGCAGAATTTATCCGGGGGCACGCCATGAGGTTTTAAACGAAATCAACCGAAAACAGGTTTATGATGATATCCTGGGCTGGTGCGAGCAGCAGCTTGGCCCAGGAAGGACAAAAGAAAAATTAGAAGAGGCAGGAGAGTAAAATGGATATCAGGACAGACAGAATCATCCCCATTATGGATTTTATGGCGCCGGAGCTGGATGTGTACGCAAGGCTTTCTGAAAACCAGCTGTACCATCTATATGAACCGGATGCAGGGATTTTTATAGCAGAAAGCCCCAATGTAATCGAACGGGCCCTGAACGCAGGTTATGAGCCTCTTTCTTTTCTGGCAGAAACAAGAGAACTATATGGAGATGCACAAAGGATTCTTATGCGGTGTGAGCATACGCCAGTGTACACAGCTGAATTTGAGATTCTGACTCGTCTGACTGGATTTGCGCTGACCCGCGGGCTGCTCTGTGCTATGAGGAGAAAACCATTGCCGACTTTAGAAGCTGTCTGCACCGGAGCGCGGAGGATTGCCGTTATGGAGCGGGTGATGAATCCGACTAATGTGGGGGCGATTTTTCGTTCTGCAGCCGCCTTGGGAATGGATGCAGTGCTTTTGACTCCTGGCTGTAGTGATCCGCTGTACCGGAGGGCTGCCCGGGTCAGCATGGGAACCGTATTTCAGATTCCCTGGACCTTTCTGGATGAGAAAATCTGCAGCTGGCCGGAGGAAGGGCAAAAGAACCTCAGGAAGCTGGGATTTCGAACGGCGGCCATGGCGCTGAAGCAGGACTCAGTAAGTGTGGATCACCCGGCTCTGATGGCAGAGGAGCGGCTTGCCATTGTGTTGGGAACTGAGGGTGATGGGCTGTCAGAAAAAACCATTGCCGACTGTGATTACACGGTGATGATTCCCATGGCCCATGGAGTGGATTCTCTGAATGTGGCGGCAGCCAGTGCTGTGGCTTTTTGGGAACTTGGGAAAAGAAAATAAAGTAAAAAATTAAGAAAATAAAGTTTTTTTAATCAGACAAAAAAATAATTGACAAATGAATTTACTGGGTGTATTATCTTCTGCATAAAGGCAAAGGCGTCTGTGAGATACAAATCTCAGAGACGCCTTTTCTTTTATATCATTCAGCAAAGGCAAGGGCGTCTATCATGGAGAACATGACAGGCGCCCTTGTCGCTGTAGGCGGAAGGAGAATAACAATTATGAAAAAGATTCCCGAGTATTTTGGATGTAAGGTATTTGATGACAGAGAAATGAAAGCCAATCTTTCTGCAAAGGTATACCAGTCTTTGCGAAAGACCATTGACGAGGGCGCTAAGCTGGATATTACCGTAGCTAATTCCGTTGCTGCAGCAATGAAGGACTGGGCTGTAGCCCACGGAGCAACCCATTATACCCACTGGTTCCAGCCGCTTACAGGCATTACGGCGGAAAAGCATGACAGCTTTATTTCCCCCTCTCCAGCAGGAGGAGTGATTATGGAGTTTTCTGGGAAAGAGCTGATTAAGGGAGAACCGGATGCCTCATCTTTTCCTTCGGGAGGTTTGAGAGCAACCTTTGAGGCTAGAGGTTATACAGCATGGGATCCAACTTCCTACGCATTCGTGAAAGGAAAGACGCTTTGTATTCCCACTGCCTTTTGCTCCTATGGCGGTGAAGCGCTGGATAAGAAAACACCGCTGCTTCGTTCCATGAAGGCACTGAATAAGCAGGCTCTTCGGATTCTCCGTCTTTTTGGAAATAAGGATGTGAAATATGTGTCCACGTCAGTTGGACCGGAGCAGGAATATTTTTTGATAACAAAAGAAATGTATGATCAGAGAAGAGATCTCCGGTTTACCGGACGTACCCTGTTCGGAGCAAAACCTCCAAAGGGACAGGAAATGGATGATCATTATTTCGGTGTGATTAAGCCGAGAGTAGAGGCTTATATGGAGGATTTGAATAAGGAACTGTGGAAACTGGGAATTCTTGCCAAAACAGAGCATAATGAGGTGGCTCCGGCACAGCATGAGCTGGCTCCTGTGTATACAACAACGAATATAGCAACGGATCATAACCAGCTTACCATGGAGATTATGCAGAAGGTGGCGGCGAAGCATGGTCTGGCCTGTCTGCTTCATGAAAAGCCCTTTGCAGGTGTCAATGGGAGTGGAAAACACAACAACTGGTCTATTTCCACAGATTCTGGAGTCAACCTCCTTTCTCCAGGAGACACCCCTTATGAGAATGCCCAGTTTCTCCTTTTCCTTTGTGCGGTGATCAAGGCGGTAGACGATTATCAGGATCTGCTTCGCCTTTCTGTAGCAACAGCAGGGAATGATCACCGTCTGGGAGCCAACGAAGCGCCGCCGGCAGTCGTATCCATTTTTTTGGGAGATGAATTAAACGCTGTGCTGGAGGCCATAGAAAAGGATATTCCCTATGCAGGAACCCAGAAAACCCAGATGAAGCTGGGGGTAGATGTGCTGCCGAAGTTTAACCGGGACACTACGGATCGGAATAGAACCTCCCCCTTTGCTTTTACGGGAAATAAATTTGAATTCCGTATGCTGGGATCCTCCAACAGTATCGCCTGTGCCAATATTATGTTAAACAGCGCTGTGGCTGAAAGCCTGAGAATTTATGCGGATCGTCTGGAAAAAGCAGAGGATTTTGAGACAGCTCTTCATGCCATGATTCGGAAAACCATTCAGGATCATAAAAATATTATCTTTAATGGAAATGGCTATGACGAGTCCTGGATTCAGGAGGCAACCCAGAAGAGAGGTCTTCTGAATTACCGGACAACGGCAGACTGCATGCCCCATCTTCTGGACAAGAAAAATGTAGAGATGCTGACTTCCCATAAGGTATTTTCTGAAGCTGAGTTAAGATCAAGGTGTGAGATTATGCTGGAAAACTATTGCAAAACAATAATCATCGAAGCAAATACCATGACTGAGATGGTACAGACAGAGATAGCTCCCGCAGTTTCCGCTTATTCCCTGGAACTTTCCAAAACGGCAGCGGCGAAAAAAGCGTTGGATGCTAAAATTGCCTGCAGCTACGAAAAAGACCTGGTAAGCCGTCTGTCTGGTCTGACAGATGAGATGGCGGTTAAAAGGGAGGAGTTGATTCAGGCTTTGTCAGAGGTTCAGCAGGCGGAAAATGTGATTCAGGAGTCAGCTATGATTCGGGATGAAGTGCTTGCAAAGATGGAAGAGCTGCGGGCTGTCTGCGATCAGGCAGAAATCCTGACGGCAAAGGCATACTGGCCATTCCCCACCTATGGAGATATTTTATTCAGCGTCCGCTGAGATTAAAAACAGAATAACAGGATAGAGAAAATACGGCGATAAAAGCCAAATAAGAAAAGAAGCACATACAGGCAACCACTTGCAGAAGCTGCAGGTGATTGCCTGTATGAATTACATTGATTTTGGAGGAAACTATCTATGTGTTCAATTATGGGATACTGCGGCGCCAGCGCAGACTATGAGCGATTTATGGAGGGCTTTGAAAAAACGATATCCAGAGGACCGGATGACAGCCGTGTTGTGGATACGGGAAACGGCTACCTGGGGTTTCACCGTCTGGCGATTATGGGACTTACTCCATCGGGAATGCAGCCTTTTAGCCTGGGCAGTAGCTATGTGGTCTGCAATGGTGAAATCTATGGCTTTGAGAAGCTGAAAAAAGAACTTTCTGATAAATACACCTTTGTGAGTGAGTCTGACTGCGAAGTGCTCCTGCCCATGTACCGGGAATACGGAACAGACATGTTTGCCATGCTGGATGCAGAGTTTGCCTGTATCCTCTACGATGGGGAGACAAATACCTATCTGGCGGCCAGAGATCCTATTGGAATCCGTCCTCTGTATTATGGATATGATGAGGATGGAGTGATTGTTTTTGCCAGTGAAGCAAAAAATCTGACATCGCTGGTGGAGCGGATTATGCCGTTTCCTCCAGGATATTATTATAAGGACGGAGAGTTTGTCTGCTACTGCGATATTTCTCATCCGGAGTCTGCATGCCGGGATGATTTGGAAACTGTTTGCCGAAAAATTCATGATAAACTGACTGCAGGTGTGGAAAAGCGTCTGGTAGCGGACGCAAAGGTAGGCTTCCTCCTTTCAGGCGGACTGGATTCCTCCCTGGTCTGCGCCATTGCAGCCAGAAAAAGCAAGGAGCCAATTCGAACCTTTGCGATTGGCATGAGCGAGGACGCCATTGATTTGAAATATGCGCGGCAGGTGGCTGATTATATTGGAAGTGATCACAGAGAGGTATTTATGACTCCGCAGCAGGTGATTTCGGAACTGGAGCATGTGATTTACCTGTTAGGAACCTATGATATTACTACGATCCGGGCATCTATGGGAATGTATTTGGTGTGCAGAGCCATTCATCAGGAAACGGATATCCGCGTCCTTCTTACAGGAGAAATTTCTGATGAGCTGTTTGGATACAAATATACTGATTTTGCGCCGAATGCAGAGGCATTTCAAAGAGAGTCGGAAAAGAGAATTCACGAGCTTCATATGTATGATGTTCTCCGGGCAGATCGGTGCATTTCCGTCAATTCCCTGGAGGCGCGGGTTCCCTTTGGGGATTTGGACTTTGTAAAATATGTGATGTCAGTAGAGCCGGAATTGAAGATGAATCACTACGGAAAGGGAAAATATCTTCTTCGCCGTGCTTTTCAGGAGGATGGATATCTGCCAGAGGAGATTTTATGGAGAGAAAAGGCAGCGTTTTCCGATGCAGTCGGACACTCCATGGTTGATTATCTGAAAGAATATGCAGAGAAGAAATACACGCAGGAGGAGTTTGAGAAGAAAGCGGCAGAGTATTCTTATGCCCGGCCTTTTACCAAGGAGTCACTGCTGTACCGGGAAATTTTCGAATCTTATTATCCTGGTCAGGCGGAAATGATTGTCGGCTTCTGGATGCCAAACAAGGAATGGGAGGGCTGTGATGTCAACGATCCCTCGGCCCGTGTGCTTTCTAACTACGGAGCCAGCGGGAAATAGCAGTGATGCGGGAATGAGAGTAAAAGAAAGGAAACAGCAATGACAAAGTATATTTTTGTAACAGGAGGCGTGGTATCCGGTCTGGGAAAGGGAATTACAGCAGCGTCTCTGGGAAGACTTTTAAAGGCGAGAGGACTGAAGGTGGCGGCACAGAAGCTGGATCCCTATATCAATGTAGATCCGGGAACCATGAGCCCCTATCAGCACGGTGAAGTATTTGTCACAGAGGATGGGGCAGAAACCGATCTGGATCTGGGACATTATGAGCGGTTTATTGATGAGGATCTGAACCGGTATTCTAATCTGACTACAGGAAAGGTCTATTGGAATGTATTGAACAAAGAGCGCCGGGGAGAGTATCTGGGTTCTACGGTGCAGGTGATTCCCCATATTACAGATGAGATTAAGGAGTTTGTATACCGGGTGGGAAAGCAGACAGACGCAGATGTGGTAATTACAGAGATAGGAGGAACCATCGGCGATATAGAGTCCCAGCCGTTTCTGGAAGCAGTGCGCCAGATTTCTCTTGAGGTTGGACGGGAAAACAGCATATTTATTCATGTGACCCTTGTGCCGTATTTAAAGGGATCCGAGGAACACAAGTCAAAGCCAACCCAGCATTCTGTGAAGGAACTGCAGGGAATGGGGATCAATCCTGACATTATTGTTCTGCGCTGCGATGAACCGCTGGAGGAATCTATTTTTCAGAAAATTTCTCTGTTTTGCAATGTCGGCCAGGACTGCGTTATTGAAAACAGAACACTGCCTAATCTGTATGAAGCTCCTCTGATGCTGGAAAAGCAGAATTTTTCTGATGCAGTGTGCAGAAAACTTCATCTGGATCCGCCAAAGGCGGATCTGCGGGAGTGGGAGCAGTTGGTGGAGAGAATTTGTAATCGGGATCAGGAGGTTTCCATTGGTCTGGTGGGAAAATATGTGAAGCTTCATGATGCTTATCTATCTGTGGCAGAGGCGCTGAACCATGCAGGCTATGCTTATCATTCTCATGTAAGGATCCACTGGATTGATTCTGAATCCATTACCAGGGAAAATGTCGGGGAAATCCTGGCAGGGCTACAGGGAATTCTCATTCCCGGTGGTTTTGGAAGCCGTGGAATTGAAGGAATGATTCTGGCAGCAGAGTATGCCAGAGAGCATAAGATTCCTTATCTTGGTATCTGTCTGGGAATGCAGATTGCTGTAATTGAGTATGCGCGGAATAAAGCAGGACTTCTGGATGCCCACTCTGGAGAGTTTGATGAGCAGTGCGCCAATAAGGTCATTGATTTTATGCCTGGTCAGAGTGAGGATCTGGATAAGGGAGGAACCCTTCGCCTGGGAAGCTATCCCTGTCTGATTCAGGAGAATACAAAAATGGAAGAATGTTATGGCGCCGATCTGATTTATGAACGCCATCGCCACAGGTATGAGTTTAATAATACGTACAGGGAGAAACTGGAGCAGGCAGGTCTGAGAATCAGCGGAACCTCTCCTGAGGGACGGCTGGTGGAGACAGTGGAACTTTCTGATCATCCGTTTTATGTGGGCGTTCAGTTTCATCCGGAGTTTAAGAGCCGTCCCAATGAACCGCATCCCTTGTTTTGCGGTTTCATAGGTGCTGCCTTAAAACAGGACATTAGGAAATAAGATTCAGGAGGGAATCGGATTATGGCTGTTCATGAGGAATGCGGTGTGTTTGGGATCATAAGTCCGAGGCGGGAAGCGGTGGCGGAAATTGTCTACTATGGTTTGTATGCGCTTCAGCACCGGGGGCAGGAGAGCTGTGGGATTGTAGTCAATGATGACGGCATATTTTCATCTTATAAGGATTTGGGACTTGTTAACGAAGTATTTTCGAAGGATATCCTGTCTCATCTGCCGGAGGGAACCATGGCGGTTGGCCATGTGCGATATGGAACTACAGGAGGAAATACACGAAATAATTGTCAGCCCATTGAAGTAAATCATCAGAAAGGAAAAATGGCGCTGGCACATAACGGCAATTTAAGCAATGCGCTGAAGCTGCGGGATCAGCTGGAGCTTTCCGGTGCGATTTTTCATACCACCAGCGATACAGAAACCATTGCCTACATCATTACAAGAGAGAGGCTTCGCACAACCAGTATTGAGGAGGCTGTCAGCAATGCAATGAATGCTTTGGAGGGGGCTTATTCCATAGTTTTAATGTCTTCTGCAAAAATGATTGCAGTGCGGGATCCCTTTGGCTTTCGTCCTCTGTGCTATGGGAAAATGCCGGATGGCTCGTGGGTGGTTGCTTCGGAAAGCTGCGCGCTGTCAGCGATAGGGGCGCAGCTGGTCCGGGATCTGGAGCCGGGAGAAATTCTTGTTTTTCAGGATGGAAAGGTAGTATCCCGCAGAGAACACTGTGGAAAACAGGGGCGAAAAACCTGTATTTTTGAATATATCTATTTTGCAAGGCCGGATTCAGTTATCGATGGAATTTCCGTCCATGAATCAAGAAAAAGAGCGGGAAAACTGCTGGCAGAGTCATATCCGGTTGACGCAGATATTGTAATCGGCGTTCCGGACAGCGGACTGGATGCAGCTTTGGGATATGCAGAGGCATCGGGAATTCCTTATGGAATCGGACTGATCAAAAACAAATACATTGGAAGAACTTTTATTTCTCCTGGGCAGAACAACCGTCTGGATCAGGTGCGGATCAAATTAAGTCCGGTGGAAAGTGTAATCCGTGGGCGGAGGGTCATTATTATTGATGATTCCATTGTTCGGGGAACGACAAGCAAAAGGATTGTGAACCTGCTGCGGGATTCGGGTGCCACGGAAATCCATATGAGAATTTCTGCGCCTCCATTTCTTCATCCCTGTTATTATGGAACGGATATTGATTCTGAGGAGAACCTGATTGCCTGCCATCATAGCATGGAGGAGATTGCAGAGATAATCGGAGCGGATTCCCTGGGGTATCTGCCCATGGAATCACTTGATCGTCTGACAGGCGGTGAAAACTACTGTGCAGCCTGCTTTAACGGAGAATATCCTACAGCTGTGCCAGAGGATACCAGAAAAGACCGGTTTGAGCGGAGATTATCCCAGAGGGATTTGTGACAGAAAGAAAAAGAAAGCGAGAGGAAAGCGGAATGATACCCAATACAAATTATAACAATTTAAAAGATTCTTATTTATTTTATCATATCGCCCAGAAAACAGGAGCTTATCTGGAGGAGCATCCGGGTGCGCGCCTGTATCGTATGGGAATCGGCGACGTTTCCCGCCCCCTGTGTGGTGCGGTGATCCGTGCACTTCACGAGGCTGTGGAGGATCAGGCAAAGGCAGCGACTTTTCATGGCTATATGCCAGAGTGCGGAGATCCGGCTCTGCGCCGCAGAATTGCAGAATATTATCGGAACAGGGGCGTCAGCCTTCTGCCGGAGGAGGTTTTTGTATCCAGCGGAGCAAGTGATGAGCTGGGGGATATTTTGGATCTGTTTGGCAGGGACAAGACGGTTTTAATTATGGAGCCGGCCTATCCTGCATATGTGGATGCCAATGTTATGGCAGGAAACAGGATTCTCCATCTTCCGTCGGGAAAGGAAAACGGATTTTTGCCGGTTCCGGATCCTTCGCTTCAGGCTGACATTATTTATCTCTGTTCCCCAAATAATCCCACCGGTGCTGTTTTTGACTGTGAAAAGCTGAAGGTCTGGGTGGACTATGCGCGAAGCACAGATGCAGTGATTCTTTTTGACGGAGCCTATGAAGCCTTTATTGAGGATGATAGCTTGCCTCACAGTATTTTTGAAATTGATGGCGCAAGGGAGTGTGCAATTGAAATCTGTTCTCTTTCCAAAACAGCAGGATTTACAGGAACAAGGTGTGGATATACCGTGATTCCTCAGGAATTGATCCGGGGAGGGATGAATCTGAACCAGATGTGGGTGAGAAACCGTACAACCAAGACCAATGGCGTTTCTTATGTGATTCAAAAGGGGGCAGAGGCAGTGTTTTCGGAAGAAGGACAAAAGCAGATCCGGGAAAATATCAGGATTTACAAGGAAAATGCAGCCTGTCTGATGGATGCCCTGGATCGGCTGGGAATCTGGTACTGCGGTGGAAAAAATGCTCCTTATATCTGGATGAAATGCCCGGATTCTATGGGAAGCTGGGAGTTTTTTGATTATCTTCTTCGGGAACTTCAGATTGTAGGGACTCCGGGAGCGGGATTTGGAGCCTGTGGGGAAGGGTATTTTCGATTTTCCACCTTTGGCTCTCCGGAAGATACCAGGGAGGCGGCAAGGCGGCTTTTAAGTGCGGAAAAACTGAAGAAAAAATGAACCACAGCGGGATGGAAAAGTGCCTTATATTATAGAATGCAGGAGAGGTGCTTAAAATAGGATACTTCGGAAGCTGAGGGAAGGCGGAAAATAGGGTTGTAGAGAACAATAAATCATGGTAAACTGAGAGAAAATTCAATAAAAACATAACATACAGGGGAGAAGAAGCTATGCCAGTATTTGATTTTAACCACATGCCAGATGAAAAAAATGACCAGGCAGTGTGTACCTATACAACCTTTCTGTCCAGTGAATCAGAGGCGTCACCAGAGCAGCCGATTTTGATTCTGGATAACCGGGAGAGAAAGTGGGTGCATCATTCTTGCGGGATCTTTACCAATCCTGTAAAGAGAACTTCGTTTGAATTTAAGGAGGAGGACGGTGTGGCTGCAGCGGATATCCGGAAGCTGGATGCCCGTTTTGTAAGCCTTTTGAAGTGGCTGGGAGAAAACCATATTCCGGTGCGCCTTTCTGGAGAAAACAGGGAGGAAGGATACTGTGTCTACCGGATCCGGGAGATTGCCTTTGGCGGCGGAACCAAGCTGTCTGCAGAGGACGGATTTCTGCAGTTTATGATTGAAAGGCTGTTTGCCAGCCCTGCGCCTGCAGAGGAAGCAGGGGAGGAGGGACAGGAAGAGGATGGCGATGACATGAAGCTGACCAGTCTGCAGAGCATTACAGACTTTATGACCTGCGCTGGAAAGACTCTGCCGGACCATATCCGTCTTTGGGCAAGACGGAATCTTGCGGTTGCCCGTTCCAGCGAGGTTTCTCCAGAAGAGCGGCGCCACGCCCAGAGAGCTCTTTCTATTATGATGAATATTCAGTGGAAGAATCACTATTTTGAGTCTATTGATCCGAAAGAGGCACGCAGGATTTTAGATGAGGAGCTTTACGGACTGGAGCGGGTGAAGCAGAGGATCATGGAGACGATTATTCAGATCAACAGAACTCATACGCTGCCAGCCTACGGGCTTTTGCTGGTGGGGCCTGCGGGAACAGGAAAATCTCAGATTGCATATGCGGTTGCCAGGATTTTGAAGCTTCCCTGGACTACTCTTGATATGAGCTCTATCAGCGATCCGGAGCAGCTGACTGGAAGCTCCAGAGTTTATGCCAATGCTAAACCGGGCATAATTATGGAGGCATTTTCTATGGCAGGAGAATCCAATCTGGTGTTTATTATTAATGAATTGGATAAGGCTACATCTGCCAGAGGAAGTGGAAACCCGGCGGACGTGCTTCTGACACTTTTGGACAACCTGGGCTTTACTGACAATTATATGGAGTGTATGGTGCCTACTATGGGCGTGTATCCCATAGCAACAGCAAATGATAAATCACGAATCAGCGCACCTCTCATGTCGCGGTTTGCTGTGATTGACATTCCTGACTATACGGCAGAGGAGAAAAAGATTATTTTTTCTCGATTTGCGCTTCCTAAGGTACTCCGCCGCATGAGCTTAAGGCCGGAGGAATGTGTGATGACAGAAAGCGGACTGGATGCAGTCATCCATAGATTTGAAAATACCAGTGGTATCCGGGATTTGGAGCAGGCGGCAGAGCATCTTGCAGCCAATGCCCTGTATCAGATTGAGGTGGACGGTGTGTCCTCAGTGGAATTTGACAGGGAGAAGGTGGAAATTCTGCTGGGAGAAGACTGAGTTTGGAATGGAATAAAAAAGCCTTGAAGCTACGGTTTTAAAGGAAACCGTAGCTTCAAGGCTTTTTAGTGGAGCTGAGGGGAATCGAACCCCTGTCCGAAAACCAATTCCCTGTTCTTCTACTATCATAGTCGGTTATTTGACATTCCCTCTGCCGCACGGGAACAGACACTCTTGCGGTTTCAGTAGCTTCATCATACGCCCATACACGCAAAGCTTAATGTATGTCGTTTCTCACATCGTCGATGCCAGATTCTTAATGTGTGAGTGCACTAAGGCTGACAGCAGCCATTAGGCTGCGTATGCTAAATTATCTTCAGCGTTTAATTTTAATTTTGCCATTTGACGCATTGCATGCGGATAGCTTCACCAGCTGCATGACCCCCGTCGAAACCAGTACAACCCCTTACTGGCTCACCGCGACTCATCGGTGAACTTAAATTATAGCTTATGGAAAACAAACTGTCAATGGGGTTTTGGACTCTTTCCAGAATTTTTCAGAACTTTAAAATAAAAAGGGAGAGGCAAAGCAAACTGGCCTTGTCATAAACTTTGAAAATGGCTATTTTCAATCAATCCACTTTTCTGTATACTTCTGGTATTAAGAGTTTCAGGAGGAGTTTTGATGATGAAAAGAATTGTAACCTTACAGGATATTTCCTGTGTGGGACGCTGCTCCATTACAGTAGCGCTTCCTATTATATCAGCAATGGGAGTAGAATGCGGGATTCTTCCTACAGCAGTACTTTCTACGCACACGATGTTTCAGACCTATACCTGCAAGGATTTGTCAGATCAGATTGAGCCGATTTCGGATGCATGGGAAAAGGAACAGGTAAGCTTTGACGGAATTTATACGGGATATCTGGCATCTGGAGAACAGTGCCATCAGGTATGCGATTTTTTTGATCGGTTTTCCGGCAGGTCATCTGGGAAAAGAAGCATGGTTATTGTAGATCCGGCTATGGCAGATAATGGAAAGCTCTATGCAGCCTTTGATGAAGCTTTTCCAGCTGAAATGGCTGAGGTATGTGCAAAGGCTGATGTGATTCTCCCCAATATGACAGAAGCCAGTCTTTTGACGGGACTTCCTTATAAAACAGAGCAGGATCCGGCCTATATCCGCCAGCTTCTGGAAGCACTTCTGGAGCTTGGCTGCGGCACAGCGGTTCTGACTGGCGTCAGTTATGAGCCGGGAAAACTGGGGGTAGCTGCTTTGGACCGGGACGGGAATGAATTTTCGTATTTCACACGCAGATGTGAACAGAGCTATCATGGAACGGGAGATATTTTTTCCTCTACTGTTGCAGGGGGGATTATGCGGGGAATGAGACTGAAAGATGCTCTGGCCCTGGCTGCAGATTATGTGGTACGCTGCATTGAGGCAACGGCTGCTTCTGACAGTGCCAGATGGTATGGGGCAGAGTTTGAGTCCCAGATTCCCTGGCTGTGCAGGGAGCTGGAGGAACGGCTGAGACGGGGCTGAGCACTGCGGGAAAATTTCATTAAACATTTAAGAAAAACTTTCGGATATGGTTCTTACATTCCAGAAGATGAATGATTAAAATAGGATTATCAGACAGGAAAATTGACAAATAAGGAAAACGAAAATCCGATACAGATTTTTCGGAGAAACAGTTACAGGATAACAGGGGAGAAATAAGGCTATGGACATAATGATCAGAGAATATAGAAGAGCAGATTTACCTTTTATGACAGAAATATGGAACCAGATTGTTGGAGAGGGGAATGCATTCCCCCAGGAGGAGATGCTCAGTGAAGCAGAGGCAGAAGCTTTTTTTGCCGGACAGACCTGCTGTGGAGTGGCTCAGGACACAGAGTCTGAACGGATTCTTGGCCTATATATTCTGCATCCTAATAATATGGGGCGCTGCGGTCATATTTGCAATGCCAGCTATGGGGTAAGCGCGGACAGCAGAGGGCTTCACATTGGAGAGCGGTTGGTAAAGGACTGCATGAAAAGAGCAAAGGAGCAGGGATTTCGCCTGCTCCAGTTTAATGCAGTAGTGGCGTCCAATATCCATGCCCGCCATTTATATGAGCGTCTGGGCTTTGAACAGCTGGGAATCATTCGGGGCGGATTCCGGATGCCGGACGGCTCTTATGAAGATATCTGTCCCTACTGGCGGGCACTTTGATAGGAAAACCAGAAGATATTCCATCCGTCCTGGCAGTCTACGCCATAGGCCAGGTGATGGGCCTCCAGGATGGTGCTGACAATGGAAAGGCCGATTCCCGTTCCCAGACGCCTGCTGCTTTGATGCTGACTGCGCTGATATCGTTCCCAGATAATTTTTCGATCCTCTTCGGAAATGGGCGGTCCGGGATTGGCTATGGAAATTCGGCAGCCGTCAGCTGTGATTCGGATGCATTCGCCATCTGCGGTGTGATTAATGGCATTATTTAAAAGATTTCGGATTACCTGATTCATCTTGGAGGCATCCGCCTCTGTCAGGAGCTCTTCCTGCATGCATTCCAATTCCAAAGTAATATGATGCTCCTGAGCCAGAGGCTGGTACCAGGCAATTGCTGATTCCAGAAGCTCGCAAAGGTTCAGTCTTTCTTTTTTCAGCTGACAGTATCCTGCCTGAAGCTGGGAATAGTCCAGAATATCGCTGACCATACGGCTCATTCGGTTGGCTTCCCGGATGATCAGGTTGAGATCCTCTGTTCGCTGTTCCTCCTGCTTCCAGGTAATATCACGGACCATTTCTGCATAGCCGCCAATCAGAGAGCCAGTGGCGAGCGCAGCTCGTGAGAAACATTGGCAATGACCTCCTTACGAAGCACATCTAGCCGTTGAAGAGCATATCGAAGCTGGACAATAGACTGAGAGAGCTGTCCCAGTTCATCTTCGCGATGAAACGGGGGAACTTCCGTAAAGTCGTTTTTGGTAAGCCGTTCCACAGAATCGCGAATTTGGCCAATAGGGCGGGTAAAATGCCTGGAAAAAACAGCAGCCAGAAGTGAGGCTGTTAAGGTTAGGAGAACGGTCAGGACGATCAGCTGCTGTCTGTTAAAATCCATTACGGTTTTTGTCATCAGCATACTTCGAATTAAAAGAAAGCATTCGCTGTCATTCCAGGTTACAGGAAAGCCCGTTTCGTAGCCGATTACATGGCGGCCCTTACGCAGAACCTGCTGGTAAGGCTGGTCTATTGCGGGAAATGGCTGCTCCTTCTTTTCAGTAGGAAAACGGTTCCTGAAAAACTCCTCACGGCGATCAGTGCTGCTGACTGGATGACCAGCGGAATACATTTCTAAAAGTCGTCCTTCTTGGCTGATTAAAAACAGTTCACTATTTCCATGACTTAAAAAAGAAAGCAGGTGTGGATTCTTTCCGATATCTTCTTCAGCAAGACTTTCTAGGATGCCTGCAGTTCGTTCTCGGGTGTCCTTTAGAGATGATATGGCATAATTTTGTTCAAACAGGCCGATTTGCGCCACCCACATAAAACCGATGGCAAGGAAAACGAGAACCATCATCATGGCCCACAGGCGGAAGACAAGATGGCTTCGAAGTGCTTGTATTTTAGTTTTCATCCATGTATTCAAATCGATACCCCACTCCCCACACAGTTTGAATAAGTTTCCGGTACGGGCCAAGGTGCTCTCGCAGTGATTTAATATGGGTATCAACGGTACGGTTGTCTCCGTAGTAGCTGTAGCCCCATACTGTTTCTAAAAGCTTTTCCCGGCTCAGTACAATTCGCTGGTTCTGAGCCAGCTTTAAGAGGAGATCAAATTCCTTAGGCGGCAGGCGCAACGGAAGGGAATCCAGAGTAATCGTTCGTGATTTTGGTTCAATGCAGAGCTTGCCAAACTGAAGAACGTCATTGTGCTCCAGGGAACCCTTCGTGCGGCGCAGGACAGCGGCAATCCGCGCCATCAGCTCTTTGGAGCTGAAGGGCTTGGAAACATAATCATCGACTCCAAGCTGAAAGCCAAGAAGCCTGTCATATTCCTCATCTCGGGCAGTCAGCATAATAACGGGAATCTGACTGAATTTACGGATGCCGGCCAGGGTTTCAAAGCCGTCCGGTCCCGGCATCATTACATCAAGAAGGACCAAGTCAAAATTCTGTTGCCGCAGAGCCTCAATAGCGGCTGCTCCACAGTCGGCTTCCTCACACTGGTAGCCTTCCATATCTGCGTAGGTGCGAACCAGTCTCCGCAGATGAAGATCGTCATCAGTTATCAATAAACGTGGCATAACTGTCTCCTTTTTTCTTTTAGTGTACCACAGAAGAAGTGCTTATGTAACGTGTTTCACAGAAATCTTATTTTTTAGTCACAAAAAATTCATATCTCGACGCGAAGGGACTTTTTTATCGTCAAACACTCAAAGTTGTGTTATAATAAAGGGGTTTATATACGGAAGCGGAAAGCTTCTGGTTCAGAAACAGGAAGGAATCGCCATGTATCAAAAACTTCGAGAGCTTTGGCTGTCTACAACCTTGAAGCATAAATTGAGCCTGTATACAGCTATGGTTATCTTAATCATGGCTTCCTCCGCTGTATTTAATGTATGGGTTATGGATTTTACCCTGGATGGATTTGATAAAATTCTCAGCGATAATTCCCGATGCAATGATTTTCAGCAGGCGATGGAACTGGAAATCGATGCGTTTGAGTCTTATGTAAGAGAACGAACTGAGGAACACTGGGAAGAGTATATTCTTTCCTGTGTCAGAACGGAACGGTGCATCCGTGCTCTTCCATTTCAGTACAGCAGCATCGGAGAAGAGCGGTATGCAAGAACGTGGAATATAAAAAACAGCTATGAGGCCTACAGCGTCTTTCGGGAACAGATTCTGAAGATGAATGAGGAGGAGAGCGGATATATTACCAGCCTGTATCGGGTGTATGATATGCAGGATTATTTGAAGGATTATGCGCGGAGACTGGTGCAGGTGACCTTGAGCAAGGGAAATGAAACTTATCAGAGACAGGTTCCGGTTTTCTACAATATTCCTTATCTGATTCTTGCCGTTTCTCTGTGTCTTACGGTTATGGCCATTGTGCTGACCCGGCTGCTTTCCAATACCCTGATTCAGCCAGTGGTAAAGCTGGCTCACAATTCCAGAAAAATAGCAAGAAATGATTTTTCCGGTGAGGATTTGGCTGTACCCAATCGAGATGAAATGGGAGAACTGGTAGCGGCTTTCAATAAGATGAAGCATGCTACAGAGGGATATATTAATACACTGAAAAAGAATAATGAGATGGCAGGGCTTCTTCACGGGGAGGAGCTGGAACGTATGGAGATGGAAAAGCAGCTGGAATCCGCAAAGCTGGAGTTGCTGAAAAGCCAGATCAATCCGCATTTCCTGTTTAATACATTAAATATGATTGGATGTATGGCGAAGCTGGAGGATGCAGCTACAACAGAAAAGATGATTTACAGCATGAGTAACCTCTTTCGCTACAATCTGAAAACCTCAGAGCAGTTCGTTGCCCTGAATCAGGAGCTGAAGGTGGTGCAGGATTATGTGTATATTCAACAGATGCGGTTTGGCAGCAGAATCCGCTATGACAGCGATATTCAGGTAAATGGAGGTCAGGTGATCATTCCGGCTTTTACTCTGCAGCCGATTGTGGAAAATGCGGTAATTCACGGGCTTTCCAAAAAGGAACAGGGTGGACGGCTGTATCTTCGAATCTGGCAGAAGGAAAACTGTGTGATAATATCGGTAGCAGATACAGGAGTCGGTATGACTCAGGAACAGCTGGAATCTCTGAAGGAAGGGCTGAAGGAGAGACGCTCTGCCAAAGTAGGAATCGGGCTGGGAAATATTTATAAGCGAATCCATATTTTATACGAAAAAGGTGAAATGAACATCTGGAGCAGACGTGGCTGCGGAACAGTTGTACAGATGGTCATTCCTCTTGAGCGGGTGGATGAGACGGAAACGGTAACAAAAAAAGCAGACGAAGAAAAAACAGGAAGAAAAGAAATCAGAAAAAAAGAACCAGACAGCGAAAATACAGACACAGGGGAAGCGGACGAAAAGACTGCCGGACAAATTGGCAGGAAAACGGAAGCTGAGAGCAGAAAGGAAACGTCATGAATCAGAACAAGATTTACAGACTGCTGATTGCAGATGATGAGATGATAGAAAGAGCGGTTCTGTACAAAACATTAAAATCGCGTTTTGGAGAGAATTGTGAGATCTATCAGGCAGAAAACGGGCGGGAGGCAGTCCATATCCATGAAGAGCATCAAATTCAGATAGCCATTCTTGATATTGAAATGCCTGGAATTAACGGAATTCGTGCGGCAGAGAAAATCCGGGAAACAGACAGAGACTGCTGTATTGTTTTTCTGACGGCTTTTGATGAGTTTTCCTATGCCAAAAAAGCGATAACAGTTCGTGCGCTGGATTATCTTTTGAAGCCTTATGAGGAAAGTGAGCTCCTTCTGGTGGTAGAGGAGGCGATGCGGATTGTCTGTGAGCGGGAAGCAGCCGCAGAATCCAAAACAGCAGTTCAAAACGGAGAAGGGGAGCTTTTGGAAAATCTGGAGGAAGGAATTGGAGAATCCGAATATGAAAAAATTTCGGAAACTGCAGGAGGGCAGGACAATGAGGCGGAAGGGGTGAGGCTTTCTGCGGTGATGGATATGATAACAGATTATATACAGGCTCATTATATGGATGATCTGTCCATGCAGGAGCTGGCCCGCCAGATGAATTATTCGGAGGCATATTTCTGCAAGCTGTTTAAACAGTGTTTTGGGCAGAATTTTACTTCTTATCTGACAGAATACCGGGTGGAGACGGCAAAGAAAATGCTGGGGCAGCCAACGGTGAATGTAAAGGAGATCGGAAAGGCGGTAGGATATTGTGATGCTAATTATTTTGCCAAGGTGTTTAAGCGGATTACCGGGCAGAGTCCTACAGATTATCGGACAGAGCTGCTTTTGAAAAAAACAGGTCCTTGATAGTTTTGTGTGACATGCATAAATTAAAAAAACATATGAGGTAAAAATATACTATGATTCACAAAAAATTACCCTTTCTATTTCTGGGATATTAATTTATTATAAAGATAACGTGTTTGAACGTTAAAAACATCAAGAGGAGGAAACAAAAATGAAAAAAAGAATTGTAAGCGCAGTACTTTGCACAGCAATGGTAGCAGGTTCTCTGGCTGGTTGCGGTTCTAAGAAGGCTGAGGAGACCACAGCAGCAGCAACCGAGGCAGCGACTGAGGCAACCGAAGCAGCAGAGGAAAAGACTGAGGCAGCTGAGGGCGAGACCGAAGCAGCAGCTGAGGCTGGCTCCTATGATACTGCCAATATGCCGGAAGTAACTCTGGTATATGCAGAGGTTAACCCGCTTGATACTATCGTTGGCCAGATGGCTACCGATTTCAAGAACAAAGTAGAAGAGCTGTCTGACGGCAAGATCACCATCGACGTTCAGGCCAGCGGTGTTCTTGGCTCTGAGAACGACGTTCTGGATACTATGCTGGGCGGCGGCGGCACCATCGATATGTCCCGTATCTCTGCTTTCGCACTGAACAGCTACGGCGCTAAGAAGTCCATGCTTCTGTCCATTCCGTATACCTTCCAGGATCGTGCTCATTTCTGGAACTTTGCAACCAGCGATCTGGCACAGGAATTCCTGACCGAGCCGGTTGATCTGGGCCTGGGTGTAAGAGGTCTGTACTACGGTGAAGAAGGCTTCCGTCATTTCTTCTTTGTAAATCCGGCAACTAAGCTGGAGGATTTAAGCGGCTTAAAGATCCGTGTATCTAACGACCCGGTTATGACCGGTATGGTTTCCGGACTGGGCGCTAACGCAACTGTTGTTTCTATGAACGAGCTGTATTCTGCACTGCAGACCGGCGTAGTAGATGCTGCTGAGCAGCCGATCGCAAACTACTACTCCAACGCTTTCCCGGAGGTAGCTCCGCACCTGTTACTGGATGGTCATACTCTGGGCGCTGTTCAGGTTATCATTACCGACGAGGCATGGGACAAGCTGACCGAGGATCAGCAGGCTATCCTGATGGAGGCTGGAAAATATGCTTCTGAGAACAACCGTGCAAATTCCGAGAACAAAGAGAACGAAGTTCTGGAACAGCTGAAGGCTGATGGCGTAACTGTTACTGAAGTAGAGGATAAGGCTCCGTGGAAAGAGGCTTGTAAGGCAGTTATCGATGAGAATACTGCAGATCAGGCAGAACTGTATCAGCAGATTCTGGATATGGCAGACTAATTCCAGCCAGTATTACGCAGTATCAGGAATAATTAGATATTAAATTGAAGCGTATGTGTTAGGGAATGAAGCTGACGGGCACAGAGCGGTTTAGGTACTGTCTCTGTGCCCTGAGTTTTGAAAGGGGACAAAAATTATGCCAGCAATTTTTGAAAAGATCGATAAGATCAAACCGGCCTATGACATTACTTACAAGGTAGTTATGTTTATCTGTAAAATCCTTCTGATTGCAGATATCGCGATTACCAGTATGTCCGTAGCAGGCCGTTATATTCCGTTTATCCCGGATCCGGCATGGAGTGAAGAAGTGGTTCTGACCTGCATGTCCTATATGGCAGTGCTTTCAGCAGCACTTGCAATCCGTAGAGGCGCTCATATCCGTATGACTGCTCTGGATCCGTATTTACCGAAAACTCTTGTGAAAATTCTGGACATCATTGCCGATCTGGCAGTGCTGATCCTGGCTGTTATTATGATTACCGTAGGCTGGAAATATGCGTCCGGCATCGGTTCAAAAGGTACCTATGTAAGTATGCCGAAGGTATCCAGATTCTGGATGTACTTCCCGGTTCCGCTGGCAGGCGTTGCTATGCTGATTTTTGAACTGGAGGCTCTTTACAATCACATTAAAGGTTTCTTTGTAAAGGAGGAGGCATAAACTATGAGTACTGAAACGATGGCAATTGTTATTTTGCTTGCAAGCTTCTTTATTATGGTCATGCTGCGGTTTCCCATTGCTTATGCAGTTGCACTTTCTTCTGTTTTGTGCCTGTTAAGCCAGGGACTGCCTCTGACAACCATCTGTCAGCAGATGGTAAAAGGTATCAGTTCCTTCAGCCTGATGGCAGTACCGTTCTTCATTACCATGGGCTGTCTGATGGGTTCTGGTGGTATTTCTGAAAAACTGATCGCTCTGGCAAATGCCTGTGTAGGCTGGATGCGGGGCGGTATGGCTATGGTTAATATCGTAGCTTCTTATTTCTTCGGCGGTATTTCTGGTTCTGCATCTGCAGATACAGCTTCTCTTGGCTCTATCCTGATTCCTATGATGGTTGACCAGGGATATGACGCTGATTTCTCAACGGCTGTTACCATTACCTCCTCCTGTGAGGGACTTCTGGTTCCGCCGAGCCATAACATGGTTATTTATGCAACTACTGCAGGCGGTATTTCTGTAGGAAGCCTTTTCCTGGCCGGATATTTGCCTGGCGCACTGCTGGCTGCTTCCCTGATGATTGGTTCTTATATTATTTCTGTAAAGAGAAACTATCCGAAGGGTGAAAAATTCAGCATTTCTAACCTTCTGAAGCAGTTAAGCGTATCCTTCTGGGCTCTGGCAGCAGTTCTGATTGTAGTATTCGGTGTAGTAGGCGGTGTGTTTACAGCAACCGAGTCTGCGGCAGTTGCAGTTGTTTACAGCCTGCTTGTCAGTGTATTTATTTACAAGGGACTTGACTGGAAGGGCGTATGGAGAGTTTTAGGGGATTGTGTAGACACCCTGTCTATCGTATTGATCCTGATTGCAACCTCCAGTATCTTTGGATACTGCCTGACAAGACTTCATGTACCGGATCTTGCTGCAAATGCCATTACCGGACTGACCAGCAATCCAATTATTCTGGCTCTGCTGCTGAACCTGATTCTTCTGGTTTTGGGATGTATCATGGATATGGCTCCGATTATCCTGATTGCAACTCCGATCCTGCTTCCGATTGCAACCTCAATCGGCATCGATCCGGTTCAGTTTGGTATCATGGTTGTATTAAACTGTGGTATTGGTCTTCTGACTCCGCCGGTAGGTGCAGTTTTGTTCATTGGTTCTGCAGTTGCAAAGGTACCTATGGAGAAAGTAGTAAAGGCAACTCTGCCATTCTATCTGTGCATGATTATTACTCTGCTGCTGATTACCTTTATTCCGGCTATCAGCCTTGGACTGCCGGCTCTGCTCAGCTAAGTAAGGCATAAAATCTGCATATAAAAGAATACAATCAGGCATTAACGAAAGAGTTAATGCCTGTTTTGTCATTCTGTCAGACAGCCAAATCAAAGGTGTTTGACTGCCTGACAGAGCGACAAAGGAAGCTTGGGAAAGGAGAATTTCAGTGAAAAAAACAATTGCACTGCTGACAGCAGGAGCAGCATGCCTGCTGTTTGCCTGCGGAGGGAAACAGAAGCGGGCGGAGAGTGAAAGAATTCCGGAATATGTGCTGACTTATGCAGAAAATCAGCCAGAGGATTATCCTACAACTCAGGGGGCTTTTTACTTTGCAAGACTGGTGGAGGATCGTTCCGATGGACGTATCCGGATTCAGGTAAAAGCCGAAGGAGAGATGGGAGCGGAACGGAATGTGGTAGAGCAGCTGCAGTTTGGAGGTCTTGATTTTGCAAGAGTTTCCCTTTCCTCCCTGGGAGATCGGATCCCTAAGCTGAATGTGCTTCAGATGCCGTATCTGTATACCAGCTCCGAGCACATGTGGAGAGTTCTGGAGGGGGAAATAGGGGCTGATTTTCTGGATTCCTTTCAGGATTTTAATCTGGTAGCTCTGTCCTGGTATGATGCAGGTGCCAGAAACTTTTACAGCTCCAGACAGCCCATTGAAAAGGTGGAGGATATGAAGGGGATGAAGGTTCGTGTTCAGGATTCTGCTTTAATGGAACGAATGATACAGCTTCTGGGTGCGATTCCAGTTCCCTTGGATTATGATCAGGTGTATTCTGCTTTTCAAACGGATGAAATTGATGCAGCGGAGAATAACTGGCCTTCTTATGAGTCGATGAATCATGAGGAGGTAGCAGGATATTATACCAAGGATGAGCATTCCCGGGTTCCGGAGGTTCAGCTTGCATCCCGTGTGACCTGGGAGCGTCTGACCAAAGAGGATCAGGAGATGATCCGTCAGTGCGCAGAGGAATCTGCCCGGTATGAACGGACCTTATGGGAGGATCGCTCCCGCAATTCCGAAGAGATTGTCCGCAGGAACGGCTGTGTGGTCATTGAACTGAGTTCAGCGGAAAAAGCGCGGTTCCAGGCGGCGGTCACCCCGATTTATCATGAATTCTGCAAAAATTATATGGATATCATTGAACGGATTAAGGAAGAAGGACGGCTGTTGGAGCAGGAAGAAGCAGAACCATAAGAAAAGGGCTTGACTTTTTGGGGTTTGATAGCTAAAATATTACATAGATTTTCCAAGAGAAATGACAAAGGCAATGAATGTGTTAAGTAGGGTACTGTTTCCTGCCAGAGAGAAGAGGTCACCGGCTGAAAGCCTCTTTCCGTTCAGACAGAACCACGAAATTCCCACAGGAGCTGCACAGCTGAATTACGGATGTTTGCCCATTTTGGGGAGAAGCGTATCAGGAGAGTAAGCTGTGACGGAGAGTGCACGTTACGCACAATAGAGAGTCTGCTGCAGGGCTGTGTAGGGTTAATGCGGCAGGAAGATGGGTGGTACCGCGGTTAAAAGAATCGTCCCTTTGCAATGTCGCCATTGCAGAGGGATTTTTTATGTCCTATGACATAAAACGCTCCGCGGGGATTGCCATGCGGTGGCCGGCATTGCATTTAGTATAACAGAAAGGAAGGAAACCATGAAAGAGCAGTTAGAGAAAATCAAATCGGAGGCTTTGGCTAGGATTGAGGCTTCTGATGCGCTGGAAACCTTAAATGACATTCGGGTAGCATATTTGGGAAAAAAGGGTGAGCTGACCAGCGTTTTGAAGAGCATGAAAAATGTAGCGCCGGAGGAGCGTCCCAAGGTAGGACAGATGGTTAACGAGGTTCGCGCACTTCTGGAAGAGAAATTAGAAGAAACCCGTCTGGCCCTTGCGGCAAAAGCTCGTGAGGAGCAGCTGAAGAAAGAGGTTATTGACGTTACGCTTCCTGCAAAGAAGGCGAATATCGGTCACAGCCATCCTAACATGGTGGCACTGAAAGAGGTAGAACGTATTTTTATTGGTATGGGCTATGAGGTTGTGGAAGGACCAGAGATTGAGTATGATGAGTACAATTTCACCAAACTGAATATTCCTGCCAACCATCCGGCTAAGGATGAGCAGGATACCTTCTATATTAACAAGGACATTGTGCTGCGTACTCAGACCTCTCCGGTACAGGCTCGTGTTATGGAAAAGGGCAAGCTGCCTATCCGCATGATTGCTCCTGGCCGTGTATTCCGTTCTGATGAGGTAGATGCAACTCATTCTCCTTCCTTCCATCAGGTAGAGGGACTGGTTATTGACAAGCACATTACCTTTGCAGATTTAAAGGGAACCCTGGCTGAATTTGCAAAAGAAATGTTTGGTGAGGAGACAAAGGTAAAATTCCGCCCCCATCATTTCCCGTTTACTGAGCCCAGTGCAGAGATGGACGTCAGCTGCTTTAAGTGCGGCGGCAAGGGCTGCCGGTTCTGTAAGGGTTCCGGCTGGATTGAGATTCTGGGCTGCGGAATGGTTCATCCCCATGTGCTTGAAATGTGCGGCATTGATCCGGAAGAGTATGTAGGCTTTGCTTTTGGCGTAGGCCTGGAGAGAATTGCCCTCCTGAAATATGAGATTGACGATATGCGTCTCCTCTATGAAAACGATATTCGTTTCTTAAAGCAGTTTTAATGAGTGAGTCGGTGAAATAAGAGAGATAATCAAAAGGAGATAGAGACATGAACACAGCATTGTCATGGATAAAGGCATATGTTCCTGATTTGGATGTAACTCCCCAGGAGTATACAGATGCAATGACCCTGATCGGAACAAAGGTAGAAGGATATACCTGTCTTGATAAAAATCTGGAGAAGATTGTAGTAGGACAGATTCTGAAAATTGAAAGACATCCGGATGCAGATAAGCTGATTATCTGCCAGGTAGATGTGGGAAATGAAACCATACAGATCGTAACCGGCGCCCCAAATGTAAAGGAAGGGGATAAGGTTCCCGTTGTTCTGGATGGAGGCAAGGTGGCAGGCGGTCATGACGGCGGCCCGCTTCCTGAGGACGGTATTAAAATCAAAAAGGGAAAACTCAGAGGAATCGATTCCTATGGAATGATGTGCTCGATTGAGGAGTTAGGATCCTCACGGGATATGTATCCTCTGGCTCCGGAAAGCGGAATTTATATTCTTCCGGAGGATGCTCCAGTGGGTGCAGATGCCATTGAGATTCTGGGACTTCATGATACGGTATTTGAGTATGAGATTACCTCCAACCGTGTAGACTGCTACGGTGTAATCGGAATTGCAAGAGAGGCAGCAGCAGCCTTCCGCAAGGAATTTCATCCTCCGGTAGTGAAAGAAACAGGAAACAGCGAGGATATTCATGATTACCTTCAGGTAGAGGTGAAAAATCCGGAGCTGTGCAGCCGTTACTGCGCAAGAATGGTAAAAAATATTAAGCTGGCTCCGTCACCAGAATGGATGCAGAGAAGACTGGCTGCAAGCGGAATCCGCCCCATCAACAATATTGTAGATATTACCAACTACATTATGGAAGAGTACGGACAGCCCATGCATGCCTTTGATTATGATCAGCTTGCAGGACATAAAATTGTGGTGAAATGCGCTCAGGATGGGGAGACCTTCCAGACCCTGGACGGACAGGAGAGAAACCTGGACAGCAATATTTTAATGATTAATGACGGCGAAAAAGAAGTGGGCATTGCAGGTATTATGGGTGGTGAAAACTCCAAAATTACAGACAATGTACAGACCATGGTATTTGAGTGCGCCTGCTTTGACGGAACGAATATCCGTCTGTCTGCAAAGCGTCTGGGACTGCGAACCGATGCTTCTGGAAAATACGAAAAAGGGCTGGATCCCAATACTGCCTATGAGGCAGTAAACCGTGCATGTCAGCTGGTAGAGGAGCTGGGCGCCGGTGAGGTAGTAGGAGGCCTGATTGATGTTTATTCTGAGAAGCGGGAGGAATCCAGAGTGGCTTTCAGCCCGGAGAAAATCAACAATCTGCTGGGTACGGAGATTGCGCCGGAGACAATGAAGGACTATTTCCGGATGCTGGGGCTTGGATTTGATGAGGAGACTCAGGAGGTCGTTGCTCCTACTTTCCGTCAGGATATTCACTGCATGGCAGATCTGGCAGAGGAAGTAGCCAGAATGTACGGCTATGATAAGATTCCGACAACACTTCCCTCCGGTGAGTCCACAACAGGACGGATTTCCTTTGAGGGTCGGATTGAAGACATTGCAGAAGAGGTTGCCATGTTCTCCGGCTTCAGCGAGAGCATGACCTACTCTTTTGAGAGTCCCAAGGTTTTTGACAAGCTTCTGATTCCTGCAGACTCCAGCCTGCGCAGCACAATTGAGATTTCCAATCCTCTGGGAGAGGATTTCAGTGTGATGAGAACTCTGCCCTTAAATGGTATGCTGACTTCTCTGTCCACGAACTATAATCGCCGAAACAAAGATGTGAAGCTGTTCGAGATGGCCAAGGTATATCTGCCTAAGTCTCTTCCTCTAACAGAGCTGCCGGACGAGCGGGTTCAGTTTACCTTGGGTATGTACGGTGAGGGAGATTTCTTTACTATGAAAGGTGTGGTAGAGGAGCTGTTTGACAAGCTGGGCATGACAAAGAAGGTACACTATGATCCTTCCTGCGAACGCCCCTATCTGCATCCCGGACGGAAGGCGGATATTGTTTATGAGGGTGTAAAACTGGGCTATCTTGGCGAGGTTCATCCGGAGGTGGCTGACAATTACAAGATTGGCGAGCGTGTTTATGTGGCTGTTCTGGATATGCCGACTGTTGTTCCTTTCGTAAGCTTTGACTGGAAATATGAGGGACTGGCAAAATATCCGGCAACCACCCGTGATATCAGTATGGTAGTTCCCAAGGAGATTCTGGTGGGACAGATTGAAGATATTATTGCGCAGCGGGGCGGAAAGATTCTGGAAAGCTACAAGCTGTTTGATATTTATGAGGGAGCTCAGATTCTGGCCGGACATAAATCCGTTGCATACTCCATTACCTTCCGGGCAAAGGATCATACCCTGACCGATGATGAGGTAAATGCAGTAATGAAAAAGATTTTAAATGGCTTAGAAGGCATGGGAATCCAGCTGAGAGCATAATTGCAGCATAAAATGGCTATCCTTACGTTAGAAGTGATTCTAAGGTAAGGAGGCCATTTTTTATGAGGCATGATTTTGAAATAGCAGGTGTGTACGGCCGGGAGATTCTGGATTCCAGAGGGAATCCTACGCTGGAGGCAGAGGTGTATTTAAAGGGAGGAGCTGTGGGACGGGCATCGGTTCCTTCTGGAGCCTCTACGGGTAAGTTTGAAGCAGCAGAGCTGCGGGACGGGGGTCCTCGTTATCATGGAAAAGGAGTAAAAAAAGCAGTAGCATATGTCAATTCGGTTCTGGCAGATACAGTCTGTGGTCAGGATGTCTTTTATCAGTGGGAGATTGACCGGCGTCTGAGGGAGGCTGACGGAACTGCAAATAAAGAAAGACTGGGAGCTAACGCTGTTTTGAGCGTATCGCTGGCAGCAGCCAGGGCCTGTGCGGCACAGCAGAGAATTCCTCTTTACCGTTATCTGGGGGGATTAAATGGAAGAAAAATGCCGGTCCCAATGATGAATGTGCTGAATGGGGGCGCTCATGCAGACAATACGGTGGATCTTCAGGAATTTATGATTATGCCAGTGGGAATGGAAAGCTTTGCAGAAGGACTGCGGATGTGCTCGGAGGTGTATCATACCCTGAAAACACTTCTGAAAACAAGAGGATACAGTACAGCTGTGGGTGATGAGGGTGGCTTTGCTCCGGATTTTAAGAACGCAGAAGAGGCTTTGACCTGTCTGATGGATGCAGTTTCTGCAAGTGGGTATGAACCAGGAAAGGACTTCTGTTTTGCCATAGACGCAGCGGCAAGTGAGCTGTACGACAGCAGAACCGGCAGATATGTTTTCCCGGGAGAGAGCCGGATGAGCCAGAGAAGCGTAAGCCGCTCATCAGAAGAAATGGTAGAGTACTTGCGAAGACTGACAGAGGCCTTTCCCATATGTTCCATTGAGGACGGCCTTGGAGAGGAGGACTGGGAAGGGTGGAAGCTGTTAACCGGGGTTCTGGGAAAACAGATTCAGCTGGTAGGAGACGACCTTTTTGTTACAAATACAGCTCGCCTGGAAAAAGGAATCCGGGAAGGGGCGGCCAATGCCATTCTGATCAAAATGAACCAGATAGGAACCCTGACGGAAACACTGGAGTCCATGGAAATGGCAAGGCTTGCCGGATACCGGACGATTGTTTCTCATCGTTCCGGGGAGACAGAGGATACGTTTTTAGCAGATCTGGCAGTGGCAGCAGGAAGCGGTCAGATCAAAACAGGAGCTCCCTGCCGGTCAGAACGAGTTGCAAAATATAACAGGCTGCTCAGGATTGAGGAGGAAGCGAAAGGAAAAAGGCTTGTTTTTTCAAAAGAAGTATGCTAAACTAATGGTGTTTGACTATTAGGAGGTATCGTTCTTATGTTAAAGATTATCTTATCCGTGATTTTTATTCTGATATGTGTGGCTTTGACCGTGGTTGTATTACTTCAGGAAGGAAAATCAGCAGGCCTTGGCGCAATCAGCGGAATGGCTGATACTTACTGGGGAAAAAACAAGGGACGTTCCATGGAAGGCAATCTGCAGAAGTTTACTACCTTTGCAGCAGTTGCATTTATGGTACTGGCAATTGTTTTGAATTTACTGTAAGAATGGAAGAAGCACTCTTGGATACAGCAAGGGTGCTTTTATCTTTTTATAGAAAAGTCCACCCTGAGCAGTAATATTTTATGCATCAAAGAGATCGTGACAAAAGGAGATTTTATGACAGAAGAAGCGTTAAAAGAAAGGAAAGAGGGCCTGTTGGCGCTGATGGAAGATCCTTCCTATGTGCCTATGAAGCTGAAGGAGCTTTCCATGCTGCTGAACGTGCCGAGAGAGCGGCGTGAGGAGCTCAAAGAGGTTTTGGATGCTCTGATTGCAGATGGAAAGATTGTTCTTTCTAAACGGGGTAAATATGGCCGTCCAGAAAAGAAGATTCTTACTGGAACCTTTTCCGGCAGTTCCAGAGGCTTTGGCTTTGTTGTTCTGGAGGGCGGCCAGCAGGATATTTATATTCCGGCGGATCAGACGGGGGATGCCATGCACGGTGACAAGGTGCAGATTACGGCAGAACCGGCCAGAGCCGGACGCAGACCGGAGGGAACGGTGATTCGGGTTCTGGAGAGGGCTAATGAAACTCTGGTGGGATATTACCAGAAAAACAGGCATTTCGGGTTTGTGATCCCGGATAACCAGAAAATTGCTACGGATATCTTTATACCGGAAGGAGAAGATATGGGAGCCGTTACAGGCCATAAGGTAGTGGTAAGGCTGACCAGCTTTGGCGGAACCCGGAAAAAGCCGGAGGGAAGGGTGACGGAAATTATTGGTCACGTCAACGATCCGGGAACAGATATCCTTTCGATTGTAAAGGCTTATGGGCTTCCGGAGGAATATCCGCCGGAGGTGATGGAGCAGGTAAGCCGGATTCCGGATGAGGTGACGGCAGAAGAAATGCAGGGAAGAAAGGATATCCGCAGCTGGCAGACAGTAACCATAGACGGTGAGGATGCAAAGGATCTGGATGATGCCATTACCATCAGCCGGGAAGCCTACGGCTATCGGCTGGGTGTCCACATTGCGGATGTGAGTCATTATGTGACAGAGAACAGTCCCTTGGATCAGGAGGCGCTTCGCCGTGGAACCAGTGTTTATCTGGTGGATCGAGTGATTCCCATGCTGCCCCATAAGCTGTCGAATGGGATCTGCTCTCTGAATGAGGGAACGGATCGTCTGGCTTTAAGCTGCATTATGGATCTGGATTTCCAGGGCCGGGTTCTGGGACATGAGGTGGCAGAAACTGTAATTCAGGTCGATCGCCGTATGACCTATACAGCAGTCAACGCCATTGTTACAGATCAGGATCCAAATACAATGGAAGAGTACCGGGACTTTACAGAGATGTTTGCTCTGATGAAGGAGCTGGCAGATATTCTCCGGGAGCGGCGGTATCAGCGAGGATCCATTGATTTTGATTTTCCGGAGACAAAAATGATTCTGGATGAAAAAGGCCGGCCAGTGGAGATTCGTCCTTATGAACGCAATGCGGCCACGCGGATTATTGAGGATTTCATGCTGATGGCCAATGAGACCATTGCAGAGGACTATTTCTGGCAGGAGGTTCCGTTTTTATACCGAACCCATGACACTCCGGATCCGGAAAAGATGAAACGTCTGGGATTATTTATTAATAACTTTGGTTATACCATCCGTACCCAGCAGGGGGAGGTTCATCCCAAGGAGATTCAGAAGCTTCTGAAAAAAATAGAAGGAAGCGAAGAGGAGGCGCTGATTAGCCGTCTGACTCTTCGCTCTATGCGGCAGGCCAAGTATATGCCTGTGTGCAGCGGTCATTTCGGTCTGGCGGCTAAGTATTATACCCATTTTACATCACCGATCCGCCGGTATCCGGATTTGCAGATTCACCGGATTATTAAGGAGAACCTTCACGGAAATCTGACAGAAAAGAGGCTTTCCCATTATGATAAGCTTCTGACCGGCGTGTCCATCCAGTGTTCAGCCACAGAACGGCGGGCAGAGGAAGCGGAGCGGGAAACCATCAAGATGAAAAAATGTGAATATATGGCGAAACGGATTGGCAGAGAGTATGAGGGTGTGATTTCCGGTGTGACAAACTGGGGATTTTATGTGGAGCTGCCCAATACCGTAGAGGGACTGGTTCATGTAAGCAGCCTGCAGGGAGATTACTATCTGTTTGACGAAAGCAGAATGGAACTGAGAGGTGAAATGAGCGGACGGACGTTCCGGCTGGGGCAGAAGCTCCGGGTTGTGGTTATGGGAACGGACAAGCTGACCAGGACTGTCGATTTTCTTCCGGCAGAGGAGGAAAACAGGGAGGATTAAGATGAAAGATTCAGTAAAGCTGGTGGCCAACAATAAAAAGGCCTGGCATGATTATTTTATTGATGACAAAATTGAGTGCGGAATTGAATTGTTTGGAACAGAGGTGAAGTCCATCCGCATGGGGCACTGCAGCATCAAGGAGGCCTTTGTCCGTATTGATAAGGGTGAGGTTTACGTTTACGGAATGCATATCAATCCGTATGAGAAGGGAAATATTTTCAATAAGGATCCCCTTCGCTCCAGAAAGCTTCTGCTCCATCGGAGCGAGATTGACAAGCTGGAGGGGAAAATTCGGGAAAAAGGTATCACCCTGGTTCCTCTTCAGGTTTATTTTAAGGGAAGTCTGGTAAAGGTGGAGATTGGACTGGCTCGAGGAAAGAAGCTTTATGACAAGCGGGCTGATATTGCGAAAAAGGACCAGCGCCGGGAAGTGGAGCGGGAATATAAGGAGCGTCTGAGATAGGACTTCCAGGATGGACTGCCGCCTTTGGCATAGAAAAAACGTTGATTTTTTCTGATTCGAGTTATAACAGCTATGACAGAATGGCATACAGAAAATAAAAAACAGTCATTGATTTTACGGCATATAGGGGATATAATGTTGTTTAATACGAATTTGGAGACAGGAAGGTCATAAGGTATCAAAGAAAAAGGCGTGCCTGTGGAATGGAGGAACAGTGATGGAGAAAAAAAATCTGGATTGGAGCAATATCGGATTCAGCTATATGCCTACAGATATGCGATATGTAGCTAATTATAAAGACGGACGCTGGGATGAGGGAGGTTTGACGGCAGACTCTAACGTGGTGATTAATGAATGTGCCGGGATTCTGCAGTACTGCCAGGAGTGTTTTGAAGGCTTGAAGGCTTATACCACAGAGGATGGAAGTATTGTTACGTTCCGTCCGGATCTGAATGCAGAGCGTATGATGGATTCCTGCGCCCGTTTGGAAATGCCTCAGTTTCCCAAGGAGCGTTTCCTGGAGGCAGTGGATCAGGTAGTGAGAGCCAATGCGGCATGGGTTCCGCCTTTTGGAAGCGGAGCAACCTTTTATCTGAGACCCTATATGTTTGCATCCGGGCCGGTAATTGGCGTAAAGCCGTCAACCGAATATCAGTTCCGTTTGTTTGGAACCCCGGTAGGTCCGTATTTTAAAGGCGGAGTAAGGCCGTTGACCATTTGTGTCAGTGATTTTGACCGGGCGGCTCCTCATGGAACCGGCCACGTAAAGGCAGGACTGAACTACGCCATGAGCCTTCACGCCAATGTGACTGCTCATGCGGCAGGATATGATGAGAATATGTTCCTGGATCCGGCTACCAGAACTTACGTAGAGGAGACAGGAGGAGCAAATTTCCTGTTTATAACCAAGGACAATGAGGTGGTAACCCCTAAGTCTGACTCTATTTTGCCGTCTATTACCAGACGTTCTCTTGTTTATGTGGCAGAGCATTATCTTGGTTTGAAGGTTACTCAGCGGCCGGTGAAGCTTTCCGAGCTGTCAGATTTTGCCGAGTGCGGCCTGTGCGGAACGGCAGCTGTGATTTCCCCAGTAGGAAAAGTGGTGGATCACGGAAAAGAAATCTGCTTCCCCAGCGGCATGACAGAGATGGGCCCTATTACGAAGAAGCTGTATGAAACTCTGACTGGAATTCAGATGGGAACGGTGGAAGCGCCGGAAGGCTGGATTCGCAAGATTGTATAATAGTCAGTCTTGCCTGGACAGAACAGACAAATATGAAACAAAAAAAGTCCTCCGGGAATGTAAGGTTTCCGGAGGGCTTTTTGAGCGTACAGGAGAGTAGATATGGACAAAATTGCTGTACTGATACCCTGCTACAATGAAAGCTGTACCATTGCAAAGGTAGTGGCAGATTGGAAGCGCGTTCTTCCGGAAGCAGTGGTTTATGTATATGACAACAATTCCAAAGACAACACAGACCAGATTGCCAGACAGGCGGGGGCTGTGGTGCGTTATGAGCATCAGCAGGGAAAGGGCAATGTGATCCGGAGAATGTTCCGGGAAATTGACGCCAGATGTTATATTATGGTAGACGGAGATGATACTTATCCGGCAGAATGCGGGCCGATTATGGCAAAGGCTGTTTTAGAGGAGCAGGCAGATATGGTTATTGGAGATCGTTTGTCCTCGACCTATTTTGCAGAAAACAAAAGGCCCTTTCACAATGTGGGAAATTCCATGGTGAGAGCAGCCATTAACAGTCTTTTCCGGACCGATATCAAAGATGTGATGACTGGATGCAGGGCATTTAGCTATGCCTTTGTCAAAACATTTCCAGTGCTTTCTAAGGGATTTGAGATTGAAACAGAAATGACAATTCATGCAGTGGACAAAAACATGGCGCTGAAAAATATCCCCATTGATTATCGCGATCGGCCGGAGGGAAGTGTGTCCAAATTAAATACTGTTTCTGACGGAATCCGGGTAATAAAAACCATAGGAAAGCTCTACAGGGACTATAAACCCCTGGGTTTTTTTGGCGGGATTGCTCTGATTCTGCTGGTTCTTTCTTTCTGGTTCTTTGTACCGATTATGACGGAGTATCTGAAAACAGGGCTTGTTCCGCAATTTCCTACACTGATGGTATGCGGTTTTTGTGCAATTACGGCAGTATTAGCCCTGTTTGCCGGAATGATTCTGCAGACCATTATTCAGAAGCATAAGCAGGAATTTGAATTCCGGCTTCAAATCGCATGTGAAATGTACAGGAAAAAAATAAAAGATGATGGAAACTATGATATTGCGAAATCAAAATAAAAAGAGATGTGAGGGAGACGGGGAAAGAATCAGAGGAGGTTTTTGGATCCTGCAGCTTCTCTGGGCCTGGGGAGCTGTCTATGGGGTCAGCCGCATGAAAAAGCAGCTGGGACTGACAGAGATGCTTTTGCTCCACAAAAGCCTGCTGTCTCTTTTTCTGTTTGCGTCAGGTTTCTTTCTTGTCGGACGTATGGCGGAGGACTGGAAAGAAAACCGCTGTCTGGCGTTTTCGGCGCAGCTTCTCTCAGTAATGCTTTGTTTTACAGAGCTTTTGGGAATGGGACTGCGTTTCATGGAAACAGGTGATTTAGGGAACGTATCTGAGGGGACACAGTTTTTGGCTGCAGCCGGAGAGCTTGCGGCAGGCCGGCAGGTATATCTGGACAGCTGGCAAAGCTGGGCCTGGACGTTTTTTACAGCAGTGGCGCTTTCTGCCTATCTGGAACCGTTTCTTTACAGGCTTGGGGGGCTTCTTCCAGAGCAAGAAGCCTGCTGTAAAAGAGGGAAAAAAAGAGCCTCATCGGTATTTTTTAAAAGTTGGCTTCTTTTGTTTCTGGGATACCTTCCCTGTTTTCTGGCGTTTTATCCAGGACTTTACTGTTATGACATGACCTGGCAGTGGGATATGTACTGGACAGGAAATTACAGCACTCACCATCCGCTTCTTCACACCTATTTGTGCGGCTGGCTGTTTGAGGCAGGGAATACTCTGTTTGGCAGCTACAACGCAGGGCTGGCGCTCCAGTCCCTGCTGCAGATTGGAATTTTGACCGGCTGTATGGCATTTGCAGCATCATTTCTTGCAAAATGGGGACTTCCATGGAAGATTCGCGGGGCGGTGACGGCATTTTACCTGCTTTTCCCCTTTTTTCAGGTGCTCGGAATCAGTACGACCAAGGATACCATATTTGGAGGCCTGTTTCTGGTGGTGTTTGTCTGTATCTGTGATATGACCAGGGCTCAGAAAGTATATCGGGGAAAAGCGCTGGCTGGATTTCTGATGGCGGCAGTCCTTATGGGAACCTTTCGAAACAATGCGTCCTATGGGCTTTTGCTGACAGTTTTGTGTATGATGACGGTGTGGATGATTATGAGATTCAGGGGAAGGCGCGGAGGGTTTCTTCCGGAATTGAGCCTGATTCTTTGCCTTTCTGTAGCAGGCAGCACAGGGGTGAACTATGGGCTGGAACAGGCGCTTCATGCCTCTAAGGGAAGCGTGGCGGAGATGCTGAGTGTTCCCATGCAGCAGATGGCGAGAACCTATGTGTATCACAGAGAGGAGCTGGCAGAAGAAGAAAAGGAGGAGCTTACAGCCTACCTTCCCAGAGAAAATCTGGAGGCCTACAAATACTATGTGTCCGATCCGGTGAAAGCCGGTTTCCAGGCAGAGGCGTTTGAGTCTGGAAAAGAGGAATTTATCAGACTCTGGCTGAGCATAGGGCGGCAGTTTCCGGATGAATATGTAAGGGCAACGCTTTTAAATACCATGGGACTGTGGTATCTGGGCGGAGACTCCAGCTGCTATATGGCATATGAAATGAAACCGTCCTCCTATGTGTGGCAGGAGAGTCGTCTTCCGATGTTAAAGCCCTGGTATCTGTGGTTTCAGAATGATAATTTGAAGGAGAAGCTGCCAGTGCTGTCCATTCCTTTTTACACCTCCTTTTATTCCTGGGCAGTTGTACTCTGCGGCGGGCTTTTGATTGGAAGAAGAAGGTACAGATGGCTGACACCTGTGGGAATTTTGCTTGGATATCTGATATCCCTTGCTCCGGGTCCCTGTATTCTGGTACGGTATATGGCGGGAATCATGCTCTGTGTACCTGTGCTGTGGAGTGCTGTGTTTTACGGAAAAAGGGAGGAATGATTTCAAGATGGTGAAAACGCATTTGACAGAAAAATCTCAAACGGGTATAATGTAAGCTAGATGAACAGGGTGCTCAGCATCCGAATATGTGACAGACAGGAGAGTAGGCAAGCATGGAGGGAAGAGAAATATCAAAGGCTGTGATTACGCGGCTTCCCCGGTATTATCGATACCTTGGAGAATTATTGGAATCTGGAGTGGAACGAATTTCATCCAATGAGCTGAGTGTTCGAATGAAAGTAACTGCATCTCAGATTCGCCAGGATTTGAATAATTTTGGAGGATTTGGTCAGCAGGGCTACGGCTATAATGTTAAATATCTTTACACGGAAATTGGAAAAATTTTGGGAATTGACCGACAGCATCATATGATTATTATTGGTGCAGGAAATCTTGGGCAGGCGATTGCCAATTATGCTAATTTTGAAAAGCGCGGATTTATCATTAAAGGTATGTTTGATATCAATCCCAGACTGATCGGTCTTGTTGTCAGGGGAATCGAGATTCGCGGGGTAGATGATCTGGAGCAGTTTATCAAGGATAACGATGTTCAGATGGCTGCGCTGACGATCCCTAAGACAAAGGCGCCTGAGATTGCAGAGCGGCTGGTAAAGGCGGGGATTAAGGCTATCTGGAATTTTGCACATGTGGATTTGAATGTGCCGGAGGATGTAGTTGTTGAGAACGTACATCTTTCAGAGAGCCTTATGCGTCTGTCCTACCGGGTGTGCAGCCTGGAGGATCGGAAGGAAAAGCAGAGAGAGAAGGAACGGGAAAGGGCGGCCTTGAAAGCAGGAAAATCACTGAAGGATGAAGCAAATCAGTGATTTAAGGAGGAAACAAGGGCATCTGCCGGCGGACAGGAAGGAAGCTTCCTGGGCCGCCGGCAGTTTGTGTATGATCGGAGATGGAGTCTTTAGGAGGAGAGGATATGAGGTATGTGGTGACAGGAGCACAGATGAAGCAGATCGACCAGGATACGATTCAGAGAATAGGAATTCCCTCTGTGGTGCTGATGGAACGGGCAGCTCTGGCAGTGGCAGAAGAAGCAAAGAACCTTTTATCCAACCGGAGAGACCTGGCGATTTCCGGACAGATTTCCTGGAGCGCTGCAGAGAATTCTGGAATTCTGGCAGTTTGCGGTATGGGGAATAACGGCGCAGACGGAATCGCAGCAGCCCGCATTTTAAAGGGGTGGGGATATCGGGTAAAGATTCTTCTATGGGGAAATCCGGAACAGGCTACCCAGGAAAACCGGCTTCAGCAGAAAATTGCAGAGAAGCTTCAGATTCCTATGGTCTGGGAAGGCCAAAAGGGGGAAGCTCTCTGGAAGCAGGAGATGGAGGAAGGCAGATGGCCGGTGGTCATTGACGGTATTTTCGGAATAGGGCTTTCCCGTCCGGTGGAGGGCTCCGGTTTTCGGCTTCTGGAGTACCTCCAGGAGAAAAAGCAGGTAGGAAAAATACAGGTGACTGCTGTGGATATTCCTTCCGGCATTCATTCTGCTACAGGAGCAGTGATGGGAACTGCCCTGGCTGCAGACATAACGGTGACCTTTGGATTTGAAAAAACAGGCCTGCTTTTGTATCCGGGCAAAGGCTTTGCCGGACAGGTCAGGACGGCAGATATTGGTTTTACAGAAGACAGCCTGGAGTATTCTGGATGGGATGGACTGGTGCCGGAGCCGTCTGAACTGGAACGGCTGAGAAACAGGCAGGCAGATGGAAATAAGGGAACATTCGGAAGGGTACTGATTGTTGCAGGAAGCCGGGGAATGTGCGGAGCTGCCTATTTAAGCGGACTGGCTGCCTACCGAACAGGTGCTGGACTGGTAAAGCTTCTTACCGTTCCGGAAAACCGGGAAATTCTTCAAAATCAGCTTCCCGAAGCCATTGTGGAAACCTACGATCCGGAGGAGCTTTCTCTGGAGGAAGGAAAACTTTTTCTGGAAAAACAGTGCCGCTGGGCCGATGTCATTGTGCTGGGGCCGGGGTTGGGAAGGGAGCCTTATGTCTGTGATTTGGTGGAGCAGATTCTCGCAGATGCTTTTGTGCCTATTGTTCTGGATGCAGACGGACTGAACACGGTGGCGTCCCATCCTTATCTGACCCGCTATTTTACAGAAAATATTATTATTACTCCTCATATGGGAGAAATGGCGAGGCTGTGTTCCTGTTCCGTAGAGCAGCTGAAGGAGGATCCGGTACAGGCAGCCAGGAGTTACAGTAGCCGATATGGGGTTGTGTGTGTGATGAAGGATGCAGCGACTGTTACAGCGGATAAAGATGGAAATGTGTGGCTGAATCCCAGCGGCTGCAGCGCCATGGCAAAGGCCGGTTCTGGAGATGTTCTGACCGGAGTAATTGCCGGACTTCTGGCAAGAGGGCTGGAATGTACAGATGCTGCTTTTCTAGGCGTATATGTGCATGGACTGGCGGGGGAAGAGGCCGCAAGGCGCTGGGGAATTCACAGCGTACTTGCCGGCAATCTGGCAGACTGTATTTTATGCCATAGGGAAATGCGTTCTATGACATAGGAAGGAAATGATCATGAAGCAGTATACACGGGTTTATGCGCCCATTGATTTAGATGCAATTCGATTTAATATGGAATCCATGAAACGTAATCTTGCTCCTGGAACAGGAATTCTGGGCGTTGTCAAGGCTGACGGCTATGGCCATGGGGCAGTGCCTGCGGCTATAGCTATGGAGCCCTATGTAGACGGTTATGCAGCAGCTACCTTGGAGGAGGCTTTGATGCTGCGCCGTCATGGAATCAGCAAAAGGATCCTGATTCTTGGAGTAACTCATAAAAGCCAATATAGAGAAATGCTGGATGCGGATATCCGCCCTACAATTTTTACTATGGAACAGGCTTTGCCTCTTTCTCAGCTGGCGGAAGCCAGGGGGGTTATAGCTGCAGTACATCTGGCTCTTGATACAGGAATGAGCAGGATTGGGATGACTCCGGATGAAAAGGGAGCTGATCTGGCAACAGAAATAGCGGGGCTTCCCGGGATTTATGTGGAAGGTCTTTTTACTCATTTTGCCCGGGCAGATGAGCTAGATAAAACCTCTACAGAGGAGCAGATGGAGCGGTATCTGCATTTTACAGAGCTTTTAAAAGAGAGGGGAGTGGAGATTCCTATAAAACACTGTGCCAACAGCGCGGCAATTATTGATCTGCCCCACATGGGCTTTGATATGGTTCGGGCGGGAATTTCTGTATATGGGCTGTATCCCTCCGATGAGGTGGATCGCAGCCGTGTTCCCTTAAAACCGGCGATGGGATTAAAAAGCTTTGTAACCTACGTAAAAGAGATCCTTCCAGGTCAGGCAGTCAGCTATGGAGGAACCTTTGTCGCAGATCATCCCATGAAGGTAGCAACCATTCCGGTGGGATACGGGGATGGCTATCCGCGCAGTCTTTCCGGAACAGGTTACGTGCTGATTTTTGGAAAAAAAGCGCCGATTCTTGGCCGCGTATGTATGGATCAGTTTATGGTAGATGTAACAGGAATTCCGGGAGTGAAGGAGGAAACGCCGGTTACTTTGATTGGAAGCGATCAGGGGGAAGAAATTACGGTGGAAGAGCTGGCAGAGCTGTGCGGCGGCTTTCACTATGAAATGATCTGCGATTTGGGCAAACGGATTCCGAGGGTTTATTACCAGAATGGACAGGTTGTGGGAACCAAGGATTATTTTGATGACAAATACGAGGATTTTCTTACTGGAAAGAGCCTTTCGTAACGGGAGAAGGTTACTGGGAATGTGTCTTAATTTATTTTTGTTTTAGAGTCAGGATTAACAGGTTTCCGTCTGCAGCATAAAATAATCACAGAAAGGTATACACCGGTCAAAAGACGGCAATACTACTGCTAAATAAGATTGACGGAGTGTGAAAACTGTGATTATCCGACGAGGAGATATTTATTATGCGGATCTGCGTCCGGTAGTAGGTTCAGAACAGGGAGGAGTCCGCCCTGTTCTGATTATACAGAACGATGTGGGAAACAAACACAGTCCAACGGTGATTTGTGCAGCGATTACGTCGAAAATGAACAAGGCGAAGCTGCCTACCCATGTGGAGCTGGATACCCGCAGATGTGATATGGTGAAGGATTCGGTAATTCTTTTAGAACAGCTGAGAACCATAGATAAGCAGAGATTGAAGGAAAGAATCTGCCATATTGACGATGAACTTCAGAAAAGGGTAGATCTGGCGCTGATGGTGAGCCTGGAGCTTCCTGCTCCTACATAGTTCGCCATTGACGAAAATTAATAAATTTAGTACAATAATTTACGTATTATTTATTTTCAAAGGAAAAAGGAGTTCCAAAAAAGCTATGGACGACGGTTATGGGCATCCAGGAATTTTCCTGGCAGCTGCGGCAATTGCAGTAATTGCCGGATACCTGATTTGGAGGTATCAAAAATCAAAAGCAGAAAATGTAACTGAGGAAGACATTAAAACCATGGTCAACGAGGGGCATGAGCAGGGGGTTCTGGAATCCAGTGAGGCAGAGATGATTTCCAACATCTTTGAATTTGACGATAAAGAAGCCGGCGATATCATGACCCACAGGAAGAATATTGTGGCGCTGGACGGTTCCATGACTGTGCGGGAGGCGTCGCGGTTTGTTCTTAAAGAGGCAAGCAATTCCCGTTTTCCGGTATATGGCGAGGATTTGGACGACATTATCGGAACGGTACATATCCGGGATGTGCTGGTTCATGCGGAGAATCCCGGGGAAGCGCAGACGGCTCTTCGCCTAGTTCCGGGAATGCTTAGGTCGGCTCATTTTATTCCGGAAACCCGCAATATCAATTCTCTGTTTAAGGAAATGCAGTCTCAGAAGATTCATATGGAAATCGTGATTGACGAGTATGGACAGACGGCGGGGCTGGTAACGATGGAGGATATTCTGGAAGAGATCGTGGGAAATATTCTGGATGAGTACGATGAGGACGAGCAGTTTATTGTTCGTGGAACAGACGGTATTCTGACGATGAGCGGCATGACGCCTCTGGAGGATGCTCAGGAGGAGCTGGGAGTGACATTCCCTGAGGAGGATCTGGAGAATTACGACACGATTAACGGACTTTTGATTTCCAGACTGGATCGTATCCCTGGCGAAGAGGAGAAGCCGGAGGTTCAGTACCAGGGATATCTGTTTTCCGTACTGAAGGTGGAAAATAAAATGATCGCTTCTGTCCGTGTGACAAGGCTTCCAGAGGAAGACAGGGAGACAGAGACTTCCGGAGAAGGAACTGGAGAGCAAGAACGGGAAGAAACGACCGAATAAGAGGAAAATAACGCTTTTTTCAGAAAAGGCGTTATTTTTATGTCATAGGAAAAGAGAAAAGAAAGAGGTACAGAAAGAAAAATGACACAGATGTTGACGGATACAGGAAATATGCTGAAGGATCGGAGATTTTTGGGGAAGGCAGTGACGATTGCTTTTCCGGTTGCCATGCAGGGGATGCTGAATACCATTGTAAACCTGGTGGATACGATGATGATAGGAACTTTGGGGGAAACCTCCATCGCTGCAGTAGGACTGGCAAATAAGGTGTTTTTTGTGTTTTCTCTGCTGGTTTTCGGAATTGTCAGCGGCTCTGGAGTTCTTGCAGCTCAGTACTGGGGAAACCATGATGTGAAAAATATACGGAAGGTGCTGGGACTGGCTCTTATGATTTCCATAGCCGGTTCCCTGTGTTTTCTGATTCCGGCACAGCTTTGCCCGGAGGCGGTTATGCGGATTTTTACAACCAGTCAGAGTTCCATTACAGTGGGCGCTGCCTATCTGGCTGTGGTATCCCTTTCCTACCCCTGTACGGCAATTTCCAATACCTATGTGGCTATGCTTCGGGCAGTGGGAAAAGTAAAGGCTCCTGTAGTTATCAGCTGCATAACCATTGGAATTAATATTTTATTTAACTATATTTTTATTTTCGGTCATTTTGGAGCGCCGGCCATGGGAGCTCCCGGCGCGGCCCTTGCTACGCTGATTGCCAGAATTGCCGAGTGCGGGGCTCTTCTTGCAGTAACCTTTATCAGCCGTTCCCCTCTTGCATGCCGGATAAAGGAGCTGTGGGGCTACAGCCGTGCGTTTCTGAGGCAGTTTGCCGTGACAACAGGGCCGGTGATTGCCAATGAATTTATGTGGGGCCTGGGAACTACCATGTACTCCCTTGCTTATGGACGAATGGGAGACAATGCCGTAGCGGCAATTACGATTGCGACTACGATTCAGGATATTGTGGTTGTTTTGTTCCAGGGGCTCAGCGCAGCGGCGGCTGTGATTCTGGGACATGAAATGGGCGGAGGAAATCTGAAACGGGCAGAAAAATACGCGAAATATTTCCTGATTCTTCAGTTTCTGGTAACGCTTGCAGCAATGGGAATCTGTTTTGGAATCCGCGGCACCGTGATCGGAATGTACAGTATATCTCCAGAGGTTGCAGATCATGTAAGACGCTGCCTCAATGTATTTATCCTGTATATGCCGGCAAAAATGTTTAACTACGTCAATATTGTCGGTGTCCTCAGAAGCGGAGGAGATACCAGAGTCTGCCTGTTTATTGATACCAGCGGCGTATGGATGATCGGAATTCCCATGGCATTTTTGGGAGGACTTTTCTTAAAGCAGCCGATTTATGTGGTTTACGCCATGGTCATGTTTGAGGAGGTATACAAGGCAGTGATTGGATATGCCCGGTACCGCCAGAAAAAGTGGCTGAGGAATCTGAATATGGAGTTGCAGATGCATCAGGGAGAGGCCTGAGTGAAAAAATGGTTCTCCTGCCGGGGGAAACTCAGGAAGAAAGGGTTGTCATTCCGGGAAAATAGTGCTAGAATGAAAAAGATGTTTTGAACAGGGACGAAAAGAGAAAAAGATAAGGAGTTAGATTTTATGTCAGGACATTCCAAGTTTGCCAATATTAAACACAAAAAAGAGAAGAATGATGCAGCAAAGGGAAAGATTTTTACAGTGATCGGCCGTGAAATTGCTGTAGCTGTAAAAGAGGGCGGTCCCGATCCGGCCAACAACAGCAAGCTGCGTGATGTGATTGCAAAGGCAAAGGCTAATAATATGCCGAATGATACCATTGACCGCGGTATCAAAAAAGCAGCAGGTGATGCAAACTCTGTTAATTATGAGGTGCTGACCTATGAGGGATACGGCCCCAATGGCGTGGCTGTTATTGTAGATACACTGACAGACAACAAGAACCGTACTGCTGCCAATGTAAGAAGCGCATTTACCAAGGGAAACGGAAATATCGGTACCCAGGGAAGCGTATCTTTCATGTTTGACAAAAAGGGACAGATTGTCATTGATAAAGAAGAGTGTGAAATGGATCCGGATGAGCTGATGATGCTGGCTCTGGATGCAGGCGCAGAGGACTTTGCAGAGGAAGAGGACAGCTACGAGGTAATTACAGCTCCAGAGGATTTCAGTGCAGTGCGTGAGGCTCTGGAGAAGGAAGGTATCCCCATGCTGGAGGCTGATGTAACGATGATTCCTCAGACCTGGGTGGAACTGACCGACGAGGAGGACATTAAGAGAATGAACCGCCTTCTGGATCTGCTGGATGATGATGACGATGTGCAGGCGGTATATCACAACTGGGATACAGACGAAAGATAAGGAATAATGGATGTATAGACAACTCCTTCCTGAGCATTGGTATAATGTGCGGGAAGGAGTTTTTTTAACGATTTAAACAGAGGGGAGCTTTCCCGGTATTGAGGAGGAATAAAAATGGATTTGGCGATGACAGCCATGAGGCAGGTTTTTGTGTTGTTTATTTTGATGTTTGCAGGCTTTGCCGGTGTAAAGACAGGACTGATTCGGATGGAAGGCAAGAAAGCATTTTCGGATTTGCTGGTCAATCTGATCTGTCCCTGCATGATTCTTAATTCCTATTTTGCTGAATTTCAGCCGGAAATTTTCCGGAATCTTCTCTGGGCCTACGGCGTGTCACTGCTGCTGATTTTGGTGGGACTGGCTGTAACTGTGATTTTTACGAAAAAATTCCCCCCATCAGAAAGACCGATTCAGCAATTTGCCTGCATTTATTCCAATGCAGCCTTTATGGGATTTCCCCTGATTCAGGTGATGTTTGGTGAAGAAGGACTTCTTTATGCCAGCGCCTATGTAACGGTATTTAATATTTTGCTATGGACGCATGGTTATATTATGCTCAGCAAAGGAAGAGAAGGAAAGTCCAGAAGAGAAGCAGGGGGCTTCCGGACAACGATGAAAAAGCTTTTCACAACGCCGGTTCTGATTTCAGTGATGCTGGGACTGGTGATTTACCTGGGACGGATTCCGATTCCCGGTGTGCTGGCAGAGCCTATAAAGCTAATCAGCGGGATGAATACGCCTATGGCAATGTTTATTACAGGGATGATTATTGCAGACAGCAATCTGGGGAAGATTATCCGGAATGTACAGATTTCAGCTATGATTTTACTCAGGCTGATTCTGATTCCTCTGGTATGCTTTGGAATTTATCTGGCTGCTGGATTTACGGGAATGCAGGCCCAGGTAGTCTTTCTTTTGGAGGCCTGTCCCTGTGCGGCGATTACATCTGTATTTGCTGTGCAGTTTGGATACAATGAGGAAATGGCTGCGGGTTCCGTTGTAGTCACTACTCTGCTAAGTATTATTACTCTGCCTTTGTGGGCGGGAATGATTTCTATAATTTAAGGCAACTATTCAGGACAGCGGGAGAACTGGAAGAAAAATCCGTGTCAGGCTTGCCTGTAAGCAGGGCTTTCTTCCAGTTCTCACATCGGAGGAATCTCCGATGCTTCTTGCTCGGCTTTGCCGGACAAGAAGATACCCCGTCCTGAACAGTTACGATTTTAGGAGGAAAAAGAATGTTCAGAAAAATGAGAAGATTCAAGCAGCAGATATCAGAGGAGGAGTGTCGGGAAATTTTGAAGCAGGAGTCCCGGGGCGTTCTGTCTTTAATTGGAGATAATGGATATCCCTATGGAATTCCCATGGATCACTGGTATTGCGAAGAGGATGGGAAGCTTTATTTTCATGGAGCAAAGGAAGGTCATAAGATTGATGCGATTGAGAAGTGTGACAAGGCTTCCTACTGTGTTTATGACAAAGGCTTCCGAAAAGAGGGTGAGTGGGCTCTGAATATAAAAAGTGTGGTGGTCTTTGGGAGGCTCCGCCCAATTCATGACGTGGAAAAGTCCATGAAGATATGCAGGGAGCTGTGCGGAAAATTTACAGAGGATCAGGAATACATTGAGCATGAAGTAAAACATGCCGGACCTCATGTGCTTTGTCTGGAGTTCACCCCAGAGCATATGACGGGAAAACTGGTAAATGAATCATAACAGAAGCATGGCGATCCTCGCGGAGCATTTTGTTTCACAGGACGTATTTTTTTATGAAAGAAAAAACGGTCACCCCGAAAAGGGTGACCGCCAGATAAGGATATTCTACTGTAGAGTCAGAGAAATGTTCTGGAAGGTAACGTCTGCGCTTTTTGATACAAACATACCCACATAAACAAAATCAGAATCAATGGCAGTCAGCGGGAAATCAAAGCCTGCGCTGACAGGAGCGTTATCACCAAAGATACAGGTGTAGCCATCAGGACCTTTCCGGATTTCCAGATGTACAGTTTCTCCAGGATTGTAAATCCGGGATGCGGTACCGCCGGAGATCAGCTGCCCATTTTTTCGGGCAAAACAGTTCCAGGGCTGGTCAGAGGCCATCTGAAGAGGACCGGCTGCTACATAGTCGCCCATGGTGTCATTGATAACGGTGTCCAGATAAATATCATCACGAACCATCAGTCCAAAGGAATTCTGGTTTTCTTTTTCCAGATAGTTAATTGTCACATCAGCAGACAGGATGAAATTCCGGTTTGCCGGTACCTGCTGATAATACATGGCCAGGCCGTCGCTGGATGCGGCAATCTTTCCGGCATCGGCATCTCTGGTCAGCGGGGAGTCGCCGCCTGCTGCCATGCGGATGGAGCCGTCAGACTGAGGCTGAAGACTGAAATACAGATGATTCAGGAACTCATATCCGTCTATATCTCCAAACACAGTGGGCTTCCAGTCTCCGGAGGGATTCCACAGAGTGCTTGCTGCGGTGGGAGCGGAGAAATTCTGTCCCTGGTAAGAGGGATTTAAGGCCGCCTCTGTAAACTGGGGAACCTGAGGGTTGGCAACTACATAATTCTTCAGATTGCAGTTTGATTTTAACAGCTCGTCTGCAATGAACCAGGCATTGCAGGCAGCGCCGTACTGGTTGGTGTGGGTATTGTCAATGCTGGCTTCCCGCTGAGAGGTCCAGGCGTGGCGCTCCTTAACTCCCTGAGCTCCCAGGCGTTCATAGACGTCCTTGGTACGGGCGGTCAAATCCAGAACGGTTACGCTTTTGCCTACGCCCAGCTGTTTGATAGCCTTAGCATAATTGCCGCCCTGGAAGGTCCCTTCTTCATTGGTAACGGTTTCCGTAATATGTCCGCTTTCTCCTGTGTAATTGTTGCCCAGATCTCTGCGGACAATGGGAGTAACCAGAATCGGGATAGCCCCTCTTTCCTTGGCTGGCTGTATGTATTTTTCAAACAGATAGTACTGGAAGGAGCCGACTACGGAAGGAGAACCGCCGGGATTGGTATAGCGTCCCAGCTCCGGGCGTTCATCGTTGTGGCCGAAGCCAATCATCAGGTAGTCGCCGGCTTTTATATTCTGCAGGATCGTCTGGTACTGATCTGTATCTGCATAAGTTTTAGAGCTGGTGCCGGAAACAGCCATATTCTGGATGTTGACACCCTGGATGTAGAGTCCCAGCTGTGTGCCCCAGCCGGCCCGGGGGGAATAATAATTCGTGTCATTAAAAGCTGCTGCAGTCGAGTCGCCGGCAACCCAGAGGGTGGGAATATTTAGTTCAGCGGTGCCGCTTACCAGAGGAGCAGTACCGGAAACAGATGAGGTATTCCCCTGAATCGGCGGAACAATGGTGTCGGCCACGGCCGGAATGGTAGAAAATGCCGAGGTCACAGCACAGATACAGCCCAGAAGAAGGGCTTTGATTCTTCCTGTATGTTTTTTCATGAATCCATTCTCCTAACTTGTATTTTTTTCAATTAGCAACTGTTCAGGACGGGTATCTTCTTGTCCGGCAAAGCCGAACAAGAAGCATCGGAGATTCCTCCGATGCGAGAGCTGGCAGGAAAACCCGCTTATAAGCAAGCTTGACGCGAATTTTTCTGCCAGCTCTCCCGCCGTCCTGAATAGTTACGTCAATTAGACTTATTATAGCGGATTAAAAAATGATTGCCAAGACCTTTTGAACAAATGTCCGAAATGGTCATAAGATTGTAAGAGAAAATTAAAAAAGAAGCTCGGCGGCGAGCTTCTTTGTCTGTGGCGGATCGCTTCTGCGCAAAATTTTTTTTGCTGCATGGCGATCCGCGCGGAAGGTTTTTATTTCATCAGACCTTTCAGATCCTCATAGAAGCCAGGGTAGGAAATGTTGACACATTCTGCCCCAAGAATCTCCGTTTCTCCATCAGCCATGCAGCCGGCAACTGCAAAGGTCATGGCAATCCTGTGATCCAGACGGCTGTCAATCACTGCGCCGTGAAGCGGCCGTCCGCCGTGAATAATCATACCGTCTTCTGTCTCCTCTACATCTGCGCCCATGGCAGAAAGATTGCGAACCATAACCTCGATTCGGTTGGATTCCTTGACTTTCAGCTCAGCGGCATCTCGGATGATGGTGTCTCCCTCGGCAAAGCAGGCCATGGCTGCAATTATGGGAAGCTCATCAATCAGCGTGGGGATAATAGCGCCTTCAATGACAGTTCCATGAAGGGAACTGGACGTGACAAGAATATCAGCGGCGGGTTCCCCTTCGGAGGTTTCATTTAATATGGTAATATTTCCTCCCATGGCTCTGCAGACACGAAGGATTCCATCCCGGGTAGGATTGATTCCTACATGTTTTAAAAGAAGCTCGGAGCCGGGAATGATCAGTCCTGCTGCAAGGAAAAAGGCAGCAGAGGAGATATCACCGGGAACACGGAGCTTCTGTCCGTAAAGTTCTTCTGCTGGAAGAATTCTCGTGGTGGTTCCCTGGTTTTCTACCTTGGCCCCAAAGCTTCGAAGCATTCGCTCTGTGTGATCTCTGGAAAGAAAAGGCTCCGTCACCTTTGTTTCCCCGTCTGCATAAAGACCGGCCAGAAGAATGGCCGATTTCACCTGGGCAGACGCTACAGGCGACTGATAGTGAATTCCGTGGAGATGGGTTCCCTCGATTTCAAGGGGAGCGCAGTCGTTGCCCTGGATGCTGCGGATTTTAGCCCCCATCTGGGAAAGGGGCTGGATAATCCGCCTCATGGGGCGTTTCTGGATGGATGCGTCGCCAGTCAGGGTAACAGAAAAATCCTGAGCAGACAAAATCCCGGAAATGAGCCGGGTGGTTGTTCCGCTGTTGCCGCAGTCCAGAACAGAATCCGGTTTTTTCAGACCATGAAGACCATTGCCATGTACAAGAACGCAGTTTCCTTTGTTTTCAATTTCTATCCCCATGCTGCGGAAGCAGGAGATGGTAGAAAGGCAGTCTGCCCCCTGGAGAAAATCATAGATTTCCGTGGTTCCTTTGGCGAGGGAGCCAAACATGACACTGCGGTGAGAGATGGATTTGTCGCCGGGAATCGTAAGCTCTCCCCGCAGACTGCCGCATTTTCTGAATTTCATAATATTTATACCCCTTTGATTAATTCGTAATTGTATTTTTTCAGCTGTGCCCATGCCTGATTCATGGATGCTTCATCATAAAAAGTAATTCGCAGAGCTCCTTCCCCGTGTTCCCGGTTGTGATTAATGCCGATATTGGACATGCTGATGCCACGGGCGCTTAAAATGCAGGCCAGGGTAGAAATGGCGCCTGGCTCATCCACAACATCCACGGTAAAGGAATAGTCGGGGATGACGGAGCCGCGGACTCCCTCAGAGATAGAGTTACGGTAGGTGCGGGAGGAGTCAAACAGCTGATGAACATAGGAGCCATTCCGATTTTCCAGGGCAGAGAGAATATCCTGAAGAGAGGAAATATAATCCTTCATCATCAAAATAATATTTTCTGTATTGGTCATACAGATCTGTTCCCACATTTCCGGAGACGAGGAGGCGATACGGGTAATATCCTTAAAGCCTCCGGCAGCCAGCCGCTTCATCAGCTCCTGGGTATTGTCAGAATCCCGAACCAGATTGACCAGGCTGGAAGCAATCAGATGAGGAAGGTGGCTGATAGCCGCCACAATCCGATCGTGCTCTCTGTAATCCAGCACAATGGGGATGGCATCAGAGAGCTTTGCTACCTGAACCATCCGGTCAATGTCTTCCTGCCGGGAAAGGGGCGTAGGTGTGATAATATAATAGGCATTTTCCAGAAGGTGATCGGTAGAATTTTCATAGCCGGTCTTTTCTGAACCGGCCATGGGATGACCTCCGATAAAAATCTCTTCCATGCCAAGCTGCCGGGCAGCCTGGTGAATACTGGTTTTTGTGCTGCCCACATCAGTAATCAGCGCTCCTTCCTTCAGGAAAGGACGGATTGCTTCCAGATAACCGGCATTATACTCTACAGGCGTACACAGAAAAATAATGTCACACTGGCCTAACTGGCTTCCGGGCTCATCAAGAATAAGGTCTACAACACCGTCCTGCTTTGCCTGTTCCAGCTTGGAGCGGCTGCGCATATAGGCCATAATCCGGGCCTCGGGGCAGGAGCGGCGGATGCTTTTTGCAATGGAACCGCCGATCAGGCCGAAGCCGATAAAACCAAAGGTTGTATCTGCCATGGTAAAACCTCCCTATTCAATAAACATGCAGTCAGATGCAGAAAGCAGATTAAAATTTCCGTCCGGAAAGCTCGGCATACGGTCTCAACTCTCCTGTAAGTGAATCAAACTGTTCAAAGGTCAAAGACTGAGGACCGTCAGAAAGAGCGCAGGCAGGGCACGGATGAACCTCAATCATCAGTCCGTCAGCACCAGCTGCAATGGCTGCCTTGGAAAGTGGAGCTACATAATCACGGACACCGGTGGCATGGCTGGGGTCTACGATAATGGGTAGGTGAGTCCGTTTACGCAGAACAGGAACAGCGCTGATATCCAGGGTATTTCTGGTGGAGGTTTCGTAAGTGCGGATTCCACGTTCGCAGAGAACAACATTGTGATTTCCCTCCGACATAATATATTCTGCTGCATTCAGCCATTCATCAATGGTAGCGGAAAGTCCGCGTTTTAAAAGAATCGGAATTCCGGAACGGCCAGCAGCCTTTAAAAGCTCAAAATTCTGCATGTTTCTGGCGCCGATCTGAAGCATATCTACATATTTGGATGCGGTATCAATAGCGTGCTCGCTGGTCACTTCACAGATCACGCTCAGTCCGGTAGCTTCCCTGGCCTCTTTCATATAGCGGAGGCCTTCTTCCTCCAGACCCTGGAAGGAATAGGGCGAGGTTCTTGGCTTGTAAGCGCCGCCACGCAGCAGGGTAGCGCCGGCCTTTTTAACGGCAAAGGCTGTTTCCATCAGCTGTTCCCGGCTTTCAATGGCGCAGGGGCCGGCCATAATGGTCAGAGTACCTGGCCCAATGGTGGTATTGCCAAGGGTGACTATGGTATCCTCCGGGTGGAATTTCCGGTTGGCAAGCTTGTAGGATTCGGTTACGGACATAACCTTGTCTACGCCTTCGCTGACTTCAAAATTGACCCCCTGAAGCTTGGATTTATCGCCTACTACCCCGATGATGGTTACCTGGTGACCGTGGGAAAGATGAACCTGAAGTCCCTTGTTTTCAATCTCATGGGCAACCCTTTGAATAGCTTCTTCGGGAGCGCCTGGTTTCATAATAATAATCATAGATAGATGTCCTCGATTTCTTCTGGAATTCTGTCACGTTTTCTGACATAAAGGTATTCTACTCGATTTGGTGGTGATTGTCAACGCTTTATTACTTTAAACTTTTGAGCTTTAAAGCGGGCAAAAAAATAATTTGTGCAACTCGTCGGTTTTGCTTGAAAAATTCAAAATTTTTTAGTAAAATAGCATCATAGACAAAATTTGATGTACAGGAGGGAATTATATGAACGTTTATGGAACACAACAAATCCGAAACGTCGTGTTGCTTGGTCACGGCGGGGCCGGTAAGACGACGGTTGCAGAGGCACTGGCACTGGTAACCGGAGTCACGAAACGTATGGGCAAGGTAACCGATGGAAATACCATCAGCGATTACGATAAAGAGGAAATCAAACGTCAGTTTTCCATCTCCACATCTCTGATTCCGCTGGAGTATGAAGGTGACAACGGTATGATGAAGATCAATCTGTTGGATACTCCCGGATACTTCGATTTCGTAGGCGAGGTGGAAGAGGCTGTCAGCGTGGCTGACGCGGCAATCATTGTAGTAAACTGCAAGGCAGGTATTGAGGTTGGTACGGAAAAGGCATGGGAGCTGTGCGATAAGCTGAGACTGCCGAGAATCATTTTCGTAACCAATATGGACGACGATCATGCCAGCTTCCGTGAACTGGTTCTGAAGCTGGAGAGAAGATTCGGCAGAAGCGTGGCTCCGTTCCAGCTGCCGATCCGTGAAAATGAAAAATTTGTGGGCTATGTCAATGTTGTAAAGATGGCAGGACGCCGCTTTACCAATCTGAGCGATTACGAAGAATGCGAGATTCCTGATTACTCTCAGAAAAACCTGGGAATTGCAAGAGACGCTCTGTTAGAGGCTGTTGCAGAGACCAGCGAAGAGTATATGGAGCGGTATTTCTCCGGTGAAGAATTTACACTGGAAGAGATTCAGGGCGCTCTGCGGGAACATGTAATAGATGGATCCATTGTTCCGGTACTGATGGGATCCGGCATTAACTGCCAGGGCTTTAAAACCCTTCTGCAGGTAATTGACCGTTATCTTCCGACTCCGGATAAGTTTGAGTGTATTGGTGTGGATGTATCCACTGGCGAGCGTTTTACAGCCAAGTACAACGACCAGGTATCTCTGTCAGCCAGAGTATTTAAGACCATTGTTGATCCGTTTATCGGAAAATATTCTTTGATGAAGATTTGTACCGGTACTCTGAAACCGGACTGCACGATCTACAATGTAAATAAGGATACAGAGGAAAAGGTTGGAAAGCTGTATCTGCTGCGAGGCAAGGACACCATTGAGGTTCCGGAGTTAAAGGCAGGAGATATTGGTGCTGTTTCCAAGCTGGGCGTTACTCAGACCGGTGATACCATTGCTCTGCGCTCTGCACCGATTGTATACCACAAACCGCAGATTTCTACACCTTATACTTATATGCGTTATAAGACTGTAACCAAGGGCGATGAGGATAAGGTATCCAGCGCTTTAGCTAAGCTGATGGATGAGGATCTGACTCTGAAATCGGTCAACGATAAAGAAAACCGCCAGCTTCTTCTGTACGGTATTGGTGATCAGCAGCTGGAGGTTGTTGTCAGCAAGCTGTTAAACAGATATAAGGTTGAGATTGAATTAAGTAAGCCGAAATTTGCATTCCGTGAGACTATCCGCAAGAAAGTGGAGGTTCAGGGCAAATATAAAAAGCAGTCCGGCGGACACGGACAGTACGGCGATGTTAAGATGGAGTTTGAGCCCTCCGGCGATCTGGAGACACCGTATGTATTTGAAGAACGTGTATTCGGTGGCGCAGTTCCGAAAAACTACTTCCCGGCAGTGGAAAAGGGTATTCAGGAAAGCTGTGTGAAAGGCCCCATGGCTGCTTATCCGGTAGTTGGAATCAAGGCAACCCTGGTAGACGGTTCTTACCATCCCGTAGACTCCTCCGAGCTTGCATTTAAGACTGCAGCATCTATGGCGTTTAAGAAGGGCTTTATGGATGCCAATCCGGTACTCCTTGAGCCGATTGCGTCCCTGAAGGTAACCGTTCCGGATAAATTCACCGGCGATGTAATGGGCGATTTGAACCGCAGAAGAGGACGTGTCCTGGGTATGAACTCTGATCACCATGGCAAACAGGTGATTGAGGCAGATATCCCCATGTCTGAGCTGTTTGGCTACAATACCGATCTGCGTTCCATGACCGGCGGAATCGGTGTGTTTGAATATGAGTTCAGCCGTTACGAGCAGGCACCTGGCGATATCCAGAAGAAAGAAATCGAAGCCCGCGCATCCAAGGTAGACAACGGCAACGATTAAGGTTATACTTACATAAGGTATCCGCAAAAGAAGCAGGCGATATGCCTGCTTCTTTTAATGGAGAAAACACAAACCAGGAGGAAAAGGATGAACGGAAGAAAAGTACTGTCCAGACTTGGCTGGGCATATACTGTATTTTTTCTGGCATCAACGGCAGTGCAATATCTGATTGTTCTGGCATCAGCCGCTGCACCGGAGCCGTGGCAGAAATTTTTATGGAATGATAATGTAACTATGGTTTTATCTCAGGCAAGTATGTATCTTGCGGGATTTCCCCTTTGCTTTCTGACTCTTCGGCGGCTTCCGGCGTGGCACCGCCCGGGGGATCGAAGAATCCGGGGAATGGAGCTGTTTTTCTTGGCTGTATTCTGTATGGGATTTGCCTACATGGGAAATCTTCTGGGAAGTGTGCTGGCGTCGGTGTGGGATATGACAAGAGGGGTTCAGAGCACCAATCCTGTTTCAGATGTGATTCAGACTTTGAATCCTGCAGTTATGATTTTTACAACGGTGGTTATTGCACCTCTTATGGAGGAACTGCTGTTTCGAAAGCTGCTGATTGATCGTCTCATCCCTTATGGACAGCCGCTGGCGGTTATCATTTCCGGAGTCAGCTTTGGCCTGTATCATGGAAATCTGTTCCAGTTCTTTTATGCCTGTATGCTGGGAATGATTTTTGCCTATCTGTACAGCAGTACCGGAAAGCTGCGCTACAATGTGGTACTTCATATGATAATCAACCTGACAGGAGGCGTGATCCCTCTGCTTTTGGTCCGGGGAGCAAATGCATTCCCGTGGATATCCATTGCGTCAGGCCCATTTTTGGTATCAGGAATGGCTGTCAGTATCATAGGAGCTGTGGTCATGGCCTGTATGTGGCTTCCAAAGCTGTCCTGGACCAGGGCATGGGGATGGAAGGAGGGAGAACGCGGACTTTCCGAGCTGTGTAAGGCGCCGGGAGTATGGGCTTTTCTGGCTGTGTGTGCGGTTCAGTTTTTATTTTCATAAAAGTTTTCCTGCCTGAATCTTCCCTGTTATGGCTTGACACATGCATGGGATTGTGATAAATTTAGAATCAGCAAAAATGCAGGGAAGGGAAGCAAGTAGGCTGTACAGATGTGCCCAGAGAACCGCCGGCTGGTGAAAGGCGGAGACAGAAAGACAGCTGAACTGGTCCTGGAGCAGCCATCCGAAGGGAGAGATCCTGGTAGGAGCGGACGGATTCTCACCGTTACAGGAGAAGCGATTTGTGACAGATTATCAGACAGGAGTATCTGCTGATGAAAATTGTCTGTGGCAGATCCATAAGGTGCATGTACAAGCATGAAACAGAGTGGTACCGCGCAGAGCATTAGAGAGAACAAGTGCCTGCGTCTCTGAGGCAAAAGCCTGGAGACGCAGGTTTTTTTATTTTAAATCACTGTTTTGAATAGTTATTCGAAATAAAAAACGCTCCGCGAGGATTCTAAATTCTATAAACAGAAACTGTACCTTATTATTCCATCATGATTCAGGAGGAAAGATTATGGCAAGCTACAACCACAGCGCCATTGAGAAAAAATGGCGGGAAAACTGGGAAAAAAATCCCATCAATGTAAATGACGGAAAAAAATCGAAATATTACTGTCTGGATATGTTCCCCTATCCGTCTGGCAGCGGACTTCATGTAGGTCACTGGAGAGGCTATGTAATTTCTGATGTGTGGAGCCGTTATCAGATGTTAAAGGGTCACTATGTGATTCATCCCATGGGCTGGGATGCATTTGGACTTCCGGCAGAGAACTATGCAATTAAGATGGGCGTTCATCCGGCAAAATCAACTGCGGAGAATGTAAAAAATATTAAACGTCAGATCAATGAAATTGCGGCCATTTATGATTGGGATATGGAGGTCAATACTACGGATCCGGATTTCTACAAATGGACCCAGTGGATTTTTGTAAAAATGTTTAAGGCAGGTCTTGCTTATGAGAAGGAATTCCCCATTAACTGGTGTCCTTCCTGTAAGACTGGTCTGGCAAACGAAGAGGTTGTCAACGGCTGCTGCGAACGCTGCGGTTCTCCTGTTACGAAGAAAAACCTGCGTCAGTGGATGTTAAAGATTACGGCCTATGCGGATCGCCTGTTAAATGATCTGGATAAGCTGGACTGGCCGGAAAAGGTAAAGAAGATGCAGAGCGAGTGGATTGGCAAATCCTATGGTGCAGAGGTTGATTTCCAGGTGGATGGAAAGGATGAAAAGATTACCGTTTATACCACCAGACCAGACACCCTTTATGGAGCAACCTTCATGGTTCTGGCACCGGAGCATCGTCTGGCAAAGGAACTGGCTACAGATGAGACCAGAGAGGCAGTGGAAAAATATATTTTCGATTCCTCAATGCGCTCTAACGTAGATCGTATGCAGGATAAGGAAAAAACAGGCGTATTTACCGGAAGCTATGCCATCAATCCTTTAAACGGCGCGAAGACACCGATCTGGCTGTCCGACTATGTACTGGCAGATTACGGTACCGGCGCAATCATGTGTGTACCAGCTCATGATGACCGTGACTTTGAATTTGCAAAAAAATTCAACATTCCGATCATTCAGGTTATTTCCAAAGATGGCAAGGAAATTGAAAATATGACAGAAGCCTATACCGAAGCCAGCGGCGTGATGATCAATTCCGGAGAATGGAACGGCATGGAGTCAGCAGTTCTGAAAAAAGAGGCTCCTGCCATGATCGAAGCAAGAGGGCTGGGCAAAAAGACTGTTAATTTCAAGCTTCGTGACTGGGTATTCTCCAGACAGCGTTACTGGGGCGAGCCGATTCCGATTGTTCATTGTCCCAAGTGCGGAAACGTTGCAGTTCCGGAGGAGGAGCTGCCCTTACGTCTTCCGGAGGTAGAGAGTTACCAGCCTACCGGTACCGGAGAATCTCCGCTGGCAGCTATCGATGAGTGGGTAAACTGCACCTGTCCGCAGTGCGGCGGTCCGGCAAAGCGTGAGACCAACACCATGCCTCAGTGGGCAGGTTCCTCCTGGTATTTCCTGCGGTATGTAGACAGCCACAACGATAAGGAGCTGGTATCCAGAGAGAAAGCAGACAAGTATCTGCCGGTTGATATGTATATTGGCGGCGTAGAGCATGCAGTGCTCCATCTGCTGTATTCCCGGTTCTATACCAAGTTCCTGCATGATATTGGCGTGATTGATTTTGACGAGCCCTTTAAAAAGCTGTTTAACCAGGGTATGATTACCGGCAAGAACGGCATTAAGATGAGTAAATCCAAGGGCAATGTTGTTTCTCCAGACGCTCTGGTTCGCGATTACGGCTGTGATGCACTGAGAATGTATGAGCTGTTTGTAGGACCGCCGGAGCTGGATGCAGAGTGGGATGAAAGAGGCATTGAGGGCGTTGCCCGTTTCCTCAGCCGTTTCTGGAATCTGGTTCAGGACAGCAAGGACAAGGATGTTGCAGAAACCAGAGAAATGGTTCGCCTGCGTCATAAACTGGTATTTGATATTGAGCAGAGATTCAATCAGTTTAACCTGAATACGGTAATTTCCGGATTTATGGAGTATAATAACAAGCTGATCGATCTGGCAAAGAAGATCGGCGGCATTGACAAAGAAACCTTAAAGACCTTTGTTGTTCTGCTGGCGCCCTTTGCTCCTCATATCGGCGAGGAGCTGTGGGAGCAGCTTGGCGGCACTGACAGCGTATTCCATGCCCAGTGGCCGGAGTGCGATGAGGAAGCCATGAAGGATGACGAGATCGAGATTGGCGTCCAGGTAAACGGAAAGGCAAGAGGCGTAGTTTCTCTTCCGGCAGATGTATCCAAGGAAGATGCCATTGCAGCAGGAAAGGCGGCTGTGGCAGATAAGATTACAGGAACGATTGTAAAAGAAATTTATGTTCCTGGAAAAATCATTAATATTGTTTGCAAGTAAACCCTGGCAACAGAAAATGGCGCAGATAGGAACCTCGTATCTGCGCCATTTTTAGAAAGGCGGATTACAGGATGAAAAAGAAATTTTGGAGAAAGGCGGCCCTTGGGGTAGTATTTCTTGTTATGGGAGCCGTTGGGCTGGGCTGCATTCCGCAGACCGGACTGCAGCTTCGGTCATTGGCAGCATCTCCTGTTGTGGCTGCGGGTCAGTCTGGGGAAACCAAACAGAGCAGAATAGAAGGATTGGTTTTAAGTCCCGGACAGGTGCAGAAGGAGGAACCGCAGATGGTGAAAAATGGGCTGGGCATTGTGCTGGAGCAGTTGGATGCAGCAAACGATCCTATGGTGGATCAGCTTGTAGTTGTCACAGGAACCGGAATGGACAGTTCCAGTGTGAAGGTCGGCTACTATGTGCGGGAGAAGAATGCAGAAGCTTCGGAGGCAGCTCTGGCAGAAAGCTTCTGGAAGGAGGAATTTTGCACAGAGGGCTACTGCGGTCATGACGGAATGTCCGGGGAAAAACGGGAGGGAGATCGGCGGACACCTTTGGGAATCTATTCCTTTACTCAGGCCTTCGGCAGTCTGGAAAATCCAGGAAGCCATCTTCCCTATAAGCAGCTGGATGAGGGGGATTACTGGGTAGATGATGGAAACAGCAGATACTATAATCAGATGGTAAATATCAGCCAGGTGGAAAAAGACTGGAGCTCTGCGGAGCATCTGATTGGGGTGATGCCTCAGTATCGGTACAGCCTGGTTTTGAATTATAATACAGAGGAGAGAACTCCGGGAAAAGGATCTGCTATTTTCCTTCATGGGCTTCATACCTGGAAAACCTGGACAGAAGGGTGTATTGCCATTCCAGAAGAATATGTCAGGCTCCTGGTGCAGCAGCTGGGGGAAAATGCCCGGATTGTGATTATGCCTCAGATTCCGGAAGTACAGATGGAGTAAACAGTTTTTTGATGAAACAGGATGATAAACAGGAAAAGGAAACCGGCTGTCAGGAGGACCTGGCAGCCAGTTTTTTTGCAAAAAATCGCAGAGTTTCCAGCTTCTTTTTTTCAGCAGGATTCATGTCTGCGCTAAGAATAGAAACCAGAAGCTCTGTTTCCGAATCGGAAAAGCGGATGTGGTTTCTGGCCGCATCGGCCTGAAGCTGGAGAAGTGCAGGAATCAGCTGATCTTTGGACATGGAGGTGAGCCGTCCGGCAAAATCGGTTATGTACTGCAGCTTTTTCGGATCCATCTGCTTCAGGCGCGGATCCTCCTGCCAGTGCTTCATATCAATCATAAAGACCTCCTTTTAGGGCATCTGCATGGCCTGCAGCATAACCTGCAGGTTTTCTATCATTTCAATCATGTCCCGTTCTTTAGGGCCAGCGTAGGGCTTCATGGCCTGCAGCATTTCCAGGGGAGAGTATCTGGAAGAGGAGCTGTGGGAAAGTCCCATGGCAGAGACGCCTTCCTCGGAAAACATGGTTCTGGCTCGGTTGAGCTCCTGCATTTTAACAAGAAGACAAATGAGCCTTTGCTGAGGAACCGGCATATAGGGAAGGGCGGCCTTGATCATTTGCAGCTTTGGATCTGCTGTCAGATAATCGAATTCGGTCAGGTGTATGTCTTTTTCCGCATCATCGTTCATGAAAAAATCCTTTTTTGTTTTGAAACAATATATGCGTTTTTCAAGGAATTCATTCCGACTGCATATAGTAATGGTACAGGAGGCTGATTTTATGTCAATAAGACTTGTTATAGATGGAAATGCGGTTTACGAAATAGATGAGGATTGTGAGGTATGCCGGAGAAATAAAGAGAAGGAAGAAGAAAGACAGATTCAGAGAACGCAGGAGGGAAATACAGGAAAGAAACAGAAAACATAAACGGTTTGCCGGCAGAAAGACGCCCCCTGGATGCAGGGGGCGAAGCCGGTTTCAGAAAAGAACCGTTTTAGCTGCACTTTTATCAGCAGAAGGAATTGCCTCCGCAGCAGCAAAGAAGGAGAATAATCCAGATCCAGTCACATCCACTATGTTCACATCCTCCGCATCCACATCCTCCGCTGTTTCCAAAATTACCGCCGCAGCAGCACAGAATCAGAATCAGCCAGATCAGATTGCAGCCGTTTCCTCCTGTATTACAGCCGCAGTTACAGTCACATCCACAGTTTGTTGCTGCTAAATCACTCATATTGAAGCCTCCAAAACTTATTTACACTGAAATTATATGTCAGGTGGCCTGTCACTGTTTCCATGTTTAGAAATAATTCAGAAAGTTTTACGTTACAGTCCAGGATTTGTTGTGTATAATAAGAGGTAAATGTGAAAAAAGGGAAAGGCGTGAAAAAATAGTATGAACATGAATGAAGAAACAGTCCGCCGACTTCGGGGACTGATTGTATTTACGGTGGCGGTTGTTGTAGTTGGTGTCAATTACCAGAAGCTGTTTGCTGCCGCAGGGGCACTGCTTAAGATGCTGGCGCCCTTTCTTCTGGGCGGAGCCATCGCATTTGCTTTGAATGTGCCGATGCGTTTTTTGGAAAATCGTCTGTGGAGCCATCTTGTGAAAAAGGAAAGCCGTTACAAGCGATCGGTTTGTTTGATTCTTGCCATTGTTGGGGTTGCTGGCGTTCTGGCTGTGGTGATGGTATTGGTAGTCCCGGAGCTGTTTCGAACCATTATGACACTGGAGCGGAGTATTCCGCAGTTTTTTGCTAATGTGCAGAGGGCTCTGGAAGGGCTGTTTGCAGATTATCCAGAGATAGAAACCTATATCAGCAGTGTGGAGATTGACTGGAAAAGTACGCTGGAGCAGATTGTATTCTTCCTGGGACATGGAGCGGGAACTGTGCTGTCTACGACAGTTTCGGCAGCAGTAGGCATTGTCAATGGCGTGGCTACCTTTTGTATTGGCTTTGTGTTTGCCCTGTATATTCTTCTTCAGAAAGAGAATCTGGCTCGTCAGGCAGGACGTCTTTTGCAGGCTTTTCTGCCGGAAAAAGCGGCATTGGAGACGGCTCGTGTGGCAAAGCTTACAGAAAAGACCTTTTCCAGTTTTCTTACGGGACAGTGTCTGGAAGCTATGATTTTAGGTTCTATGTTTTTTATTACTCTGACATTGCTGCAGATGCCCTATGCTCTGTTGATTGGAGTTCTGATTGCTTTTACAGCGCTGATTCCTATTTTTGGCGCTTTTGTAGGCTGCGCAGTGGGAGCCTTTTTGATTCTCTTGGTCAGTCCGGTGCAGGCCCTGATTTTTATTGTAGTATTTCAGATTCTCCAGCAGATTGAAGGCAATCTGATTTATCCGCATGTGGTAGGCGGGTCAGTAGGACTGCCGTCCATCTGGGTGTTGGTAGCCGTGACCTTGGGCGGCAGTATGATGGGTGTCCTTGGAATGTTGATTTTCATACCGCTGACTTCTGTGCTGTATGCGCTTTTACGGGAAACCGTGCACCGCAGACTGAGGGTTAAGCAGGAGGAGAAAAATACAGATAAAAAACTATCCAAAATTGACAGAAAAAGATAGATAATTTTAAAGATTTTTGCTAGTTCTTTTTTTAAAATCTATGCTATACTGAGTAAGTGCAAGACTACAAAAACTGTGTTACAAATAAAATTAATAACTGTTTAGGACGGAATATCTTCTTGTCCTGAATAGTTAGCAAAATTACAGGTGAGAATATGAATCTGAATGAACATGAAAGCAGCCGTGGAGCAGGACGCTCCAGGGCAAGAGGAAATTCCCGCGGCCGCAGTTCCTCTGCAGGAAGCAGAAAAACGGGGCAGTACAGGGAAGAAAGAGGAAGCTACAAAGCTTCCCGCAGCACAAGAAGTAGTTCAGGAAGAAGCACTTCTTCCAGAACCTCTTCGGCAAGAGGCGGTCAGGGGAACAGAAACAGCCGGAGAAACGGAGGATCTGATTCTGGCTTTATGAAAATTGCCATAGGAGGTGTGGTGCTGATTTTGGCAATCAGCTGTATCGCCTTTTTGATAAAGGGAATGAATGGGGCAAAGCCGGAGGAAACAGAGTCAGAAAGCGCTGTGGAGTTGACTACAGGGCCGGAGAAGACCGTATACGTGGAAGGCATTGATATTACCGGCATGACTATGGATGAGGCGCGAAGTGCTATTTTGGACAAGTTTGGCTGGTCGATGAAGGTGACCTGGCAGGATCAGACCTATGAGGTTGCAGATCTGATGGAAGAAAAGGTATCGGCTCTTCTGACAGAGATTTATTCCGGAATGCCGAAGGAGTCGTATACGCTGGATACCAGCGGACTGGAAGACGCAGCGAAGTCTGAGGCAGCCAAGGCAGCTGCGCAGTGGGATAAAAAGGCCAAAAACGGTTCTATTTCCAGCTACGATGCTTCCTCTGGAAAATTTGTATTTTCTGGAGAGGAGGCCGGTCAGGCAGTGGATCAGGAGAAGCTGGCTGCAGATATTCTGGATGCTGTGAATCGAAAGGATTTCGGCGCAGTGGTGACAGCAGTGATGAATCCCGTAGAGCCGGAGATTTCTGAGGCTGCTGCCAGGGAAAAGTATAAGACCATTGGAAGTTTTACAACAAAGACAACGTCCAACAGCAAGCGCAATAACAACATTAAGCTTTCTTGTCAGGCGATCAACGGCATTGTTCTCCAGCCAGGAGAAGAATTTTCTTTCAATGACCGGGTTGGTCAGAGAACAGAAGCCAAGGGATACCAGGGGGCAGCTGCTTATAACAACGGCGAGGTCGTACAGGAGATTGGCGGTGGTGTATGTCAGACTTCTTCTACCTTATATAATGCGGTTGTCAAGGCTGGATTGAAAACCACAACCCGCCGTTCTCATACCTTTGAGCCGTCTTATGTAACGCCGGGAACAGATGCGACTGTAAGCTGGGGTGGACCAGATTATGCTTTTGTCAACAATTCCTCTACTGCAGTAGGCATTCGAGCCAGCTATGCAAACCAGGAGGTGACGATTTCCATATATGGAATTCCTGTTCTGGAGGAAGGCGTAAAGCATTCTTTAAAATCCACTAAGCTGAAGGACATTGATCCTCCGGCTCCGGTTTATGAAGAGGACGGAACCGTAGAACCGGGTGCAGAAAAGGTGAAGAGCTCCGGCAGCAAGGGTAGCCAGTGGGAGACGAGACTGGTGATTACTAAAGACGGAGAAGTGGTCAGCCAGGAGGTGGATCACACGGTTACTTATAAAGGACATGCGCCGGTTATCCTGCGGAATACTTCAGGAACCATGGCGCCTACAGAGTCCTCCGGTGACACTCAGCTGATTGAGAGCATTACAGATCCGTCCAATCCGTCTGTCAGCGGACCGCAGGAGGGAAGCTCTTCTGCAGTAGTATCTCCAAATGGAAACAGCGGACCGGGAAGTGCTCCAGGAACAGACAGCAGTTCCTCTGGAGCTGCACCAGGAGGAAACAGTGGGGCAGCGCCTGCGCCGGAAGGCAGCAGCCAGCAGGTTTCTCCGACTCCGGGAGCAGCGCCGGGAGGTTCAAATGGGCCAGGATCTGCAGCTCCGGGAAGCGCCGAGGTGTCTGGTGCGCCGGGAGGAGACGGAGCACAGCTGATTGTTCCAAATCCGGGAACATGAGAAAGTTTATAGAGAACGGATGATTCAGGGGTCTGAGAAAAACAAATTTTGTTTTTCTCAGACCCATTTTTTTTGTTTGCTTTTTTCGGGAAAAAGAGATTGTATGCAAAATAATACGTGATTTTGTTGTTTTCCGGTTTGCAAAATGATAAAAAGTTGCTATAATATTAACAGGTCGGTCTCTCATTATCTGAGGGACTTAAAGTCCGGCTCATTTTTCCGGACAGACGCTGTTTCCGAAAAAGCCTTTCGGGGACAGGCACATTCACATTTGTAGGAGGAAAATCAAATGGCAAGAAAAATGAAAACCATGGATGGTAATCAGGCTGCCGCTCATGCATCATATGCGTTTACTGAAGTAGCAGCTATGTACCCCATCACCCCTTCTTCTGTAATGCCTGAGCATACAGACGAGTGGGCAACAGAAGGCAGAAAGAATATTTTTGGCCGTACCGTTCAGATTACAGAGATGCAGTCCGAGGCAGGTGCAGCAGGTGCAGTTCACGGTGCTCTGGCAGCAGGCGCTCTGACCACAACCTACACCGCTTCCCAGGGTCTGTTACTGATGATCCCGAACCTGTACAAAATTGCAGGTGAGCAGCTTCCGGGCGTTATCAACGTATCCGCTCGTGCTCTGGCAAGCCATGCACTTTCCATTTTTGGCGATCACTCCGACGTATACGCATGCCGTCAGACCGGATGCGCTATGCTGTGTGAATCCAGCGTTCAGGAAGTTATGGACCTGACTCCGGTTGCTCATCTGTCTGCAATCAAGGGCAAGGTTCCGTTCATTAACTTCTTCGACGGTTTCCGTACCTCCCACGAGATTCAGAAGATCGAAACTTGGGATTATGATGATCTGGCTGAGATGGCTGACTGGGACGCAATCGCAGAGTTCCGTAACCACGCTCTGAACCCGAATCATCCGTGCCAGAGAGGTTCTGCTCAGAACCCGGATATCTTCTTCCAGGCAAGAGAGGCATGCAACCCCTACTACGATGCTCTTCCGGCAGTAGTTCAGGATTACATGGACAAAGTAAATGCAAAACTGGGAACCGATTACAAGCTGTTTAACTACTACGGCGCAGAGGATGCCGAGCAGGTTATCGTAGCTATGGGTTCTGTAAATGATACCATCGAAGAGACCATCGATTACATGGCAAAGACCACCGGCGCAAAGGTTGGTGTTGTTAAGGTTCGTCTGTACAGACCATTCTGCGCACAGGCTCTGATCGATGCTATTCCGGATACCGTTAAGAAGATCACTGTTCTTGACAGAACCAAAGAGCCGGGTTCCTTAGGCGAGCCGTTATACCTGGATGTTGTTGCAGCATTAAAGGGCAGCAAGTTCGACCAGGCTGAGATCTTCTCCGGCCGTTATGGTCTTGGTTCCAAAGATACCACTCCGTCTCAGATCGTTGCTATCTATGAGAACAGCACCATCAAGAGATTTACCACCGGTATCGTAGATGATGTTACCAACCTGTCCCTGCCGGTAGGTGCTCCGCTTGTTACCACTCCGGAAGGAACCACTAACTGTAAGTTCTGGGGTCTTGGTGCAGATGGTACCGTAGGTGCTAACAAGAACTCCATCAAGATCATCGGCGATAACACCGATATGTACGCTCAGGCTTACTTCGATTATGACTCCAAGAAATCCGGCGGTGTTACCATGTCTCACCTTCGTTTCGGTCATAAGAAGATCAAATCCACCTACCTGATCCATCAGGCAAACTTCGTAGCATGCCACAACCCGGCATACGTTCGTAAGTACAACATGGTTCAGGAGCTGGTTGACGGCGGTACTTTCCTGTTAAACTGCCCGTGGACTCACGAGGAGCTGGACAAGCACCTTCCGGGTCAGATGAAGAAATTCATCGCTGATCACAACATCAACTTCTACACCATCGACGGTGTTAAGATCGGTATCGAGACCGGCATGGGCCCGACCCGTATCAACACCATCTTACAGTCCGCATTCTTCAAACTGACCGGTATCATTCCGGAGGAGAAAGCAATCGACCTGATGAAGGCTGCTGCTCAGAAGACCTACGGCCGTAAGGGTGAGGACGTTGTTAAGAAGAACTGGGCTGCTATCGATGCTGGTGCAACCGGCGTTGTTAAGGTAGAGGTTCCGGAGAGCTGGAAGAACTGCGAGGATGAGGGACTTGATTACAAGACCGTTTCCGGCGACAGAAAAGACGTTGTTGATTTCGTTAACAACATCCAGACCAAAGTCAGCGCTCAGGAAGGTAACAACTTACCGGTATCTGCATTCAAAGAGTATGTAGATGGTAATACCCCGTCCGGTTCTGCAGCATTCGAGAAACGTGGTATCGCTGTAGACGTTCCGGTTTGGAATTCCGAGAACTGTATCCAGTGTAACTTCTGTTCTTATGTCTGCCCGCACGCTGCAATCCGTCCGGTTGCTATGACCGAGGAAGAGGCTGCTAAGGTTGAGGGCGCTACCTTACCGTTAACCGGTATGCCGCAGTACAAGTTCACCATCGCTGTATCTGCACTTGACTGTACCGGTTGTGGTTCTTGTGCAAACGTATGTCCTGGCAAGAAGGGCGAGAAGGCTCTTACCATGGATAAGCTTGACAAGCACCTTGACGAGCAGAAGACCTTTGATTACGCAGTAACCCTGCCGATCAAAGAGGATGTTGTTGCTAAATTCAAAGAGACCACCGTTAAGGGTTCCCAGTTCAAACAGCCGTTACTTGAGTTCTCCGGCGCATGTGCTGGATGTGGTGAGACTCCGTACGCTAAGCTGATCACCCAGCTGTTCGGTGACAGAATGTACATCTCCAACGCAACCGGATGTTCTTCTATCTGGGGTAACTCTTCACCGTCTACTCCTTACACCGTAAACGCTAAAGGCCAGGGTCCGGCATGGGATAACTCTCTGTTCGAGGATGCTGCAGAGTTTGGTTACGGTATGTTACTGGCTCAGAACGCAATCCGTGATGAGTTAAAGGAGAAGGTAGAGCAGGTTGCAGCAAACGAGAACGCTTCTGACGAAGTGAAGGCTGCATGCAAAGAGTACTTAGATACCTTCACCGTAGGTGCTACCAATGGTACTGCTACCGATAAGTTAGTTGCAGCTCTGGAAGGCATTGACTGCCCGACCTGCAAGTACATCGTAGCAAACAAGAACTACCTGGCTAAGAAGTCCCAGTGGGTATTCGGTGGTGACGGATGGGCTTACGATATCGGCTTCGGCGGCGTAGACCATATCCTTGCTTCCGGTAAGGACATCAACGTTATGGTATTCGATACCGAGGTTTACTCCAACACCGGCGGTCAGTCCTCCAAGGCTACCAAGACTGGTGCTGTAGCTCAGTTCGCAGCTGGCGGTAAAGAGACTAAGAAGAAAGATCTTGCAAGCATCGCAATGTCTTACGGCTATGTATACGTAGCTCAGATCTCCATGGGTGCTGATTACGCTCAGACTGTTAAGGCTATCGCTGAGGCAGAGGCATATCCGGGTCCGTCCCTGATCATGGCTTACGCTCCGTGTATCAACCATGGTATCAAGAAGGGCATGAGCAAAGCTCAGACCGAGGAGAAGCTGGCAGTTGAGACCGGTTACTGGAACAACTTCCGTTACAACCCGGCTGCTGAGAAGAAGTTCAGCCTGGACAGCAAGGCTCCGAACATGGAAGGCTATCAGGACTTCCTGAAGGGCGAGGTTCGTTACGCATCTCTGGCTATGAAGAATCCGGAGAGAGCAGCTACCCTGTTCGCTAGAAACGAGGCAGAGGCTAAGGAGCGTTACGAGTACCTGACCAAGCTGGTTAAGCTGTACGGTGACGACAACGAGTAATCGTTCGTGAGAAATTCAATATAAATCGTTCATAGCTGTCCCGGTCCGCCGGGCAGCATGAGCGGGTCAGTTCCGGATGGAATGACTTGTGCTGTAGCGGAAAAAAAGCTCCCGAACCTGCTTTCGCAGGCCGGGAGCTTTTTTGTACAGATGGAATCGGGAAACGCCAGTCGAAAAATACAGGGGACCGGAGCATTTTTCAACTGGCGTTTCCAGCAACTGTATCATTTAGGCGAAAATTGCACCAAGCAGTCCGTAGGATAAAAGAGACATGATCACGGTAGCCATGATAATTCCAATGAGGATGGCGCCGATGGCTTTGCCGAATTTCATGTGAAGCAGGGCGGCCACCAGGGAGCCGGTCCAGGCGCCGGTGCCTGGAAGCGGGATGCCTACAAAAAGAACCAGGCCCCAGAATCCGAATTTTTCAATCTGTCCTTTGTTTTTATCGGCTTTTTGCCGGATCCAGACAGCAAACTTTCCAAGTCCGGGAATGCGTTCCATGACATTCAGGATTTTTTCAATGAGCAGCAGGATGAATGGAATCGGGAGCAGGTTTCCGATCACGCAGATGGGAATGGCCCGCAGGATCGGAACATTTAAGAGGGCGGGGGATGCAGCGAGCAGTCCGCCTCGCAGCTCCAGGATCGGGATCATGGAGATGATAAAGATGATCACTTCGCCGGATACTTTTCCCCCAAGCAGGGAAGCAAGTCCCTGTACAAGAGTATCAGTCATAACATATCCTCACTTTTCTGTATGAAATTGTGTGAATTTGCCGGAAATATCAGGAAATATCCTGCACTAGCGCCGGCCAAAAAGTCACATACGGTTTATTATAGGAGAAAGTACAGAAAAATTCAATTGCTTCCGCAGATTCGTTTATAAAAAATACTATGTTGATTTTCCCCAGAATATGCTAAAATGTAACGAGTGCAAGAGAGCCAGAAGCATGCTTGCATGCTTATGGCGAACGACGAGGCAATCGAGTGACGAAGTCACGAGAACGAGTGCAAGAGAGAAAGGACAGGCAGATAAGCTATGAAGCGGTTGTGGAAGATACTGGGGATTCTGTTGGGAACGGCACTGCTGCTCAATGTGGTAACAGAGATTCTGAATCGAAAATCCTTTGTGGGAACGGTTCGTTTTATGATTCATGCGCCGATGGTATTCTTGCTGGATACGCTGCTGCTTCTGGCCCCGTTTCTGCTGGTATTTTTTACAAGGCACAAAGTATTTTTGGCGGTTGTGTTCTTGGTGATCGGCTTTGCTGCGGCAATTATCAATAGTGTGCTTCTGGTGTTCCGGACAACGCCGTTTACTGCGGCGGATCTTCGTCTGGTGAAATATGCTGCAACACTTCTGACAACCTATCTGACCTGGTGGCAGATTATTCTGATGGCAGCGGCAGCTGTGGCAGCTATCCTTTTTTGCGTGCTGCTCTGGCGAAAGGCACCGGTGGATCTGCAGAAAGTAAACCTTACAGAGTCCGGCTGTGTGGCTGCTGTAACCATGCTGGTAATCTGGGGAATGTTGAATTTTTCAGTTGCCTCCGGCCGTGTGGCACTTCATTTTGGAAACATCGGCCAGGCCTACAAGGATTATGGAGTGGCGTACTGTTTTGCCAACTCTCTGTTGAATACAGGGATTGACAAGCCGGACGGTTATGACACGGAAGCGGTGGATCAGCTTGAGAGCGAGGAGCAGACCCAGGTGGAGGTTCCGAAAACCATAGAAGGACGTTATCCGAATATCATCATGCTTCAGCTGGAATCTTTTTTTGATCCGACACTATGGCGAAATAATCCGGTGCAGGGTGATCCCATTCCGATGTTTCATTTCCTGGAACGAAATTTTCCATCCGGATATTTAAGCGTTCCGTCTGTAGGAGCCGGCACAGCCAATACAGAGTTTGAATGTATCAGTGCCATGAATCTGGATTTTTTCGGTCCGGGTGAATATCCGTACAAGACGATCCTGCAGAAAACGGCCTGCGAGAGTATGGCCTTTGATATGAAAAATCTGGGCTACAAGGCTCATGCGGTGCATAATAATGAGGCAACCTTCTATGACCGCCACAAGGTATTTGCCCAGCTTGGATTTGATACGTTTACCCCCATCGAATACATGTATGACATTGAGCGGAATCCGACTGGCTGGTGTAAGGACAAGGTACTGGTGGGAGAAATTGAAAAAGTACTGGATTCCTCGATCGGAAGTGATTTTGTATACACGATTTCCGTACAGGGGCATGGAAAATATCCGTCTTTTGAGTATTACTGCGAGCAGATCCATGAGATGGATGAATTTGTGGGGCAGCTGATCAATATGCTGAATACCCGTATGGAACCGACCGTTCTGGTGCTGTATGGAGACCACCTGCCGGGTTTTGAGTGGACAGCTCAGGAGATGGAGAATGAAAGCCTCTTCCAGACAAAATATGTTGTGTGGAACAATGTGAATCTCCCGGCGGTGAAACGGAATGTAGAGGCATACCAGCTTGCGGCGCATGTGCTGAATATGCTGGATATCCATGAAGGAACCATGCTGCGTTTTCATCAGCGGCATCTGGATGCCTGGGATACGGATACCCAGAGCTACCTGGATGCGATGAAGCTCCTCCAGTATGATATCCTGTATGGTGATCATGAGGTTTATGGAGGAGAATCTCCGTATCAGGCAACACAGCTGGAGTTTGGGGTTACACCGATCATCCAGGGAACTACAGTGCATAATACGGATCAGGTGATCGTATTCGGAGGACCGTTCAACATCTGGTCTAAGATTTGCGTGAACGGGAAGGCTGCAGATACCCAGTATTATTCAAAGACAAGGCTGATCGCAAAGGGTGTGGAACCAAAAGAAAAAGAAGAAATTACAGTACAGCAGGTGGGACGCGACAAGATCCATCTTGGAACGGCAAGAAAGAAACAATAAATGATACCGGAAGAAGAGTAGCAGACAGGAGACTAGAACTATGAATATTCAGGAAGAATGGGAACTGCATAAGCCGAAAAAGAAGACCTGGGGACGTTTTCTGCGGGTAATATTCGGGCGAACCACATTTGTGATCACGGCACTTCTGATCCAGCTTGTGATCCTCTGTCTGAGCTTTCAGTGGCTGCGGGAACATGTATTTTACCTGTATGGCGGCTTTGTTGGACTGAGTGCGGTTGTTGTGATCTACATTATCAATAAAAATCAGAATCCATCTTATCAGCTTTCCTGGATCATTCCTGTGCTGGTGTTTCCGGTGTTTGGCGCATTGTTTTATCTGTTTGTGGAGACGCAGCCGGGAACCCGGGCCATTGACAGGAGACTGAAAGAAATTATAAAGGAAACGGAATCGATGCTGAGACAGCGGCCGGAGGTTATGGAACGTCTGTACCGTGAAAGCCGGGGAACTGCGCGGCTGGCCTACTATATGAACAGGTATGGAGGATATCCAATCTGGGAAAACACCAGCGCACAGTATTTTCCGCTGGGAGATGACATGTATCCGGTGCTTCTGGAGGAACTGAGGAAAGCAGAACGTTATATTTTCATGGAATATTTTATCGTGGAAAAAGGCGAAATGTGGGACAGTATTCTGGAAATCCTGAAAGAGAAGGCGGCCGCCGGTGTGGAAGTGCGTTTTATGTACGATGGTATGTGCTGTCTTACCCTGATGCCTTACGGATATCCAAAGCAGCTGGAAAAATACGGAATCCACTGCAAGATGTTTTCTCCGGTGCGTCCGGTCCTTTCTTCCTATCAGAATAACCGCGACCACCGTAAGATCACAGTCATTGATGGCCACACTGCCTTTACCGGCGGAGTGAATCTGGCAGACGAGTACATTAACCGCAAGGTGCGGTTTGGACACTGGAAGGATACCGCCATTATGCTGAAGGGTGATGCGGCCACCGGATTTCTGATGATGTTTCTGCAGATGTGGAATATTACAGAACACAGAACGGATGATTATGCCCAGTATCTGTACCGGCCGGCTGCTTCAAACCCGAAAGAGCCGGACGGTACCGGCTTTGTGATGCCATACGGGGACAGTCCGCTGGATAACGAGACAGTAGGACAGCATGTTTATATGGATATTTTAAACGAATCCCGCTATTATGTGCATATCATGACACCGTATCTGATCCTGGACAGTGATATGATCACTTCACTGACGTTTGCGGCAAAGCGCGGTATTGAGACGATCATCATCATGCCGCATATTCCAGACAAGATCTACGCGTACCTGCTGGCCAGGTCTTATTACGCGGAGCTTCTGCAGGCCGGCGTAAAGATTTACGAATATATACCGGGCTTTGTGCACGCGAAAGTATTTACCAGCGACAACACCAAGGCAGTGGTAGGCTCCATCAACATGGACTACCGGAGCCTGCATCTGCATTTTGAGTGCGCCGTGTACTTGTTCAGGAATCCGGCTGTACAGCAGGCCGAAGCCGACTTCCAGGAAACCCTGAAACACTGTCAGGAGATCACACTGGAAGACTGCAGAACCTATCCGATGCCGAAGAAGATCGCGGGTAAGGTGCTGCGGCTGTTTGCGCCGCTGATGTAAAATTTAGTAATGCCGTACCTCTGCGGCTGACCGGATCTTCTGAATGACAGGTTCGGCGGCCTCGGAGGTGAAATACTGGAAGGTGCATGCTGGCACCTTCTTTTTTAGTGCTTCAAAGTTGCCGCCTCTGATCAGGCAGCGTACCTCGGAGGCGCTGATGGCACCGTCCTCATCGGCCTTTCGCGGGATGATGTTGCAGCCAAGGCCTGCGGCTGTCAGTTCCTCTGCCATCACCTGATTGTAGATGCCGGTTACCTGGCTAAAGGGTTCTTCGCCCACGAAGCGGTCGGTCACGGACAGGGCCTTGGCAATGCGCAGAAAGACCTGAATATCCAGCTTGGCGTGGGACCGGATGACAGTGTCGGAGTCTTTTAAAAAGTAGGATGGGAAGGTGGCGTTGGAAATCATGTAGGGACCGGTTTCGTGGCAGATCACATTTGGAAGATCTGCGCAGCCCTCTGCCACCAGCCGTTTGCGGACGGAGAAAGGAACGAGGGAGACATCTTCGGATACCACAAACACATGGAGCAGATCTACGGCTGAGGCTGCCTGCTCTAAGAGGTAGCGGTGACCCAGGGTGAAGGGGTTGGCATTCATGATGACAGCACCGGTTTTCACAGGCGGAGCCGGATTTCCTTCTGTTGCCGTGAAATCTGCGGTTTCTTTCTGCAGCCGCTTCAGATAATCGGCAAAGCCGGTCCTGCGGTTTTCCATGAAAACAACTTTGCCTTCTACCCGGGCAATTTCGTAAAAGCCCAGATCACCAAAGAAACGCGCAGTATTACATTTTGTATACAGAAAGAGACTGGTGTTGCCGCGGCTGTACTGAAACTCGATCAGATGGGAGATGATCTGGTTCATCAGGCCTTCTCCCTGATGCTCGGAAGAAACAGCCATACAGCGCAGTGTGTTGGCAAAACAGGATCCGGTTGCCACAAGATCGTAATTATCATCGAACAGTCCGATGCTGTAATCGAGGTTTTTGTCCCGCTCGATTCCTTCTTTTTCTAATAATGCGTCCATCTGGCGCACAGCGCGCTTATCGGTGGGTAAAATTCTGCTTACGGTATAGTCTGACATCACTCATAATTCCTCCGGATTTCGTATTGCCCCTAGTATAACGCATTCGCGGAGAAAATGCGAATATATCCTGAGTTATGGGGGATATTTGTAAATATCTATAGTATGGAAGAGAAGGAGATCCTTATATGAATAACGAAGAAAATGTGAATCAGAACGATGCCCGGGCTATCCTGGATGGCAGCAACGGCAAACACAAAATCTGTCTGCTTTCCATTATCGGAGAAGTGGAAGGCCATGAAAATCTTTCCGGCAATACGAAAACCACCAAATATGACCAAATCCTGCCAAAGCTGGCGCAGCTGGAAGATGACGACAGCGTGGAAGGCCTTCTGGTATTGCTAAATACTTCTGGAGGTGATGTAGATGCCGGCCTGGCCATTGCGGAGATGATCGCCTCTCTTTCCATGCCGACGGTATCCCTGGTCCTGGGCGGCAGCCATTCCATCGGAGTGCCGCTTGCAGTGTCAACAGATCATTCCTTTATTGTGCCGACTGGGACCATGATGGTGCATCCTGTGCGGATGAGCGGGACCGTGATCGGGGCTTCCCAGACTTATGAGTATTTTGAGATGATCCAGGACCGGATCCTGACTTTTGTGAGTGAGCACGCAAAGATCGCCTACGATCAGGTGAAGAAGCTGATGCTGAACACGGAAATGCTGACGAAAGATCTCGGTACTGTGCTGGTAGGCCAGGATACGGTAAAGGCCGGACTGATCGATGAGGTTGGAGGGATCCGGGAGGCACTTAGGTATTTGTATCAGCAGATTGAAGCAGGAGCGTAAGCTCTGTCGGGACCGTTTGGGAATCCTGTGTCCGGTTTTCCGTGGCTTGCATTTCCTGATATTTTTTTGTATACTAACTACATTGGGAAAGAGGAGGCCGAAGTTTGTGGCAGCGAAGAAACAGCAAAATCGAGTAAATTCAGACAGAACGGGAAAAGCGGCAGGCAGTAGAAAGTCTGTGCGTTCCGGTGCTCAGGGAGCGTCAGAAGGACGCAAACCGGGCAGACCGAGGCGGGTCCAGGAGCCGGAACCGGAGCAGGAGGGACTGGTCCGTGCAGAGGTCATTGTGTTAGGGTCATTTGCTCTGGCTGTGCTTTTATTTTTGAGCAATTTTCATTTGTGCGGATTTGCAGGTGATTTCTTAAGAGGAATCCAGATTGGCCTGTTTGGCCTTCCGGGCTATGTGGCTCCGCTGGTTCTCTTTATCGGAACCTGCTTTTATCAGGCCAACCGCGAAAACCGGATTGTACTGCAAAAGACCGTTGCTACGGCCGCAGCGTTTTTCCTGTTATGTGGTTTTTCACAGATGATGTTCGGGCAGCAGCCGGAAGCAGGGAAAGGCATTTTTGAATATTACCGCCTTTCAGCAGCATCCGGTATGGGCGGAGGCCTGTTTGGAGGCCTGCTGTTTGGCGGAATCCGTGCCTTTATCGGAAGTATCGGAGCATTTCTGGTCATGGCGGTTGGAATGATCATCTGCATGGTGTGCATTACCCAGCGCTCTTTTGTGAAAGCGGTAAAACGTCACAGCGATGTGGCCTATCAGCACGCAAGAGAAGATATGGAGCGGCGCCGTGAGCTTTATGCCGAGCGTCAGGAAGAACGAAGGCGTCTTCGGGAGGAGCAGCGGGTGCGGGGCGTGAATTTGGGTTCCACGAAGCTGTCAGCTTCTGACAATGAAGATGCAGAGGATATGCCGCAAGAAGGCTTCGAAGCTGGCAGGGATGGCAGCAATGAAGAAGATTACGGGAAAAGCAGTGAAGATGGCGGCAGCGCAGACCTGCAGGCCGGCAGTCAGGCTGCGGATGAGGCGTCAGAGGAGGCTCCGGCTCCCGGAACATCGCGCGGGCGGCGCCTGTCTCCGGAGGAAGCCATGGAACCGGATCTGTCGGATATTTTTACAGGCAGTATTACCATGCCGGAAGATGACTATGATCTGGAGGCAGCGGCAAAGCGCCTGACAGAGTCCGGTTTTGGACAGTTTGAGCAGGCGGGGGAGGTTTTTACCGGCGGTGCCAGAAGACTGGATGAAGAATCCGCGGTGAATCCGGCGCATGATCAGACAGTGCTGTCAGGGCATCAGCAGGAACCGGAGCAGATTCAGGATGAGGCTCCGTGGGATGAGCCTGCAAAAGCAGAACATGAGGAGTGTACATATACCCGGCCGCAGGAGCCTGCATGGCAGGAGGCAGCCCCGGAGGAGTATCTTCCAGAGCCGGATGTGGCTTACACCGTTAAGACGGAGCAGAACACCGATTTCGCAATCCCGGAAGGGAACAAGCATGTGGTAACAGCCGGCGGCAAGGTGATCGATACCGATACCGAGGCTCTTCAGAAGAAGCTGGAGTCTGCAAAGAAAGCGGCAGCAGCGAAGAAAGAAGCAGAAACTGCAGACAGTGAAGCGACTGTGGAACAGCAGATTCAGGAAACGGAAGAGGAACCGAAGAAGGAATATGTCTATCCGCCCCTCAGCCTCTTAAAGCGCGGCGGCAGAAATTCCGGCGGCTATTCTGAGCAGGAGTACCGGGAGACAGCTGTGAAGCTGCAGCAGACGCTCCGGAATTTTGGCGTTGGCGTTACCGTGACGAATATCAGCTGCGGCCCTTCTGTTACCCGTTATGAGCTTCATCCGGAGCAGGGGGTCAAGGTCAGCAAGATCGTGGGTCTGGCCGATGACATCAAATTAAGCCTGGCTGCGGAGGATATCCGTATTGAGGCGCCGATCCCGGGCAAGTCTGCCGTGGGTATTGAGGTTCCGAACAAGGAGAAAACATCCGTATTCCTGCGTGACCTGCTGGAGTCTGATACCTTCCAAAAGCACCCGTCAAAGCTGGCTTTTGCGGTTGGTAAAGACATCGGAGGTCAGGTTGTGGTGACGGATATTGCCAAGATGCCGCATCTGCTGATCGCGGGCGCTACCGGATCCGGTAAGTCTGTCTGCATCAATACCATCATCATGAGCATCATCTACAAGGCAGATCCGGAGGATGTCAAGCTTATCATGGTAGACCCGAAGGTCGTAGAGCTCAGTGTATATAATGGTATCCCGCATCTTCTGATCCCGGTCGTGACGGATCCGAAGAAGGCATCCGGCGCGTTAAACTGGGCAGTGGCAGAGATGACGGATCGTTACAAGAAGTTTGCCAAATACGGAGTGCGTGACGTAAAGGGATACAACGCGAAGATTGAAACTATTCAGGATATCGAAGATGAGAACAAACCGAAGAAGCTGCCGCAGATCGTCATCATCGTTGATGAGCTTGCGGATCTGATGATGGTGGCTCCGGGCGAAGTAGAGGATGCCATCTGCCGTCTGGCCCAGCTGGCCCGCGCGGCAGGCATTCATCTGGTCATCGCGACCCAGAGACCGTCTGTCAATGTCATCACCGGTCTCATCAAGGCCAACGTGCCGTCACGAATCGCGTTCTCCGTTTCTTCCGGAGTGGATTCCCGTACCATTATTGACATGAATGGCGCGGAAAAGCTTTTAGGAAAGGGTGATATGCTCTTTTATCCGGCAGGCTTCCCGAAGCCGCAGCGAGTGCAGGGCGCCTTTGTCTCAGATACGGAAGTCCAGCAGGTAGTGGACTTCTTAACCGAGCAGGGGCTTAGCGCCCAGTACAGTCCGGAGGTGGAAAACAGTATGAATTCGGCTCCTTCTGCCCAAGCCTCCGGCCCGTCTAACAGCCGGGACGAGTACTTTGAGCAGGCAGGCCGTTTCATAATAGAAAAAGAAAAGGCATCCATTGGAATGCTGCAGCGCATGTTCAAGATTGGATTCAACCGTGCCGCAAGAATCATGGACCAGCTGGCAGAGGCCGGTGTGGTCGGAGAGGAAGAGGGAACAAAGCCCCGCAAGGTTCTTATGACCATGGAAGAGTTTGATCAGATCATTTAATCCACACTACACATGAAAAGGGAGGAATCTGGCTATGAAAACAGATATCGAAATCGCGCAGGAGGCGGTAAAGCTTCCAATCAAAGAGGTTGCAGAGAGCTATGGAATTGTTGAGGATGATCTGGAACTGTACGGTAAGTATAAGGCAAAGATCACGGATGAACTGTGGCAGCAGGTTAAAGACCGTCCGGACGGAAAACTGGTTCTGGTAACTGCCATCAATCCGACTCCGGCAGGAGAAGGAAAGACTACCACAAGCATTGGCCTGGCAGATGCTCTTACAAGACTTGGAAAAAAGACCATGATCGCGCTGCGTGAGCCATCTCTGGGACCGTGCTTCGGCATTAAGGGCGGAGCAGCAGGCGGCGGATTTGCCCAGGTTGTTCCGATGGAGGATTTAAACCTTCATTTTACCGGTGATTTCCATGCCATCACTTCTGCCAATAACCTTCTGGCAGCACTCCTGGATAACCACATCCAGCAGGGCAACGCTCTTCAGATTGATACCAGACAGATCCTCTGGAAACGCTGCCTGGACATGAACGACCGTGTACTGCGTAATGTGGTGGTTGGCCTTGGCGCAAAGGCCGACGGCGTGGTTCGTGAGGATCATTTTGTCATCACCGTAGCTTCCGAGATCATGGCAATTCTGTGCCTGGCCAATGACATGAATGATTTAAAAGAGCGTCTCGGCAAGGTCATTGTCGCATATAATTATGCCGGAGAGCCGGTTACCGCAGCGCAGTTAAACGCAGTAGGTGCCATGGCGGCCCTGTTAAAGGATGCCATCAAGCCGAACCTGATCCAGACTCTGGAGCATACCGGAGCCCTGGTACACGGCGGACCGTTCGCGAATATTGCCCATGGCTGCAACAGTGTGCGCGCGACCAAGACAGCCTTAAAGCTGGCTGATATCGTGGTAACCGAGGCTGGATTCGGCGCAGATCTGGGCGCTGAGAAATTCCTGGATATCAAGTGCCGCAAGGCAGACTTAAAGCCGAATGCAGTGGTTCTGGTGGCAACCGTCCGCGCGTTAAAGTACAACGGCGGTGTGCCGAAGACCGAGCTTTCCGCAGAGAACCTGGATGCTTTAAAGAAGGGTATTGTGAACCTGGAGAAGCACATTGAAAATCTGCAGAAATTTGGTGTTCCGGTTGTGGTAACCTTAAACTCCTTTGTGACCGATACGGAAGCAGAGTATGCGTTCATCCGCGATTTCTGTGAGGAGCGTGGCTGTGAGTTCGCTCTTTCTGAGGTATGGGCAAAAGGCGGAGAGGGCGGAGAAGCCCTGGCACAGAAGGTTCTTGACACCCTTGCAAATAAGGAGAGCCATTACCATGCCCTGTACCCGGATGAGATGAGCTTAAAGGATAAGGTAAAGACCATTGCCACCGAGATTTACGGCGCGGATGGTGTTTCCTATGCACCGGCTGCATCCAAAGCGCTGGCCCGCATTGAGGAGATGGGCTTTGGCAATCTTCCGGTCTGCATGGCGAAGACTCAGTACTCCCTGTCCGATGACCAGACCAAGCTGGGACGTCCGACCGGATTTACCATCAATGTGCGTGATGCTTATGTATCCGCTGGAGCCGGCTTCGTGGTAGTGCTGACCGGGGCCATCATGACCATGCCGGGACTTCCGAAGAAACCGGCGGCAGATGGCATTGATGTGGATGAAAATGGTGTGATCACCGGATTATTCTAATTTGAAATTGTCGCGAAGGCGTGGGCTGCTCTGGCAGCTGCGCTTTTTGCGTGGAAGTCCGCTATGCCAGAATTTTGCGCAGTGCAAACGAAAGCAGACGGATAGAAATTAAGAAAGGACAGACAAGAGTATGACGATAAAAGACTGGTTAGAGGGACTTTCTTACAAGCTGGTTCAGGGAAGCCTGGACGTGGAGGTAAACGAGGTTGTGTACGACTCCAGAAAGGCTGCTCCTGGCGCGGTGTTTGTCTGCATGAAGGGTACGAAAATCGATTCCCATGATTTTATTCCTCAGGTGACAGAGGCAGGAGTAAAGGTACTTGTGACCGAGCATCCGGTGGAGACACCGGAGGATGTCACTGTGGTGGAGACCGAAAACGGAAGAGAGGCGCTGGCTCTGTTATCGGCAGCACGCTTTGGCTATCCATCCCGGAAGCTTACCATGATCGGGGTAACCGGTACCAAGGGAAAGACCACCACCACCCATATGATCAAGACCATTCTGGAGACTGCCGGTAAAAAGACCGGTATGATTGGTACCAATGGCGTTTACATCGGAGAAGAACATTTTCCAACCGTGAATACCACACCGGAATCCTATGATCTGCACCGCTATTTCGCGAAGATGGTGGAAGCTGGCTGTGAGTGCTGCGTGATGGAGGTTTCCTCCCAGGCCATGAAGATGCACCGGGTGGCAGGTATTCACTTCAACTATGGGCTCTTCACCAACATTTCTCCGGATCACATCGGAAAAGATGAGCACGCGGACTTTGCGGAGTATTTATATTACAAGAAACAGCTGTTCCACCAGTGTGACCGTGCCCTGATCAACGTGGATGATGAACATATTGACGATATTGTAAAAGACATTCCGTGCGCATGGACCGGATTTGGCCTGAAAGAGGGCGCCGGTTTCCAGGCAGAGAACATTCATTATGTCTCTGAGCCGGATTTTGTGGGCGTGGAGTTTGATATCAGGGGCGAGCACCAGATTCCGGTGCGTGTCAGCATCCCTGGCAAATTTAATGTATACAATGCGCTGGCGGCAGCAGCGGTTACTCTGTGGGTTGGTGTTCCGGCAGAAAAGCTGCAGCATGCCCTGGAGCACCTGAAAATCAACGGCCGTATGGAGATTGTATACACCTCTGAGAAGTGCTGCGTCATCGTAGACTACGCCCACAACGCAGTCAGCATGGAGAGCCTTCTGGCAACGCTTAGGGAGTACCATCCGAAGCGTCTGGTAGTAGTCTTTGGCTGCGGTGGAAACCGCTCGAAGGACCGTCGTTACTCTATGGGGGAGATTGGCGGCCGCATGGCGGATCTGTCCATCATCACCGCAGACAACTCCCGGTTTGAAAAGGTGGAGGATATCATTGCGGATATCCGCGGCAGCATTGAGAAGACCGGCGGTAAATTCATTGAGATTCCGGACCGGAAAGAGGCCATTACCTACAGCATCACTCACGCGGAGCCGGGCGATATGATTGCCATCATTGGCAAGGGCCATGAGGACTATCAGGAGATCAACGGTGTGCGTTACCCATTCCTGGACCGTGCGGTGGTGGAAGAGGTTGTGAAGAATTTGTAAGGGAACGTGTGTGCGGCAGGCTTTGAAAAGCAGGAATGCGAAAACAGAGCCTGCAGGCACTTGGAAGAAAAGAAACAGGAAAAGAGATCCGGAAATGGAAAATATAACGGTAAAAGAGATTGTGGCTGCCACGGGCGGCCGGCTTCTGTGTGGAAACGAAACACAGAAGATTGCACATTTGAGCATTGATTCGAGAACCATGAAGGGAAATGACCTGTTTGTGCCGCTCATTGGGGAAAAGGTGGATGCGCATCGTTTTATAGAGCAGGCCTTTGGCGCGGGCGCGGTGGCTGTGCTGACTTCCGAGCATGATACGGCAGAGGATGTGGAGCATGCCTGGATCCGTGTGGCTGATACCAAAAAGGCGCTGCAGGACATCGGCCGCTATTACCGCAGCCGGTTAAGCCTGCCGCTTGTGGGCATCACCGGAAGTGTGGGAAAGACCACGACCCGTGAAATGGTGGCAGCAGCACTTTCCGCGAAGTACCAGGTATACAAGACTCCGGGAAATTCCAACAGCCAGGTGGGGGTGCCAATCACGCTGTCTGAGATTACTTCCGCCGATGAGATTGGTGTGCTGGAACTTGGCATGAGCATGCCGGGGGAACTGACCGTCATCGCAAAGATTGCCCAGGTAGATATGGCTGTGATCACCAATGTTGGCATCACCCATATTGAACAGCTGGGAAGTCAGGAAAACATTTATCATGAGAAGCTGACTATTCAGGATGGTTTAAAGGATGGCGGCATTCTGTTCTTAAATGGGGATGACCCGCTGCTAAAAGATACAAAAGCCAAAGCGGGCTGCCGTACCGTATATTACGGAACTAGAGAGAATTCCGAGTACCGGGCCGAGGATATCCGCAGCGAGGATGGCTACCCGGTGTTTACCGCAAACTGCCGTGGAGAAAAGTATATGGTGCGCTTAAGCATCATGGGGCGCCACAATGTGCTGAATGCCATGGTGGCTTTGGCTGTAGCAGATTTAAGCGGAGTTCCGCTTTCCGGCGCAGTGAAGAGCCTGGCTGCCTTTACCGGATTCAAAAACCGCCAGCAGATCGCGGAGAAAAATGGAGTTACCATTATTGATGACACCTACAACGCGAGTCCGGTTTCCATGAAGGCTGGTCTGGAGGTCCTGGAGGCGAAAGCAAAGGGACGCCGTATTGCGGTGCTTGCTGATATGAAGGAGCTGGGACCGGATTCCCCGAAGTTCCATTATGAGGTCGGAAGCTGGATGAAATCCCATCCGGTGGATATTCTGTTTACTTATGGAGAACTGGCAGAACAGATTGCGCGCGGAGCAAAGCGTGCCGGCATGAAAGCAGAGTATCTTCATTTTGATGAGAACCAGCGGGATGCGCTGGCTGAGAGCGTAAAGGCAAAGCTGCAGCCGGGCGACTGTGTGCTCTTAAAGGGCTCCAACAGCATGAAGCTGGGGGAGGTGGCAGCAAGGCTGCTGAAAGATTAAAACAGGCAACAGACAGGAGTATATATGGCAGATCAGTATGCCAGCATCATTATAGATATTTCCCATGAAGACGTAGACCGGGTATTCCAGTACCGGATCCCGCCGGCGCTTTTGCCGCAGATCCGTGTGGGGGTGCAGGTCTGCGTCCCTTTTGGTTCAGGAAACAGAACACGAACCGGCTATGTGGTGGAAATCACAGGCAGGCCGGATTATGATAAAGACAAAATAAAAGAGATCATCGGTGTTACTGAGAAGAGTATTACGGCGGATGCCCGGCTGATTGAGCTGGCCTGGTGGATGAAGGAGCAGTATGGCTCTACCATGAATCAGGCGCTGAAGACGGTGCTCCCGGTGAAGAAGAGGGTGAAGGCACGGAATAAGAAGATTGTGGAGACTGTGGCGGGGATGACGGAGCTGCCGGGCGAAGGTCTGGAACAGGCCAAGGCAAAACCGGCAGGAAGTCTGGAAGCGGCATGGAAAGAAGCGGCAGAGCCAGCGGGAGACGGTTCAGCCATCTTCTTAAATTCCGAGCAGCAGTCCATTACGGATGCCTTCATCACTTCCTATGACTCCGGCGACCGCGCTCCCTGTCTCATCCATGGTGTCACAGGCAGCGGCAAAACCGAAGTTTACATGGCCCTGATCGACCATGTGCTGCAGCAGGGAAAACAGGTCATCGTGCTGATTCCGGAGATTGCCCTGACCTACCAGACGGTGAGCCGTTTTTACAGCCGTTTCGGCCGCCGTATCTGTGTTATGCATTCCAGGCTTTCTGCCGGAGAAAAGTGTGACCAGTTTGAGCGGGCCAGAAATGGAGAGACGGATATTATGATCGGTGCCAGATCGGCGCTTTTTACGCCGTTTCCCAATCTTGGACTCATCATCATCGATGAGGAGCATGAGGGTGCTTATAAGAGTGAGACGTCGCCGCGCTACCATGCAAGAGATGTGGCTGAAAAACTGGCCGCGCTAAGCGGCGCGGCTCTGGTGATGGGCTCCGCCACGCCATCGGTGGAGGCCTACGCAAAAGCGGAAGCCGGAATTTACCGCCTGTTTACGCTGACAAAGCGGGCAAAGGCGGGAAGTGAGATGGCGGCGGTGGAGGTTGTGGATCTGCGAAAGGAGATGGAGACCGGCAACAAATCCATATTCAGTGTGCGTCTGCAGGAGCTGATCAGGGACCGGTTGGAGAAAAAGGAGCAGATCATGCTGTTTATCAACCGGAGGGGCTATTCCAGCTTTGTTTCCTGCAGAAGCTGCGGTGAGGCGGTAAAATGCCCGCACTGCGATGTGTCTCTGACGCTGCATAACCACCAGAGACTAGTGTGTCATTACTGCGGTTATCAGATTCCCATGCCGAAGCTGTGCCCGCACTGCGGGTCTCCGTATCTGGCGGGATTTGGTATCGGCACCCAGAAGATTGAGGAGATGGCAGTTCAGATGTTTCCCCAGGCGAAAATTCTGCGGATGGATTTGGATACTACCTCGAGAAAGGGCGGCCATGAGAAGATTCTGTCGGCATTTGCAAAGGGCAAGGCAGATATTCTCATTGGCACCCAGATGATTGTAAAAGGTCATGATTTTCCGGGAGTGACCCTGGTGGGCGTGCTGGCGGCAGATGTGTCGCTGTATGCGCCGGATTTTGCGGCAGCGGAGCGGACGTTTGAGCTTCTGGTTCAGGCAGCAGGCCGTGCGGGCCGCGGGAGACAGGCAGGGACAGCGCTGATCCAGACCTATATGCCGGAGCATTATAGCATCCAGACAGCGGCGGCCCAGGATTATGGGGCCTTTTACCGTCAGGAGATGGGGTACCGGAGGCTGATGCATTATCCTCCGGCCTGCCATATGCTGTGCATGCAGGTGGCAGGAGAAAATGAGGAGCTTATGAGCCGGATCATGGATGCCATCGCGGGATCCGTGCAGAAACATTTCGGGGAAGCAGCCGAGATCATTGGACCGGTTCCGGCACCGGTATATAAAGTTCACGATATCTACAGAAAAATTTTATATATGAAACATGAAAACTATGATATACTAATAAAAATCCAGAAGTATGTCAAAATGCGCTGGGACGAGACAGAAAGCTGCAAAAAGCTGACGCTCCAGTGTGATTTCATATAAATGCGATACAGAAAGGACGAAGAATAATGGCAATCAGACAGGTAAGAACCATCGGAGATGATATTTTAAGAAAGGAATGCAAACCGGTCAAGGAGATCACCCCGCGTATCGCGGAGCTGATCGAAGACATGTTTGAGACCATGTATGAGGCAAACGGCGTGGGCCTGGCAGCACCGCAGGTGGGCGTATTAAAGCAGATCGTGGTCATGGATGTAGATGACGGCAACCAGTATGTGCTCATCAATCCGGAAATTATTGAGCAGAGCGGAAGCCAGACCGGACAGGAGGGCTGCCTTAGTGTACCGGGAAAGGCCGGCATGGTAACCCGCCCGAATCACGTGGTTGTCCGGGCTTACGATGAAAATATGGAGCAGTTTGAGTTAGAGGGCGAGGAGCTGTTAGCCCGCTGCATCTGTCATGAGTGCGCGCATCTTCACGGCCAGCTCTATGTAGACTTAGTAGAGGGCGAACTGATGGATACCACAGCAGAACCGGAGGAAGAATAAGCCTATGAGAATCATATTTATGGGAACACCGGATTTTTCGGTGCCGACATTAGAAGCCCTGGTGGCTTCGGAGCATGAGGTCGCTGCAGTAGTCACTCAGCCGGATAAGCCTAAGGGACGGGGCAAGGAGATCCATATGTCTCCGGTCAAAGAGTGTGCCTTAAAGCACAATATTCCGGTTTATCAGCCGGTGCGCGCAAGGGATGAAGCCTTTGTGGAGGAGATGCGCACGTTAAAACCAGACGCTATGGTGGTCATTGCCTTTGGCCAGATCCTTCCAAAGAGTCTGTTAGACCTGCCAAAATACGGATGTGTGAACATCCACGCGTCCCTGCTTCCAAAGTACCGCGGCGCAGCCCCGATCCAGTGGGCTGTCATCAACGGTGATGAAGAGACCGGCATTACCACCATGATGATGGATGTGGAGATGGATACAGGCGATATGCTGGAGAAAACTGTGATAAAACTGAATCCGGATGAGACCGGCGGAAGCCTGTTTGACCGGTTAAGCCTTCTGGGTGGAGATCTGATCCTTTCGACCTTAAGCAAGCTGGAAAAGGGAGAAATCACCCCGCAGCCGCAGGATCACGCCCAGGCAACCTATGTAAAGAAAATTTCCAAATCCATGGGTGACATTGACTGGACCATGGACGCGGTTTCCATTGAACGTCTGGTGCGCGGTTTAAACCCGTGGCCCAGCGCATTCACCAGATGGAATGGTAAAATGTTAAAAATCTGGGAGGCAAAGGTGCTTCCGGACCCGGAAACAAAAGCTCCCTGCGGCAGTGTCATCAGCGCCAGCGATGAGGGCTTAAAGATCCAGACCGGAAACGGCGTATTATGCGTCACCAGCCTTCAGTTAGAAGGAAAGAAGCGGATGGATACCGCGGCATTCCTCAGGGGATACCAGGTAGAGTCCGGCTGCATCATGGAAAGGAGTGAGTAGTCATGTACGGTGGCTATGGTTATTACGGGCTTGGTTACAGCCTGTTTGATCCGACAATGATCCTTGTATATATCGGTGCCCTGTTATCTCTGTGGGCATCCTCCAAAGTGAACAGTACATTCCAGCGCTATTCCCGCGTGCGCAGCATGACCGGGATGACCGGCGCGGAAGCGGCAAAACGCCTTTTACAGTCCCAGGGCATTTACGATGTGACTGTCCAGCCTGTGCGGGGACAGCTCACGGACCACTATGACCCGCGGACCAAAACCGTAAACTTATCGGAGTCTGTTTATGGAAGCACTTCCATTGCGGCAGTGGGTGTGGCGGCTCATGAGTGCGGGCATGCCATTCAGGATAATGTAGGCTACGCGCCTCTTCGCCTGCGCTCTGCGTTTGTGCCGATCGCAAACTTTGGAAGCAAAATTTCCCTGCCCCTCATCATCCTGGGCTTTTTTATCGGACTGACTCCGTTCATTGAGATTGGCATCTGGATGTTTGTGCTGGCTGTGTTATTCCAGATCATCACCCTGCCGGTAGAGTTCAATGCTTCCTCCCGTGCGGTGCATCTGGTAGATAGTCTTGGCATTCTTCAGGGAGATGAGGTGGATGGCACCAGAAAGGTGCTGGGGGCAGCAGCCCTGACCTATGTGGCAGCAGCGGCCGCTTCCATTTTACAGCTTGCGCGGCTGATCATCCTGTTTGGAGGACGCAGACGAAATGACTAAGCAGAACGGCCCGACCAAAGAGCGGGAACTGATCCTGGATATCCTTCTGGAAATCCTGGAATATGGCGGTTACAGCCATGTGGTATTAAAAAAAGCACTGGATAAGCATCAGTATCTGGAAAAGCAGAACCGTGCGTTTATTACAAGAGTCGCGGAAGGAACCCTTGAATATCTTCTGACCATCGATGCGGTGATTGACCAGTGTTCTAAAACAAAAGTAAAGAAAATGAAGCCGGTGATCCGTACCATTCTTCGGATGTCTGTATACCAGATCTTAAAGATGGACCGGATCCCGGACAGCGCGGTATGTGATGAGGCTGTGAAGCTTGCGGTAAAACGGAAGTTCCACGGCCTGAAAGGCTTTGTAAACGGAGTGCTTCGCACCATTTCCAGAGAAAAAGAAACCTTTTTGTTCACCGACTGGTCCCGGAAATATTCCATGCCGGACTGGATCATCGAACTCTGGAAACAGCAATATCCGGCAGAGACAGTAGAGCGTATGCTGCAGGCTTTCCTAGAGGAGCGACCTACTTCTGTGCGCTGCAATCTGGACCGGGCTTCCATGGAAGAGATTCTTCACAGTCTGGAACAGGATCATGTCACGGTACAGAAAAATCCGCTGGCCGACCATGCCCTTCTTCTTTCCGGCTATGATTATCTGGATGCCGTTGCGGCATTCCGGAATGGCTGGATCACGGTTCAGGATGTAAGCTCCTCCTTTGTGGGGGAGGCGGCAGATCCGAAGCCGGGAGATGTGGTTCTGGATGTGTGCGGCGCCCCGGGCGGAAAGAGCCTGCACATCGCGGATAAGCTTGCTGGCACCGGACAGGTCGTTGTCCGGGACTTAACAGAAAATAAGATCCTGCTGGTGGAGGATAACATCCGCCGGACCGGATTTACCAATATCCGGGCAGAGGTGTGGGATGCGCTGGAAAAAGATCCGTCCTGGGAAAAACAGGCGGATATCGTCATTGCGGATCTTCCGTGCTCCGGTCTTGGCATCATTGGCAAGAAGCCGGATATCAAGTATCAGGTGACAAAAGAAGATTTAGAAGATCTGGCAGAGCTCCAGAAGGACATTCTGTCTGTGGTCTGGAACTATGTAAAGCCAGGAGGAAAGCTCATTTACAGCACCTGTACCATCGATCATCTGGAAAATGAAGACCAGAGAAACTGGATTCTGGAAACACTTCCATTTGAGCCGGTGAGCATTGAGGGGGCGTTCGGCAGTCAGGTGGCAGAAGAAACCATGAAAGATGGTTATGTCCAGCTTCTGCCGGGCAGATACCCATGTGATGGGTTCTTTATCTCCGCATTCCGGAGAAAGGAGTAGAAGTTACGATTATGGAAAAGCAAGACATCAAATCCCTGACTCTGGAGGAACTGACTGAGGCCATCCGCCAGATGGGAGATAAGCCCTTCCGGGCAAAGCAGATTTACCAGTGGCTTCATCAGAAGCTGGTGGCAGATTTTGATGAGATGAGCAATCTCTCCAAGCCGCTTCGCGAAAAGTTGAAAGAGCAGTTTGTCCTCACGGCGCTGTACCCGGCAGATGTGAAGATATCCCAGATCGACGGCACCCGGAAATATCTGTTCCGCTTGGCAGACGGCAATGTGATCGAGAGTGTGTGGATGCAGTACCATCACGGAAACAGTGTCTGTATTTCCTCGCAGGTGGGCTGCCGCATGGGCTGCCGTTTCTGTGCGTCCACCCTGGACGGACTGGAGCGCAACCTGACACCGGCGGAGATGCTGGACCAGATTTACCGGATCCAGACTTTGACGGGGGAACGGGTATCCAACATTGTCATCATGGGTTCTGGAGAGCCGCTTGACAATTACGACAATGTGATCCGTTTCCTGCGTATGATTACCGATGAGAATGGCCTGAACATCAGTCAGAGAAATATCACGCTGTCTACCTGTGGCATTGTGCCGAACATTTTGAGGCTGGCAGAGGAGAACATCCAGATCACACTGGCGCTGTCTCTCCATGCGCCAAATGATGAGGTTCGAAGGACCCTCATGCCGATCGCGAATCGTTACAGCTTAAAAGAGATTCTGCCGGCCTGCCAGACTTATTTTGAGAAGACCGGACGGCGGCTGACCTTTGAGTACAGCCTGGTGAGCGGCGTGAACGATAATCTGGAAGAGGCAAAGGCACTTACAGCCCTGATCAAAGGCATGCATGGACATGTGAACCTGATCCCGGTCAATCCGATCAAGGAGCGGGATTACCGTCAGTCAGACCGGAGGGCCATTGAGGCGTTTCAGGCTTATCTGGAAAAAAATGGCATCAACGTGACGGTCCGCCGGGAGATGGGCCGCGACATCAACGGTGCCTGCGGACAGCTTAGAAAGAGTTTCCTGGAAGAGGAAGGGAAAGGGGGAATCTGATCATGGAGGCATGCGCACTGACAGACACCGGACAGAAGCGGAGCATGAACCAGGATTTTATTTATGCCAGCAAAAAGCCCATCGGATCCCTGGAAAACCTGTTTATTGTGGCGGACGGCATGGGAGGACACCAGGCGGGGGATTTCGCTTCCCGTTTCGTGGTGGAGAACCTGGTGAGGTTCTTTGAAACTCCGTATCCGGACCGGGATGTTCATGGCATCTTAAAGGAAGGAATCCGAAAAGTGAACCGGGAGCTTTACGAGCAGGCCAGCACGAATCCGGAACTTAATGGAACCGGCAGCACGCTGGTGTTAGCCACTATCCGGGGAAACGTACTTTACGTGGCGAATATCGGGGACAGCCGTCTTTATCTGCTGCGTGGAGCCCTTGAGCAGATTACGAAGGATCATTCTTATGTGGAAGAACTGGTTGCCATGGGTAAGCTAAAGCGGGGCAGCCGGGACTACATGGAAAAGAAAAATATCATTACCAGAGCGGTAGGTGTCAGCGAGGATGTCGATACCGATCTGTTTGCGCTGAAATTAAAGAGCGGAGATCAGATTCTCATGTGTTCGGACGGTTTAAGCAACATGGTAGACGAACTGGAAATGGAATACATCATCCGTTCCGAGGACGGAGTAGAAGCCCGGGCAAAAGCTCTGGTGGATGCAGCAAACCGCAGCGGCGGTCAGGATAACATTTCCGTTGTTCTGGTTGAACCGCAGATAAGTGAGGTGAGCTTATGATACTGAGACCCGGAACATTTTTGCAGGACCGTTATGAAATATTAGAGCAGATCGGCTCCGGCGGCATGTCTGTGGTATATAAAGCAAAATGCCATAAGCTGAACCGCCTGGTGGCCATCAAGGTCCTGAAGGAAGAATTCTGCAATGACAGCAATTTTGTCAGCAAGTTTAAGATGGAGGCTCAGTCTGCAGCCGGACTGTCCCATCCGAATATTGTCAGTGTTTACGACGTTATCGATGAGGGAAAACTCCATTACATAGTCATGGAACTAATCGAGGGCATTACCCTGAAAAGCTATATTCAGAAGAAAGGGCGGCTGGAGGTTAAGGAAACCATCGGCATTGCCATTCAGGTGGCCCAGGGAATTGCGGCGGCGCATGAACAGCATATCATTCACCGCGACATTAAGCCGCAGAACATGATCATTTCCAAAGATGGCAAGGTGAAAGTGGCGGATTTTGGCATTGCGAGGGCAGTATCGGCCCAGACCATGACTTCCTCTGCCATGGGCTCTGTACATTATATCTCGCCGGAGCAGGCCAGAGGCGGCTTTAGCGACGAGCGAAGCGACATTTATTCTCTCGGAGTAACCATGTATGAGATGGTAACCGGGCGTGTGCCTTTTGAGGGGGACAACACCGTTGCCATCGCCCTGGCTCATCTGGAGGATGTGGTGGTGCCGCCGAGCGTTTACAATCCGGAGATTCCGGTGAGCCTGGAGCGGATCATTCTGCGCTGCATGGAGAAAAAGCCGGAGCGCCGTTACCGCAGTGCCCAGGATGTGATCACGGATCTTCGCGCGGCGCTGATCCGTCCATCGGAAGCAGGCAGCAGCTCTGTGGATGTGGAAGAGCGGGCCTTAAATGGAGAAACAGTTCAGATCAGCAGTGAACAGCTCTCCCAGATCAAACAGTTCCACCGGACGGAGCGTCTGGAACCGGAACGAAAAGAAACCTATGATCGGGAGGCCAAAGCGGCCTGGGAAGGGTACCGGGAGGAAACTATTCCGGAAACACCGGAGCTGGAGCGCGGCAGAAGACCGCAAAGACCGTCCGAAATGTCCAAGGCACCGGCAAAGCGCCGCAGCCGGGACGAGGATGAGGACCGGGCCAATCCCCATATTGAGCGGATTCTGGCCGGGGCCGGGATCGTGGCGGCTATCGTAGTTGTAGCCGTGCTGATCGTGGTATTTTCCAAACTTGGCGCTTTTTTTCGGGCCGGAGGCGGAATGCTTGGTAATTCCCAGACAGAGAGCAGCCAGACGGAAACCGGGGAACTGATCTTAAAGGACACGGAGGTGTCTATGCCGTCAGTCTTGGGACTTTCTGAGGATATGGCAGAGAGTACGCTAAAGGACAGCTCTCTGACGATGAAACGTACCTACGAGTATTTTGATGATGTGGAAAAGGGCCATGTCGCAAAACAGGATCCGGCAGCTGGAACCATTGTATTAAAGGGCGGTCAGGTGAATGTTGTTATCAGCAACGGCACAGACAAGCTGGATTTAAGTAAGCTTGGTATTACAGAACTGGATGAAACCACGGCGGTCAGCTTTCTGGAGAGCAAAGGCCTGAAGGTCCAGGTTGTAGAAGAAGAGGATGAAACGATCAAGGCAGGTACGGTGATGCGTTATGAGCCGGAACTGGTGGAAGACGGCGGCACCGTATATCTGTATGTGAGCAGCGGCCCGCATGTGGACAAGGTTCCGGCACCGTATCTGGTGGGAAAAACGGAGGAAGAGGCCATTGCGCTTCTGGCAGAGAATGACCTCATGCCGGGAAATACCTCTACCGAATCCAGTGATACCGTCGAGAAAGGTTCCATCATCAGCCAGTCCGTTTCATCCGGAACCCAGCTGGCAAAGGGCAGCAAGATCGACTATGTAGTCAGCAGCGGCCCGGAGGTGAAGCATCAGCGCTACGTGGCATCCATCAATCAGGTGTATGACTTAAGCAGCCTGATCGGTCCTGGTGCCGGAAGCTCCAGCGTCACCATCCAGATCCGACTGCATCAGGGTACGGCAGATAATCCGCATTATAAGATCCTGACCCAGTCTACTACCATCAAGGGAGATGTGCTCCTTCCGGTGAATTTCACCAGCATCGAGAGCATGGATGGAACGGACCAGGGCACCCTGGAAATCGTGGATGTGAACTCCGGCGCGGTCATCAAGACCTACCAGCTCACATTTTTCCCGATGGATTAAAAGGAATAGAGAGATGACAGGAAAAATCATTAAAGGAATCGCGGGCTTTTATTACATCCATAACGGACAGGATAAGGTATATGCCTGCAAGGCAAAAGGTATTTTTCGAAACCGGGGCATCAAACCGGTAGTCGGAGACAATGTGAAGTTTACCGTGCTGGACGAGGAGGCGCTGGAGGGGAATATCGACGAGATCCTTCCCCGGACAAATGTGCTGGTGCGCCCGGCATCGGCCAATGTGGATCAGGCGCTGGTGGTTTTCGCCATCACGCAGCCGGATCCGAATTTCAATCTTCTGGACCGTTTTCTCATTATGATGCTGGCGCAGGATATTCCGGTGACCATCTGCTTTAACAAGACGGATCTGGAAACGGAGGAAAAGCAGCGGGAGTACCGTAATATATACGAGCAGGCCGGTTATCCGGTCATGTTTGTGAGCACCTATGAGAAATCCGGTGTGGAGGCCGTGCGGGATTACCTGCGCGGAAAAACTACAATCCTGGCAGGACCCTCCGGTGTGGGCAAATCGTCTCTGACCAATCTTTTGCAGCCGGAGGCGGCTATGGAAACCGGAAGCATCAGCGAAAAGATCAAGCGTGGAAAGCATACCACCCGCCATGCGGAGCTGTTCTGTGTGGAGGAGGGCACGTATCTCATGGATACGCCGGGATTTTCTTCTATGTATCTGGAAGAAATTGAGCCACAGGAGTTAAAGGATTATTTCCCAGAGTTTGAAGCCTATGAGCCGGAATGCCGCTTCCAGGCGGACTGTGTTCATATCGGAGAGCCGGTGTGCGGCGTGAAAGCTGCGCTGGCAGCTGGAAAGATCAGCCAGAGCCGGTATGACAACTATGGGCTGTTATATCAGGAACTGAAGAATCGCAGAAAATACTAATCATGGCAATGAAGGAGTAACACATCATGTATATTTTAGCACCATCCATTCTTGCAGCAGACTTTGGAAATTTAAGAAAGGAGATCGAGACCGTATCAGAGGCAGGAGCCCAGTATATTCACATTGATGTGATGGACGGCATGTTCGTGCCAAGCATTTCCTTTGGCATGCCAGTCATCCAGAGCGTCCGTTCCTGTACGGACAAGGTCTTTGACGTTCACATGATGGTGGAAGAGCCGGGACGCTACGCGGCAGATTTAAAGGCAGCCGGCGCGGACCTGCTCTGTGTGCACCAGGAGGCATGCCGCCATCTGGACCGTACCATCAACCAGATCAAAGAGCTTGGTATGAAGGTGGGCGTGGCCTTAAACCCGGCTACCCCGGTGGAGACTCTTTCCTGTGTGCTGGACCAGGTGGACATGATCCTTTTGATGTCCGTAAACCCGGGCTTTGGCGGCCAGAAATTTATTCCCTATACAGTGGACAAGATCAGAAAGCTGCGTGCCATGTTAAATGAGCGCGGTTTACAGACGGATATCCAGGTCGATGGTGGCGTAGGCCTTGGCAATGTAAAGGAACTGATGGAGGCAGGAGCCAATATCTTTGTGGCAGGCAGCGCGGTTTATAAGAATGATGCCGCAGCGAACGTAAAGGCATTCCTGAAAATCTTTGAAGAGGCAGAAAATAGATGAAAAGATGTCTGATCATGACGGGCGGAAAGCTGGATCTGGCTTTCGCCCGCTCCTTTTTGGAAAAAGAAACATTCGATAAGATCATTGCCGTGGATGGCGGCCTGAAAGCCGTGAAAGAACTGGGACTGGTGCCGGATTATATTGTGGGGGATTTTGATTCTGTTTCCAATGAAATCCGGGAAGACTTCCGCCAGTATCCGTATATTGTGTGGGAGCAGCATAAGCCGGAGAAGAACGAGACCGACACAGAGCTTGCCAGGAACCGGGCCCTGACCCTTTCCTGCGATGAAATTGTGTTCCTGGGGGCTACCGGTGGCCGCATCGACCATATGATCGGCAACATCCATGCGCTGAAAACCTGTATGGAGCGGGGAATTACCGCCTATATTGTGGATTCTCAGAATCGTTTAAGCCTGTTGGACGGTGAGCGGATCTTTTCAAAGGAAAACCAGTGGGGCAAATATGTTTCTTTTGCTCCGTATACAGAAGAGGTGACCGGAATTACCCTGACCGGATTTAAGTATACGCTGAAGGATAAGACCATTTACCGGGGGGAGGAAGTGGGACTTTGCATCAGCAATGAGATTGCGGAGGAAACTGCCACGATCACGCTGGAGGATGGCGTTCTGATCTGTATCGAATCCCGTGACTGAGAAACTGGCCTGGTTAAAAATATTAAAACTGGCTATTAATATCATTCCAGCTGCGTGCTATGATAGGCGGCATATAAAGATTGTCCGCAGAATCTGCGGCGGTCGTTCATCTTACAAAAGCAGCGAGGGAGAATGATTATGAAAAACAGAGACAACGACAAAGTATACAAGCTGGTGCTTACGGCCCTGATGGCGGCCTTGTGTTATGTGGCCTTCACCTTCTTAAAGATTCCGATTCCAACCCCGGGCGGAGATACCACAGCTCTTCACATCGGTAACGCGTTCTGCGTGCTGGCGGCCCTTCTTCTTGGCGGCGCTTACGGCGGTGTGGCAGGTTCCCTGGGTATGACCATCGCGGACCTTCTGGATCCGGTGTACATCACCAGTGCTCCGAAGACTTTCATCTTAAAGCTCTGCATCGGCCTGATCGCAGGTTTTGTGGCACACAATATTGCCCACATCACCGAAGAACATGACAGTAAGTACATTGTGAAGTGGTCCCTGATCGCTTCCGTCGCAGGTCTGGGCTTCAACGTGGTTATGGACCCGATCGTCGGATACTTCTATAAGAATTATATTCTTGGCGTAGAGTCTTCCGCAGCAAAGATCATGGCAACCTGGGCAGCAGGCGCAACCCTGGTGAATGCCATTGTCGGAACCATTGTGGTTGTAGTGGTCTATATGGCGGTGCGTCCGGTTCTGAAAAAAGCAGGCCTTTTCATGAAAATTAAATAAGATTTGATATAAGGACAGTTCATAAGTGAAATTTATTAGTGAAATTAGTAAAATTCATGTTAAATTGTCCTTTTCTTTTATCTAAAATGATGTTACTATAATAATAAGGCTTTTTTGCCCGAAAACCCAAAAAGGAGAGAGAACTTATGAAAAAGAAAATGCTGGCTGTATTATTAGCTGGTACCATGGCAGCATCCATGACCGCATGCGGAGGCAGCAGCTCCAGTAACACTGCAGAGACTACTGCGGCAGCACAGAAGTCTGGCGACAGCGCTGAGAAAACCGAGGGAGCAGCACCGAGCAAGGATGCTTCTGAGTTCAAGATCGGCCTGATCACCGATGTAGGCGGCGTAAACGACGGATCCTTCAACCAGTCTTCCTGGGAAGGCCTGGAGAGAGCAGGTGAGGAGCTTGGAGTTACCGTAAACTACTTAGAGTCCGCTACCGATGCAGACTATGCTCCGAATATTGAGACTTTCATAGATGAGGACTATGACCTGATCATCTGTGTCGGCTATATGCTTGCAGACGCAACCAAAGCAGCTGCAGAGGCAAACCCGGATACCAGGTTTGCCATCATTGATGACGCAAGTATCGATCTTCCGAACGTAACCGGTCTGGTATTCCATGCAGAGCAGGCTTCCTACCTGGTAGGTTATGTAGCAGGTCTGACCACCAAGACTAACAACATCGGTTTTGTCGTTGGTATGAGCAATGAGACCATGAACCAGTTTGGTTATGGTTACTGCGCAGGCGCAATCGACGCAAACCCGGACATCACCGTTCAGCAGTTCAACGCAAACTCTTTTGCTGATTCCGCTACCGGTAAGACCATGGCAAACACCGCAATCACCAATGGCGCAGATATCGTCTTCCAGGCAGCAGGCGCAACCGGTCTTGGCGTTATCGAGGCTTGCCAGGAGGCTGGTGTCTATGCCATCGGCGTAGACAGTGACCAGTCAAGCATTGCTCCGAGCACGGTTCTGACCTCCGCTATGAAGCGTGTAGACAACGCTGTTTACAACGCTGTAGAGGAACTGATGGACGGATCTCTTGAGGGCGGCGTACAGTCCTTCGATCTGGCAGCAGGCGGCGTAGACATTGCTCCGACTCAGGATCTGATTGCTCCGGAAGTTATCTCCGCAGTTGACGAAGTAAAAGAGAAAATCGTAAGCGGCGGGATCGAGGTTCCGGCTGATAAGGAGTCCTTCGAGGCAAAATACGGCGACGTATATCAGTTAGACTAATCGCTACAGAAACAAAATATCCAGAATATCTGGCGCGGGGCCCGCATCGATGCGGACCCCGCTTTGCTATGTAAAAAAGAAGGGTTTTCGAAAGCAAAAATAGTAAAACCTGCCAAATGGCAAAAATATCTGGAAAACGAGAACTAAAACTGACATGTGTCCTTTCTTGTTTATGGAAAATGTGATATAAACATGGTAGAATAAAGATAAAACCGGGGAAATGAACAAAATGAGCGAAGTGGATGACGTAATCAGCAGGCTGACTGCAAAGCAGCAAAATTATTTGAACAGCTACTTTACCTATGCGCCGGAAAGCTTAAAGAGCAGCATCCAGGTGGTGCGGATGCCGGCCGGAACAACGTTTATTCAGGAGGGAGCACCGTTAGACAAGGTGTTTATCCTGTTAAAGGGAAGCGTATCCGCGGTAGATTACCGTGTGCGGGAAACGGTGTACGGCTTCTGCCATTTTGAACCCATAGAAATCTTCGGAACCATGGAAATTCTGGGCTATATGAGCCATTACAAGACTACACTGGCTACCACCCAGGACAGCCTGTTTTTAAAGATACCGGGGGATGCCTGCAGAAAATGGATCCTGAACGACGTGTCTGCCCTGCGTCTGGAAACACAGCGGATCATTGGTTATCTGCTGGAGCAGTCCAGAAAAGAGCGGCTTTATGTCATGCTTCCCGGCAATGAACGGGTTTATCTCATTCTTACGAACTTATATGAAACCTATGGAAAACGCGATACCTACAGCGTGTATTTAAGCCGCAAAGATTTTTCCGAGGTTACCGGCGTGTCTGAGCGGACCATCACCAGAGCCCTGAAGGATCTGGAGGAGCAGAAGCTGATATCAAGAGATGGATGGAATATCGTGATGACCTGGGAGCAGTACCGGAAAATCAGAGAACTGGTAAGAGTTCAGATCAACGAAACGGGGGAATGACAAGTGAAGTATTCAGAAAATCCAGATAAACAGTATCATATTCAGGTGGGAGCAGGCGAGGTAGGACGTTATGTGATCCTTCCGGGAGATCCGAAGCGCTGCGCCAAGATTGCAGCTTACTTTGATGACGCAAAGCTGGTGGCAGACAGCCGTGAGTATGTAACGTATACCGGCTGCTTAGACGGCGTAAAAGTCAGCGTGACCTCCACCGGCATTGGCGGTCCGTCTGCCTCCATTGCCATGGAGGAACTGGTGAAGTGCGGCGCGGACACGTTTATCCGTGTAGGTACCTGCGGCGGCATGCAGCTGGACGTCAAGAGCGCGGATGTGGTTGTGGCAAGCGGTGCCATCCGCATGGAAGGAACCAGTAAGGAATATGCGCCGATTGAGTTTCCGGCTGTAGCAGACATTGATATCGTCAATGCGCTGCGGACCTCCGCAAAGGAGCTTGGCCAGACCTGTCATGTGGGTGTGGTGCAGTGTAAAGACGCGTTTTATGGCCAGCATTCTCCGGAGGCCATGCCGGTCAGTTATGAACTTTTAAACAAATGGGAGGCGTGGAAGCGTCTGGGATGCTTGGCGTCCGAAATGGAATCTGCTGCGCTGTTTATTGTGGCCAGCACCCTGCATGTACGCTGCGGCTCTGTATTTTTAGTCATGGCAAACCAGGAGCGGGAGAAACAGGGCTTGTCCAATCCGGTGGCACACGACACTAATATGGCCATCCGGGTAGCAGTGGAAGCCATCCGGAAGCTGATCAAAGAAGATTCAGATAAATAAATATTCACATACATCATTTAGGAGGAAGTTATTATCATGCGTGACATTTCTATGGAAAGAGTCAACGAAACAAGAAAAAACATTCTGGAAATCATTGAGAGCGCGACTCTGACCCATGAGCAGAAGCTGACCTGTCTTGCAAACCAGGCAGATTCTCTTATGGAAGTTCTGGATCTTCCGGAAGGTCTGGATGAACTGTTAAACGTGCCGATCGACCGCAAGTGCATCTGCGATCTGTCTGAGGGTCATGCGCCGATGCGTCCGCGCTATATCATCCCGGACTACGCAAAGTTTTTAAAAGAAGGAAGCAAATTCCTCCAGCTGGATCCGCCAACCGATCTGTATGAGGCATTAAACAGCCTGATGATCTTCTATAAGCATGTACCGAGTGTTACCAACTATCCGGTATATGTGGGGCAGTTAGATGAGCTGTTAGAGCCGTACATTGACACGGTAGATGAGGCACAGGCAAAGAAGCTGCTGAAGCTGTTCCTCACCCAGATGGACCGTACCATCCTGGATTCTTTCTCCCACGCAAACATCGGACCGCGTGATACCAAGGCAGGACGCCTGCTTTTAGAGGCTGAGAAAGAACTGGAGAATGCCGTTCCGAACTTAAGCTTCAAGTACGATGAGAACATCACCCCGGATGAATTCGCGCTGAAAGCCATTGACTGCGCAATGCACAGCGCAAAGCCGAGCTTCGCGAACCACAAGATGTTTCAGAGTGAGTTGGGTGAGAATTATGTGATCGCAAGCTGCTATAACGGCCTTTTACTTGGCGGCGGCGCTTATACCCTGTGCCGGCTGGTGCTGGGCAACATCGCGAAGCGCGCAAAAAATATCCAGGACTTTAAGGAGCGAGAGCTTCCGTACGTTCTCGATATCATGGCACGCTACATGGATGCCAGAATCAAATTTGAGGTGGAAGAGAGCGGATTCTTCGAGAATAACTTCCTGGCCAAAGAGGGCTTCATTCACAGAGACCGCTTTTCCGGTATGTACGGCCTGGTAGGTCTTGCGGACTGTGTTAATATCCTCTTTGAGAAAGAGGGAATCAAGGGACGCTTTGGTCACGATGAGAACGCCAACAGCCTGGGCGTTGAGATCATGGAAATCATCAAGGCATTTAACTTAAACCACAAGAACAAATACTGCGAAGGAACCGGCGGACACTTCCTGCTTCACGCGCAGGTTGGCCTGGCTGAGGATGAGAATGTAACCCCGGGTACCAGAATCCCGATCGGCGAGGAGCCGGACGAGCTCATCGACCAGTTAAATGTATTAAAGAAGTTCCACAAATACTTCACCTCCGGCACCGGCGATATCTTCCCGATCGATATGACTGTACACAGAAATCCGGAGTATGTACTGGATATCATCAAGGGTTCCTTCAAGATGGATCTGCGTTACCTGTCCTTCTACTCCAGCGACAGCGACGTGATCCGCGTGACCGGTTATCTGGTAAAACGTTCTGAGTTAGAAAAGCTGGCAGGCGGAGAGGCCGTGCTTCAGGATACGACCGCACTGGGACTTGGCGCTGCAAGAAACGGCCACATCCTGGAAAGAAAGGTGCGCTAAGTGAAAGCAGTAGTAAACCGGATCATCCCATTCAGTAGTGTGGATGGTCCGGGAAACCGGACAGCCATTTTTTTGCAGGGCTGTAACATTGACTGCAAATATTGTCACAACCCGGAAACCAGAAAGCTGTGCGTGCAGTGCGGCACCTGTGTAAAACAGTGTCCGGCCGGCGCTTTGTCTGTGGGAGCAGATGGAAAAGTGACTTTTGATCCGGAAAAATGTGTGCAGTGTGACACCTGCATCCATGTCTGCCCACATGACAGTTCTCCGCGTACCTGCGAGATGACGCCGGAGGAAGTGTATGCCCGCGTAAAAAAGCAGATTCCCTTCATCCGGGGCATCAGCGTTTCCGGCGGAGAGTGTATGCTGTGGCCGGAGTTTCTGACAGAATTGTTCCGTCTGGCAAAGCAGGATGGTCTTGGCACACTGATCGACAGCAATGGCATGATTCCCTTCGAGGATTACCCGGAGCTGATGGAGGTTTCAGACGGTGTCATGCTGGATATTAAGGCATTCGAGGCGGCAGAGCATGAAAAGGTAACCGGTTTTACCAATGAAATGGTACTGCACAATGCGGATTATCTGGCAAGAACCGGAAAGCTTTATGAGGTGCGGGCGGTCATCGTACCGGATCTTTATGATACCGAGAAGAGCATCCGGGAAATGGGCGATTTTCTGGCACCTTATCTGGAATACGGAGATATCCGGATCAAGATCATTGCCTACCGGCCTATGGGCGTGCGGGAGCAATATTCCCATTTCCAGGTGCCGGACCAGAAATACCTGTCTTATCTGGCAGATATCTTAAAAGCAAAAGGATTTCAGAATATCATTCTGATATAAATAAAGAAAATACAGGAGGGACCAAGCCGTGGCAAGAATAAGCCATATGGATGAGAGTAAAGTCGTAATTCAGATGAAAGACATCGTCAAGAAATTTGGCGACTTTACGGCGAATGACCATATCAACCTGACGGTGCACAAAGGAGAGGTGCACGCAATTTTAGGTGAGAACGGAGCCGGAAAGAGCACCATGATGAATGTGCTCTGCGGACTGTACAAACCGACCAGTGGACAGATCTTTATCAATGAAAAAGAGGTTCATTTCAACAGCCCGAAGGATGCCATTGACATCGGAATCGGTATGGTACACCAGCACTTCATGCTGATCCAGCCGTTTACTGTAACCGAGAATATCATTCTGGGCATGGAACCGGTCAAGGGGCTGACCGTAGACAAGGAAACCGCAAAGAAAAAGGTGCTGGAGCTGTCTGAGCGCTACGGCATGAAGGTAGATCCGGACGCAAAGGTAGAAGATATCTCTGTCGGCATGCAGCAGCGTGTGGAGATCCTGAAGGTACTGTACCGCGGCGCGGAGACCCTGATTCTGGATGAGCCGACCGCATCCCTGACTCCGCAGGAGATCGAGGGCCTGATGGAGATCATTTCCAATCTGACCGCAGACGGAAAGAGTGTTATCCTTATCACCCATAAGTTAAAAGAAATCACTGCATCCTCTGATAACTGTACCATCATCCGTCAGGGTAAATATATCCAGACCGTCAAAGTGGCTGATGTGGATGAAAACGCGCTGGCAGCCATGATGGTAGGCCGTGATGTCAATTTCAAGGTGGATAAGAAAGATCAGGAGGCTGGCGAGGTGGTTCTGCATGTGGAGAATCTGCACGCAAAGGATTACCGTGGGGTTGAAATTTTAAAGGGCTTCCACCTGGATGTGCGCAAGGGCGAGATTGTAGGTCTGGCCGGTGTCGACGGAAACGGACAGACGGAACTGGTTGAGATTCTGACCGGTCTTCGAAAAGCAGAATCCGGCACCATCACCATGCTGGGCAAGAATGTCTTCAACAAGACTCCGAAGGAGACCTTTGACAACGGAATCTCCAGTATCCCGGCTGACCGCCAGAAGCACGGACTGGTTCTGGAATTCTCCAATGAGGATAACCTGATCCTGCAGCATTTTGAGGAAGCACCGTATTCGAAACATGGCATTCTGGACCGGAAGGCCATCAAGGAGCATGCGCTGGATCTGATCGAGAAATTCGATGTCCGTCCGCGGGGCTGCGCAGAGGCTCCGTCCGGAACTCTGTCCGGCGGTAACCAGCAGAAGGTCATCATTGCCCGCGAGGTAACCAATGATAAAGACCTGCTGATCGCGGTAAACCCGACCCGTGGACTGGATGTAGGCGCAATCGAGTTCGTACACAAGTACCTGGTAGAGCAGAGAAACAAAAACCGCGCGGTTTTACTGGTTTCCTTTGAGCTGGACGAGATCATGAGCCTTTCCGACCGCATCGAGGTTATCTTCGACGGCCAGATTACGGGAAGTGTACCGGGTAAGGACGCAGATGAGAAGGAACTCGGATTTATGATGGCAGGAGGAAAGAAGACAAATGAATAAGAAGAAAAGTATTCTCGAAAGCAATGTACTCTACACCATCATTGCGATCGTCATTGGTTTTTTGGTAGGAGCCATCTTCTTAACCATTGCGGGCATCAGTCCGGCTGTGGCTTACGGAAAGCTCTTCAGCAGTATTTTCAGCAAACCGAAATATCTGGTATGGACTCTGGTTTACGCAGCTCCGCTGATCTTCACCGGCCTTAGCGTGGCATTCTCCTTCCGTACCGGTGTGTTCAACATTGGTGCTGAGGGCCAGTTTGTGATCGGCGGCCTGGTAGCATGTATCCTGGGCATTACATTAAAGCTTCCGGCAGGGATTCACGCCCTGGTATGTCTGGTGGCAGCAGCGGCAGCAGGCTGCATCTGGTCCCTGATCGTAGGCGTCCTGAAAGTAAAACGCGGCATTCACGAGGTGCTGTCCTTCATTATGTTTAACTGGATCGCTTTCTATTTATCCAACTATACTGTGAACCTGCCGTTTATTCATCGTGATAAGACCGAGGCAACCCAGGATATCGCAGCTTCCGCAAGACTGCTTCTTCCGGAGAGCATGCGCAGCGTACTTGGATGCAGCAGCGCACACTGGGGCTTTGTCCTGGCTGTGATCGCGGCCATCGTGATCTGGATCATCATTGAGAAGACTACCCTCGGCTACAAATTAAAAGCCGTAGGTTTCAACAGCAGTGCCGCAGAGTACGGCGGCATTGATGCTAACAAATCCATCCTGACCGCACTGGGCATTTCCGGCCTGTTGTCCGGACTTGGCGGCGCAGTACAGGTTCTTGGCATGTCCGGACGTTTAAGCCAGTTTGCCGGACAGGAAGGCTTTGGTTTCGAGGGTATTACGGTGGCCCTGATCGGTTCTTCGAACCCGATCGGCTGTATTTTCTCCGGTCTGTTCTACGGTGCCATGAAATACGGCGGCTCTAAACTAAGTATCGTAAAAGCACCGTCTGAGGTAGTAGATATTATCATGGGCTGCGTCGTTTTACTGATTGCGATTGCGCATGTATTTAAGTATTTTGTCCTGAAGACAGCAAAGAAGAAGGAGGCAAAATAAGATGAATGAATTAATAAAAGACCTTGGTCTTCTGATCAATGCGACCCTGATCGCAACTCCGCCGCTTCTTCTTGCGGCTCTTGGCTCCTGCTTCTCTGAGCGAAGCGGAGTTGTCAACATCGGTATTGAGGGCATGATGACCATTGGTGCCTTCACCGGAGCCGTGATGGGTCTGACCACTGGAAACGGCTGGATCGCATTCCTTTGTGCCGGTTTGGCAGGAGCCCTGTTTGGACTGATTCATGCTTACGCATGTATTTCCTGCCACGCAGACCAGACCATTGCCGGTACGGCTATCAACTTCTTAGGTCCTGGTCTGGCACTGTTCCTCTGCAAGGCGATGTACAACAACTCGTCCGATACTCCGGCTATGGATCCGAGCTGCAAGCTGCCTAAGCTGTTTGAGGGCGTGTTCCCGACCGGTTCTTTCTGGAATAACGTGCTGAATGTGTATGCTGTGGCATATCTTGTATTTATTCTGGCATTTGTATGCTGGTTTGTCTTCTACAAAACTAAATTCGGCGCTCACTTAAGAGCAGTCGGAGAACACCCGGAGGCATGTGAGTCTCTTGGTATTGATGTTTACAAAGTGCGCTATACCTGTGTAATCCTTTCTGGATTCCTGGCAGGCCTGGGCGGTGCCTTCGTAACTCTGGCGACCATCAACCAGTTTCGTCCGAGCGTTATCGTAGGACAGGGCTTCATTGCCATCGCAGCGGTTATCTTCGGTAAGTTCTCACCGGAGGGCGCAACCAAGGCGTGTCTGCTCTTTGGTCTGTGCAGCGGTATCAAGTCCCTGGCTTCCCAGAGCAATGTGGTATCCCCGAACCTGATCTCCATGATCCCGTACGTGGTAACCATCGTGGCACTGGTTCTGTTTGTCGGCAAGGCTCATACACCGGCTGCAAACGGAAAGATCTTTGTAAAATCGAAATAATAAAATGTTCTTTTCAAATTTATTCAGGTCTGCATCTGCGTCGTGTCTGCTGGTGCAGGCCTGAAAAAAACTAAATCTTTATGGGGAAGAAAAGGAGAAGGAAAATTATGACGAATACACCAACTGCGCATAACAGCGCCAAAACCGGCGATTTCGCCAAAACTGTACTGATGCCGGGAGATCCGCTGCGCGCGAAGTACATTGCGGAGACCTATCTGGAAAACCCGCGGCAGGTGACCGCGGTCCGCAACATGTTTGGATACACCGGAACCTACAAAGGAAAAGAGATTTCCGTGATGGGAGGCGGAATGGGAATGCCGTCCATCGGAATCTATTCCTATGAGCTTTTTAACTTCTACGATGTAGACCAGATCATCCGCATTGGTTCTGCCGGGGCTCTGCAGGATCATATGAAGCTGATGGATGTGGTCATTGGCATGGGAGCCTGCACGGATTCTAATTACGCATACCAGTATGGACTTCCAGGAACCTTTGCTCCGATTGCGGATTACGAATTGTTAAACCAGGCTGTTGAGACCGCAAAGCGTCAGGGAACCAACGTGGTCGTAGGCAATGTGCTTTCCTCCGATGTCTTCTATAATGCGATGGGCAATGTCAACGATTTGTGGCGCGGCATGGGCGTTCTGGCTGTGGAGATGGAAGCGGCAGCGCTTTACATGAACGCGGCCAAGGCCGGAAAGAAGGCACTTTGCATGCTGACTATTTCGGATCATCTCTATACCGGCGAGCATTTGAGCGCAGAGGACCGACAGCTTGGATTTAAAAAGATGATGGAGATCGCGCTGGAACTGGCGTAAATCCAATATGATAAAACAGAAGGGAAATTCATACAATGAATGAGAAAGAAATTTTAAAACATGTGGACCATACACTTCTCACCCAGACCGCAACCTGGGCTGAGATCCGGCAGATCTGTGATGATGCGGTTGTTTATGGAACTGCCTCTGTCTGCATTCCGCCGTCCTATGTAAAGCAGGCAAAAGAATATGTGCAGGATAAGATGGCAGTCTGCACCGTTATCGGCTTTCCGAACGGCTACATGACCACCGCAGCCAAAGAGTTTGAGACCAGGGACGCACTGGCCAACGGCGCGGATGAGATAGATATGGTCATCAATATTGGCTGGGTGAAGGACGGAAAGTTTGACTGCGTTGAGGAAGAAATCCGCACCCTGAAAAAAGCATGCGGCTCCAAAATCCTAAAGGTCATCATTGAGACCTGTCTCCTGACGGAGGAAGAGAAGATCCGCATGTGCGAAGTAGTTACCAAAGCAGGAGCGGATTACATCAAGACCTCTACCGGCTTTTCCAAAGCAGGAGCAACCTTTGATGATATCAGGCTGTTTTCCGAGCACATCGGACCGAACGTAAAGATGAAAGCGGCAGGCGGCATTTCTTCCCTGGAGGATGCAGAAAAATTCCTGTCCCTGGGTGCTGACCGTCTTGGCACCAGCCGTATCATCAAGCTGGTAAAGCAGGAAGAGGCAACCGGATATTAATTGTGAATCTGCTGCGGAAGAGATGCTGATTCGCAGGGGAATAAAGGAGTTTAGGATTGATGAAGAAACTGGAAAAAGATCAGATTGAAGCGCTGATTGATAAGGCCATCAGCATGATGGATTATTCCTATGTGCCGTATTCCCACTTTCATGTGGGAGCGGCGCTGCTTGCCAAAAATGGCAATGTATACGGCGGCTGCAACATTGAAAATGCAGGCTATACCCCAAGCAACTGTGCGGAGCGCACCGCGTTTTTCAAGGCAGTCAGCGAGGGTGTGCTGGAATTTGATGCCATCTGCGTGGTGGGCGGCATGAACAAGGAGTTAAAGGAATACGCAGCTCCCTGCGGCGTGTGCCGTCAGGTGATGATGGAGTTCTGTGATCCGGAGAAGTTCCAGATCATTCTGGCAACCTCAAAGGAGCAGTATGAGATCTTTACGCTCAAAGAACTGCTGCCGCTGGGATTCGGGCCGAATAATTTAAAATAAGGAGCAAAACATGGAGAAATTCAAACGTGTATTTGTAGTAGTCATGGACTCCCTTGGAGTGGGAGCCATGCCGGATTCTGCCAATTTTGGTGATATCGGTGTGAATACACTGGGACATATTTCAGAGTCCGTAGATACTTTTACCATTCCGAATCTCCAGAAGCTTGGAATGGCAAACCTGACCCCGCTCAAACAGGTAGCTCCAGTGGAAAAGGCCATGGGGTATTATGGAAAGCTGAGAGAGAAGAGTCTCGGTAAGGATACCATGACCGGACACTGGGAGATGATGGGCCTGGAGGTGAAAAAGCCATTTCAGACCTTCACCGAGCATGGATTTCCGCCGGAACTGATCAAAGAGCTGGAGAAGCGCACCGGCCATAAGGTCATTGGAAACAAGAGTGCCAGCGGTACCGAGATTCTGGATGAACTGGCTGAGGAGGAGATTGCCACCGGTCATATGATCGTTTATACCTCCGCTGATTCCGTTCTGCAGATCTGCGGCAATGAGGAGACCTTTGGCCTGGACGAACTGTACCGCTGCTGTGAGATCGCCAGAGAGCTGACCATGAAGGATGAATGGAAGGTAGGCCGTGTCATTGCCAGACCGTACGTGGGGAAAAAGAAAGGCGAATTCAAACGCACCAGCAATCGTCACGACTATGCATTAAAACCGTTCGGTCCGACCGCGCTGAATGCGTTAAAGGATGCGGGCTATGATGTCATTTCCATTGGAAAGATCAATGATATTTTCGTGGGAGAGGGCATTACCGAGGCTTATAAGTCCAAGAGTTCCGTTCACGGCATGGAGCAGACCATTGATGTGGCGAAGAAAGACTTCCATGGTCTCTGCTTTGTAAACCTGGTAGATTTCGATGCTCTGTGGGGCCACCGGAGAAATCCGTCCGGCTACGCGCAGGAGATTGAGAAATTTGATGTGAATCTGGGTGTACTGCTGGATACTCTGCGGGAGGATGACCTTCTCATCATCACCGCCGACCACGGAAATGATCCGACCTACACCGGAACCGACCACACCCGCGAGCGCGTCCCGTTCCTGGCTTATTCCAAAGCATTCAAAGAAAGCGGAGACCTGCCGGAGACCGACACCTTCGCCATCATCGGAGCAACCATCGCCGATGATTTCGGCGTGAAGATGCCAGAGGGAACCATCGGATACTCCATCCTGGATCGGCTGAAATAAAAATATTGAGACGGAACCACTAAAAGGTCCGAAGTTCCGGAAACAGCGTACAGAAACGCAGAAACGGTGGAATTTTGCGCTTTGTTCACTGCGCCGCCTATTGTCAGACCTGCGACCCAAACTCG
>ERZ836760.76-NODE-76-length-158745-cov-39.933190_pt1 | contig 158745 bp, 115 predicted proteins | sample MGYA00519941_ERZ836760 | MGnify/ENA primary metagenome ERZ836760 (study PRJEB31850, sample SAMEA3708807) | human gut metagenome | biome: human gut; feature: human-associated habitat; material: faeces | place: China | collected 2014 ... | reverse complement strand
CATTCTCGACACGTGTTCCTCCCTCAGGTCGATTCCCTAATTTCAAGAGTTACAGCCTAATTTCAAGAGTTACAGATTACAGCACAAGAAAAACAAATGCCCGACGGTCACCATTGTCGGGCACCTGTTTTTTAGAGACCATAATTGAATGACTATGATATCAAAACAGAGTTTTCAAGTTGTCTAACGACGTTAAGAATTTCAGAGAGTTTTGTGACGATACGGCGTTGCTCCTCAAGTGGTGGAATAGGAACAAGAGTTTCGCCAACTCCCTTTCCTGAAATTTCTTTGAAAGTCGTTCCAGACGCTCTCGCAATCATATCCGGCGTTCTTGCCTTCATGGCAAAGTATCCCCACAAAGGGAGCACAATCCCTACGTTCGGAACAAACGATTTGCAGCCTTGATTCGTGCAACAACTGTCTGCGGCTAAGGCTATATGACCGATCGGAGCTCTTGAAGAGAACAAAACGCTATTTGGCGGCATCATCACTGCCGAACTTTCTTTCAAGCCAAGCGCTGTAATCTTTCTCGCGCTATCAGACGCATACAGTCCGTGTACCTTACCCAAGTCTGCTGGCGTAAACCAAGGAATTGTTCCACCGTCCCAATATTCAGACAAACTAGTTTTTGGCGTACCACCACCAACAATTTTCCCTACCTTGTTCAGTTGCATCCACCTCCATTTCTCTGGAATCTCAAACGGCACATCCTCTGGGGCATCACCAACCTGTTCTACCTCAGGTTCGCTCTCTAGCTGTGGAACCAACTGGCCCTGGACGGCCTTCTCCAGACACAACTGACGGAAGCGTTCGGAGAGAGGACCTGAAAGCTCGTTGTAAGCCTGCTCTGCACAGTCAATTTTCTTGAAAAGTTGATTGATTTTAGTAGTGATACGATGCTGCTCTGGGATGGGAGGAAGAGGGATTGGGAATGAACTTAAGACCTTTGCGCCTAAATTTGGTTGGGCAGAGCCATTACTATAAGTTGAGATCAATTTTTTAAATTGATCAGACTTAATCCATGCAATTAAATAATCTTGAAAAATTTCATTTTTTGGCCGCAAAATAACTAAAGATGAAGCGATAGCGCCCCCATCAGATATAGCAAATCCAAACTTGCCTAAAGATCCACGAATGCAAAATAGACAATCTCCTTTTTTAATATGACCAGAGCGCAATCTAAAACATTGTTCTTGAGTCATAAACAAAAGATTTTTTTCTGAGATCTTTGAATTTTCCAGATTTGCTGCACTAACAAATGGATGTCCTGTATTAGTCCTCGTTAGTTTGCTTTTGGCAGGGTAGTTTTCTCCTCTATCTCCGTTTTCCAATGTCAACACCTGAGAGAATTTGATCCACTTCCACTTCTTCGGAATCGCAAACGGCATATCCTCCGGAGCTTTGCCGATCTGTTCTACTGCGGGTTCGCTCTCTAGTTGAGGAACTAACTCCCCACGGATAGCCTTCTCCAGGATTTTTTGCCGCAAGATATCAAAGTTCATCTTTGAGCTCCTTGCGAAGGTTAGCAAAAGCCGAATTCAACACCTGCAGTTGCTTCTGCATCCGATCCAAAAGTTGATCCATGTCGAGCATTTCGATTTCGGATTTTTCTTCCTGCAACCAGCTCGGTAGATCCAAGTTGACGTTGTCTCTCTGCAGTAGGGACTCGGCTGAGAACTTGCGCCACCGCCCGTTCGGATTGTTTTGAGCATCAAAAAGTTCTACGCGTTTTGAGATGTCATCACTGTGATAGCACTGCACAAACTCGTCGAGATTGCTGCGCTGCATCGGCTTCGTAGCCAACGTGTGCTTGATTCCGGTTCGATAGTCGTAGTACCAAATATCCTTCGTGGGTTCGCCTTTGACGAAGAACAGCACGTTGGTCTGGACGCCGTTGGCGTAAAAGATGCCGGTGGGCAGTCTCAGGATGGTGTGCAGATTGAAGTCCTTCAGGAGTTTTTCGCGGATCTTGGCGCCTTCACGTTCGAACAGGACATTGTCCGGAAGCACCACGCCAGCACGGCCTCCTCGCTTAAGAAGGGACATGATGTGCTGCAGGAAATTGAGTTGATTGTTGTTCGTGTCGACAATAAAGTCGCCGCGATCAATGGGGACGGATCCGGACGGCCTCGCCCCGAACGGAGGATTGGCCAATACCACGTCTGCCAGCACGTTGGGAAGCTCCATCAGCGAATCCCCGCAAGCGATTGGAGAGCGATCGGTCCCTATGCCGTGCAGATACAGATTCATGGAGGACAACGTAACGACCAACGGCGTATTGTCCTGACCATGCAGAGCTTTTTCGCGCAAAAACCTTTGCTTGTCCGCAACATGAGACTGCCCCTTCATGTGGTCAAAGGCCGCCAACAAAAAGCCGCCGGTTCCGCAAGCCGGATCCCAGACCGTTTCGTCGATCTTGGGATCCACGACATCCACCATGGCCTGGATCAATGCTCGCGGTGTGAAGTACTGGCCGGCACCGCTCTTTTTATCCTGACCGTTTTTTTCCAGAATGCTTTCGTAGATGGCGCCCTTGACGTCGCCGTCCATGATCAGCCACTTCTCACGATCGATGAACTCAATGACTTTTTCCAAGTAGGCCGGGCTCGTGATCTTGTTTTGAGCCTTGACAAAGATGGTTCCTACCAGTCCGTGGAAGTTGCTCAGGGTCGCAAGGATATGCTCATAGAGCCTTACCAAATCCATGCCTTTTTCTCGGCGCAGATCCTTCCACTGAAATCCATTCGGCAACCGGGACGGTTCTCCGTAAAAATCTTCGGATTCCTGATCCATCTTCAGAAAGAGAAGATACGTCAGCTGCGTCACGTAGTCCGTGTACGCCACGCCTTGCCCGGACAAGATGTCGGCCAGCGTCCAAACCTTTTTGATGAGAGAAGATTCGTTGTTTTGCGTTTCCTTAGCCATGTTGATGTCAAATCATGAAAGCGTTAAGAGAAAGAATGGGATCGTTGGCCGCACCAGCACTGCCGAAAAAGGCAACAAGCCGGTTGGCGAGATTGGGGTCAAGCATCCTCAGAGATCGGAATGTGTAGGCGCCGTTGACCACAATGTATTTGGCGACGGTTCTGAAGAGCTCCTTCTGTTCCGGCGTTAGAGGGAGCTCATTTTGCTTTTGGCCGCACCAAAGTTCAAATCGTTGCGCCGCCAACGAGGGCAGGGAACACAGCTCCTCAATCTGCCCGTAAGCAAAGCGCACAAGTTGAATCAGGTTAGTCAGAGCCTCCGTTTCCTCTCCGCCCGACAACTTGCGAACGCTCTTCGGCCTTAGCAGGGCGTAATCATTCCATTGCCGGACGACATTGAAAAACAGCAGGGCCTCCGACAACTTCCGGTTCAGATCCTGCAAGTCGTCGGAGGACAATTCTCCAGCCCGCCCGTTGTGGATCAGTTGCAGAGCCAGAATTTCATCGTGATGATTACGGACGTACTGCTCAAAGGCATCCGTTGACTTTTGTGCCTCCTCCTGGCTGAATCCGGAGGTAGCGATTTCATCCTTCGTGTCATTTAGCGTCTTGAAGTAGCCCCTGGCAATTTCCACGATCTTTTTCCGTGCCTCTATGTTCTCCAGGAGCGGAGACAAGAGATGCATGCGCTCTCTGTTCTCGTCATTGACGTCACTAAACGGCGGCAGATTCCCGCGTTTCAGTGCCTCGTACAGTTCGCCGGCAAACTCCTGCGGCCAAAATCCGGCCAATTTGCGAAACTCTTCGACTTCCTCTTTTTCCCCTCGATTCCCAATGGCACTTAGCTTGCCCGCCAAAAGGTCGATGTAGTCGTCGGGTACATAGCCGTGGGACATTCTCTCGAGAAGCGCCTCGAGAGAAGGATTGATCTCGTAGTCCCCGCCGATCCCTGGTACGATTTTTTCGCTCTCCGTGACACCGACGGCATCAATCAGATAGAACAAGTCCTTCTTTGAAGCGTTCGGCGTTGCGTTGCGCAACTGATCGTTGGAAATCGTTCTCACGCCGCGCCCCTTCATCTGCGTGTAGAGCGTTTCCGACCGAACGTCGTTCAGGAAGATCAGAACCTCCAAGGGCTTCACGTCGGTTCCGGTTGCCACAAGCGTTACCGTCACTGCGATGCGGAAGGCCGGATCCGTGCGGAAAGATTTGATGAGGGCGTTGCTGTCTTCGGCCGAGTAAGTAATGCGCTGGACGAACTGCTCGTCCGTCCGCTCGAAAACTTCCTTGGCGATTTCTACGACTTTCTTGGCGTGATTGTCCGAAGCCGCGAAGATGAGCGTCTTGGGCAGGTAGTCAAAGTTGGGCTCGCGATCCGGATAGAGTTTTGTATACACAATATCCTTGTATTCCTGAAGGATCTTGCGGATCTGATCTGGAACAAGGATGCTCCGGTTGACTTCTGTTTTCTTGAACTCCTGCGGTTGCGTTGCCGTCCGTTCCCACACCTCACCGGTCTTATTGGCTTTGACTTCGACCTTCTCGCCTGCTTTGATGGTTCCGCCTTCTTCCGTAATTTTTGTCTTGATGCGGTAAATCCGACACGGCACGTTGACGCCGTCGGCAATGGATTGCTCCAACGTGTAGTCAGCCACGACATTGCCGTCAAAGAAGGCCAGGGACTCCGGAATCGGCGTCGCCGTCATGCCCAACAAAACGGCCGAATCGAAATAGTTGAGGACGGCCTTCCAACTGGAATAAATGGACCGATGGCACTCGTCAATAATGATGAGATCAAAAAAGTCCTTCGGCAACCGAGGATTCTCCGGCAGCGGGATGCTTTTGTCGTCCGGCTGCTCCGTCGCGTCCTCAGTCGCCTCGTCGATTTCTTCGGTTTGTCCGGACAGGACCGAGTAAAGCCGCTGAATCGTGCTGATGACGACGCGTGCGCTTCCGTCCATGTCTTGTTTGCCGAGTTTTTCAACGCCGTAGATTTCTGAAAATTTTTTACCAGTTCCCGGTGCCTCAAACTCTCCGAATGCACGCAAAGCAGCAGCGCCAAGATTATTCCTATCCACAAGGAACAGAACCCGGTCCGCACTGGTGTACGTCAAGGCACGGTAGGCGATGGCACACGCCGTGAAGGTTTTCCCCGCACCGGTCGCCAACACCATTAGAGCGCGCCGCTTGCCTTCTCGCAGAGACTGCTCGAAGTTCACAATGGCTTCAAACTGACAGGCTCGCAAACTTCCTCTGTTAAGGACTGGCAGTCCCGCGTAGGGATCTTTGATTCGGAGCAATTTGACCAAATCCTTCGGGCGGGGAAAGGATGAAATTTTTTGGTAGGCACTTCCGATTTTGTGGGCATCCTTAAAGGCTATCTCGTGTCCGTTGGACAGATAGATGAGCTTGATCGGATTCTCCCAGAACCGATACCAAGGCAACAGTTCCTTGGTGTAGCCCTCGGCCTGAGCAATCAGTTCTGGAGCGTCGAGTCGGATTTCACCTCGCTTGGCTTCGAGCACGGCGGCAACTTTGCCGTTGAGCATCAAAACGTAGTCGGCCTCGTGCTGTCCCTTGAGAAGAAATTCACGAATCGCTACTGCTGGCATCCCGGGGCGATATTCGTCACGGTTGACAATCAGCCAACCGCTTTCCTCAAGCTTGTTGTCGATCCATACTCTGGCGAGCTCTTCTGGCTTCATTTTTTTTCTCCAGCGAGGTCTTTTGTTCTCTTTCCTGTCTTTTCAAGCTCGCAGCTCCGGTGCTTGAGCCTCTTTTAAGTATTTGTAGATTGTCGTGCGTCCAATCTTGAGATTCTTGGCAACACGGGAAATGGGAACCCCCATCGCAATCTTTTCTTTGGCCTGAGAAATCAGGTCGGAACTGATCGGTGCCCGTCCCTTATAAACGCCCCGAGTTTTGGCGATGGCAATGCCTTCAGCTTGACGTTCACGGATGAGTGAACGCTCGAATTCAGCAACAGCACCCATCATGGAGAGGAGAAGCTTCGCGATAGGAGATTGATCACCTGTGGGATCCAGGGAAATATTTTCTTTGAGGAAGTGCACCGCCACGCCTTTCTTCTGAAGAGACTCAGTTACTTCCAAAAGATCCTTGAGGTTGCGAGCCAGACGATCCATGCTGGCGACGTAGAGATGGTCTCCATCGCGGACGTAGTCCATCATGTCCTGAAACCCTGGTCTGTCAATGTTCTTGCCTGACAATTTGTCGGTGAAGATACGGTCAGGGGTAATGAGCTTGAATGCCTCAAGCTGACGATCAAGATTCTGATCTTGACTGCTGACTCTGGCGTAAGCAACTTTTGCGGCAGTGGCCATGGGCGATCTCGTGAATGACGTGTTCGATAAAGGTGTCTTCAGAACAGGAATGTTCAAATATCCAAGGATTGTAGTTCTGATGGACATTTGACGGGAGGTTTTTGCTTGTTCGTTTCAGGTGTACTACAAAAAGACGTTATCGGAGGTCACGAGGCTTAACGGATAAATTCAAAGTGCCACTTGGTGAGAAAGATGTGTTTTGATCAATGCTCGCTGATTGGGTAGGTGGTCGAGTGAGCTTTCAAAGAAGTTGGTTTGTCTGTTCTTGATGAATGCCCATAAAGGGCAGGGATATCCTGTACTGATGTTTGTTAATGTCTGTAACCAGATGTGTGATAAAATCAAAAAGGTATTCTATTTTAACTTATTTTAAGACAAAGTAATAAAAAAGGGTTGGGTATGCAATTGAAGGATTTATCTATTTCAATTAAAAGATTGTTTGTAATGCTTGCCCCGTTGTCCTTTCTTGTTGGTTGTGCAACTTCATATGACGTGGTCTATGACTCGGATCCTTCGGGGGCATATATTATCTGTCAGAATAATGTTTATGGACGAGCCCCTTTATCTGTCAGTTATAAATTCACAGAGGAGAATGTGAAGGCGAAGATGTTGCATGTTCAGCCGTGTATCGTACAGTGGAAAAGCGGAGCTAAATCTAAGACAGATCAAAATATACCGATGTACTTAGTAAATGACTCTCCAGAGTTTGATAAATATGCCCGATTGCTAGGAATATCTAAGGGTACAACTCATATTGTTAGAAGGCCAGATGTCCCAGGACGAGAAATTGATGAAGAGTTTGCATATCGGTTGGCCTATGAAAAGAAAATGCAAAGACAGGAAGCAATTAATGGGTTTCTCAGTGCTTTAAATGGTGTGGTGCAGCAACAACGAGAACACACTGCAGCTATGACGAATCTTTATACAGGTTATACGCCACCTCCAGTAGTTGATATTCAAAATGCAGTTGCATCTCCATCAGTCTATCATGTTCAAAAAGTTAGTGACCAGGTGATACATTTAAGGCAAGTTAGATAAAGATCGGGAGAGTTATCTTATTAATCAAATAATTTGATTTGATTTTGTTAAAGGTGGCGAGTTAGTTTCGCCACCTTTTTTTATGTCTAATTTTATTTATAAGATAGATTGATTTGTATCAGTTTGTATTGAGTTATCTGGTGAATGTGGATTGTCTTTTAATTCTTTGTGTAATAAAGCAATGACTCTATTGTGGAGATCTTTACAGAAAAACGCAACTTTATTGGATAGTTCTTTTACGTCATTCTCTGAAATGTAGATTTTTATTCCGCTTTTGTCTCTTCCAAATCGATGAACAATATTGTGACGCATTAATTTTTCATGGTCAAAGCAAGATAGGTCGACCTTAATTGATAAAACGCCATTAAAGATATTAGCTACTTTAGCGTTATGTTGCCATAGAACATCTGCCAAAATTTTTTCGGCTTTTTTTCTGACATCGACACAATCGGTTTGATTATTAGTCTGTGTTTTATCGAAGACTTTTAAAATTTTTTCCGACATTCCAGGATGTGAGCATACAAAGGACATTGTGCGCCATAAATATGTCTCTAGGATTGAGATCATTGATGCAAAAAGCAGCTGATTCAGAGTTGGATTGTCCTTTCCCAAAAGAGCAATTAGGCGATGGATGCTTTCTTGTGTTTCTTGTAGAGATTCATTTGCATTGTTGATGCAAAGGCCGTAATCATCATCAAAAGGTTCGGCTTTGCACCAATCATAAGTTCCACTGTTTTCAATAATTTCAATTGCTTGCTCTAAAACGGAATTTGGTACTATACCGGTAAAGTTGAACTCAACCTCGTCTCTGGCATCATATGGGCCGCCATCAATCCAAATATATCCTCCCTCTCGAGAGTTATATGGTAAGACATTTGCAGGATCCGTATATCGGGAAACAAACCATTTGCAAATAGTTCGTAGTTGCTCTTCTGGACTTGCTTGTTGTAGCCATATCGAATTAATAATGCCATGATATATAGCAATTTTGGGTAAATCTTCATTCGCTAGCTGATACAGTTCTGGTTCGCCGAGATATTTGTCAACAAGACTCATAAACTATTCATTGAATAATATTTCAGATTGTCAAATGTGTAATAGATTTTAATGATTAATAAATTGCTTTGGCAAGCAATTTATTAATCCGTCTCGTAGAAAATATATATGAGGATGAGAGATAGGGTGATGAGTTTCTCCACGACGCTTGTTTTTTAGAGAAAGGATCATTTTGGTGTCGAGAAGTTGGCTAGGGGCTTTAGAGCTCTCGCAATAATCATTAGAACCCAATCTTCTTCGTAATGGTTTGTAAGCTGAGAGTATGTTAGACCCAAAATAACAACGCTTCGATTTTAAGCAACGGCATTGTTGTCTGAGGTCCTTTGTTCTAGTGCACCCCAGCGAGAAGCATGTCGAGGCAAAAATTGTGTATCACAGCAGAGATCAATGTTCCGATATGAGAGCCCTTCGAATTTGTTTGTTCGTCTGGTTTGCCATGCAGCGACAATAGATAGAGGTAGATCAGGGTATTAACACAGAAGCGGCGTATGCAAGAAAGCTCTGAGTTCAGAGCGCAATATAGAAGAGGTGAGTCGCTGCATAGCTACAGGGAGACTGCGTTTTGGCAGAGACTTGACGCATTGAGTTCCATACGACTCGAGGCTCAGTTGGGAAAGCCATATCTCTCACTGGTTGCCTACTGGCGAAAAATGTCTTTTGGAGCAAGATCCTCCTAACCAGAACCATCATCAGAAAACTAATCAGACCGTCACGAAGACTGTGCACGATCTTGGAGCGGATCCCAACGCTGACACCATCACCGCCCGGAGGGTTTGAAGAGGATAAGAGGTTTTGAGGAGAACTCCCTTGTGCTTTGATCTTAAAAAAATTATTCGCAAGAAGGTGGACTGTTGTCCCATGGATGAGCGGTTTGATATCCCATGCTTCAAGCGACTGTTATTCCATGCCCAAAGGAACGTTATCCCATGGCAGAAGGAACGTTGTCCCATGTCGTGAGGACTGTTATCCCATGTTGAGACAACAAAAAGGGCTTCATTCGCGGGGGAGTCAGATAAGGCTCATTTGGCTCGACCGCCGTTGGGGCGCTTGATGACGAGCACTAATTCGGTGGCCATGACTTCCCAATCGTGTGTTTCAAGGACTGTGGCGGCTTCTAACTTCTGGCAGGCTTCATCGATTTTCTTTTTTGCCTTGCCGGCGGGGATGATGTAGTCGAGCCGCAGGAGTAGCCAGGAAAGCCGATACCGTTGGACACGCTCATGCATGGAAGCAAAGACCAAGTGCAGCGCTTTCGAAAGATCGGAGTGAAGCTGTACGTGGCATTCAATGTCGATGAGCGAGAATTGGGAATTCTCAAAAAGTGCAGCAAGTCTGGGGTCGATCTGCAAGGTTACGGAACTCGAAGAAATAGAGAGTTCCTTTACAAGACGCAGCGGCAGGGATTCAGAACCGAGCTTTTCCACGATGCTCGGGGCTTTTTCTCGAGAAAGGATCATTCTGGCGTCGTAAAGTCGTTTAAGAGCTTTGGAACCCCAGAGGTAGTCGCTAGAGCCAAAGGCTTTTCTTACTGGCTTGCACGCCGAAAGGATGGCATAGGTAGGGGCGCAGAACACAGCGCCCAAGGGCAACCCTTTCAGATGGTGCATGGAAAGCAGTGCCATAAATAGGCTGGCGTCCGCGAGGTCGAGTCGGGCCCCTATGTAAATGCCTTTTCGGGACTTCCATAGGTGTACGAGGTTAATAGTTTGGCTGGGCCTGGGCTGTCTGTAACTCGGAACAAAGAGTGAGCTTAGGCAAAAAAATGTTGGCATCGCCCAATGTCCCTTTGGCCACGGAGTGATACAGAGCGGTCGTGGACTATGGTAGGCCTCTAGTGCAGAACGTTCATTGCTGGCTCGGACTAAAGCATCCAGCTTGACTAGGGACGGATGCATGAGATCAGGCACTTGTCAGCTTTTGCTAGGCGGAGAAGTGTAGAAAAGTGAATTCTGGTCGGAGATCCGGGAATGGGCTCTAGCTGAGGAAGAATGTCATAAATTGTTTGAGGCGATAGCTGCAGCAGGTGGCGCAAATCCCCGATTTTTACCGTTTGATGATCATGGCTATAGTCAGCCAAGGACTGTTGGTACAAGGCGAAAGCTTCTGGTGCGGGTATGAGAGGTTTAGAGCGAAGAGTCTCTTCTGCCTCCCAGTGCCAAGGGGTCACCTGCAGCAAAGCTACGGTTGGTAGCGGCCAAGACGGGAAATGCTCGGCGGTCAGCTTGAAGACATCAAGGAGCGACACGAGCTGCTTCCGCTTCATGAATGGCAATTGTGTCGCGCTTGCTGTAGCGACATCGGGAAAGTACTGCAAGGCTGAGCGCGGGTGAAAGAGACAAAAGCTTTTCATAAGCACACGAAACCATAAAAAAGAATCTAAAACAACTTTACCATAAATTTTCACTTTAAAAGATGGTAACATTCTAAATAGATGGATTTTTTATAGCAGAGTTTCAATGAAGAACTTATTGAAAGCTATTTACAGCATCAGGCCACTGGTAGAGGGCTACTGGGAGAAGGCTCGGCTAGGAGGATTTATCAACACGTTGCCTGATGCATTCACGAAAACAGAGCAGGCGATAGAAGAGATTTTGCGCATCTCACCATCGTTGCAGCAGGAGTGCAGGCAAGCGCAGCTATTGCCTGACCCCCACCAGTTGATGAGCCCAAGTGAGTTCGTAAGTCGACTTTTTGGGTTTAGTCCCGATTGGCTAGAAGAATGTGAGGATGATCCTCAAATTTTGCGTTTGAGGGAAGTGCTTGCTGAGGCAGACAAGGCCCTCCTTCGGCATATCCAAGTGGCAGTAAGTCCTGAGGCTACTTTTCTTTCTGGAGGTGCCTTCAGATTGCGGTGCAGTCATGTTTTTTCGCCAGCAAAAGTCACGAAGGGAGGCACTCCGTTAAGTAAGACGAAGGCAAAATTTACCGCCGCAGGCTATCTGAAAGAATTAAAAGCTGCAGGGGTGCCCACACGCCTTTATAAGCAACGACCTAATGACAATCACCAAGTGTTGGCAATGTATGAGGGGCTGCCAGAGGTTGTCAAAGATTTGTTTTTTACGGTATCGATGGATGGTGATTTGCATCGAGATCTTCCACTATATCTGGCACGGGACCTCATTTTGTTTGCAGATGACTCGTTATGGGAAGAGCTTAAGCAAGCGTGCGAAAGCGAGGACAAGAAAAAGTTCAATGAGATTAGTCGGAAATTTTTGGCAAAATTTTTGACCTTTGAGCGGCAGCAAAATGGGTTCCGACTTGGCCTGGTCAGAGGAACCGAGGATAATGTGATGAGCAGGGACTTTACATCTCGTGAACAAGCGTTTTTGGATTTTTGTAAGCCAGGAAAATGGGTAGGGAAAACGAAGCAATACAACCCAACCGGTGATGAGTGCTAGCTATTTTGAATATGAGTGTTAACCCGTATATACAGAGGAAGTGATCTCCTTTACCATTCCGAGCAAGCGTACCCCACACAGCTCTGGCTTTTCTTCAAAGCTATCCTGCAACAAGTGGGGTCTTCTTTTATCTGGAGTGTGAAAAATTCATTTCACTAAGACGCCGTTGCCTGTGAAAGAGCAGGTTGCACTTCTCCAATCTCGCGGGTTGCACATCTCCGACCCCGAGCGCGCTGGTCGTTACCTTCTCAGTATCGGGTACTACCGACTCAGTGCCTACAGCATCCCGTTCGAACTTTCGCATGGGCAGGTTCATCGCTTCAAAGAGAATGTCAGCTTCGATGACATCTTGGGGCTGTACATTTTTGACAGAAAGCTGAGATGCCTGTTTTGGGAGGCTCTGGAGCGTATTGAGGTTCACATTCGTGCGCAGTGGGTCTACAACTTGACGACTCTGACGGGGAATCCCTTTGCTCATCTTGATCCTTTGAATTTTTCGAAAGAACAAAGCTACCGGCAGGATCTGAACAAGTTACGGGGATGCGTCGACCGCAGCCAAAAAGAAACTTTCGTGCGGCATTTTTTCGAGAACTACGACGAAGAGCTTCCGCCGCTGTGGGCATGCGTGCATCTTATGACGCTTGGGGAGCTCATTCGATGGATCCACAACACGCAGGACATGAGCGTGAAAAAGAAGGTGGCGCAATCACTGGGCTTTACCAAGTATTTGCCTTTCTACAGTTTTGCGGTGGCGCTGACAGAACTGAGGAACGTATGCGCTCATCATGTGAGACTCTGGAATCGTTCCTTTATGAAGTCACCGAGGACAGTCAAGAGCCTGACTGTGCCGGGGTTTGATGCGTTCCTTCCAATTCCATCGAGCAATAAACTCTACATTTTTGCCGTTCTTTTGGCGGCTGTACTTAAGGCCCACAATCCGAAGACATCGTGGCCAATGAGATTGGGAGATTTGTTGTCTACAAGAACTTCGTGGCAACTGGCATCCATGGGTTTCCCGCCGAATTGGCAAGAATACGAGGTTTGGGGACAGGCTAAGGCGGCGTAAGCAAGGTTTTTGGACTTCATTGGCTATAGGATCTGCTCTGCTGGGGAAGTTGTATTGGGTTGTTGTCTGATTTGGCCAATAAGTTTGGGCAAAAGCCTGCATGGTTGGAATCCAGTACCGCCCGGTGTTTGGAAGTGGCGATCTTGACGGTTTCTCGCGTTCATCTTCCCACGTTTGACACGGCTTGCGCATGCTGAGGATTCCTGAGAGGGTTCGAAAAGTCTGTATCTATGCGGATATGGATCCCACGGAGGTGATGCAGAACGCAGTGCAGAGTCTTGCACAGCGGTTGCGTGCGCAAGGCTGTCAGGCAGAAATTTGGTTTCCTTCGTGCTCGGAACTGAGATTAAGCGGATGCGTCAGTTGGCACGATGCTTGGATGCTTGTCGGGTGCCAATGCGTGTGACTCGAAGGTTAGGTTCTAATGTTGATTTTTTAGAACCTTCCTGCCTTTTAGTTACCCCAATGAGTTGCTTTTTTTAACTAAGGGTTGCCTCTCAACAACAGGGGGTTACTCCACCAAGGGAAGTGGCTTGCCCAAATAACGTATGTCCAGAAAGCTCCCCTTGTCTTGAGTTGCTGCCTGTGTCAAGGATTAGATCTGCACTTTTTCCGAGCAGCTGATCACAATCAATACAACAGATTCCAGAGACCTATGTTTGTGCGAGCGAGCATGCACAAAAAGAGGGACCTTCAGCCGGCAATGCTTGCGTTGTTGGCATTTTCATGTTCGGATACCCCAAAATGCTCTATCTTCACGAGGAGCAGCAATTCTTTTACTCCGAATAAGTGCTACCACAAGTTCCAGAAACTGCTAGTTGGCAATCCTTGATACTTCCGAATACCTTTGTCCCTCTTTATTGTTCTCATCTCCTTACGGTCTCCAACCCGGGTAACCCCCACCTATGTCACCAACTCCTATCGTAGACGACCCGTCTGAGTTGAAATAGGTGTTCCCGACTCTGGTTGACGACGAGCCGTCGGAGTGGTAGTAAGTGTTGCCGACCTGTGTCGAACTGCTCCCATCAGAGTTGTAATACGTATTACCCATCTGCGTGGTTGAGGAGCCGTCGGAGTGGTAATAAGTGTTGCCTACGCGGGTTGTGCTACTTCCGTCCGAGTGATAGTACGTGTTGCCTACCTGCGTAGAGGAGGTGCCGTCCGAATGGAAAGCGGTACCACCTGCAAGGGCGGCGCTTGAAATCATCCCGATCGCAACAGCGATTAGCTGGTTCTTCATGATGTGATTCTCCAAAGTTTATTTCGCTCAGGTTCGCTTGTGTCCGCTCATTCGTGCGTTTGCATGCTTTTACTTTGCCACCTATGCTCAAGCGAAAAATTCTTCAACCTGAGTTCTCTCAGAAGGTTAGCAGGGATCTCTGCAAACTTCTTTCTCAAAACCGACTTCAAAGCACCTGATTTTCTCGAATCAGGCGCATTCCTCTTCCTTCCTTGAATAGTAAGCTCAACCAGTAGGCTCAGGGAGATAGCGATGATGTTGGCACTGGCGCTGCTAACTCATATCCCATATTCGCAGTCATCTCGTCATATGACTGAGTATGAACCTCATCTGGACTAGCCCTTCTGTTGCGAGACAAAATAACTTCCCCCTTGAGGGTGCGAACATTTTTTTGAGAACTACAATGAAGAGCCTCCACCGTTGTGGGTATGCGTGCATCTTATGACGCTTGGGGAGCCCATTAGGTGGATCCACAACACGCAGGACATGAGCGTGAAAAAGGGGGTTGGCTACTAGAACCCCGTGGCAACTTGCATCCATGGGTTTCTCGCCGAATTGGCAAGAATACGAGGTTTGGGGACAGACTAAGACGGCGTAGGCAAGGGCTCTTGGACTCCATTGGCTATAGAATCTGCTCCGCTAGGGAAGTTGTATTGGGTTGTTGTATTTGCCGTTGCTGTCTGATTTGGCCAATAAATTCGGGCAAAAGCCTGCATGGTTCGAATCCAGTACCGCGCACCACGAAAGAAAATAACAGCCTCTGTGGCTGTTTTTTTTCGCCCAAAAGAAAGAGCCGACCGCAAAAACGGTCGGCAAATTCGCACGGCTGATAGCTGATTACAGCTTCACAACGCGGGCAACTTCATTTGCAAAAGCTTTCTTGCCCTGACTCGAGAGAATGCCGTACAGGCGCATAGCTGTGAGATTGGCCATGACGTAGTTTCTAAATGAATTAAGTTGCTGTACGTCGGACAGTCCGTAGTTTTCTTTGGCAAGTTTCTCGAGAGCGGCGGCAGTCCAACGGCAGGCCGACGTTGAGATAACAAAGTCATGATCAGCCAAGTGCACGACCCATCCTTCGATGCGGCGCGGTAGAGGCAGGGTATTGCCGGACTTGTCGAGCAAACCAGCTTTGATGGGATCAACGCCGGCGATGATGCTCGCTGCCTTGATCCAGCCAACCACAAGTTTTTCGCCTGCAGGTGTTGCAGGATGTTCGTGCGCACACGCTTGGGCGACAACGACATGGGCCGGAACTTTGCGCGCAATGGATTCAGCGATCGACAGCACGTGATGTTCTCCGGTAGCAGCAAGCAGTTGTTCTTTGCGGCAGGAGTGGTCATCTTGCCAGGCAAAGACCCAGGGTTTGTGCAAATCATGGAGAATTTCGCCGCCGACAGCAGCATCGTAGTCAAGCGTCAAACCGTTGACATCCATGTAATTCTTAACAAGAGCCTGGGCCGAGACGACATTTAGAGCAGTATGCGTGACGAGGCCGCCCGGATAGGCATGATGAGAGGCATATCCCGAGCCAGGGGCGGACCAGAAGGGCTGAGGACTCTGTTCGGGATTTTTGACAGGCGGAAAAACTTCTTTTCGCGCCGTATCAATGAGATTTTCTTTCTGCAGACGAGAAAGAATGTCCTTTTCATTGTTCTTCGCAATGGTGGGAGCCGGATTTTCCAGAATTGCCAGGACCGTACTGCGCAGAGTGTTGTCGCGGATTTGTTTGGCAGCTTCGACTATGACGCGGTGGGCAGACTGAACAACAACGCTCTCCTTGGCGATTTGAACATCGCTCATGTGAAGAATATCGGCTACGGTGCGCTGCGTTTTGGGAGCAGCCGCAAGCGCTTCAATGTTGAACGTGCTTGCACACAGTCCGCCTCCGATGGCAAGAAGGGCAGAGCTGGATAGAAAATCGCGGCGTGAAATTTCAGACATGGGGTCCTCTTATCTTTACGTTGTTTGGCGAATCCAATCTTTGATTCGCGACGCTATTCTGGCGATTGAATGTTTCTGCCAATCCTGGTTTTTGTGACAGCACAATGAAATGTGCCGGTCTGAATGCGTAGTTCAGCCGGCACTTTTGACTTTGAAAATTTTCGTATTTCAGGCAAGCCTGCTGTTGCCGACAGCGCAGGCCGGTATCACTGCAAAGACAGCGCCTGCGGCAATCACGACGGCAAGCATTGCAATTTCATCGAGTCCGAGAGACGGCATCATTGAGATACCAGTTTGAGAAGCAATGACCATGCCGGCTGCAACCGATAAAGCAGTGCCCAAAATCAGTGCACCAAGGCTGGCAAGTAAGATGGCCGCTTCGATGGATGCCCAAACGGAAGCGAGGATAAATCGTCTGGGTGCGCCCATTGTGCGCAAAAGTCTCAGGTCTTTTTCTCTGAGCTTGGCAAGGACAAAGCCCGTAAGCAACGCCGCGGCAAGTGAAGTTGCCACAGAGCTTGCGGCAAAGGCCTTGAGTGCTGAAGCCGCCGCAGCAAAAACAGCGAAAAGTTCAATTAAAGCTTCGCCGGTAAAGACGGCCATCAGATTGACGACACTACTGTCAGGCGCAATTGCCGATGATTTCAGCAGATGCTGTCTGATGCGATAAGCGCCTGCCATGTTAGTGGGCTTAACGACAAGCGCAGATGCCCCGGGCAGTTTCGACATATCCTTGTTGAGCCAGGCTTCAATTTCTTCGTGTATGTGATCGCCGTGAACATCATGAGTCGAAGTCGGATTTTGACCGTGCATAGACCATAGAGTTTCGATTGGAACCAGCACTGCCCGATCCCAGGGGGTTCCGGTTTCCGGGAGAATGCCCACGATTCTGAAGCTTTCTTTGTGTTCGTGTCCCAAGGCAGCGCTCATGCCATGGCCGGGATGAAATTCATCATTGATGGAAAAGCCGGCATTACTGCCCGCGACGGCTTCATAAGGCTTTTCAAAATTGCGGCCTGCAAGAAGAGTTCTTTTTCCGGCCTGATCAACGAATACTCGAGTGGTACCCACTAGAGAAGCTTTGCCGGCTCTGTCGCCGAAGGCAAGCGGCGCGGCCCAACTGATGTCGGAACTCTTGGGAGAAAGATTGTTGAGCACCGGCATTGGAACCAAACTCAGCATTTCGTCGCGCAAATAGACAGTTCCCAAAAGCAGCGCTGAACGGCTTCCCTTCGTGCCGACCAGAATGTCAAACTGATCGGCAGCTCGAATCGTCGAACTCTTGACCATGCGTTCGGTTTGAATGACGGAAACTGCCACGGCAAGAGCCAGGGCAAGCAGCACGGTCAAACCAAAGAAGACTCCTTTGCTTTGGCGCAGCTCGCCTTTCAAAAATAAAAAAACATTCATGGCAGATTTCTCGAAGAAGGCTCGCTCTCAATCCACTTCCAGCGTCCCTGGTACATGTGTGCGCGAAGAGGAAAGGTTTGGGCAAGATCGCTGTCGTGCGTGATGACAAAAAGGGTGGCGCGGAGTTCCTTGCTGCTTTCCACAAGCGCCTGCATGACGAGACGGGCATTGGCTTCATCGAGACTTGCCGTAGGCTCGTCGGCGAAAATGACCTTGGGTTTTCCCATTAGCATTCGGGCCAAAGCCGTGCGCTGCATCTCGCCTCGGGAAAGGTGTCCGGCAGGTGTGTTGGCACGAATGCCGAAACGATCCAGAAGATCTCGTGCACGTTGCCGTGCAGAAGGGGTGATTTTTCCAGTAAAAGTTTCAGGTAACAGTACGTTTTCGATAGCCGTAAGCCCCTCAAGCAGGCCAAAATCCTGAAAGAGAAAGCCGCAGTGTTGCCCTCGCCACAAGTCGCGGCGACGTTCGCTGAGATCTGAAACGATGGTTTTTCCCCAGCGCACCGTTCCCGTGTCTGCACGAATGATGCCGCTCAACACCTTGAGCAAGGTGGTTTTGCCGGCTCCGGACGATCCCTGGAGCGCGACCCGGCTGCCTTGGGCTATCTTGAGCTGTTCAATTGAAAGAATGGTACGGATGCTCAGACCGTCAGTCGCCTTGTAAACGATGCCGCATGCCTCAAGGTCAAAATGCTCTTGCATAACGACGGCCCCTAGATGTCGATGATGGAGAAGCTTGCGTCCACGAGCCGAACCAGACTCACAAAGCCGGTTTCCTCATCGGTTGCTGAACCCAATTCAAGTGTGCCCGTCACTTCAATGGCTTTATTGGCCTGAACGAAGTCTCCGGGGTTTTTAAGGTAGACCACGATGATTGAGTCGGGCCAGTCTTCGTCGCTGTTGCAGAAAGGACAGAGGTTGACGGGTGAGCGGGTCAGCACGAGGAATTTGGCATCAGCCTTAAGCGGTGGAGCCATAAATCCGCGAACCGAAGTGAGTTTGCCGTTGAGTGATTTGAGTTTGTCCGAGAACGTAATGCCAAGCACGGAAGCAGGGCCGTACATTTCGTCAAAACCGAGCAAAACCGGGTCTGCAGCCTTTGCAGGCATCACAAAGCCTGCGAAAACGGCCGCAGCTGTGCCAAGCAATGTTCTGCGCTGCATTGTCTGAAAAATGAAAAAAACGAAAAAAGCATGCTGGGACTTCGCAACAGGGCTTCTCTACAAGAAATAGAAACCGAGCGGCAAAGTCCTTCTGCATGCTGCTGCGAGGCAATTACTTGCCCAGAGCCAGAGCTTCTGCCATTACGCGGAAAATTTCCGTCGAGTTCATGAAACCCTTGATCTGATCGGAGTTGGGACCACGTGCTGTGACGACAAGGTCGTCAACTGTGTGTACGCCCTGAGGCTCGTTGCGAGGTAGGTTACCTTCAACGAAATGAGCCCCCGGGATGTCCTTGTATTCGGCGTTTGCCACGTACTCGCCTTTTTCATTCTTAACGGCGGGCGTAAAGGTCTTGTCCTGGAAAGGACGATAGGTTTCATAGTAATCGGGATGGGCACCGAAGAATACGGCCAGACGCTTGTCGGGATAGAAATTGTCCGGGAAGCCGTCCTTATCCTTGTCCTCGTAGTGCGGGTAGCCTGCCTTGGCGTAAACGCCAACCTTTTCGCGCAGATCGCGACCTTCTTTTTTATCGTCGATCGTACCTGCAACCGCAATCGAGTGCGTGTGATCGCCGGTAACGATCAACAATGTGTCGGGGTGCTCGTCGCAGTATTTCTGAGCGGCTTCAACGACTTTGTCGAAAGCGATTGTTTCAGCTACAGAACGAGTCCAGTCAAGAGGATGCGAGAACTTGTCGACAAGACCGGCCTCGAGCATCAGGAAGAAGCCTTCCTTGTTTTTTTCGAGTACTTTGATTGCTGCATGAAAACTGTCGGTCAGATCGGGCTGATTGGGAAATTTTTTGACCGTGTTCCCCTTGAACTGGTGACGATCAAGCCAACCGTCCATGTTGCCTGTGTGGAAAAGACCGAGCAGGCGATCGGATTTCTCGGCAGCCTTAAGCATGGCATCACGGTCGGTTACGAGCTCATAGCCGGCCTTCTGAAAGAGATCAATGTAGTTGATATTGTCTTTGCGCTTGGAGCCGGCAGTGGACTTTGGAAGGAAATAGGCAGAGCCGCCTCCGAGCATGACTTCGGGCTTGACGTCGTAGAACATGCCCACGATATCGGCTTTGTCCGCTCTGCGGCGGGTGTGTGAAACGACTGAAGCGGGAGTAGCGTCTTCGAGTTCAGCGTCGCTGACGACGCCGACAGCCATGCTGGTCTTGCGGCGAATAAGCTCAGCGATGGTTTCCTGTCGGGGATCGTCCTGTGTGGCTTTGGTGCGATCAACATAGACTCCGAGAGCGTTGACCGAAGACTTGTGGCCGGTCATATAGGCCGAGGCTGTATTGGCACTGTCGGCAGCGATTGTATCGACCGAACTTGTGCCGAGAAGAGCCATGTTGGGCATGTCGTCCATGGCGAGCGGCGCGTTGTACATGCCATTGACCACACCTTTGCTCATGATTCGTGCGGCCGTGCGATGACCAACGCTCAGACCATCGGCCAACAGCAGAATCACGTTCTTTGCCTGACGTTTTTTAGGGGTGTCGTAGGTGTTCCAAACGACAGTCTTGTTGCCGCCCTTACCCGAGACGGTTACCTTGTAGGTGCCTGGTTTCTTGATTTCGACATCGCGCATCAAAACGGCGGAGGCCTTGGCATCAATTTCTTCACCGACAAAGATTTCGTCTCCCGTTAAAACCTTGCGGTAGTCGGCACCGTTGATTTCAATCTTAATGTCGTTACGGTCAACAACAGTGTCGAGCTCGACTTTGAAGTCGAAGCGAGCGTTGGTCATGAAGCGAGCTTTATCGACTGGGTAAATTTCGGCAGATTGGACGAAACTGCTTGCGAATACCATTGCGGCAGCAATCGCTGTGAGGGAAAATTTGGAATGCATGTCAATACTTTTCCGTTAACGAGATGAAATGAGAAGCGCTTGTAGGAAAACTTCCTGCCGGGCGCATTCGGAGGGCAGTTTATGAAGCGTGTATTGCATGCTTATGATGCTTTTCTGACCAATTGGTGACCGTTGTTTCCTATCTATGCCGTTCAATGAAAAAACTGATCACCTTTTCCAGACAAGATCACATGTGATCATCGCTTAACAGCGATTTTTGTCAGACTTTTACTCCTTTGAGAGCCTCGACCAATTCTGTTACGGTGTGCACACCAAGTTTGCGCATGGCGCTTGCCTTGTGAAATTCGGCGGTGCGTTGCGCGATTCCGAGGCGCTCGGCAGCGGCTCGCATGGCAACGCCTTGAGAGGCCAGTTTGACCAACTGTTTTTCTCGAGATGAAAGTGCGTCGAAAGCGGTTTGCCGCTGGTTGGCTTTAGTTTCGGACAGAGCTGTTGCGCGATCCAAAGCTTCCTTGAGTTTTTCTCGACGTACGGGTTTTTGCAAAAAACAAACAGCCCCTTTCATCATCGTTTCTACCGCCATCTCAAGGTCACCGTGACCAGAAAGAAAGATAACGGGCCAATCGATGCCGGTGTCAATCAGACGCTGCTGCAACTCGAGTCCGGTCATTTGCCCCATGCGCACATCCAGAAGCACGATGCCGGGCTCGTTGTGAGGAACGTAAGTCAGGAAATGTTCGGCGCTCGGATATGGAACGGGGTCGCAATCCAATCCCTTTAACACAAAGGAGAGCGCTTTTCGCAGACTCTCGTCGTCATCGACAACATAAACGCGTCGCATAAAAGTTAGTCTCCAAGAGGTTTGACTGTTCCGGCTGAGACGGGAAGTTTCACACACGTTCGTAAGCCGGTGTTCCGGAAACGACGTTTAAAGACGATATTTCCGCCGATGCCTTCGACGATATTGCGCGAAATCGAAAGCCCCAAGCCCAGGCCGTCGGGTTTGGCGCTTGTAACCACTTCGTTGAGGTCGGCTAGTTCACGATCGGAAAGGGGTGGCCCGTTGTCTTCGAGTTCGATACAGATAAAGCCCTCCATCACTTGAGCTTTGACAAGCAGTTGGGGGGATTCATCAGTTTGTTGCGCAGCGGCTTCTTTGGCGTTTTTGATGAGGTTGCCGAACACCAGCTGCAGATCCAGAGGATTCACGAGTACGGTGGCGTCTTCAAAGGCGCTGACGTATGTCGGAACGTTGCCGATGCCGAAATGTGTCACCATTTCGTCAGCCTTATCAAAAGCCTCATGAACGGAAATCGGCTTGAGCTCAGCCTTGTGCTTGGCATACTGACGCACGCGCTCAACAATGTCGCTTGCGCGTGCTGCATCCGTGGTCATGCTGTGCAAAATGTCGAGCATTTCTTTTTTGCCGATGGTGTCGTTGCGCACCATCTCTTCGAGACCTTCGGCATAAAGGCTGATGGCGGACAGCGGTTGCCGCAGTTCATGTGCAACGAGACCGGAAATTTGCCCGACGGCTCCCGCTTTCTGCAGACGCTCCATTTTCTCTCGCTGAGCAAGTTGTAATCCGATCGAGGCTTTGAGTTCGGTTTCGCGCTTTTTGACGAGCCACTGGCTGCGAACGCCGTGCGCCATCAGCGCCAGAACTAGCAGGAGAGTAGTGATGATGGCGGAGCGATAGTCTTGCCAGATGCGTTTGAGTCCCGTCTGGCGCAGATATTCGTAGGGACCGATCTGCAGATCTTTGAGAAGGTTGTCGGCGTTCTGAAAATCGCTTGCCACTGACCACATAAAGCCGCTTTCCCCCTTTGGGAGCATCAGCAGATCCATTGTGATGGCTTTGCTCATTGAGGCGCTGATGCGGGGCGTGACCGAAAGAGTCAGTGCCGGATACAGAGGCGTGGAGTGACGGCAGTCGGTGACCGTGTCTGTGAGACGCTCCTCAACGACGCGAACTTTCGAGAGAATCGACGGATCTCGTCGGGACATTTCCTCAAGTGCGCAAAGGGGAAGAAAGCCCACATCGGATTTGCCGCTCACGACATCGTTGAAGACATGTTCGTTGACATCGCTTTGCGTGCGATCAGCGACGAAGGTTTGCTTTGAAAAGAAGTGATCGGGGTCGCCGAGCTTGCGTTGTACTAGTTCGCGAATGGCGTAAAGATATCCGCTGAAGGTGTCGCGGGACACGGCAGTTAACTTTTTTCCGCGGAGATCTTCAAACGTTTTTGCCAGCGAATCGCTTCGGACAATGACGGCGGTTCCATCGTTGCGATTGGGATCGGGCTGTACATCGCACACGAAGGTTGTGACGCTTCTCAGTCCCTCCGAAATCAAGGCTTGATAAAAGGGCGACTCGGAAAAAACGATGTCAACTTCTCCAGCCCAGACAGCTTTGGCCAAGTCGTGTGCCGCGTACTGGTGAAAGGTGACCGGGTGGCCAAGTTTTTCCGGTGTGAGCGTGGACTTGAGCGAATTGAGCATGAGCCGCTCATCAATCATCAGGCCAAACGGGGTGTATCCCACGCGAATGGCGCTTTCGGGGGAGCGTATAACGGCGGCCGGCGGTTCGCATTCCTCGGAATCTTCCGTAGCCGACGGCAAAGGCGCGGCCCATGTGTGGAAGGCCGAGAGCAGCAAGAAACACAAAGTCGCGAATTTCATCAAGTTCGAGTTTATGGGGCGATTTAAGTGCCGAAGATATTGAGTGGCGAATTGAGAACCATTCTTGTGAGCACGGAATTGTCAGTCATAACTGTACATTTTCTTTATAAGTGAAAACCCTTATCCAATACTTAACGCTGTTTTTACCTACCATCGCCCGAACGCGTCGGTTTGCATTGGGGATGGTCAGCCTCGGGCAAATCGGGCTGATCAAGCAAATAAGGAGTCCCTTTCAATGGAATTCGTTGAACTGTTGATGCTCACCATCGCGGTGTTGCTCATCATCTTCAAGCCCGAGAAGGAAAAATGGGCGTGGTGGCTGACGGTTGCCGGCTGGGCGGTCGTTGCTTTCATGTACGTCGGTCACGTTTCGACCGGCATTCTCGGCGTACTCAATCTGTAATCGGGGAGGATGAAGAAAATGACTGATTACTCCGCTCCGATCAATTCCAACGATCTCAACCGCGCCAAGACGTTCTACGACATCGTCTGCTGGGGCGGTCTTCTCATCGTTTTGCTGCCCGTCGGCATCGCCAACCTGATTCTGGGCTATCTGCTCGGTGACTCGCCTTGCACGCTGTGCTGGGCGCAACGTCAGCAGATGGCCTACATCGGCGTTATTGCGCTGATGATGGTTCGCTACGGCTTCAAGCCTAAGTACCTGGGCATGCTGCTCGTCATGGCTGCCTTCGGTCTTTACATGTCGTTCCGCCATTTGGGCAATCACGCCATGCGCGACGTTGGTCAGGGCTTCGGTCTTGACGTCTTTGGCATTCACACCCAGATGTGGGCCGAGATCGTGTTCTGGTGCGTGGTGATGCTCTTCGGTCTGGCTGTGTTTCTGGCACCGCGCTTTGATGCGCTCATTGCCGAAATGAAGGGCAAGCCTTTCCGTCCGCTGTCGCGCTTTAACAAGATCGCCTTCAGCATCGTGGCCTTCATTTTGGCTTCCAACACCTTCCAGGCGCTGTGGTCCACCGGTCTGCCGCCCAACTGGGGGCAGGGCGATCCGGTCCGCTTCTCCTTCAACCCGAAGTACGTTATCTGGTCTGACGCGAGCTGGCACGGTATGTGGGACGGCATCAGCTTCCTCGGTAAGCGCGATGTGAAGGATCCGGACTTTGCCTACAAAGCCAACGACAAGAAGCTGGGGATCACCTTTAAGCACGATGCCGCTGACGCTCCCGTTGCCATTAACGGCATGCTCAAGCTCGAAGAGATCCGTGTCATCGAAGGCATCAAGCAGCCGGTCAACACGCTGGCTCAGATTCGCGGCGAATACTTCGTGGCAAGCAAGTACGACTTCTGGAAGTTGGACAGCAATCTCAAGCCTGTCGTGCATGCTCAGATGGACCCGTGGTACAGCGCCAACGTGCTCGACATCGTCAGCATCACGCCGTTTAAGGAAGACGCCTTCGTGCTGATGGGTTCGAACAAGTCGCTGCTGCGCGCTCGCTGGAACCCCAACGCCGACGACGTCAAGGGCTGGGCGAACTTCATGGTGGGTGGCGACAAGGTTGAACACGTCGGCGGTCTCGGCCGCGCCCGTATCGGCACCGAACGCGCCAAGTTCAGCTACGTGCATTCGTCTGCAACCGACGGCAAGTACGTTTACCTTGCCACGGTACCCGACAACAAGAACAAGTCGAAGTTTGTGGTTTCCAAGGCCATGATGGCTGACTGGACCCTCTCGGCTGAGTTCGAACCGGCTGCCGACCTCAAGGCCAAGCGTACGCTCGGTGAACTGTATGTCACGGGTATGGTGTACGAAGACGGCAAGCTTTACGCCGTTTCCAAGAACCACAATGTACTCGTGGTGATTGACATCGCCAAGGAAGCTGTTGTTGAAGCTTGGGGGCTGCCGTCCGACCTGACCGATATCCGCGGTTTGGTTAAGAAGGGTAACACCTTCGAAGTGGTGGATCACAACCGCGTCGTGACCCTCACGATGCCGTAATCGACCGCACACTCAGGCAGCCTGAAGCAGGCTGCCGGCAAACTCTCTCTCCTCGGTAAATGGGCCTTCGTGTGCTGCGGCATACGTAAGGCCCATTTGCCGATGTAAAGAAGTCTCTGACGATCCGGAAGTTCTTTCGTACCGATTGGGCGACTCTCTACCAAATGAGAAGTGCAGGAGGTTTGGTCGTCATCATCGTCGTCATCGCGATGTCGTCTTCTTGATCCGGAACGACGGCGCCGGTCGTCGTCATCATCGTCATCGTCGTCACCCGCAAGAGCGGAAAGCGGTGCGGTGCCGAGGCCGAGAGCGGCGGTTAGGAAAGCGGCTAAAAAGAGGCGGCGGGATTCAAGCATGAGGCTGTTCTTTTTGAAAGTCGCTATGGGCGGGATGAAAAAACTTGAGCCCGGGTTGGTTTGAGCATATCGCAAAGCGCCTTAGATGCCTTCAGGGATTGTCCGAAACGAATTGCCGAGGCTGTAAGCAAAAGCAACAGGAGGCGGCAAAGTTGCGACGCTCATGCTTCTCGGGTATGTTGTTTCGGACGGAACCACGGAGCTTTGTCATGCGGTTGCAATACGCTTCCGATTTGCATTTGGAGATGCCGGCCAATCGGGACTTCATGCTCGCTGGTGCGCTTGAGCCTGCGGCTGACTACCTGCTCCTTGCCGGCGATATTTCTTCTCTGACTGACTGGTGCAAAGCTGACGCCTTCTGGGACTGGTGCGCGCAGCATTTTCGTCAAACCTGGATTGTTCCGGGTAACCACGACTATTACGCAGACAAAACTAACCTGCTCGGACAGCGTTCGCTTGAGTTGTTTGTGCGTCCGAATGTTGCCTATGCCAACAATGTGTGCGTTCAGGTGAAAGACGTGTCGTTGGTGCTGACGACTCTTTGGTCCGAAATCGTTCAGCAAAAGACGGAAATCGAAGAAAAAGTCGTCGATTATCGTCAGATATATTTTGATGGCAAATTAATTTCAACGAAAATTGTCAATCGTTTGCATTCGGAAAGCAGGGCGTTTTTGGATCGAACGCTTCAGATATGCAATCCGAATAAAACCGTGGTGGTCTCGCACTACGTCCCTGTGCCTCAAGCTACGCCCGCACGCTACATAGACTCTCCCGTTCGAGAGGCTTTCATCGCCGATTGCTGTGATTTGATTGAAGCGTATCAGCCGGCATTTTGGATTCACGGACATTCTCATGTCTCGGGAGATGTTCAGTACGGCAGAACCCGCATTGTGTCCAATCAGCTTGGCACCGTTCGCCCCGGAAAGGAACTCAACTTCAATCCGAAGGCTGTGATCGAAGTGTAGGGACGAGCTTACCGTTTTTTTCAGCTTTGGCAATCAGACCAAGACAGGTGGCTGCAGCAACAACAATGATGAGCATGCCGAAAAGGGACCGCAGACTCGGTGTGACGCCGAAAAAGGCGCTGTCAATAAAGGCGGCAAAAACTACGCCAGAAAACGTGAAAACGGCACCGAGAAATGTGTTGCCTTTGCCCCAGCCCAACGCTCGGGCAAATTGTGCGCAGGTCAGAAAAATCAGCATCAAAGCCAGAGGCGTTTGTTGCAGTTGGGAGACGGTGAGTTGTCCGCAGAAGATCTCCAAAACTCCCAACACGACGGCGCCGTGCAGGTGAAAGTAGAAAACGGTGCGGGGGATCGGTTCATTGACGCCTCCCAACTTCTTGAGCATCAGGATGGCGGCGGCCGTAAACAATCCGCACAACAGCCCGATGGGAACGTAGACGGCCGGAAATGAGCGCTCCGAAGGATGAAACATCACGAGAATGCCGACGAAGGCCGAGACGATGGCCGCCAGGATGCGCCAGTCAATGTGTTCGCCATTGCGAAAAGAGGCGATTGCAGAAAAGCCCGCCACAAAAAGCGGAGAGGTGTACTGCAGCGTCTGGGCGGCTGCTACCGGCATGTTCATGGCTGTGATGATCTGCGTTATGACAACGCCCACGCCGATGACGGATCGCAACAGGTGCAGGTGCCAGACGTGGGTTGTGAATGGGACCTTACGAACGATCATCACGACGACGGTGACGGCCAATACGAACATGAACTGCACGAAGGCAACGTCAATGAACGCAAGTGTTTCTTTGAGGCACTGAATGCTTGCCAAAATGCAGGCGCTGCAAAACGACGAAAAAAGAACCCAAAGCGCCGTCATGGCTCAGTGTTCCGGCGAGCAATTGTCGGAGTCTCCAGTCGAATCCTTGCGCAAGGTCGACACAAAGACACTGCGGATCCACTGCATTTCTGAGGAAGCGTGATTGCGCTCGTGCCAGATGAGACGGGTGGAATAGACGCGTTTTTCGCCAGGAATTGGAATCACGGTGAGCGAAGGTAACATGCGGGCGAAAAACTCCGCAGTGGTGTGCGGCAGCACGAGCGTAGCGTTGGTGTCCTCGAGAAAATAGGGAGCGCCCAGAAAATGCGGTACCTCAATGATTTTGCGTTGATCGTGTGTGGATGACGTATCGATGTCAAATACGGGGCCCCGAGCATTTTGACGCAGTTCGACGGCAATTTTCGGGTATTTGAGAAACGCTTTTCGCGTGAGTTTTTTTCCTTGGACGTAACTCGTTGCAAGTGGGTGCTCCTTGCGGAGCAGGCAGACGCGATGGATATCGAAAAGCTTGAGACCGTAGAAATGTTCGGGAAGCGTTTCGCCCAGCGAGGTCGGGAAAAGTGCCAGATCAACACTGCCTTCGGCAAGCTCGCGAAAGACATTTTCCGACAAAGGCAACAAGCGGAAGTTCATCTGCGGCGCTTCACGCAAAAGCGCCCGCAGCACGGGACGCAAGATCATCACGACGGCATTGTCGGCAGCGGCAATCGAAAGCGTGCGAGTGATGTCAGCCGGCGCAAACGTTTTGGTATCGGTCAGATCGTTGAAGTTTGCCAATAGCTTGCGGATGATGGGCACGACCGTACGACACTTTTCGGTGGGAGCCATGCCTTGGTAGTTACGCACGAAAAGCTCGTCGCCGAACTCTTCCTGACACTTACGAAGCGAGCGGCTCACGGCCGAAATCGTCAGGTTCAGCTGCCGAGCCGTTTCGGAAAGCGACCCTGTATCGTGAATTTTGAGAACGACCAGCAAGTGGTTGAATCGCAAGGAAAGCATACGCGGGAACTGACGGAGAAAGAGATTTTCTCTGCGGTTTGACTTTTCGATTACCGATAAAAGCTTATGTCATTTTTGTCGAAAAAGGAAAGGAAAATCGCCATTTCGGCAAAAACAATCCTTGCTTACGATGAATAAAGAGGCGAAAGCTCATGCGGGCTTTTGTTTTTTGAACTGTTTGTTTGGAGAGAAAATCATGTCGGTCACCATCGGTCGTCGTTCTTTGTTTATGGGCACCATTGCTGCTCTCGTTGCGGGCACTTTCTCGGGGACAGCTGCCGCAGCCGGCGGTTCGTCGGGCCCGCGCGTGACGTTTGCCGCACAAGGCAAGCTCGGCGAAATCATCGTCAATCCCTACAAAATTGCGCCGCTCACCGCCATCATCAAAAACGGCGGTTACGAAATCACGGAAGCGACCGTACGCATTGTTCCCAAGAAGGGCGGCCAGGAAATCAAGTACAAGGTAAGCCGCAAACAGCTGCTCACTCACGCGGGTATCCCTGTCTTTGGCCTTTACGCTGACTACAACAACAAGGTTGAAGTGACCTACACGCGCAAGTTCCACGGCAAGACTGAAAAGATTTCGGAAACCTACACGATTTACACGGCTCCTGTTTATCACGAAGTGAGCGGCAACCCGACGCTTTCGCACAATATGTTCGAAACCAAGGTCGTCAAGATGGATCCGAAGTTCTCCGATCGTCTGTACCTTGTCAACAACCTGATGCAGCAGTACGCCAAGGCCACGCGCATGGTTTGGAACAATCCGATGGGCGGCGCGATGGAATGGAACTTCTACCCGATGAATGCCATCATCGACACCAAGGGTGAAGTGCGCTGGTACATGCACGTCGAACCGATCTACGACGTCGAGCAGATGTATCGCTCAGGCGTGATGATGGGCTTCCAACAGGACGAAGACGGCAACATCACCTGGGGTTACGGTCAGCGCTACGTTAAGTACGACCTGATGGGCCGCGAAATCTACAACCGCCGTCTGCCGGTGGGCTACATTGACTTCTCGCATTCGCTTGATAACGCGCAGAACGGCCACACCTTCATCCGTGCGGCGAGCGCCGATTTGCGTCGCGCCGACAACAAGCGTGTTCGCACCGTGCGCGACGTGATTGTCGAAGTCGACGGCAATGGTCAGGTGGTCGATGAATGGCGTCTGTGGGAAATCCTTGATCCGTACCGCGACAACGTGATGAAGGTGCTTGATCAGGGTGCGGTGTGCCTGAACATTGACGCCAGCCAAGCCGGCAAGACGCTGTCGGCCGAAGAATTGGCCAAGCTTGACGCAAGCGATCATTTTGGTGACATCGTGGGCACGGGTCCGGGTCGCAACTGGGCGCACGTTAACTCTGTTGACTACGACCCGACCGATGACTCGATTATTCTGTCGTCCCGCCATCAGTCTGCCATCATCAAGATCGGCCGCGATAAGAAGGTGAAGTGGATTCTCGCTTCGCCCGAAGGTTGGAAGAAGCCCTGGGCCGACAAGCTCCTTGCTCCGGTTGACGCCAACGGCAAGAAACTCAAGGTCGAAGGCAGCCAGGTTGAAGGTGACTTCGACTTCACGTGGACGCAACATACGGCTTTCCGTATCGATGAAAAGTCCGACAAGAACGTCATCTACATTACGGTGTTCGATAACGGCGACGCCCGCGGTATGGAACAGCCCGCGCTGCCTGAAATGAAGTACAGCCGCGCCGTGGTCTACAAGATCGACCAGAAGAAGATGACGGCCGAACAGGTTTGGGAATACGGCAAGGAACGCGGCTTTGCCTGGTACAGCCCGGTGACGTCGCTTACCCGCTACGAGGCCGACAAGAATTCCATCATGGTTTACTCGGCCACGGCCGGCATGGGTCGCCGTCCGTCTGAATTGAAGCCCGGTGAAAAGGCCGGTATCGCTTCGCCCGTGATCAACGAATTCAAGTGGGGCGAAAAGGAACCGTCCGTTGAGATCGTGATCGTGGGTTCGATGGGTTACCAGGCGCTTCCGATTTCCGTTAAGAAGGCGTTCTCGCTGTAAGTCGCAAGTCGGTAACGCAATGGCTAGGGTAAAAGCGGTTTTCCATACATACCGTTTTTGCCCGATGCCGGAGGATTTTTTAATTTCTGCAACTAGACATTGCACGAACACGCAGGTGCCCTTTGGCAAATCTCGATTGTTCTGCAGGCATCTTGTTTCTAAACTGAGTGTTAAGAATTGAGCGCGATTGCCTGCACGATTTTCTGACTGGGCATCGGCTGAAGTTAGCGAGGAGAAATTCAAAATGTTCAAAAAGACTTTGTTTGCTCTTGGCCTTTCGGTTATCGCCGCCACCGCGATGGCCGCTACCGAAGGTACCGACTATGTGAAACTCGATAAGCCCATGGTCAACGCCGAAGGCAAGCTCACCAAGATCTTCAGTTACGACTGCCCGTTCTGCTTCAAGTACGACGTCGGCGTGGATCCGAAGGTTCTGCCGCGTATCGAAAAGGAACTGGGCCTTGCTTTCAATCCGGTGCATCTGGAAACCAAGGGCAAGTACGGCCGTGTTGCGAGCGAATTCCTCGCCATGTGCATGCTGAAGGATAAGGCCGCCGGCGTGTCGATCGAATCCAAGGATTCGCTCTTTAAGAAGGCCAAGGACGCCATCTATCAGGCTTATCACAAGAAGGGCGAACGCTGGACGTCCGGTGAAGCCGCGTTCCTGAAGACCCTGACGGACGCAACGGGCATTAGCCTTGACGAATTCAACAAGGCGAAAAACGACGAAGCCGTCAAAGCTCTGTGCGCCGAATGGAAGACCTCCTACGACGTGGCCAAGATCCAGGGTATCCCGGCTTATGTCGTCAACGGCAAGTATCTGATCATGACCAAGAGCATCCGCAATTTCGACGGCATGGTCAATCTGGTCAAAGAACTCAAGGAAATGAAGTAAACCTGAACAGTTTCTTGTTTCTCTCCTAACGGGGGAGACAACCGCGAACTGCAAGTGCAGTTGTCTCTCCCGATTCTTTTTTCGATTTTTACACCGAGCCGGCACTGAAGCCCGAAGCCAAATTTTCAGCGCGGCAGGCGGGGGATTTTTGCGATGAAAAAATTTTTTAGTGGTCTGAAGACAGATCCTGTCAATACGCTTGCCGACTGGCAGGATTCGCGCTGGCCTTGGGGCATCATCGCCTTTGCCATGATCGCCATGGTGCTGCTGGCTCACTACGTGTTTCAGGATTGGATGCACATGCTGCCATGCGAGCAGTGTGTCTACATTCGCTACGGCAATCTGGTAATGGCCTTGGGTTGCATCATCGCAATGATCAACCCGAAGGCGCTCTGGGCCAAGGTTGTGGGTTACGTGATTTCGCTTTACGGTCTCGTTTACACAATCATGTGCTCGTGGAAGCTCATCGGCATTCACGATGCCGTGCATTCCGACGATCCGATGGCTATGTTCGGCATGCAGGGTTGCTCGACGGAACCGCACTTTCCGTTTGGTCTACCGCTTGAAAAGTGGGCTCCGGCCTGGTTCCAGCCTACAGGCGACTGTGGCTACGACGCTCCCGTCGTTCCTGACGGCGCCGTATTGAGCGATCTGCAGCGCTGGTTCATCGAGCTCTATCAGTCTTCCGACGGCTGGTACCTGATCCCGCAGTGGAAGTTCATGGACATGGCTTCCTGCTGCCTGCTCGCATGCATCGTTGCGGCCATCTTCCTTGCCGCCATGATCTTCGGCTGGGTGATGCGTGATTTTGTGAAAAAAGCTTAATTTCCAACGGTTGTTATGTTGACTGCTGCGCCTGCTCTTGGCACGAAGCTCGAAGCATGGCGATGAACCATCGCAAAGCCGGATCTCCCGAAGCGTTTTCGTGCCAGATTACGCGGCGTTCATAATGGCCGGCAATGCTAGGCGGAAGCGGTAAAACCTCCAACGGCAGGTAGCGAGCAAGCAACCTGCCGTTTTTTTCGAGAATTTTCACGGTGGCTTCGGTTTCCAAAACCATCCAGGGAGCTGCCAAAAAGTAGGGCATCGAGATGCTCGCTCCGTCGCTTTCATGTGCCATGAGGCTGGCATGGTAACGCACGACAGCTGCCGAGAAATTGTGCGTGACGTTGCTGATTTTGACTTTTGGATAGGCCTGGATATCAGATAGCGACAATTCTCCCTTTTCCTTGTAGATGGCGACCAAAGGATGTCCTTTTTTAACGAGTAACACATCGGGTTCGTCAACAAGTACAACGCTGCGGCATTCGGGCGGAATCGGGTCAAACGGGAACATGGCCAGATCAAGGCGTCCGTTGCGAAGATCCTCAAAAAGGTCGCCGTTGAGGCCGATGACGTCAAGCTTGACTTGTGGAGCTTGCTTCAAGATTCGTTTGAAAGCAGGGAAAAGAAAGGCGAGTACGCCGTTATCCGCTGCCGCAATTCGAAAGGTTCGGGATAAATCAGCCGGATCGAACACGGTCGGCGCCGAAAGCTTCTCGAGCCGTTGCAATACATCGTTAATGTCGGGCAATAACTCACGCATGCGAGCCGTGGGTACCATGCGCGGTCCGCTTCTGACAAAAAGTTCGTCGGCAAAAAACTCGCGTGCCGCTGACAGGGCACGGCTGATGGTGGCCGTGGAAGTACCGAGTTCGTTTCCGGTAAGTGTGAGACTCATCGTTTTAAAAAGCGAAGAGAGAACCAGAAGAACAGTGTTGTCAGGGTAATTGTGGTGGCTTTGATTGTGCATAAAACTCTGCCTTGTTTTAGCCGCTCTTGAGGAGGAACAGTTTCCATCTTAAGCGTCTTTGCAAATCCTGCAACCGCGCGTTGCGACCCGTGGCGATCCAATCTGGGTATGAGCCGATTTCCTTGAAATTCAAGTCTCTATAGACTGATTTGCAAGGAACCGGTTCAATAAAAACGATGAGCCGGTGCGTCGACTAGACCACGAGGAGAAAGACAAATGAAGATTCTTCACTTGACGATTGCCGCCGCTGCCGTTGCCTTCTCAATGGCTGCCAGTGCCGAATCCATGGCGCCCGCTCCCACTCCGAAAGGAACGCATTTGGGCAATGTGATCGTCAACCCCTACGGCTACTCGCCTTTGACGGCTGTTATCAATCGCAACACCAAGCAGCCGACGGATATCAAAGTGACTGTTAAGGGCAAGCCCAACGGAGGCATCGACATCACCTACGACGTCGGTCGCTCGACGTTGCTTTCCAACGACGGCATTCCCGTGTTTGGCCTCTATCCCGACTATCGCAACACGGTTGTCGTGAGCTACAAGCTTGATGGCAAGAAGATTACCGACACGTACAGCATCCTGACGCCGGCGCTCACGATGCCCTACATGGACAACCGCAACATCACGGCTCTGCCGCAGCCCAAGGTCACCAAGCTTGATCCCAAGTTCAAGAACCGTCTGTATCTCGTTAACTCCGGTACACGTCCGCCCAAGGGCTCCGAAGTCAACTGGATCATGCCCAAGACGCCCAAGATGAGCAAGAGTGCAGCTAACCCCTCCGGTGGTTCTCTCGCTTTCGAAACGATTCCTCTGAATTACGTGGTTGATACGCAGGGCGAATTCCGTTGGTGGCTCGAACCCGAAGCCATCTATGACGGCATCAACTACAACATTGCCGATCGCGGCTACGCGATGGGTTTCTTCCCGACCAAGGCCGGCACCTACACGTTCGTTCAGGGCCAACGCTGGATCGAACTTAATCTGGCCGGTCGCGTCGTGGCCAAGCACGAACTGCCGCCGGGCTATATTGATTTGAGCCATGCTTCCTGGGAAATGCCCAACGGTCATGTGTTGCTGCGTGCTGCCAAGTACCGCTACCATCGTCCTGACGGTCAGGTCGTTCAGACCGTGCGCGATTTCATCATCGAAGTCGACCGTTCCGGCAACGTGATCGATGAATGGGATCTGAACACCATTTTGGATCCGACCCGTGATGCTCTCATCAAGAATCTCGACCTTGGCGCCGTCTGCATGAACGTCGACCTTGATGCTCAGGGCCAGAGCGTGGGTTCCGAACCGCTCGCACCGTTCGGTGACGCTGCAGGCGTCGGTACGGGCCGCAACTGGGCGCACGTCAACTCGGTTGCATACGATCCGACGGATGATTCGATCATCATTTCCGCTCGCCACCAGGGCGTGATGAAGATCGGCCGCGACAAGCAGGTGAAGTGGATTCTTGCTCCGTCCGTGGGCTGGAAGAACGGTCTGGAAAAGAAGCTGCTCAAGCCGGTTGACGCCAACGGTAAGGCCATCAAGTGCTCGCCCACGGGCGACTGCGAAGGCGGCTTTGACTTCACGTACACGCAGCACGCCGCTTGGCCGCGCGCTTCCAAGAAGGGCTCGATCGTTGTCTTTGATAACGGCCAGGTTCGCCACTACGAGCAGCCCGCTTTGCCCGAAATGAACTACTCTCGCTTGGTCGAATACAAGATTGACCCGAAAAAGATGACGGTTCAGCAGACTTGGGAATATGGTAAGGAACGCGGTTACGAGAGCTTTGCTCCGATCACGTCCAACGCCGCCTATCAGGCTGACAAGGACACGATGTTCGGCTTCTACGGCTCCGTCGGCTTGTTCGATCAGACCAAGGGTACGATCGGTCGCTTGCAGGAAGTTGATTACAAGACCAAGGACGTGAAGGTTGAAATTGACGTCTATAACAACAAGGCTTCTGCTCCGCACTATCAGGGCCACATTGTTGACCTCAAGCAAGCCTTCGGAAAGTAATCAGATAGTTGTTTAACAGCGATTAAAACGGGAGCGGTTCACAGCCGCTCCTGTTCGTGTCTCAAACTCCCGGTCTACTAGCTCATTAAGGTAGTCTGGGAGTTTTTCTATTCTCAGCAAATCCAATAAGTCATGCTTGAGCCTGAGAACAGGACATCCAAAATCAAGAATGCAGGGATTATCGATTATTTGAGGCGAAATAGTTGTATATCGAGAAGTCTGTTTTGGTTTAGCGAAAACAAAGAATCCTGCACCTTTCCGTCAGAAAAATGCAGGATTCTCAAAGGCTCAAAAATTACTAACAATGGTGTCGGTAAGCGACGGACTCAGAACTTATGCATCAGGCCAAAGCCGCCTGTTGTTTGATTGAAATCTGTGCCGGCATCCAGAAGTTGTTTGCCGTCCATAAAAGAGGTGAAGGCGTAAAGCTGGGTGCGTTTACTCAGACTGTAGTAGTAAACCAACGCTCCGAGAAAAGCAGACCCATCGTCTTGCGGATATCCTTCTGCCGAACCGTTAAGTTCTGCATTCAACCACCCAATAGAACCGGCGAAGTAATGCGGCCCCATTGTATAGCCGGCACTCAGATAGACGGTTTGCATATCGAGGCCTTCGGATCTGTCATCGAATGTGTGATTTGGACCGAGGTCCAGCAGCCCGTCCAGCCCGGTTTTGTTGCCGATACGGCGTTCATTGGTTGCCAGGTAGACAATGCCGGAAATCGTGAGCGGAGACATGTCGTAACTGGCAATCAGGTGAATACCCATCGCATCGTCTTTGCGGTCTTTGCCTTCGACCACATGACTGAAGCGTTCATAGGAAAGCACTGTACCGAGGCGTAGACGTTCTCCAACCCAGCCGAGAGCGACTTGGCCGACATGACGGTTGTCAGCCCAATCGTATGCAGTTTCTTCTTCCTCGTTGCCGTTGGAGTACATGGCCTGGTAAACGAAACCGGAAGAATTATTGGATGACATCGCAATCGTGTTATCCAGGCTGCCAGTGTTGTAGCTTATGAAAGCAGGAGCCGGTCCCAGCATACCGGAACGGGTCTGATTGGCACGCATGCGCCCATAGAAAGAATAGGGGGCAGTTGCGCAGGTAAAGTTAGGCAATCGACCTGCTGACACTTCCAGAATTTCATTACCGATGAATACACGGGCAACACGGTCGGCAATGCCGTCTTCTGCGGTGAGCTTGCCGGTATCAACGTGGTATCCCGTTTCAAGTTGGGCACCCGCATACCAACCATTTCCAAGCGTTTCCTTTGTTTGGAGACCAAAGTAGGTATCCATGGGAGTTTGTTTGAAAGCGGCAACCGCCAGACTATCCTTTCCGCCTTCTTGGTGGCTGAAATAAAGGCCTGTTGCTACATTGCCGTAGATCTTAACGTCTGCCGCCTGAGCGCTGCATGCCACGGTGGCGCAGAGGATTGCTGCGACTGTCGGTAAATGTTTCCTGTCCATTTGTGTATGTCCGGTTGGTTGAAATGCTCGACACTCAGACAAGCAACCGCACGGAACAAGCCTTGCATGAAGCTTCCAAGATCGCCGATCCTATTGATCTGCAATCGATTCTATGGGCAGGCCTTCTATCGGTCTATGGGCATTTTCGATGCAAGTTAACCATTTCACTCAACTTGCTATTTTCGTTTTTCGCGAAATGATGTCGAATGAATCAGCATTGAAAAACAAGGAGGCGACTGGACTAGCCTTGCGAAGGGCGACGGTGAAGAAAGGAAAAGGCGCCGACGGTATTGATTGAACCGTTGGACGCCTGAATGAAGTTCACTGAGAAATCCGTGAGTGCTCAGTGACGAATTTGAATCTCGACAAAGGCGCAAAGACAAGCTTTGGACTTGGTTCTCCTATAAGCACTTGATGCTGAAGATGAGACCTTCCAATGAGTAATAAATCCCTTTTAGCGACTTTTTAGCCCGTCTTTGGCGGGATCCAAAATGTTGATTGTGATTTGGAGTTCCACTAAAGAGCAATCACTGTCGTTCGTTATGACGTCGCTTGGTCGCAGGAGTTGCATGTCTCAGGCTGCGAGCATTCGCCGCAAGAGCGATCGGCTGCGTGATACTTGCTGATCACACAATTTTTGCAGTGTGCAAGCGCGTCTTCCGACAGCTGTTCAAAATCGTGGTACTGGCCGGACCAGCGGCAGATGTTGCGCAGGAACGGAACAAGACTGCGACCTTTTTCCGTGAGGGAATATTCCACGCGCGGAGGAATTTCCGGGAACTGGTGTCGCTCGATCAAACCGTGGCCGATGAGTTCCTTCAAAGTGTTGGCAAGGACAGTGTCCGATACGCTGTCGAGCGCCTTTTTGATGTCGTTATAACGGACGCTGTTTTCGGAATAGAGCAGGCACAAAATGCGGGACTTCCAGCGGCCGCTGAAGAATTCGAGAGCGAATTCCAACGGGCAACGCAAATCCTTGGGGAGTTTAGGTTGATACATGACGAAAACACAAAATCTAAAAAGTTGCAAAAAGTATAACCCCCGATTTTTGTCTAATCCAGATTAGATCAAACGGCGTAGGAGCAATTACTCAGAAATTACTTAGTCAATCATTGTTTACTTAAGGTCTTTGCTGTTTTCTTCAAATTCATACAATCGAACCTAGGTGTCGCTTTCCGTCGTCTCGGCACGGCTTTTTTCAAGCTCTACGACCCGCCGAGGCACCAGGAATAAAGAGACGGAAACGGTGCGGGAGACACGCATCGGAACACCGCAGATACGATAAGAAACAGGAGAAGAAGATGGCAGACGTCAAACTTCCTCACATTTCCAGACGCGCTCTGCTGGGCGCGGCCGGGGCCACTGCTGCAACTTCCTCAATGGGCTGGGCGGCGGTCAAGAAAGAGGTAGAGACTCTCAAGAAAAAAGGCTGGAAGGCCTACCCGGTCGGTTGCTGCATGTGCGGCGCCCGCTGCGGCATGCTTGCTATGCATAAGGAAGGCGAAAAGCCTTCGCGTGCGAGCATTCGCATCCTTCCCAATCCCGATCATCCTCAGCGCGGTTATTGTGGCCGCGGTGCTTCGGCGCTCTGGGCATGGGATCATCCGATGCGCATTCGCAAGCCCTTAAAGCGCAAGGGCGAACGCGGCAGCGGTGAGTTCGAAGAAATTTCCTGGGATCAGGCGCTCAACGAAATCGCAGCCAAACTCAAGGCCATCATCGCCAAGGACGGCGAACAGAGTGTGGTTCTCACGAGCCACAACTTCACGGCCTATCAGAACTGGTTTGCGCCTGCCTTCGGAACGCCCAATGTGATCAATCACTCGGCAACCTGCAACTCGGCTTCCACGTTTGCGCGTCGCCTCATTTTCGGTCCGACCTTCTCGGGCTTGGGAAAAGTTGAGCCCGATTACCTCAACGTTCGTTATCTGCTTCTCGTAGGGCGTACTCTGAACTGCGCCATGGGTGTGTTCTCGACAGCTGCACAGGCGCGCGAAAATGGCGCTCGCCTGGTGTTCGTCGACCCGCGCATGCCCGAGGGTGCACTGGGCGAATCCGAATGGATTCCGATCAAGCCCGGTACCGACGCCGCTTTCCTGCACGGTCTGATTTTCGTGGGCTTGCGTGAAAACCTCTGCAATCTGGAATGGATGCGCAAGTGGACGAATTCTCCGTGTCTCGTGACGGATGACTACACGCCGATTACCGAAGACATGGTCAAGCAAGGCGGTCGCAAGCGCTACTTTGCCGTCATTGACGAACACACCGGCAACATCGCCTTCCAAGGTCCCAAGCTCAACGAAAAGGGACAGCCGATCGGCTTTGACGAATCGCCCGACGTACTGCCCGCCATGGATTGGCACGGCGAAGTGAACCTTGCCAACGGCAAGCGCGTGCATGCTCGCACCGTGTTCGTTGCCTTCAAGGAAGCCAACGCCAAGTACACGCCCGAATTTGTGGCCAAGCAAACCGGAATCCCGGCCAAGCGAATCATCGAAACGGCTCGTGACTTTTTCAATCTCGGCGGCGTGTGTGACGACGGCTGGTATTCGTCTCGCAACGGCAACGATGTCGAAGCTTACGAGTTGATGAGCCTCATCAATCTCTTTACCGGTCAGATGGACCGCAAGGGCGGCTTTATCGTGACGCAGGGTGCCGGTGTGGGCGGCCCGGGCGTCAAGAAGGCCGGCACAAAGTGCACGGGACCGACTGGCGCCACCTGGGAAGTCAAACCGGGCAAGCCCATGGACAAGCTTTTCTATCCGGAAGGTATCGGCACGCTGTGGCCTGCACTCGAAGCGGCCAAGACCGGCAAGCCCTATCCGGTGCGCGCGCTCATTATGACTGGCTGCTCGATGTTCCATCGCGAAGCCAACTCCGCGCGACTCATCGAAGGCTTCAAGGCCATGGAACTTATTGTGAGTCAGGACATCTTGCCGCAGGAATCCAACGACTGGGCCGATTATGTTCTGCCGAGCACGTTCTTCCTGGAAAACCACGAATACTTGGGCGTGAATTACGCTCGCGACGGTTGGGCGCACAAGTCCGACGCCATGATCGATCCGCCCGAAGGTGTGGAAGCGCGTCACGACATCTGGCAGTTCTGCGAAATCCTTCGCCGTATCGACCCGGCTCTGGCCGCTCGTTTGGGGTACAACGAAGAAATCAAAGATCGTGCCGGCTGGAAGAAGTGGTTTAACGAACAGCTCGTTGACGGAGCCTGGAAAAAGTTCATTGCCAACAAGAACAAGGCCAAGCCCGGTGAGGGCGATCGCATTGCCAAGGAAGTCGAAGAAAAAGGCTTTGCGCTGGTTAACGTCAAGAAGTATGACCAGACGCCTTACAAGACTCCGTTCACAACACCGACGGGCAAGGGTGAAATCATCAGCTTCTACGCGGTGTATCAACCTTCGGCGAAGAACACCAGTCCGATGCCGGAATATCAGCCGACGAAGGCTTATACGCATCCGAAGGCAGACAACGAATTCATCATTGCTTCGGGCAAAGACTCCGCTTCGTGCTGCGGCGTGACGCTCTTTACGTATCCGACTCGCTTTACGGGGGATCGTACGATCTGGATGAATCCGATTGACGCCGCGCGTTTGGGCATCAAGCAGGGTGACACGATCGAACTCGAAGGTCTCGATTTGCCTGTGAAGGGACGTGCCCAGGTGACGGTTACCAACCGTGTGATCGCTGGCTCTCTCTTTGCTTACGGTTTCTCGGGCGGCGTTCGTACCAAGAAGCTCCTTCCGGAATACGAATGGGTTCGTGAAGGCGTCAATACCAACTGGTTTGCCACCGGCAAGAGCCAGGCGGATTGCGGCAACATGAGCAATAACGTCACCGTTCGCATCAAGCGCGTGTAAGGAGTCAAAAGATGGCGAAAAAACAACTTGCGCATCTTTTTGATGCGACGAAATGTATCGGCTGCCAAGCTTGCATCGTAAGCTGCGTAGAAACAAATTATCCCGAAATGGTCGGCCGTCACATCGAAGGCAAGAACTGGCTGGCTTCCAACATCCGCCGCTACACGGCCAATCTGGCCAAGCGTCCGGTACAGCTTCTCGTGCAGTGCCAGCACTGTTCGGAAGCGCCCTGTGTGGAAACCTGCCCGTTCGGCGCTAACTACTACGATGAAAACGGTCTGGTTCGCAATGATCCGAAGCGTTGCATCGGCTGTAACTACTGCATCGCATCGTGCCCCTACGACGCGCGTTGGTCGCACCCGATTACGGGACTGCCCTCCAAGTGCATGGGTAGCGGCTGTCTGGAGCGTATCGAAGACGGACTGCAGCCGGCCTGCGTGAGCGTTTGTCCGGTCAGTGCACGCCTTTTCGGTGATGTCAACGATCCGGAAAGCGACATTTCGCAGAAGATTCGCGTCGCCAAGACGCAGAAGCTTCTTGAAAGTCACGGAACGAAACCTAACTTCTTCGTGGTGGTGCAGAAATGATGGAATTCACAAATCTCACGATGCAGCTTCAATCCGCGAATTGGGGTTGGTCGATTGCATTCTTCCTCTGGTTCATCGGCTTGTCCGGCATGGGGATGTTCCTCAACGGCTGGGTGCGCGAAAAGGCGCTTGTGTACCTGTGCGCCGCAGCGAGTATCCTCGGTACGCTGTTGGTGGTGAGCCACTTGGCTCGTCTCACGAATCTGCCTGCAGCGGCGTTCTACGCGCTCACGAGCGGCAGCTTCAACTTCGGCAGCTGGATGATGATCGGCATGGTGCTGCTCACGCTGCAGTGCTGCGCAACAGTGTTTTACGCTCTGTCTCTGGCCGGTGTGTTCAAGAGCTGCGAAGACTTCGTGCTGAGCAACTTCTTTAACCACATCACGATGGCACTGGGCGTCATTGTCACGATCTACTCGGGCTTTCTGCTTACGCAAGCCGTTGGTGTCACGCTCTGGAACACCGCTTTGATTCCTTTGCTGTGGATCATGTCCGGTATGGCTTCGGCCATCAGTTCCATCGAACTGATGATGGTCTCGGGAAAGATTCCGGCACACAAAGTGCTCTGGAGTCGCCGTACGGCTCTGTGGACGGAAGCGGCTGAACTTTTCACGATCTTTGCCTTTGTGCACGTGGCTTTGAGTTCGTCGTCGGCAGCCGCCCGCGTCGGTGCAGAGTCTCTGATCGATGGCCCGTATTCGATGATGTTCTGGTTGGGCGTCGTTCTCTTCGGTTCGATCGTGCCGTTGTCGATTAACCTGATTACCCGCAAGCATGTTGCATTGGCCATTTCGGCTGTGCTCGGCCTGGCCGGCGCCCTGATGCTGCGTGCGAGCGTGCTCTTTGCGGGGTATTATGAGCCGATCTTGTTCTAATAACGACATCTGCCATATGCCGGGAGTCCCGGAGCCTGGGTCCGGGTGAGTCTCTCTTAGCTCCCGGCACCCTTTACGGCAGACTGCTGAACTGATTATTCAGGGAAGGCAGTCTGCCTTTTTTGCCTTTGGAATTCGATCAGCAAAAGTCGAACGGCAGCTCAAGCTGGTCGGTTAGGCTGCGCTTTTTTTGTTTGAGTTTGATGAGTTCGAGAAAGGCCTGCCGGTGGAGCAACCGCACACGCATGCGGTCATTGCAATCGATCGGCAGATCGTAGAGCTTGTCGACAACGAGCGTGAGTTGAGAGATGGATGTTTTCCAATGCGCCAGAATCTTGGGAATGTCCGAGTCTTTGTACTCGTACAAATTGATGAAAGGTGACAATTTGGAAGCCGCTACAAGCAATGGTCTGCCGCGCTTTTGTTGCCGGTCTTTTCGGTCATGACACGCCTTTTGCGTATTTCCAAACTAAACCTGGCGCCGTAATGCAGGCGAGGCACAAAAAGAAGAGTTTTTTATACTGGATCAAACTTCCGGGATTGGAGATTGCGTCGTTTTTTTTTGTGTGTGTAAATATTATTTAGCTAGCTATATGACACGGAAAACATTGATCGAAGAGAAATTCTGAAAGTTCAGAAGAAAGGAAATTGGTGTTACTCGGGTTTCCTTTCGGCAATAAGTTTTTTCAGAAGTCCGACAAGCAACAGCTGTTCGGCTTGCGTCAAGGTCTCGGAAAAAGCCAGAACTTTGCGGTAGTGTTCCGGAAGCACTGAGGCGAGAACCTGTTCACCCCGAGCGGTGATGCGGACCATCACGGCACGGCGATCCAGCGTGCTGGAGTTGCGTTCGACCAGAGGTTGGGCCTCTTTGAGCATGCGGGAGATCATGATGGAGGTGGTTGCATCCGTCACGCCAAGGTGTTGCGCGAGCATGCCGATGGACATTTCGCCGCCTGCGTCCTTGAGTGTCATCAGAAGGGAAAGCTTGCCTTCCGAAAGACGAGCCGTGTCCTGCAGGGGGCGATAGATTTCTTCGCGTGCGATATCGGCGGCACAGGTCAGATGCAACAGAAGATCAACTGCGGACAGATTCTCTTGGCCGACAGTTTGCGGATTGGCGCGCAAAAGACGTTGACGTGGTTTCATATCGTTTCTCAAAGTTTTGCCGACTAATTATAGGGATTTTCTTGGAAAGACAGAATCCTCTGCCGAGACTCCATTCGTTTTGGAGAAAGATAGAAGGCACCTCATTGTCTGTGTAACGCTGATTTCGGGAGCGTTTTGCGGCGTTAGAATCGACGAGCATCGGAAGGAGGCGATGGTGAAGCTCTCAGACTCGACTCAGGGTGTGCTTTATGCGACTGCCGCCTATGTATGGTGGGGATTTCTGCCTTTGTTTTGGGCGATCTTTGATCCGGTCGGCAACGGCTGGGAGGTGATCGCGCATCGCATCTTTTGGACGGGCGTACTGTTAGCTGTTTGGATTGCCTTTGTTCTCGGCTTTACCCGGTTCGTCACCTTTGTGAAGGCGATCTGGCAGTCGCGTCGGCAAACAGTTCTGCTTTTGTGTGCGGCCGTGGTCTCGGCTCTGAATTTCTGGGTCAATGTGGCGGGCGTCATCACCGGGCACGTGGTGGAGCTCGGAATCGGTACGTTTTTGACGCCGCTTCTGACCATTGCTTTGGGGATTGTATTTTTCCATGAGCGGCCGCCTTTGCTCACATGGATTGCCATAGCGGCAGCGTTGGTCGGCGTGGCGGTCATGATTGTTCAGTTCGGCCGCTTTCCTTTTTATGCATTGATGGTTTCATCGACTTGGGCGGCCTACGGGGCACTGAAAAAAGCTTTGATGGTTGACGCTGTTTTATCGCTTTCCGTTGAAACATTCCTGATGATGCCGCTGGTTGTCGGTTACGTCGCTTATTTGACGGTAACGGGAGCCTCACATTTTTCGCCAACGGTCGATCCCGGGCTTGCCGCGGCCTTTGTTGCAACCGGCGTGATGGCGGCTGTGCCTCTGGTGGCTTTTACAATCGGTGCCATGCGTTTGTCGTTGAGCGTTTTGGGTTTTATCCAGTATCTGGCGCCGATTCTTATCGTGGCGCTCGGCGTTTTCGTCTTCGGCGAGCCGTTCGGAACCAGAGAGATACTTCCGCTTTCCTTCATTTGGCTTGGCATCGCGGTCTTTTTGGCTGGCCAGGTTCGCGAACATAAAAACTCTTCACAATTGCATGCGCGTTCTTAAGGTGCGCGAATGGTTAGATGCGCCATAATCAACGCAAGTCTTTGCAATCGGCAAAGATGCAGTGACCCAGTGGACTGAAAGGAGTTCTACCCATGACCAAACTCACTCGTCGCAGCGCTCTCGGCCTGGCTGCAGCCGCATTGGCGTTGAGTACCACGGCGGCTCAGGCAAAGCCCGCCAAAGTTCCCGAAGGCTGGGACGGCAAGAAGATGTATGAAACGATGACCAAGGACGGTGTGGGTTTCCGCTCGCCGACGCCGGCAAGCGTCAAGAAGACGGCGCACGTCTTTTTTGACACACAGTGCCCGGACTGCATCCGTCTGATGGATCGCATCATGCCGTTGCAGGATCGCATCGCCGTGGTCTACTACCCGATCGCGTTGCTCAACCCGCATTGCGAACCGCAGGGTGCGTTAATTCTCGGCTCCAAGGATCCGTACGCGATGCTCATCAAGCATCACGAACATTTCCGTGACAAGGATTTCCGTGGCCTTCGCTATGAGGGTGCTGATCTGCCGTACGAACTGCGCAATAAGGTGTGGATCAACACCAAGCTGCACCGCCGCTGTGGCTGCCGTGCAGTGCCCTACGGCGTGTATCTCAATTCCAAGGGCGAATACGTGCCGTTTGATGAAAACCTGACCACGGACGAACTGGCCAAGATTTTCGAACTCTAAACGCGGTTCTTTTGTGAGCCCAACGTAAGCGGCGCGTGTCAGGTAAAAAGGCATTGCGCCGCTTGTGCTTTCCAGAAAACCAAGGATTTGAAATGCGTCTGCGTGCTTTGATTGCTTTGGTGCTTTCCGTTTTTCTCGGATTTATGGCTGCCGTCAACGCTTATGCGGCCGACAAGCGTTTTTACGACGAGCAGGGACGTTATCAGGGCAAAGTGGATGACAGTGGTCGGTTCTACGACAGGCAGGGACGCTATCAAGGCAAAGTGGACGACAATGGCCGGTTCTACGACAGGCAAGGACGCTACCAGGGCAAACAGGATGCCAATGGTCGGTACTACGACAGACAGGGACGCTACCAAGGCAAACAGGATGCCAACGGCCGTTACTACGACAGACAGGGGCGTTATCAAGGCAAACGCGACGCCAACGGCCGTTTTTACGATAGACAGGGACGTTACCAAGGTCGAGAACAATAATCGGCAGCGTTAATTAATCGCCGGCTTTTTCCGTTTCCGACCATTCGCTGTAGGGTCTCTCGGATAAGGCCGAGTTGTAGTAGCTTGTGAGGTGCGTGACCTCCCGGCCGATCCAGGGCGGCAATTCCACGGTTTCGTTTTCAGAGGTCAATTCCACTTCAGCAAGCACTAAACCTTCGTTTTCACCGAAGAAACGGTCGACCTCCCAGATCTTGCCCGCATACGCAACCTTGGTGCGGGTCTTTTCAATGAGCGGCTTGAGCGTCAGCGTATCGAGCAAGACGGCCGCTTCATCGGTCGGAATGGCGTACTCGAACTCCGTGCGCACGGCGCCCTTATTACGGCCCTTGATCGTGAGATAAGCCTTGTCGCCCTTGATGCGTACGCGAACCGTGCGCTCAATGTCGCGCGACAGATACCCTTGACGGACCAGTTGGGGTGTTCCGAGCCGTTGCCATTCGTCGGATGTCACCAAAAATTTGCGTTCGATTTCCAAAGCCATTTTTCTGTCCTACTTTTTCTGTTCTTCCAAACGCTCGACGCCGGGTCCAGAGAGCTCGCTGCGGCCGCCCGAAACGGGGGTGACGTCAATCAGAGTGGTGATGCGTTCGCGCACTTCACCCACGTGCGAAATGATGCCGATCATCTTGCCCTCGCTTTGAAGCGCCGCGAGCGCATTCATGGCGTCTTCGAGCGTATCGGGGTCGAGCGAGCCGAACCCTTCGTCCAAAAAGAGCGACTCGACGCGAACATTGCGGCTTGCCATTTCGGATAGGCCCAGAGCGAGCGATAGGCTCACCAAGAAGGATTCGCCGCCCGACAGGTTGTCGGCACTGCGCTCCACGCCGCCTTGAAAGGCGTCAATCACGTTGAGTTTCAGGGGTTCAACGGCGTCTTTTTTGAGGATGTAGCGCTGAGAAATTTTGGACAAAGCGCGGTTGGCGTGATGCAGCAGCGTTTCAAACGTCATTGACTGCACAAAAGTGCGGTAACGTTTGCCGTCGGCCGAGCCGATCAGCGCATTGAGTCTTGCCCACAGCGCGAGCGTTTTTTCCTGAGCTTTGATCGCGTCGAGTTTCTCGGTAAGCCGTTGTTTCTGCGCGTCGTCCGTTTCGATGAGCCCCTGCAGGCGCCCTTTTTCGGCGGTGAGGGTATTCATCGATTCGCGAAGCGTCTCGATTTCGCCGACAAGAGACGCCAGTTCAATCGTTGGCTCAATCTTGGAAGCGAGCTGCTTGAGCTTTTCCTGAGCTTGCCGAGCGGTTTTGGCAAGTTCCTCGCACCGGGCATCCAGTCGGGCGTACGTTTGCTGCCGGGCGTCGATTTCTTCGGCGGTAAGCAGCGCGGCTTCCCAGAGGGAATCTTCGGGAAAGCCCGCGGCGGTGCGCTCCTGCGTCCAGACCGACAAGGCGGCTTGTAAGGACTCGGCATCGGAAGCGGCTTGTTTTTCGGCCGCGTCGAGCTGCCCCTGCGTGACGTTGACAAACCCCTTGAGGCGCAGCGCTTCGGCAGTCCGCTTTTCGGTGAGCGCGAGCGCTGCGTCACGTCGGTTTTTGAGGGCGGCTTCTTCGGCCTCGGGCGATTTGTCACCGAAAAGGGCCGTACGTTCGGTTTGTTTGAGAGAGCGTTCGTTTTCCAGTGAAGCGATGACCGTTGACAATTCCACGCACTTGGCGTCGAAGGCGTCCTGTTGGCGGCGCTGCTCCTGCACCGTTGTTTTTAAGACGGCGATTTGTTGCCCGATTGTTGCCAAGCGCGTGCGTTTTGTCTGGAACGTGTCGACTTCCGTTTGCAGTTTCGTGCTCCACGCCTTGGCTTGCGCTGCCGTTGCGGGCACTTTGATCAGCCCCGCACAGACGCGGGCCAGCCCGTCTCGGGTCGCGAGCAATTGCGCGGCAGCCTGTGCGTTTTCGTTCTGAGCACTTTGCAAAGTGGCTTGTGCTTGCGTGCGTTTGGCTTCACTGGTTTTGACCGCCTGAGATTGCGTCTCGAATTGCGCTTTAGCTAGATCCAACGATGAGATAAGGTTATTGCGTTCGTCATCAAGCGAAGCGAGTTTCTTGATTTGTTCGGTGAGCGCCCCTGCTTTCTCCCTCGTTTCTTCATAGACTGCACGGATATCCGCAGGGGTTGTGTCGGAAACTGACCATTGGCCAGCCAGAGACTCAATCGCTTGCAGTTCTTGCAGGAAGACTTTTTTCAGTTCCTCGAGCGCTTGCTGCTCGGCTTTGATCGAACCGTCGAGTTTGGCGAGCTCTTTAGCAAAAACGGTGACGGATTTTTGCGCGTCTTTCCAGTCTTTTTTGGTGCGATAGAGTTTTTGCGAGTCGTCTGACAGGATCGAGGGACTGCTTTCGGCATACGGGTGATGCACGGCACCGCACAATGGGCACGGCGAGCCGTCAACGAGTTTGGCTCGCTCGTCGCTGAGGCGTTCCACCAAAGAGCGCATGGCAGCGGTCTGTTCAAGCGCTTCCACGGTGTCGGCAAGAGAATCAGTCAGCTTGACCTGTGTTTCATAGCGTTCTTTGGCGACAGTCCAGTCTGCCTGCAATTTGCCCAACAGTTCCTTTTTGTTGTCTATTTGGCGGGATTTTTCTGCTTTTGCAGTCAATTGCTGCAAAAGCTGGTTGAGCGCCGCAGTCCGAGCGTCGGTTTGAGTCTTGAGCTGCGTCCACTCCTGCAGGGTTTTGCCGGCGGCGCATTCGGTGCGGGCGATTTCGACCGCAGAGAGTTTCTCCTGTAACGAGTGGATTTTGGCCTGAGCGGGTGCCAATGCCAGTTGAGCGTCTTGAGTCGCTTGAACGGCAACGGCGAGTTCGGCCTCGGCCTGTTGATGCGCTTTTTCACGCTTGCTGCGGTTAGTGTCGGCGTCCGCAAATTGAGTCAGAGCCGTGGAAATCTCGGCTTGTTTGGCAAAAAGACGCGCAGCACGGGAATCGGGGGCAGTGTCGGCTTCCAGTTTTACAGCTTCCTCCGACAACGTTTGAATTTCAGAGGTTGCCGCCTGCGTTTTAGCCAGACTTTGTTTTAAAAGTGTTTCCTCGCGTGTCTTTTCAGCGACTTTTTCAGAGATGCGCTTGGTGTGTTCGGCAATGGCCGTATCGTGCGCTCGCACCGCCTGCGTAACAGGCAGCAGTGCCTCATATGCTTTGGCGAGATCAACGGAAGCAATGCGGGCTTCCTGCAAAAGACTTTGGGCGTTGCCGGCCTCTTTGTCGGCTGCCGCAAGCGCGCCGGTGAGTTTTTCACACTGCTGACGAGCGCTTTGAACACGCAACTGAGCCTCGTGCAGCGCTATGTGCGTCGGCTTGATCTTGAGCGCACGGCGAGCCACTTCCGTTGCATGGCGTTCACGTCGCAGTTCTTCGATGGTTGCTTTGACCGAAATGAGTTCTTTTTGCGAAGCCTCCAGTGTTTCAGAGGTCGCATCGCGTTCCCGCACGAGGTCTCGGACTGCTTCCTTAGCTTTGACGGTATCTTCAAGTGCGGCGCATTTTGCTTTGACTTCGCAGAGCGCAGAAAGCGTTTGCTGACGCTCGGTGTCGGCCATCACGCCGACGCCGCCCGCTTCCGATTTGAGATGCTCGAGAGCGGTGTTCTCGCTTTTATACCGTTCATAGACGGCTTGCGAGATTCGCGAATAGATTTCGGTGCCGGTGATGGCTTCGAGCGCGTTGGAGCGTTCGTCTTCCTTGGCTTTCAGAAAAACCGAGAAGTTGCCCTGCGCCAGAAGCGCCGAGCGCGTGAACTGATGGAAGGTCAGGCCGGTGATTTCTTCAATGAGTTCGGCAAAGCGCTTCTTGTATTTGGCTTCCAGAATGTCCCAGTCGCTTCGCTCGTTGTTCCAACGGCTAAGCTCAATGCTTGATCCCTGCAAACGACCGTCGGCGCGGGTGCGAGCGCGGCGCTGCGAATAGAGCGCTCGATAGCGAACACCTTTGGCGAGAAAGGTGACTTCGCTTTCCATGATTCCCGTGCCGCGGGTCATCGCTTCGTTGGCGCTGCCCGTGAGTTCGCCCAGGCGGGGTGTGCTGCCGTAAAGCGCAATGCAGATGGCATCCAGAAGCGACGACTTGCCCGCGCCGGTGGGGCCGCAGATGGCAAAAAGGCCGCCTGCGGCATACGCGGGATCTTCAAAGTTGATCGACCAGTTGCCTTTGAGCGAATTGATGTTTTGAACGCGTACTTTGAGGATTCTCATTGCGGTTCTCCTTCCTTGCGCACGACCGCGAGAATCTCGGAGTAGGCGTCAGTGAGTGCTTTTTTGAGTGCTTCGGAAAATTCTGTGCCGCAGGCTTGTTGCTTTTGCAGGCAAAGCTCAAACATTTTTTCTGGCGAGATCGCTTCGACGTCGCTGACAACATCGTCGACGGAAAGCTGCGCGGCGGCAACCGTGAGGCTTACCACACGCACCAATGTGACGGTGCTGTTTTGCACAATGTCGCGGCACTTGGCGGCAAGATCCGGTGCAAAGGTACCTTCCGTGTGCAGCACCTCGCAGAGGACCGGACGGCCGGTCGCAACGAGCGTACTGAGTTCTTCGGTGACTGCCGTTTCGTTGCCTGTGATCTGCACCAGCGTGTCGAAAGCGGGCACTTCCAGCGTGCGAACGGTACAGGCTTTGCCCTGCGTTTCCATGATGCAAACGCTTTTTGAGGCTTTGCGTTCGGAAAAGTCCAGCGCAATGGGACTGCCGCAATAGCGGCGCGTCTCGTTTCCGGCCAGACGCTGGGCTTTGTGCAGGTGCCCCAATGCCAGATAGTTGATTTCGGGCGGAAAGGCTGCGGCGGGAATCAGGCCGAGAGAACCGATATAGAGGTTGCGCTCTTCGTCGCTCGGGTCGCTGTCGGCGGCAAAGAGGTGCCCGGTGGCAATGTAAGGGATGTCGTTTTCACCGCGCAATTCGAGCGCAGTTTGTGTCACACGGCGATAGTGCTCTGCCGTTGCCGAGCGAATCTTTTCTTCTTTGTCCTGCTGTGTTTCGTTTTCGGTGCTTGTGCGCAGATCACGTTCGCGTAGATAGGGTACGGCCGCAACGACTGCCAGAGGTGTTCCGGCCGCATCGCGCAACAGCACGACTTCGTCGGCCGGATCGGCCGTCGCCTGACCGATAACGGTGATGTTGAGCGCTTCAAGAAGTGTGTCGGGGGCGTTCAAAAGTGAAGGCGAGTCGTGATTGCCTCCGGTGACGATCACGTGGCGGCAGTCGGTGGAAGTGGCCACGGAAGCTAGAAACCGGTAGTAAGCCCGCTGCATACGGTGCGAGGGGGTGGCGTTGTCGAAAACGTCGCCTGCGATGATCAGGCAGTCGATTGTCTCGGTGCGGATTGTTTCGGTGAGCCAAGTGAGAAATTTCTCAAAGGTCTCGTCTCGGTTGACGCCGTATAGACTGCGTCCGAGATGCAGGTCGGAAGTGTGAAGAAAGCGCATGAAAGTCAATAAGCCGGTCAACAATGGCAATAGTGCACTATAGCCGTCTGCTGCCGGACTCGCGATTTTTTTCTTAACGCAGTTCCTGCCACCAGGGACCGGTGTCGCGCGCCGGGTTGTCCAGCGCAACGATTTGTCCGATCAGCGGCGTGGAAAGCGCAATGCCAAGCGATTGCGCGTTGGCAAGCGCCGCTTCCAAAGGAGCCTTCCAAGTGTGACGGCTCAAGTCGAACTTGGCGTTGTGGCACGGCATGACAAAGCGGGGACGCAGTTCGGAAACAGCCGCTTTCCAGGCGGGCGGCATCAAGTGAATTCCGGCCCAGTCGGTGTTGTACTGGCCGTCCTCGACGATGGCAAAGTCAATGCGTCGAAAGTCCGTGGCGATTTGGCGGAAATGGCGTCCGTAACCGCCGTCGCCCGAGAGGTACAGCGTTACCCCGTCGAGATCCATCACAAAGCCCGCCCACAGCGTCGTATTGCGCTCGAGCGTTCGACCCGAGAAATGTTGGCTCGGCACGCAGGTGAGCGATCCCTTGTGCGGCAGCGCGATTTTTTCGCCCCAGTCCATTTCCGTAATGCGCTCGGCTTCCCATCCCCAGTATTCGAGATGGGCTCCCACACCGAGTGGGCAGACGACATGCGCCGTACGATTCTTCAGGTCACGCATCGTGAGCATGTCCAGATGGTCGTAATGGTCGTGCGTGAGAATGAGGAGATCCAACGCCGGAATGTCGCGCGGCTGATAGAGGTCGGCTCCTGCGAAAGGCTTGAAAAAGCTACCCAACGGGAAACAGGCGTGCAAAGCGGGGTCTACGGCAATCGCGAGACCGGCAAGCTTTAGGTAAAAGCCTGAGTGTCCGAACCAAACCATCTGCCCGTCGGCGAGCGTAGTGAGATCGGTTTTGATCGAAGGAATGCGCTCAAGCGGCCGACGCCCTGTCTTGTCTTCGGTGAGAAACCGTAGCATCCCTGAAGAGCGTTCCCGATCGATCGGATCGATGACCGGCGTGAGGTTGTGAAACGTGCCGTTGCTGAAATTGGGCGACGCCTGAATGCGCTCCAAGCGAGCTCCGGTCGGTTTGGCTCCCAGTGCGGAAAAGGCTTGCGTACTTTCCTGCACGGCGGCGCACAAGGGGCCTGTGGCGGCAGCGGCCAGAAAAGCGGCGGAAGTCAAAACGGTACGGCGTTGCATGATTTTACGATCACAACCAACAAAAATCTGTTCACCGTACTTTACCGTGTCGAGAAGTTCGAAAGCAGCAGGCAAACGGAATTTGCACGGATTGAGCAAAAATCGGGTATTGAAATGCCTACGATCGTTTTGCTTGCAGTGCCAGACGGATCAGGCGGACAGCTTGATCGGCCATGTAGAGCGGAATGTTGAGTACGTCGCCATCCAAGCGCAGATTGTCCAGCGAAAAGCGAACGCCCAGTAGCGTTTGTTCGGCAAACTTTTCCCGATATTTTCGAAGGCTTCGCGCTTTGACACATCAATGACCTCACAAAATTCTTAATAAAAATGTGAGAAAAATCACAAAATTATGAATTTTTATGTGATTTTACGAAGCGCAGAGACACCTTTTTCAAGGTCAAAAAAGCCCGACACCGGAGGCATCGGGCTTGGGGTTACGAGATCAACCGTCTTGGTTCGGATCAGTAGTTGTAGCCTTCCTTGAGCCAGCGGGCGACATCAAGAGCACAGTAGGTGAGGATGCCGTCGGCGCCGGCGCGCTTGCAGCAGATCATCGATTCCATCGTGATCTTCTTTTCGTCAATGCAGCCGGCCGCGGCAGCGCACTTGATCATTGCGTATTCGCCTGAGACGTGGTACACGAAGGTCGGTGCCTTGAATTCATCCTTGACGCGGCGAACCACATCGAGATACGGCATGCCGGGCTTGACCATGACCATATCAGCGCCTTCGGCCAGATCGAGCCCCACTTCCCAGAGCGCTTCGTCGCTGTTGGCGGGATCCTGCTGATAGACGGCCTTGGTGGACTTGCCGAGGTTGCCAGAAGAGCCCACTGCGTCGCGGAAGGGACCATAGAAGGCACTGGCGTATTTGGCCGAATAAGCCATGATGCGCGTGTGGATAAAGCCTTCTTCTTCTAACATCTTGCGGATGACGCCGATGCGGCCGTCCATCATGTCGGAGGGAGCCACAACGTCAGCGCCGGCTTGAGCCTGGGCGCGAACCTGACGCACGAGCATTTCAATGGTTTCGTCGTTGAGGATGTAGCCCGTTTCGTCGATGAGGCCGTCCTGACCGTGCGTGGTGTAGGGGTCAAGCGCCACATCGCACATGACGCCCAACTGCGGGTAGGCAGCCTTGATGGCCTTCACGGCGCGCGGAATCAGACCGTCGGGATTGGCGGCTTCAACGCCGTCGGGAGTCTTCAGTTCATCGTCGATGTGCGGGAAAAGAGCCACCATCGGGATGCCGAGCTCAACCATTTCGCCGCAAAGCTTCAGGAGTTCGTCGATTGACAAACGGTTGACGCCGGGCATGGTGGGAACGGGCGTGACCTTGTGTTCGCCTTCCTGCACGAACACCGGCAGGATGAGGTCGTTGGGCGTGAGAACGGTTTCACGCATCAGTCGACGAGAAAAATCGTCATGGCGCATGCGGCGCATACGCACGAAAGGATACTGTCCAAGGGTCTGCATTTTTCAAAAGTCCCCGTGAGAATAAAGAATACTGAAAGGTTACGCCGACGGCGTGTCTGCCGACAGGCGCCCTTCCGGATCAATCCAGGTTAAAAGTCGTTGCTGAAGTTCTTCGACGCCTTCTTTTTTAAGTCCCGAGAAAAGCTGAACTTCCACATGATCCCCGAGCTGTTGAGCTCGGGCGCGGGCTTTGGCAAGCACCGTATAGCGTTCGGCACGCTTGATCTGGTCGCATTTGTTAATGAGCCAGAGCTGGCGCACGTGACTGCGTGACGAAAAAAAGTCAATGAGCCACTCGTCGGCCGGCATAAAGGGACGACGAGCGTCCATGACAATCACGATGCCGGTGAGCGACGGACGATCAGCAAGGTAACCGCCGATCAGTCGGCTCCAGGTTTCGCGGATTTCCGGAGCGGCTTTGGCGTAGCCGTAGCCCGGCAGATCCACCAGGTGTGCAATCTGCTCGCGTTCCTTGCTGTCGGGAATTTTGCGAGAAAGCGTAAAGAAGTTGATAAGTTGCGTGCGGCCCGGTGTCTTGGACGCAAACGCGAGGCGCCCTTGACGGGTGAGCACGTTGATGGTCGTGCTTTTGCCGGCGTTGGAGCGGCCGGCAAAGGCGATTTCAGGCAGGCCCGCGCCGGGCAGTTGGCTCACGGCGGCGGCCGAAGTCAGAAAACGTGCGGAGTCAAAAAGCGACATGGGTCACACCAAAAAGAAAGACAGAGAGATGTTAGAAAACAAAACTGAGAAAACCGTTAAGCTTTTCTGATTTGCGGAATGTCGGCGTTGTCGATCGTATCGATGAAACCGCCGCCCAGACAAACTTCGCCTTGATAAAGCACGGCGGATTGCCCCGGGGTGGCGGCCCACTGCGGGACGGGGAACGAAAGGTCGATGCTTTCGGCATCAACCGATGCGACCTCGCAGGCGCCGTCGGGCGCACGATAGCGGGTTTTGACCGTCACGGGTGTGCCGGGTTCGGGAGCGTGTCCCGACACCCAACTTGTGCGCACCGCTTTGAGCGTATGCGTGTTGAGCCACGGGTGTTCATGCCCCTGTACGATCCAAAGCGTATTGGTGGCAAGGTCCTTGCGGGCCACAAACCAAGGCTCTCCCGTGCCCTCTCGGCTGCCGCCCACGCCGATGCCCTTGCGCTGGCCGAGCGTATAAAAACTCAGACCCACGTGTTCGCCCACGATTTTGCCCGTATCGGTACGAATGGGACCGGGGTGCGTCGGAAGGTAGCGAGAGAGAAATTCGCGGAAAGGCCGCTCGCCGATAAAGCAGATGCCGGTTGAATCCTTTTTGCCTGCAACCGACAAATCGAGCATGCGTGCGATTTCTCGTACCTTGGTTTTCGGCAGTTCTCCTACGGGAAAAATCGCCTTTTCCAACTGTTTTTGATTGAGACGATGCAGGAAGTAGCTTTGATCCTTGCTGCCGTCGAGACCGCGCAGAAGTTCAACGCCGTTGTCGGTCTGACGCACGCGCGCATAGTGTCCGGTGGCAATCTTCTCTGCACCCAATTCCATCGCGTAGTCCAAAAACGCGTTGAACTTGATTTCCGAATTGCACAACACGTCCGGATTGGGTGTGCGGCCGGCCTGGTACTCGCGCAGGAATTCGGAAAATACGCGCTCCTTGTATTCCTTGGCGAAGTTCACGGCTTCCAAATCGATGCCGATTTTTTCGGCCGCACTTGCCGCATCGAGAAAGTCCTGGCGGCTAGAGCAGTATTCGCTGTCATCGTCATCTTCCCAGTTTTTCATGAATACGCCGGTGACGTCGTATCCTTGTTCCTTAAGAAGCCAGGCGCTCACGGCGCTGTCAACGCCGCCGCTCATGCCCAGTACCACTTTGACTGCCATCGCACAAATCCTTGAAAAAAGGGAAAGACAAAACGAAACTCGCGGCCCAAAACCCTCCGTCGACTTTTTGAAAAGTCGAAAACAGTGGCTTTGAGGCCGCGATGTACAAACGGACGCCGCGGTGTGCGGCACCGTCAGATCATCTGAGATCGAATTTTAGTGGACAGTTCCCACGAGCGGCTGTACGTCGGCCTGAGTGGCGTGGCACAGCAGACATTCGTGGCGCGAGGCAGACACGGCAAGCTTGCCGTTGACTTTGGTCCAGTGGGTGGCAGGCATTGCGGTGGCTTCGCCCTTTACCTTAGCCGCGCCGATCTTTACCTGATTGCCGTGGCACATGATGCAGGGGTTGTTTTCGCGCGTGATCTTGAAGTTGTCGATCGCGTGCGGAATCATCGCGGGCATGCCCATTTGGGTTTCGCGGTACAGTCCCGCGTTTTCGCCGTAGGCTTTCGGCGTCGGCGTTTCAAAGGGGCTCGTCTTTTCCAGACTCATCGTGTTGATGTCGACGGGCTGCTGCACGGCGCAGGCCGTGATGGCAACAGTCGCAGCGATGGAAAGGGCGGCTGTCAAAATCAATTTTTTCATGGCTCACTCCAGAAATTCTTTACTCGTTGTTCGACTCGGTTGCTTGCGGCTTGGCTTGAAAACGCGTGGCAAAACGAATGGCGTTTTCTGGGCACACGGCAGCACACCGACCGCAGTTGGTGCACTCGCCCGAGGCAATGAAGCCTCGTTGAGCCGCGAGCTTGAAATTGAGTACATGGGCTTCGGGACACACACGCAGACAGTCACCGCATTTGGTGCAGCGTTCGTTGTCAAAGATGGGTTTGACGACGCCAACTTTGCCGACAACGGACCAGAAGGCGCCCAGCGGACACAGATGTCCGCACCAACCGCGCTCCAACAGCAGCAGGTCCAACGCAAAGACGCCCGTGACGGCCGCCACAAGTCCTGCACCCACGCCCCAGATAAGTTCGCGCCACAGGAAAGCCTGAGGACTTACCCACTCAAAGGCGGCGGTGCCGGAGACGGCCGAAGCAAGCAGCGCGCCTACGGCAAGCGCGTAGCGCGCGTGACGCGACAGACGCAGGCTTGACGCCGGGACGTTGAGCGACTTACGGACGCTGAAAGCGGCATCAGTGACGATGTTCATCGGGCAGACCCATGCGCAAAAGGCGCGGCCGCCCGCAATCACATAGATCGCCAGCACAATGAGCGCGCCCGTGACCATCGTGAGTTCCGGTTTGTGTCCGGCAAAAAGCTTTTGCAGGAGCGCAAACGGGTCCGACATGGGAACGGTGCCGGAAATGAGTGAACTCGTGAGCGTACCGTTTAAAAGCGGTTCGCCCAACAGCGTCCAGCCAAGCCGAACGGTACCGATGAAAAGCGCGAGCACGGCAAGCTGCACGAAGCGGCGAGCCACACTGAGCGCCAACATGCGCGACTTGATTTTCTGCGGCGAAACCGCAGGTAAAGAGGCTTTTTGACTCATAGCAGCGGATCGTCCATGTTGTTGAGAAAATCAAGCCCGCCGGGTTCGGTCGGCGTTTCAGGCTTCTTAACTTCGGGTTTGTCGGCCGGATTGCCCGGATGATGCGGCTGATCTTTGCGCCAACCCAGACGATAGTGCTCGCCGATGCGGCCCAGGAACGTCTTCGGATCAATGATGTTGATGGCCGGCACCTGTGTCGGACACCCGTAGACGCACAACCCGCAGCCTGTGCAGTGATCGGGATTGATCACGGGCACGAAGACGGCATGTTTGCTCAATTCGCGCGGATGGGGCTTTAAGAGCAGCGCCTCGTTTCGAAGCGGACAATCGCGGTAGCAGACTTCGCAACGCAGCCCTTGCCAGCTCAGGCACGAGTTGGGGTCGATGGCGGCAATGCCCATGCGGGCTTTGCGAATCGAGTCCAACTTGCGGTCCAGGGCGCCCGACGGGCACACCTTGACGCAGGGAATGTCCTCGCACATGTAGCAGGGGATCTTGCGGGGCTCGAAGTAGGGAGTTCCGTAGGGAACTTTGGCTGCGAGTTTGGCAAGCTTGAGCGTGTCGAAGGGGCAAGCCTTGACGCACAGGCCGCAGCGGATGCACTTGTCGTAGAAGGCATCATCGGCGCCCGGCGGCAGCGGTTCAAAGCCCTTGGACTTTGCGGTGCCCACGAACGCCGTAAGACCGGCGCCTGCGGCAGCCGCAACGCCTGCGCCTTCCAGAAGAAGGCCGAGAGCCTGACGTCTTGTCGCTTTGATCGTCATCGTATCGGTTGGGTTTTCAGTAAAAGCCGTGTTGTCCGAAGCTTTCTCCCGAAGCCGTTTTACTGCAGTAAGACGGCTTCAGAGAGATAAGCGCGTGTGTCAAAGTCGCCCGATTAGGCCTTCGTGACGCGAACCGCAGACTTCTTGAAGTCGGGTTCAGCCGAGATCGGATCGGTTGCGTCAATGCAAAGCTTGTTGACCTGAACCGATTCGTCGAAGAAGGCCATCCAGACCGTGCCGCGCGGCATCTTCATGCGGCCCTGCGTTTCCACAAGAGCTTTGATGCTACCGCGGCGGCTGGTGATCTGCGCGACGTCGTTACGCTTCAGACCGCGTTTCTGAGCGTCGGTTGGGTGCATATAGAGAACGGCCGACGGAGCAGCGCGGTGCAGTTCGGGCACGCGACGGGTCATCGAGCCGGTGTGCCAGTGCTCCAGAATACGGCCCGTGCAGAGCATCAGGTCGTAGTTGGAATCGGGCTTTTCGACCGGTTCGGCAAACGGACGGAAGAAAATCTTCGCACGGCCGGGCAGGGGCTTGGGCGTCTTGTCGGTGATGCCGTCGAGGTTGCCCTGCGGAATGGCCTTCATGAGCTTGCCGTAGAACTCGAAGTCGCCGTTTTTCACATACGGATCGTATTCGGCGTTGAAGCGATACGTCGTGGGCTTGCCGTTGACAACCGGCCAGGTGAGACCGCGGATCTTCGGATCGAGATACGTATCGAAGTCTGCCAGATCGTGACCGTCGCCGAGCGTGAACTGACGGTATTCGGTAAAGAGGGCTTTTTCCGGGAACCAGTTAAGGCCCAGAGACTTGGCCGTGCAGCATTGCTTGCCCGGATACTTCGGATCGGGCCACGGGCACTGTTTGGTTTCGGGCATGCCGGCAAAGAGCACGTCAAAGAGGGAAGCGTCCGGATTGATGCCCATTTCCTTGGCTTTGCCGAGCACGTCCGGGAGTGTCTTCTTGCCGCCGGCGACCTTCTTTTCGCCCCAACACTCGGAGATCTTGAAGCGTTTGGAGAATTCGAGCATGGTGGCCACGTCGCTCATGGCTTCGCCCACGGGTTCGACCATCTGAGCCCAGCCTTGCGTGCGGCGCTCGGCGTTGCCGTACAGACCCCACTTTTCGAAGATCATGGCGGTGGGAAGAATCAGGTCGGCAACCTTGGCCGAAAGGGTCGGGTAGACGTCGGAGACGACGACGAAGTTCTCGGGCTTGCGAGCAGCCTTGAGCCAATGGTTGGAGTTCGGAGCCGACTGGAAGACATTGACCACTTGTGTCCACAGGAAGTTCACGGAACCGTCTTCGAGACCGCGCAACAGTCCCATGATGGGCTTACCAAGCACGGGGTTGAGCGTACCTTCGGGAATGCGCCAGAGTTTTTCGGTCTTCTTGTGGTGAGCCGGGTTGCCGACGAGCATGTCGGAAGGCAGACGGTGCGAGAAGGCGCCGACTTCACGAGCCGAACCGCAAGCCGAGGGCTGACCGGTGAGAGAGAAGGCACCGTTACCGGGACGGCCCTGTTTGGCGGTGAGCAAATGCAGTGCGTAAATCTGTTCGTTTACCCACACACCGCGCACGTGCTGATTGACGCCCATGCACCAGAAGGAGAGAATGTCGCGCTTGGCGTCGCAATAAATGTCAGCCAGAGCAACGAGCTTCTTTTTGAAGCTTTCGAGCGATTCGTCCGGATCTCCCTTGGCAAGTTTGGCGACGAAGTCAAGCGTATAGGGTTCCAGACCGCGCTTGTATTCTTCAAACGAAATGTGCCAGTGGCCGCCGGCGGCGGCAACTTGCTTCTGTTCGACTTCAATGCCGGCCTTGCGGCGCTGGCCGATGGCTTCAGCTTCGGTCAGGATGATCTTCTTTTGCTTGGCCTGAATGTCCTTTTCTGCTTCAAAGGCGAACTTATCGGTCGGTCGCATACCGTAGCCGATGTCGACCGTGCCGGTGGCGAAGACGCAGTGATCGTCAACGAACTTCTGGTTGTATGCCTTGCGGCGAACGATTTCTCGAGCCAGGTAGTTGAGGATCGCGAGGTCCGTATTGGGCTTGAAAATGATTTCGATATCGGCCATGCCCGAGGACATGTTCGAGTGCGTCGTCACGTTGACGATACGGGTGTCCTTGTGCGTGAGCTTTCGGTCGGTCACACGGCTCCAGAGAACCGGATGCGCTTCGGCCATGTTGTTGCCCCAAAGCACCATTGCATTGCACTTTTCGATGTCGTCATAGACGTTCATCGGTTCGTCCACGCCGAAGGTCTGGTAGAAGCCCACCACGGCGGAAGCCATGCACAGACGGGCGTTGGGGTCGATATTGTTGGAGCGGAAGCCGGCTTTGAGCATCTTCGAAGCCGTGTAGGCTTCGGGAATCGTGTACTGACCCGAGCCGATGATGGCTACGCCTTCGGGGCCCTTTTCCTGGTAGATGCGGCGGAACTGGCGTTCCATTTCGTCGAAGGCCTGTTCCCAGCTCACAGCCACAAACTGCCCGTTTTTGTCGAATTTGCCGTCCTTCATGCGCATGAGCGGACGCGTCAGGCGGTCTTGGCCATAGAGGATCTTGGCGTTGAAGTAGCCCTTGATGCAGTTCAGGCCGCGATTGACGGGAGCGTCGGGGTCACCCTTGGTAGCGACGATGCGGCCGTTCATTGTGCCGACCTGCAGACCGCAACCGGTACCGCAGAAGCGGCAGACGCCCTTGTGCCATTCGATGCCGGCGTCGGCGGCCTGAGCAGCCTGCGCACACGCCTGCGTCACGGGTAAGCCCACCGACATGGCGGCGGTGGCGGCAACCCCTGTTTTCAAGAGTTCACGTCTTGAGATGGGAATGACTTTCTTTTGAGCCATATTTTCTCTCCTGGGCAGATGCACCGAAGCGATATCAGATTTCGATCCGAAGACCGATCGGTGGCTTGTGAAGAACAGCTTTTTTAAGGAGCACCGAAGTTTTATTGTGGTTGTTGAACTCGGCGCCGGTTGAAAAAAGTTGAAGAAAAAAATCAGTTTTCGCCATCGTCCGGTTCGTTGCGATGAACAATGAGACTGACGTCGGCAACGGACGGCAACGATTGAATGGCGCGGAAGCGTTCGGTTTCAGCTTCGACCGAGGGTTCTTCAAGAACGACGACGTAGCGGCCGGAAGCCGCATCGGATTGATGAACTTCGACGGGAAGCGATTTAAGCGCTTCGCCGACAGATGTGAACTGACCGGGCTTGCAGGTCACCACCAGGCCGGAATAAAACATCGGGGGGTCTCTCCTTGCTGCGACGTTGTGTTTTGTTCTACGCACAGTATCCAGTAATTTACTTGTTTTTGACGATCGGAGAAGTTCAATAAGTAAAGAAATTTTGAGTCAAATCAAGCCTGTTCACGTAAATTGGCCTGGTCTATCAGCAGGCCATTTGTTCCTCAAAAGGAATAACGCAACGAGGAGCAATAGACACAAAAAAACGGAGCCCGAAGACTCCGTTTTTTTGTTTCGGCAGGTCCAGGCTTTGCCTGAACCTGCTCATCCCCTGTCCCAAAACTCTACAGGTAGATGTTGTTGTTTTTAGATGTAACCGTAGACCATGCCGAGGCACCAGCCGACGATCACAGCGGTGATCACACCAATCAGACCCGGAAGGATGAAGGAGTGGTTGATCACGAACTTGCCGATGTGGGTCGTACCAGAGCGGTCAAACGTCAGAGCAGCAAGGTCAGACGGGTAGGTCGGCAGGATGTAGTAACCGTAGGCGGCGGAGGCCATGGCAACGATCACACCGGGAGGCGTACCGATACCGATAGCAACCGGAACCACGATGGCCACAGCTGCAGCCTGAGAGTTCACGAGCTTGGAAACCAACAGCAGCACGATACCGAAGGTCCAGGGAGCGGACTGCATCCAGCCGGTCAGAGCGGCCTTCAGGTCGGGCAGGTGGTTCGAGAACATCGTGTCGGACATCCAGGCCACGCCGTACACGGAGACGATGGCAACCATACCGGCGTTGAACACGTTGGTCTTGTTGATCTGCTTAGCGCCGCAGAACATGACCATCAGGATACCGGCCAGAAGCATGAACATCTGGATGACGAGGGTCATCGACAGGCGCTTCTTGCCAACCATCGGGCGGAGTTCGGGAACGGAACCGAGAACGGCCACGACAGCCACGGTGCAGAGGAAGATCCAGAGGCTGGCCCACTGCTGCTTGGTGAACTTAACACCGATCAGGGTGGTGGTTTCGCCGTAGACATACTTGCGCTGTTCCGGATCAGCAATCAAGGCCTGGAACTTTTCGTCCTTGTCGAGGTCCTTGCCGCGGAACACGGAGAAGGTGCCAACCATGAACAGACCGACGATAGCGGCCGGGATCACGATGGCGAACAGCTGCGGGAAGCTGAAGGGCTGGCCGCCGACCAACTGGCCGTCAAGCAAAGCCACCATCGACACGGCAGCCACAGCAGCCGGCGAGCAGATCACGCCCATCTGAGCGGCGATCGTGGAAGCAGCCATCGGGCGTTCCGGACGGATGTTGTTCTTGATGGCCACGTCATAAATAATGGGCAGCATCGTGTAAACAACGTGACCCGTACCGCAGAGAACCGTCAGGAACCAGCAAAGATACGGAGCGAGGTAGCAAACGAAACGCGGATGATTACGAAGAATCTTTTCAGCGATCGACAGCAGGCAGTCAAGACCGCCGGCAGCCTGAAGGGTAGCGCCCGCGCAGACCACAGCCATAATGGTCAGAATAACGTCAACCGGGGGCTTACCGGGTTTGAGACCGAAGCCGAAGATAAAGATGATGAGGCCGATACCGCCCATCAAACCGAGGGTCATACCGCCGCGAGGTGCAGCGTAGAACAAGCAGGCGAGCAGCACAAACAGCTGCACCCAGAAGTCAAATCCAATCATTGTTTGTCTCCTAGATATTTTGGGACGGTGGAATTATCCTCTTTGGAGGTACAACTAAGGTGTAAATCTTGAACAACATTTGATCTTTGTCTAATTGTTAAGAAAAGTTTGAAGAATTCTGTACTCCACGACGTTAAAAAATCGTGAAAAACCCTGAAAGACTGCGGGTTTACGAGAATTCGACAGTGACTCTGAATTTGTAACTGTCGGCGGCAGACAGAGGCAAAAAAGGCACCGGAAATGTAACAGCCGGTGCCTTTTCTACAAGGTGAAACGGAGAATAAGGATTACTCCTTAGGAAGTAGTTCGCAGACGCCTTCTTAGTGCTCGATTTCGTATGGCCAATCAAGGATGCCTCCGAAGTTGGCCAGACGTGTGTAGCCCATTTTCTCGAGTGTAACGGCAGCCGTCACGCTGCGCACTCCGCTGCGGCAATAAATGAGGTAGACGGCGTTTTTGTCGGCCAAGCAAGGGGGAATGTTGCCGTCCTGAATGTCGGCAAGCGGTACATTGATTGCGCCCGGAATGTGCCCTGTGACAAACTCGTCGGGGCGGCGGACGTCAACGATGACGGCTTCGGGGTTGGCATCCATGCGGGACTTGGCTTCGGACGGAGAAATGTTTTCGTAGGTCATGGCAAGCGTTTGGTTACGGTCAACAATAAATTGTAGCTTGCACACGAAAAAAGCTCCGCGTGGGCGAAGGAAACTTGCCGGCGGAGCTTGAAGCGCGGTACATGGACCGCGGGCCTGCTTGTATGTGCGGCTCCGCTTTTTTCAACGGTGCCGCACCATCAAAATGCAGTCAGCAAATTACTTTTTGCAGCATTCGCACTTGATTTCGTTGCGGGGCTTCAACTGCTTGAAGAAGTCGTTGCCCTTGTCGTCAACGAGGATAAAGGCCGGGAAGTCGACCACTTCGATCTTGTAGACGGCTTCCATGCCGAGTTCGGGCCATTCGACGCATTCGATGCTCTTAATCGAGCTGGCCGACAGAACGGCAGCCACGCCGCCGATCGTGCCCAGGTAGAAGCCGCCGTGCTTCTTGCAGGCGTCCGTCACGGCCTGGGTGCGGTTGCCCTTGGCGATCATCACAAGCGAGCCGCCGTTTTCCTGGAAGAGGTCAACGTAGGGATCCATACGCTGAGCCGTGGTCGGGCCCATGGAGCCGCAGGCGTAGCCTTCCGGCGTCTTGGCGGGACCTGCGTAGAGGATCGGGTGATCCTTGACATACTGCGGCAGACCCTTGCCGGCTTCAATGAGTTCCTTCATGCGGGCGTGAGCGATGTCGCGGGCAACGATGATCGTGCCGGAGAGGTTCACGCGGGTGGAAACCGGGTACTTCGAGAGTTCCTTGCACACTTCGGCCATCGGACGGTTCAGATCGATGTTGATCTGTCCGCCTTCGCCCGGACGGCGAAGTTCTTCGGGGATCAGCTCGCCCGGGTTGGTGTCGAGTTTTTCAATCCAGACGCCGTCCTTGTTGATCTTGGCCTTGATGTTGCGGTCAGCCGAGCAGCTTACGCCCATGCCGACCGGGCAGCTGGCACCGTGACGCGGCAGGCGGATCACGCGGATGTCGTGAGCCATGTACTTGCCGCCGAACTGAGCGCCCAAGCCGATGTTGCAGGCCTCTTCAAAGAGCTTCTGTTCGAGTTCGAGGTCGCGGAAGGCGCGGCCGGTTTCGTCGCCCGTGGTGGGCAGCTCATCGTAGTAGTGCGTGGAAGCGAGCTTCACGGTAAGCATCGTGCGTTCGGCCGTTGTGCCGCCGATCACAAAGGCGATGTGATAGGGCGGGCAGGCAGCCGTACCCAACGTCTTCATCTTGTTGACGAGGTAGGGCACGAGCGTGGCCGGATTCAAAATGGCCTTGGTTTCCTGGAAGAGGTAGGACTTGTTGGCAGAGCCGCCGCCCTTGACCACGCACAGGAACTTGTATTCGCCGCCTTCGGTTGCTTCGATGTCGATTTGAGCCGGCAGGTTGCAACGGGTGTTCTTTTCTTCATACATCGAAAGCGGTGCGTTCTGGGAATAACGCAGGGCATCTTCCGTATAAGTTTCGTAGACGCCGCGGGAAAGCGCCTCTTCATCGCAGAAGCCGGTCCAGACGTTCTGGCCCTTTTCGCCGTGGATGATGGCCGTACCGGTGTCCTGGCACAGCGGCAGGATGCCCTTGGCGGCGGACTCGGCGTTGCGCAGGAACGTCAGAGCAACATACTTGTCGTTTTCGCTGGCTTCCGGATCCTTAAGAATCTTGGCGACCTGTTCATTGTGTGCGCGACGCAGCAGGAAGTTGGCGTCGTGGAAGCACTGCTTGGACAACATCGTCAGGGCTTCAGGCTGCACCTTGACGATCTTATGGCCCTCGAATTCACCTTCGGACACGTAGTCCTTGGTGAGCAGGTAGTACTCCGTCTTGTCTTCGCCGAGCTGGAACATCGGCGCGTACTTGAATTCAGGGTTCTGAGCCATTTGTGAATTCCTCTCCTGATTTTTTGGGGATCAATAAGCAACCAGCACTCACGATCAATACAGTCGGAGCGCATTTTCTAGCCAAAAAATTCTACTCCCAGAGTGATACGCCTTCGGGAGGGGAAAAGCGTAAAGACATGAGGTCTTCTCCACATATATCAAAGGAAAGTGTGAGCAATGAGGCGACAGCGTGAAAAAGGGGGTGGCTAACCTTTACTCCTTTAGGGGTATATCGCAGTTTGCTCGAAAATCAACTGCCCCAAAGTATCGACATGGCGTAAATATTGCCGAATGCAAAGGCTTGACTTTGTCAGGTATCAGAAATAGATCATCGTCTCAGAAAAGAGGGCTTTCAGTCAGTTGGATGCCGTTTTTTATAAATGAAATCAACGATTAACTTGTTTTGGGAGTCTGTCAAAAAATGATAGTTAAGGCTGTCACATAAAAATAGTCCAAACAGTCTAAAGATGATGGTCAAGTGGCAAATCGCATCGTTCGGTTCCGTCTCTTGAAGTCAGACAAGGGCTACAAGACGGATAGAATCGGAGTCACTTTTGTTTTGTTAACCGATAACGTTGGAGACTCGGTGTGAAAACGCTTTTATCTGCAATCTTCGTTGTATCTATCGGACTCACGGCCACGCAAGGGTGGGCTGCCGGCAATACGCGCATCGAATCGTTTAACCAGGCTAAAAAATTGCTGGAACAAAAGGTCTATTTCGACCATCGGGAAACGTTTTATTGTCGGGCGACGTTCGACAGCAAAAAGAACGTGACGTTGCCCAAGGGGTTCACGACAGAAAAGCATGAAAAGCGTGCGCATCGTGTGGAATGGGAGCACGTTGTGCCCGCGGAAAATTTCGGTCGGGCGTTCGCGGAGTGGCGAGACGGGGATGAAGAGTGTGTGCGCAGTAACGGCAAACCTTTCAAAGGTCGCGCCTGTGCGGAAAAAGTCAATCAGGAATTCCGTTACATGCAGGCCGATCTCTATAACCTTTATCCGGCCATCGGAGCCGTGAATGCCGTTCGCTCCAACTATCGCTATACGATGCTGCCGGATGTGGCTTCGAGCTTCGGCAGCTGCCCAATGAAAGTCAGCGGTCGCGCCGTTGAGCCGCCTGAATACACGCGCGGAGCAATCGCGCGAACGATGCTTTACATGCAAGACGCCTATCCCAAGTACAAGCTTTCAAATGCGCAGATGAAGCTCATGACGGCGTGGGACAAGATGTATCCGGTTGATGCCTGGGAGTGTCTGCGAGCCAAGCGTATCGAACGTATTCAGGGAAACGAAAATCCCTTTGTGAAGGAAGCCTGCCGCAAGGCCGGACTGCTTTGAGCAGTCGCCGGCCTGCAGTGTCGTTTCTCTCAAGCATCCTCAGCGAGGATTTGCATCTTGACGTCGGCGGGTTTCCCGAAGTAAGGCCATGTCGTGACAAGGAAGTCAACGCCCGTTTGCGCGTAGGCACGGGCGTTTGCGGCGTTGAGGCCGCCTGCGGCCGAGATGATGAGTTGCGGAAATTTTCGCTTGGCCTGACTCACGAATTCGGACAACGCTTCGGTGGAGAACTTTTCACACTGGATGATGTCTGCACCTGCGGCCGCAAAAGCGAATCCTTCCTGAGCATCGGAGGCTTCAACAGCGATTTTGCGTTCGGGATCCGCTTTTTTGGTTTCGGCAAGTCGCTTTTCAAAATCCGGAATGAAGACGCGGTGCTGATCGAACACGAGAACGGATTCGGATAGCCCCATGCGGTGTACGACGGCGCCGCCCGCCATCGCGGCGTAAAGCGACAAAGTTTTGGTGCCCGGAAAATGCTTGCGTGTCACGGCGACGCGACAGGCGGCATTTCCGGCTTTTGCTTCTTGTACCATCTGATGCGTGCGCGTGGCGATGCCTGAGGCGTACTCCAAAATGTTCTGTGCCGTTTTGTAGACGGCGTGGATGGCGCCGGCTGGTCCGCGTCCTTCCAAAATGACGGTGCCGGCGTCTACGGTGTCGCCTTCTTCATGAAAGCAAGTCGTCTGCAGCCCTACGCGGGTAAAGAGCCGTTCGGCCAATGCGACACCCGCAATCGTCGTTTCAGCCTTGGGACGACAACGAACGATGCCGGGAACTTTTTCGATACCTAAAAGCGCTGTTGTGGCGTCCCCATAGGGGATGTCGTCTGTGAGAATCTGATCCAAAAGAGCGTCGGAAACAAAAAACATTTCAGAAGTCCTTTCCAAAGCTAGACGGCTTTTTCCCAATAGGTGACGTCAAGCCAGCGGTCAAATTTCTTGCCAGCTTGCGTAATGGTTCCGACCAGTCGAAAGCCCAGTTTGCGGTGCAGCGCAATGCTGGCCTGATTTTCAGCGGTGATAAGCGAGTAGACGCGGTGGGTAGCGGGGTCGCCAACGGCCATCTGCAGGATGGCTTGCGCGAGAAGCTGACCATAGCCAAGACCGCGTGCGTTTTTGTGCACATAGACCGACAGCTCCGTACTTGATGCGTAGGCCGGCTTGGCGTTGAAGGTTGAAAGCGATGCGTAACCCCAGACGGTGTTGTCCTGCTCCAGGACGATCAACGGGTGGTTGTCTTTGTTGTGAGCTTCGAACCACACGCGGCGATCTTCGAGACTGAGCGGTTTGGTGTCAAACGTCGCTGTACCGTGCTCGACTTCTTCGTTATAGATTTCAAGCAACCGCGGCAGGTCCGACGCCAAGGCCTGGCGAATGATCGGTTGGTTCACTTTTCGATTTCCTCAATATGCGTAATTCCATTTTGCAATAACGGAAAACTAGCGCAATCGATGACGAAAGTGTGGGATCGCTTCGTTTTTTTCGAAAAAATATTCTGTCAGGACAACACCGAAAGATCAGCGCCGCGCACACATTGCAGAAAGTCATGCAGGTTGTGTACGCGCAGCTTTCGGTACACGTTGTTGCGATGACCATGCACGGTACGCTGCGAAAGCGACAGGCGCTCTGCAATCTCTTTGTTGGAAATGCCCAAAAGCAACAGTTGCGTGATCTCTTTTTCACGCGGACTCATCTCCAGAAGTACCTCGGTGACCTTTTCGGGAGACAACTGGCCGCAGCAGTGAGCTAAGCTAATGCGCACGGCCGGCTCAATGGCTTCAATGAGCGCGATCGTGTTGACAGGTTTTTGCAGAAAGTCCAAAGCACCAGCTTTGAGTGTGGCAACGGCTGTTTCCACATCCGCGTGGCCGGTGATGAAAATGATGGGCAGATGAATGCGTTGCTCTTTCATGAGGCTTTGCAACTGCACGCCGCTCATGTCAGGCATACGGATGTCCAAAAGCAGACATCCGGGAATGCTTGGGGAATCTTGGGTGAGAAAGTCGCGCGCCGAACCATAGGTATGAACCTGCCATCCCTTGCATTCCAACATGAAGCTCAGTGCGTCGCGGATGTCTTCATCATCGTCAACGATACGAATGATGGTGCCTTGGCGAATATCGGTTGACTGAGACATCTCAGTGCTCCTTTGTATGGTTGTTCGGTGTAACGGAATCCGTTTTGAGCGGACTGACGGCACACGGAAGCGTCACGGCAGCGATCAGACCGCCTTCGGGGCGGGCTTGGAATTGAATTTGTCCTCCGTTGGCTTCGGCGAGCGCACTTGCGATGGTGACGCCCAGACCGAGTCCTGTGGCTTTGGTCGTCAAAAGCGGTGTCTTCAATCGGTGGAAATCCTCTTCGGAGAGGACTTTGCCGGAGTTTTCCACGCGTACGGTCACTTGATCGCCGCAGGGAAACGCCTCAACGATGACTACCGGATGAGATGCCTCGTGACTGGCTTCCAGGGCGTTTTTCAACAGGTTGGTGAGGATCAGTTCGAACTCAAGCTTGTCGGCGCGGACACTCAAAGCCGGTTTGCACAGAACGTTGAAGGATGTTTTACGAAGAAGTTCGGCATTGAGTGTGGCGCAGACGCGTTTGACCGAGGCTTCGACGTCGACCGAATCGTCTCGTGACGTGTTGCCGCGGTTGTAAGAGCGCACCTTGTCAACGATGCTGCGGGTTCGCGCAAGCGCTTTTTCGATTCCGACGCGACTGATACCAAGCAGTCGTTCGTTGATGGGCTTGTTTTTGAGAATGTCCCGTTGGCTTTCGCAGTAGTACTGAATGACCGAAAGCGGTTGGGCGAGTTCGTGAGCGACCATGCTCGAGAGCTGTCCGACAACCGTGACCTTGTGCAGACTTTCCATGTGTTCGGAAAGCGACTGAATTTCGGCCTGAGCTTTTTCCCGTTCGGTGAGCGCCGAAGACAACTGTGCGGTGCGTTTTTTCACCAAGACGGAGGTGCGCCAGCCGTGAAGCGCAAGTCCTAACAAAAGCAAAGCGATGAATGCCGGCACTTGCCAGTAGGTCTCAAGCCAGCGCTGAAGCGTCATTTCCCGCAGATAGGCATAGTTTTCGATTTTGAGCAGACGGTAGACGTTGTCAACGGCGCGCATGTCCGTGGTGACGGCCCAGCGGTGACCGTCCGGCAACAACGGGTGCGAGAGAATGGTGCGGGCAATGACGTGCGCGATGATCGGATGAGCGCCTTGCGTGACGGCCATCATGATGCCCGGATAGGTGTCCGTCGAGTGCTTGCAGTTGACGCCGCCGTAGCGAGGCGCCAGAACGCGATATCGGTTTTGGACTTCTGCGGACTGCGCTTCGAGCCAGCAGGCTTTCACCATGACGGCGTCGACCAAGCCTCGATCGAGCAGGGAGACGACTTCACTGTTGTCCGTGCGCTGGGTAAAGACAACCGGAGAAAAGAATGTTTCTGGGTCTTCGCCGAGCTTTGCGATTTCGGCCAAACCGATGCGATACGTCATGAACGCGGTTGAGAAGGTTGAGCCAACGGCGTATCCCTTTAGGTCATAAAGTTCATTGAAGCGTTCATCTTTGGCACGCACTAAGAAAGCGAGTGCTGTGGCGTTGTTTGGATCCGGCTGCCGACCGGAAATCAGTGTTCCTACGGCTGTGACGCCGTACTGCGTCATGCGCCAGTAATACCCGGAACTGGCGACGAATGCATCAATTTGTCCTTCGCGGATGCGCTCGGTAAGTTCCTTGGAAGTGAGTGTTTCAAATTCCACGGGGTGTGGCCAAAACGCCTTTTTTAACAGGTCGGCTGTGACTTCGGTTGCTTGCAACGTGGAGGGAAGCTCGGGCAGTACGATGCGCGCAATGCGAACCGGCCGGTTGGGAAGCGCAACAAGTGAGGCACCCGTGATGATGTCCGGTTCGGGAAACGTCGTTTCGTCCAGGACCGTCGGTTTGGAGAATGGGGCCGAGGGAGAATCGGAAACAGATGCAAAGGCAGCCGTCGTCACCGCCAGGACGGCAACGGACGAGAGCCACAGAATCTGTTTTCCGAAAATTGCACGCATATGACGAAAGATCACTTCAAAAGGCGTACAGAATATAGACGTTTTCTCAGTTGCGAAAGAGTTCGACCGTCACGCAATCGCCCCTCTTGAGTCCGTGACCGTTGAGGCGAACAAAGCCGTGTGCCAGATCGAAAACTCGCATGCGGCCGGTGCCTTTGACAAGCGGAAACGCCGTATTGCCTCTGACATTGACGCACAGTTCTCCCTGAATGCCGGGATCGATGTCCACGTTGAGGATGGCTTCGACGGTTTGTGCCGGTGTTTCGGGAAGATGAAAGACCGAACGTACGCTTTCCAGAAGGACGCATTGCACGATCATCATGACGGCCAGAGGATTTCCAGGCAGTCCGATGAGTCCAGCATGAGGAAGGCGAGCTGTCACGAATGGCGAATCTTGTTGTGTGTCGCGTCCGACAAAGACGCCTCCGGCGTCGCTTACCGCTTGACGCGTGTAGTCGCGTTTCCCTTTTCCCGTGCCTCCCACGGTGATGATCACGTCACAGACGGCGTCGAGTTCTACCAGCGTACGCGTGAGTTCAGTGATGTCATCGGGCACCACAATCGTTCGGATGTCTTTGACGCCGATGCGAGACATGAGAGCGGCAATGTAAGAGGCGTTGCTGCAACGCCGAAAACCGCTCGAAAGGTCCTCGGCCTCTTTTGTGATTTCGCTTCCGGTGGCCACAACGGCGACGCGTGGCGAAGCCCAACCGGCCACGCGCTTAACGCCGGCTTCGAATAAAAGCGCCATTTCACGGGCGCCCACGCGGGAACCTGCCGGGACAAGCACGTCACCGTGCCGCCAGTCACTGCCTTGAAACTCAATGTTTTCTCCCGGCATCACGCAAGACTGAATTTTCTCAAGATCCAGGCTGTTGCGAGAGGCAATTACGGCATCGGCTCCCTGCGGGACGTTGCCTCCTGTGTTGACCCAGACAGCTTGACCGGGTTGAAGCTGCCCGTACGAGCGGCCGTTTTCCACGCTCCAGGCGGCTGCCGCACGCGTTTGTCCGTTGTCCGCAGATCGAACGGCCCAGCCGTCTCGAAGCGCACTTGTGTAGTTCGGAACGTCGCAGACGCAGCGTACGTCGCAGGCCGTCACCATGCCGAGCGCCTTTTCGGTCGGCACCGAGCAGCAGAGGGCGCGCATCCAGTCTGCAGGCATGCTCACCGATTTCAAAACGAAGAAGTCCATGACAAGAAATTCGAGGCAAAAAGACGTTCGAGCGACAAGGCCGGCGCCGATTTGCGGGCAGGCGCAAGCCTCCGCGAAATCGGGTGGAACGATTGTGCCTGCGCTTGAGCCTTGACCCGGGTAAGCAAACTGCCTATTCCGCTGTTACATTCGTGAATAACGAAGCAAAATCAAAGGGTTAGCTAAAAACGCGATTTTGGCCTTTATTGATGCATGTCGACTTACTCGAGTAATTCGCTCGAAAGAATTTCTGCTGGCAAACCGATGACAGCTCCCAGGGGAGAAGTGTTTGCTTGACGCGCCGCGGTTTAACCCTAAACAGGCGGCCGTTTTTGCGTGATCGGGATGACCCGTTTCGGACACGCAAAAACGCAAAGAACGAAAAATCACAATGGAGAAAAAAATGGGTCTTAAGGAACTTCTCAAAAGCCTTGAGCTTCCTCAGGACATCACGCGCCGCGGCTTTCTCAAAGCAACCAGCATGGCCGCTGTTTTGACGATGGTCAATGAGGCCAGAGCCAAGCAGGGCGTGCGTCCCTACATCGTGCTTGAGACTGCCAAGGGCGTTTTGATTGCCGATCCCAATCTGTGCGTGGCATGCCATCGCTGTGAACTTGCCTGCACGGAATTCAACGAAGGCAAGGCTTCGCCGAGGCTTGCCCGCATCAAGGTCACCCGCAATGTGTTCTTCGGACCAGAGGGCACGCAGAGTCTGCCCATGACGCAAGGCGTTTGGGGCAACGGCGTGGTGGTTCAGGAAACGTGCCGTCAGTGTGCTCACCCGGTTCCGTGTGCCAACGCTTGCCCGCAGGGCGCTATCCGCGTAGATCCCAAGACCGGCGCCCGTAAGGTCGACACCAAACTTTGCATCGGTTGCCATCTCTGTGAAAAAGCTTGCCCGTGGGGAATGATGAGCTTTGACGTTGAAGAGAAGAAGGCAAGCAAGTGCTTCCTGTGCGACGGCGATCCGAAGTGCGTGAAGGCTTGTCCCGCAGCCGCCATCCGTTACATCCCGTGGATTGATCGTACCGAAGACCGTCCGCGTCGCACCACGCACGGTTACTACGCTCAGGAAAACAACGCGCAGTGCTCGATCTGCCACCGCTAATCAGAGGAAAGGTTTCTTGCTATGACGAAAAAACTTTGCGGCTACACGGGAAAAGGCCTTCGCATCAACTTGACTACCCGCGAAGTCAAGGTTGAAGCCACGTTCCCCCGCTTTAAGGACGACATTGGCGGCACCGCCATCGGTTACAAGGTCTTTTGGGAAGAAGTGGATCCCAAAACCTCCTGCTACGACCCTGAAAACAAACTTGTGATTGCTCCGGGCCCCTTGTCCGGCACGGGTGCCATCTGCTCGGGCCGCACGGCCATCACGACGCTTTGGCCGACAGCTTATCCTCAGTCGCTCATTGCGAGCGCCCACGTAGGCGGCGAACTGGCTCATAAGCTGAAGTTTGCCGGTTGGGACTTCGTGATCATCGAAGGCGAATCGGCCAAGCCCATCTATCTTTACATCAACAACGACAAGGTCGAATTCCGCGATGCTTCCGCCATTTGGGGGCAGGGAACGTACCGTTCCGCTTCAATGCTTGCGCAGGAAACGCGTCCTGACGTCAGCATTGGTACGATCGGACCGGCAGGTGAAAACGGCGTTCCGATGTCCAACATGATGGTCGACCGCTCGCACAGCGCCGGCGGCATCGGCTCCATCATGGGTAAGAAAAAGCTCAAGGCCCTCGTTGTTTGGGGCGACGGTGCCGTGCATATTGCGGCAAGTCCCAAGCAATGGGAAGAACTTGTCGATCAGCATCGCAGCATTTTGGGGGCTCACACGCAGTCCATCGTGCCGCGCAATCCTTCTCCTTTGCACGAGTACTACACGCCTGCAAGCCGTTGGTCGGCTTATCCGGGTGCCGTCTGGGGTGCAGCCAATCCGCCCGTGACGATCACCGAAAAGGCGATGGATCCGCACGACCTCAACCACATTGGCTACCGCACCTGCTCTTCCGAGTTCTATCTCGGCAAGGGAATGTGGCAGTACACCGTGCGCAGCACCGGCTGCTACGCCTGCCCGATTCGTTGCTACTCGGTTATCCGTGACGATCACACGGCGCAGAAGTACGGCATTCAGAAAATTACCGAACAGACCTGCATGCCGCTCTACGGCCGCTGGTGGTTCCCGAAGCTCGTGTCGGATTTGAAGAGCGACGTTGCTCGCGAAGCCAATCTTGTGGGCGTCCAGACGATTGACGACATGGGCATCTGGTGCAACTACGGTCAGCTGCACCGCGACTTCCGCGTGATGTACCAGAAGGGGCTTTGGCAGAAGGTACTCCCGAAGGAAGAGTACGAAAGCATCGATTGGAACAAGATCGAAAATCCGGATCCGTCGATTTTCAAGGACATTTTGCCGCGCATCGCTTATCGCAAGGGCGAGTTCGGTCGTTGGCTCGGTGAAACGACGCCGGTGTGGCTCAAGCATTTCGGCATGACCGAAGAGGAATGGCAGAAAGAAGGCAAGGCGCTTTACTGGGCTGTCGGCCACACCAAGCACCATTCCAACGAAAACGACGGTCAGATCGGTGTGGTGTTGAACTGCATGTACAACCGTGACCCGATGTGCCACGCTCACATCAACTTCTCGACCTCCGGTCTGCCGCTTGAGCTGCAAAAGAAGATTGCCGCCAAGTTCTGGGGTGACGAAAGCGCCGTTGACGGCATCAAGGACTACCGCCCGACATCGCGCGCCAAGATGGTTCGCCTGCGTTGGTGCATTGCCCGCAAGGAATTGCACGACATGCTCGGCATCTGCTCTTGGACGGCACCGTGGGAACTTTCTCCGTTGCGCGAAAAGGGTTACATCGGCGACATCGAGATGGAAAGCAAGGTCTTCAGTGCCGTCACCGGCATCCAGATGACGCAGGATGAGCTCGATAAGGCCGGTCTGCGCGCCTTCATCATGCAGCGTCTCTACACGATGCGTCAGTTGAAGAACCGCGACATGCGCCATGTTCACGACCGTTATCCGGAATGGATTTTCCACGACGCCAAGGGCCGCAAGCCCTTTACGAAGGGCACCATCGTGATGGATCGCGCCGACATTGAAAAGAGCTTCGACCTCTTCTTCGATGTGATGGATTTCGACCAGAAGACCGGTGCTCCGACGGAACGCTGCATCAAGTCCTACGGTCTTGATTGGATGCTTCCGGCGCTCAAGAAGGAAGGTCTGTACTGATCAACCGAGATATAGCCAAAGAATCTTCTGACAAATGAAAGACAACAACACCACTACGGTTGAGAAAAAGGCCGAACCGATCCTGCAAATGCAGGCTGACATGCTGACGTTGATCGACATCGTCACGCAATCTTCCCGACGTGTCGAGCTGATTGATCGCGATGCGCTCTATGAGGCGTTCTGCGAGAAGGCGGCCAAGGCTGCTTTGCCGACCGCTCAGGAGCTTGTCGATGAAACGCAGGCTAAGTTTGACAAAGTGCTGCACAACCCCGAAAACGAGCATCCCATGCATTTCCGCTCGAAAAAGGAAATGAAGGCCGATGCCGACAAGGTGCCGACAATGACGGCGCAGCGAGAAGCTTTCTCGCGTCGCGAACTCATTGCCACTTTGTTGTCCGGGCGCGTGACCGAAGCGCTTGCCGCTGCCGAAGCTCAGGAAAAAGCCAAGGCCGAGGTAAAGGGTGAGGAACGTGAGATCACACCCGAATACTTCGACAAGGTTTTAAGTGAGGTGCTTGCCGGCGACTACGGTATCGGACGTTTCGAAAGTTGGGACAACAAGGAGTTTTTCCATTTCCGTCCGCTTCTGTCGGGTTCGTACGCTCGCATGCTTTCAACTAAGAACAACCCGATCGAGGCCGTGGTGGACATGGTGCGTGAAACCTCACGCATCTATCCGGCGCTCACGCCGATTGACGTCTTTCAGGCTCCGCCCTTCGACATGAAGCCCGAAGACCTGCAGCAGATTCTGAGACAGATTTCGGAAGATCCCGAGAAAAAGGACATTCGATTCACAACCAACAGCGTCGATGCGGTGTTCCTTTATTCGAACCGCTACATCGATGACGACTACGCCGACGCCCTTGCCGACGTCGCGCTTGAAGCGGCGATGAACCCCTAAATCGATGCGGTCTCTCGTAAGAAAAAAGAGATCGGTTGTGAATACCGCTATTGAAAGGAAACAGGAATGACAACGTTCAAAAAACTGCTCCGTCCGATCAGCGCCCTGAGCGTGCTGGCTTTGGGCTCGGCATTGAGTTTTACCGTTGCAGCCGCGACGCCCGCTCCTGAATTTGACATTCAGGGCAAGCCTGATTTCGTGAAGTCTTTGGGCGAAGCCGCCAACACGAAGATCGAACGCAGCACGGAAGAAACGAAGCGTTTGATCGCGGACGTCTACAACGACAAGCTCGAGCAGCACGTCATGAGCAAGCACTTCGAAAAGGGCTTGACCTGCGTGACCTGCCACGATCAGCAGCGTCAGGGCGGCCCCGATTGGATGGCCAAGGTCACCAATCCGCCTATGAAGAAAACCTGCCAGGACTGCCACACGGTGCAGGCCGATGTGCAGAGCCATACGCGCTCTCACAAGGATGTCGACTGCATCGGCTGCCACATGCCCAACATCCCGGTTGTGAGCAAGTTTGAGGAAGCGCTCAAGGGAACGGATCGCTTTGCCGCTGTTCGCCGCGCGCACCTCTACAAGATCAACACGGATGCTCAGGCTTCCATGGTGACCAAGGATCCTGAAAAGGGGTGGGTGTACAGTCGCGACAAGGAAGATCACGGTTTTGTAGATCTGCAGTGGAGCTGCGGTCGTCCCGCTCCGGCCGACTGGACGGTGTGCGAAGGACGCGGCTGCCACAGCCCTGCGACTTCCGAACTCGACAAGGGCCTGATCTACAAGTCGCAGCAGGAAATTGCCTACGAAGTGCAGAAAGTGCAGCGTCCCGTGAAGGAAAGCTACGACCGCATCGTCAAGGGTGTGGATCGCATCACGAAGCTTTTGGAAATCACGAAGATGACGCCGGCTGATCAGACGGAAACGCGTTTGCTTCTTGACAAGGCCGCCGAAATTGCCGACCTGATCAAGAAGGACGGCAGCTGGGGCGCTCATGCTTCGCACTACATCAAGGATCGTTTGGCAGCGGCAGAAAGCTATCTTGCCAAGGCACAGGTTCTGATCGACAACGGCGGCTACCGCCACGCGACCAAGTAACTCGAAGGGGACTTGGATAACGCAGGACGCACGTCATCGGTCTGTATGCAACGGACTTTGGCGTGCGTTCGAAGATCAGGAGAAAAACTGTGACTAAACCGACAATTAACCGCAGACAACTGCTCGGGACGGCAGCGCTGGGTATTGCGGCCGCGCCTTTGGCAGGCTGCACCGGCGTCTCCCGACAGGACAGTCAGCCGCACTACGTGATGGTCTTTGACCAAAACAAGTGCGTGGGCTGCGGCGAATGCAAGATTGCCTGCAATGAGACCAACAAACTTCCGAAAGGACGGTCTCGCCTTTTGATGCAGCTCAACGGCGTCAAGCCTGACGGCAGCAACAAAAAGGATCGCCACTACACGCGCGTTTCGTGCCAGCAGTGCGAGGAAGCGCCCTGCATCCGCGTCTGTCCGACGGGGGCCGCACATCGCGACAAGGAAACGGGGATTGTGACGGTGGATGCGGATCTCTGCATCGGCTGCAAGTACTGCATCGTGGCTTGTCCCTACAACGTGCGCTACATCCGTGAGGATACCGGCGCGGCAGATCATTGCAACTTCTGCCTGGATACGCGCCTGCAAAAGGGCGAGGATCCGGCCTGCGTTTCGGCCTGCCGTTTCGACGCATTGGTGTTTGGCGACGTGAACGATCCCAACGCATTTGTCACCAAGCTTCTTGACTTCAAGGACTCGGTGCGCGTGCGTCCGCAGTTGGGCACCAAACCCAGCCTGCGCTACATCCCGTTGAAGAAGGAGTCGTAAATGGAACAAGTCATTGATTTCACGATCGGCTTTTCTGAAAACGTGGCATGGCCCTGGCCGATTGCCGTGTACCTCTTTCTGGCCGGCATTTCGGGCGGAGCGTTTGCGGCGGCCGCTCTGGTGCGCATCTTCAGAAATCAAAAGCAGATCACGCCGCTTTTTCAGGCGGCAAGCTTCATTGCGCTCGTGACGATTCTGTTGGGCATGATCTGCCTGGTGTTTGACCTCACCAAACCGTTGGATTTCTGGAAGATTCTTATCTTCTACAACCCGACCTCGGTGATGAGCGTCGGCGTGATGGCCCTTTTGGTGTTCATCCCGACGATGTTCCTGGTGACGCTCGTGAGCTTTTACGAGTTTGAACCGGTCAAGCGCCTTGTGGACGGCATTCCGTGCGGCGCCGCTCTATTGAGCGTGCTGCGCAAAATCCTGCCGGTACTCACCTGGATCGGTCTTGTGTTTGCGCTTACCGTGTGCGCTTACACGGGCTTCCTGATCAGTGCTCTGGTGCGTTTCCCGCTCATCAACACGGCTGTTCTTCCGGCTCTTTTTGTGGCTTCGGGGCTGTCCGCGGGTATTGCCTGCAACCAGCTCGGTGCCGTGATGTTGGGTGAGCCGCACGAAAGCCACGATGTGCATGTTTTGCACGTGGCCGAGTGGCCGGTGATGGCAGCCGAAGCGCTTTGCATCTTTATGATCGCTTTTGCGCTGATGACGGGTATCGAATCGGCTCAGATGGCAGCCAAGGCCTTCATTGACGGCTTCTGGGCCACAGAGTTCTGGGTTGGCGTTGTCGGCGTGGGCTTTATTTGCCCCGTGCTGATTGCCTTCTTCAAGAAGTCGTTTGCCACGGTGGTTGCTTCGGCGCTTTGCAGCGTGGTTGGCATGATGTGCCTGCGTTTCTTCATCCTCTACGCAGGTCAGCTTAACGCCATCGGCAGCTAAGTTATTTCTGAAAAAAGGATGTTCAGACGGGCTCGGTTCCTTGTGGAATCGGGCCCGTTCGCATTGCAAGTTCTATGCAATCGGATCCGAAGGGAATCGCAAAGATCCTTTGTGGGAGAAATCGCCGTCTCCGGCACGCTTTTGCAGCAAAGGACCGATAGCCCGCAGCAGTTTTTCGGCGCAAGCGAGCGGCGAATTGGTTTGAGCGGCTTTTTGACACTTCTCCTGCCAGTAGGCAGACATTCTTTCGTCGTAGAGCTTGTAGAGAGCGTCGGCCCAAGGACGGCAACTTTCTTCGCTGGGCAAAGCCAGCCAGTTGTTTCGATCGCCAGCACATTCCTTTGGGGCGTCCAGAATGATACCGCCGCCCGCAACCGCCTCTGGAAGACCGCCGCTGGAAGACGCCAGAACGGGAATGCCGTTCATAACGGCCTCGGTGGCCACGCGCCCCCAACTTTCGTACCAAAGCGAGGGCGCAAGCAACACGCCCGTGAGTTTGTATATGTCTTTGACTTCGTACGTCGCCGGTCGAATCGTGATATTGCGGAAAGTCTGACGTCCAAAAGCGGAACCGGGTTTGCCTCCCGGTTTTTTGAGAAGCTTCAGCGCTTCGGCCAGCTTTTGACGTGTTTCGACAATGAGGAAAGGAATATCCGGTCGCTCTTTGTTAGCCATCAAAATGAGTCGTGCGGCAACGGCAACGCCTTTGGCAAAGCAGGGATTAATGAGCGTGACGGCTTGAGGGGAACGGTTTTGTGCGATGACTAGTTTTGGGTTGATGAAGTTGCCCATCGGGTGAACGGTGAGACCTTCTTTTTCTTTATAGAAGCGAGATGTTGCTTCTGAGTCACACAGAAGAATATCGTGCAAGGGAAAACGATAATTTTGATGGTTTCCATTGCAAATGATATAAGCCGTGGGAATGCCGAATAGTCTGGCTTCCATCCACATGGATCGACATAATGCATCGCATCCGAAACCTATAACAATGTCGGGCTTAAAGGCTCGCAGAAGCTTTGAATAATGGACCAGAAATTTGCTGGCTTCTTGAGAAGTGATGTCATTCCAATCGGTGCTCTTAAAGCCAGTGAAGAAGTAATGACGAATAGGATTGTTGGGGTTAGCGGATGAATCCACATTGACGAGAATTTCACCCTTTGATTTGTCGGAGACCTGCTCTTTGAAGTTGGGAATGCGTGCTTGTCCCGAGGGATTGTCAAAAATGCCCCCTCCGATGCTGGCGGTTTGGAAGTTCAATTTCGAAAGAGTTTGCAACATCGTGTAGCATTGCATTGTGGCCCCGTTGGAAACATCGAAGAGTGTTTGGGGACAAGCGAAAAGTATACGGAAGGCGCGCATAGGTATCGACGTAACGTTGTGAGAGGGTGCATGAAGAACAGCTGAGTCGGGGGTTGAGAACTTCCTGAAGTGCTGTTTTCACTTTCGTTTCTGGTTCGAGTAATAAGTTTTTTTAGAGTTTGAATTCGGCAGCTGTCTTTGGATTGAAAGATCACATGACTAGCCTAGCTGAGGTTTGAATTTTATGCTTTAGGCAGAGCTGATCGGAGGGGTTGGTTCTGGTGTACCAGGTTCTGGTATTTGAGAGGCTTCCTTTAATAGCCTCGGTAGGTGCGAATTTCATCAGTGCCTTAAGATGGGCACGGGGTGTTGCGCACCTTTTTTGCCTACTTACAAGCCTTTGCATTTGTCACAAGCAGCCCGAATTTTCCCCCAGGGAATCAATATTTCGAAGCGATCAGACGACAAGAATGGGTCTTGATCGCCGCGAACGAATCTCCGCATGTGGAGTAAAGCTATGAACGCGATTTACAAGGTTATTTGGAACGACGCAATCCGTCAGTATCAGGTTGTTAACGAATTGTGCCGCAGCCGTAGAAAGGCTTGCTCCGTAAAGGCGGTGCATACGGAAACGACTTCTGGCTCCTACTCTGTAGTGAGTTCGCTCAAGCGCGGGGCTCTGATTGCAGGGACTACTTTGGCAATGTTAACCGCCTGGGGGGAAGTAGCACAGGCAGCTTCGTATACGATTAATCAAGACTCTTCAATTGCTTGGGATTTGGGTCAAGGATTCGTTAGTTCTGATCAAACAGTATCTTTGGATAATTTTGAACTGCCAGTCGTAGGAGATGATTCGGAGGCATTTCGGATTGTGCTTGATAATGTTCAATTTGAAAATGTAGCTTCGAGTGTTTATGGTCAGGATGAAACGGGGCAAGCTTCGCTGGTATTGTCTATTACGGGTAGTGGAGCGGGAAATTATCTGGCTCAATACTTACAGCAATCTAAGGTACCAAATGTAGTTTTTGTTACTAAAGATGAAACCGGTGTAGAAGTAGAAACAAAGCAATTAACGGCTAATACCAGCGATGCCATCTTTAGTTACACAATTGGAGCACAAGTACTTGGTTCCGGAATAGGTCTTACGCGTGAACTTTCGCAAATTGAATTTGTTTCGCAAACAGGTTTGGGTCAGTATTTATCAGTTAGTCAAACACAAGGTGCAGATCTTAAGGCAAGCCTCATAGGTGAGGGAAATGTTACTTTTGGAATTGAATCTACAGGGGTAGATGGATGGCTAACACTCAATAATTTTGAAGGTACTGATGAATCTCCAGATGAATATTCGAATCAATATACAGGGACTACTCATGTAGGCTTTAGTTCTACAGGTAATGAACTTAATGATGCTGTACATATAGTTTTTGGGAAACATAATTCCCTTGGTGAAACTAGTCTACTGAATGTTGCAACAAACTCAGAAGTTCGCTTTGGAGGTATGGATGGTGATAAGGCATATACCCAAACTGTGGGCGGTTTGAGCGGAGCTGGAACACTTGCGCTTGGTTCTGCAGCAAAACTTACGCTTGAACAATCAGAAGTCAAAGGCGTCACGACAGCTCCCGAAGTTGATGAAGATAACAATATCCTCGAACCGGGGAAAATCGGCATCCTCAACAATATCACTGGTACAGGTGCTGCAGATCCGCAATCTGGAGCGGTATTTAATGTAAATCTTTCTGGAAAAGTCGAGGGATACGAAGTTGTTTTTACTGATCAACATGTAAATGAGACGGAGGGAGTTGTTGATTTTTCTGGACTGATAACGCTCCAGAATAGTTCTGTTACGGCGTACAGGGAAGGTCGGGGTGACACAGTAGGCGGCACCGAGTATGCCGATGTCAACAAAATCCTTACAGGTTCGATGTTGGCACTAAATAACAATGCTTGGTTGAGAATTGACGAAACGGGCAAAGTTCACGATCTGAATATTTCCTCGAGTGCAGGCGGTCTCGAATACAGTAGCATTGCCGGTTTGAATGACGATGAGTTTGCATTGACCATTACCGGTGATTTAACCCTCAATGGTAATGCGAATGTATATATCAAGAATTTTGACTTTGAATCTTTGAAAGGCGAAGCAGAAAGCAAAAGCCTGCTTTCAGCTGATAATGGTTACTTGACGCATCTGCTCAAGGTTGAGGGCACTTCGAACACAAATAATTATTCCTTTACGCTTGACACCCGAAATCAGCAAAAGATTCAAACATCAGACATTAAACAAAATAACGACTTCGTTGCTCAAGGAACGTGGGAACTTGAAAAGACGTTGCAAGATAACCGAGACGGAACGTTTGATCTGGTCTACACGCTGACTAAGGTTGACGTGTCGGGCGGTCAGACTCTTGAACTCACCGGCGAAGCCAACGCCACTGAAGAGCAGGACTTTATCGCTCAGATCACGGACAGCAACGGTGCCGGGAATATTGTTTTCTCAGCTAGTTCCGGGGCCACCGGATCTGGAACTTTTATTAATGTTGGCTACCAGTCCGGCAGCGGAGCAGATGCTGTCTATAACGACTACTCTGGCAAAACGACTGTCACTGGTGGAACCACTGTTGTTCTGATTAAAGATTCTGGCTTCGGCGATACCTCCGAACTGCTTGCGCAGGGCGATGTTACTTTGTCTAACGACATTAAGCAGACGATTCACGGAATCGACTCGACAGGCTCCGGTACGATTACGCTTAGCAGCGGATCCGAGCTGACGCTTGATGCAAACGGCTCGCAGACGATCAACAACATTATTGCCGGCAGCGGCAGTCTTGTTGTTGATTTAGCCGACAGCGGGAACGGTCTGGTTTTCAATAATTCAGGCCAAGGGGAAAGTTTCACTGGGAACATGACGCTTTCAAATGGCCGGTTCTCGATGAGTGACGGAAGCAATGCTTCCTTCGCAGCTAATGCAGGGATCGTTCTCGGCAGTGGCTCGACATTTGATCTCGGCTCTGGTAGCCAAAACATTAAAGATCTGACTGTCAATACTGCTTCGAAACTTGAGTCCTCTGCTCTCGTTATTGGTTCTCAAAAACCGGTGCACACAATTTCTGGTTCTTTGACGCTGAACGCCAATACCTCGCTGACGCTCAACGACATCTCAGTCGCAGACGATTTGTCGCTCGTGGATTACGACGGTTCAACGCATGTTCAGCAATTCATTTCAGCCGGAACCGTGAGTGGAACAGGATCCATTGCTATTTCCGGTGGTCAAAGGTATCCGACCCTCGGCAGCGTTATGCTCAACTATTCTCAGGGCAGCAATGTCGTAGCCGAAACAGTGTGGTCGATCGGCAACTCTTTGACGCAGAGCGGCAGCGGGCTCGATGTTAATGTTGAGCTCAGTGAGATCAAACTGATCGACAACACTGTCATATCCGGATCGGGGACCGACAATGAATTGTCGGCATTGATTTCGAATTCGACTCGAAACGGCTCGCACAGCCTTCAGTTCTCGCTGGCGGACGGAGCTACTTCTGCCGACTTCCTCGTCAATCATGCCAACGGAAATACATACTCCGGTTCGACTACTGTTGATTTCGGCGTGTCCGTTACACTCGGCGTGAACTCCGGTTTCGGTAACACCTCAAACCTGACCGTGGCGGAAGGCGGCACCGTTAAGCTGAATGAAGGCGTTAGTCAAGTCGTTGGCGGTCTTTCCGGGGCAGGTACAGTTGATCTGGCTGGTACCGGATCCGTCCTGACGCTGACTCAAAACGAATCGGCTGCCATCGGCAATCTTTTGTCCGGCAACGGAACGTTTGAAGTCAATCTCGGCGGCAGTGGAAACCAACTCAGTTTTACGAATTCTGGATCTTCCGGGTTTGCTGGCACTGTCGACCTTTCGAGCGGTTTCTTAGTACTCGAAGAGGCAACTGCGACCCAGTCCGTTATGGATGGGGCATCACTTGTTTTGGGCAACAGCGGTGTTCTGAAGGTCGAAGGAACAGCCTTGTATCAGGCGCATCTCGGTTCGCTTTCTCTAGATAACGGTAGCCGTCTAGAACTCGGCGCAGTTAATTTCGGGGAAGCTGAGGATAGGCCACAGCTTCTTGTATCAAGCGGCATGACCATCAGCGGATCGGTTACGCTTTCTGTCGGTGATATCAATCTCGACAGTACGACCGATATTCTAAAGGCGAATTCAACTGGGCTTCGTCAAGCGCTTGTCACAGCTGACGGCGGCATTACCAATAATGGACAACTCGCTTTTGTTGCCGAAGATCTTGATGCCAGTGAAATCCGGAACTCTGGTTCCAGTGATGTTGCCGCATATGGCGTGTGGACTCCGCAGGGCAACAACGACGGTGTAGTTATTGACGAAAAGACCATCTACGCCTCGCTGAAACTGAATGAAATCCAGCTTGCGCTCGATAACGGCGAAGGCCTGTTGCTTGATCTGTCCGGGCAATCAAGTGCTTCACTCGATGCCAAACTGACGAATTACGATGAAACCTCCGGCGACATTACGTTCTCCGGGGCGGGCAACCTAACGCTTACAAATTCCGGCAATGAATTCACCGGCGGCGTTTATGTTGAAAGTAACGCTAATGTCACGCTCGGTGTGGACTATGTGCTCGGCAGTTCCGGCAAGCATACCTCTTTACTGGATATCACCGGTGAAGGTTCGCAGGTTAATTTGAACGGGACGAAACAGTATGTCGGTTCGATCAATGCAACTGTTGATGGCGCTTTGACCGGAAGCGGCTCGCTGACGATCGACGGCGCAGACCAACAGTCTACCATTACGGGCTCCAATACCGGACTGAGCGCCGATATCACGCTTTCAAGTGGTCACACGCTTGCGATTAACAATGTTGCTTCCATCGGTACATCTGGCATCTTGACGGTCGCCGACAATACCAAACTGCAGATTTCCGGTGCAAGCGAAGGCACGTTTACTAAGCAGCTCACAGGTGGTGGCGATATTTTCGTTGATGCATCGACCTTCACCGTTTCCGGCGCCAATTCTGGCTTTACGGGAACCTGGCACATTGCTGAAAATGCTCAAACTGCAGGTGTGACAGTTTCCGGAACGACATCTCAAATTGATGCGTCAATCGGCTCTGGTGCAACGGTTGCTCTCGGAAGTAGCGGCGAGATGTCGCTTGTCTTCAGCGAAACAAACGCAACGCTCACGATAGACGATGTGTTCACCGGTGCCGGCCAGTTGACGGTTTCGGGAACCACTGGTGCCGAAGGATTCGGTTTTGCAACGGAATGGAATCAGCAGCCTGGTTTCAGCGGCATCCTCGCTCTTAACCATATTGGCATGCAAGTGGGTGGCGCCGACGGCTCTGTCGATGCCAATAATGCCTCGAATCTTTCGAATGCCGATCTGATTCTGAATAATTCGACCGTGACGGTCAACGGCAATGTGGATACGTTCGATCGCGTTACGGTTGCTGCCGGAAGCAGCGGAACTTTCACGCTGGGCGGGCTCGGCTTCTCGGCGCCTGACTCGACGATTGCTGGGATCAGCCAGCTCTCGGTCGGCAGTCTCGATTTGAATGCAGGTCAGACACTGAGGATTCAGGTTAGTGCGCCTGCAGCAAACGGTGACCTTCTTGGCAGCGTTGCACAGACGAATCTGATTTCTGGCGGCATGTCGCCCTTCCAGACGCTCATCTCGACCGATAAGGGCATCACTATTAACGGTGGTACAGTTGAACTTGTTGACGCTGCTGGAAATGCGGTAGCTGACGATATCCGTTTCTCGCAGCAGATCAATAATGCTGAAGGTACTACCGTTGCGTCGGGCTACTACAGCATCGAACCTGGCTTAACTAACAACGACCTTGCTCTGGGCATCGGTTATACCCTCGAACAGATCGACATCCTGAGCACGCTTACGCTCGCTGAAGAAGGAACGGTAGAAGCGCAGATCACGTCGAATTCGACTTCAGGCAATTTGACGATTGCTTCGAGCGGAAACATAACGCTTACAAATTCCGGCAATGAATTTAGCGGCGATACCACCATTGCATCCGGCGGAAGACTCGTTGCGCATGAAAAAGCTCTTGGAAAGACGGACGACCTTGTTGTTTCCGGTACGTATGTCAACTCTGGCGCGAATGCTGTTAATCGAGTTGAAGTTGATGGAAGCGGTCAACTGACGCTTAACGCTGACTTGACGCTCAAGAACAGCGGAGCAACCAGTGAGATCTTCGGTGTCATAACGGGCAACGGCGATCTTCTCGTTAATCAGGGAACGCTTTCCGTCAATGAAAACGTCGGATCTTCTGGTTATGCCGGTGTTGTGGAGCTGGGTGAGACTAACGGAACCAACGGAACCCTCGTTCTCAACGGCGCGGAAGGGCTCGGCTCCGGAAGCATCGTCTTCAATACTGCGGGTTCGATAGTCAAAATCAATGACAGCAATGATGTTCTCTTCTCGAATGAAATGTCGGGACAGGGCATCATTTCGGTGAATCTTTCGGGAAATGAGACGAACGGTTACGATTTTGCCTTTGGATCGACGCAGAATGGTCTGGAGAACGGCTCTTCCCTTATCCTTGACAAGGCGAATTTTGATCTGACAGCTTCCGATGTAAACGTCAATGATGACGTTGCGCAGAAGCTCATCATTACCGTCAATCAGGGATCGACGCTTTCGAATGATGGAACGGCAAACAAGACGATTGCCGGTCTCAATCTTTACGGCGGCACGGTCGACATGGGGGTGCTTGAGAGTGGCACAGGTCAGATCAGCCTCAACAACGGCACTCTGACCATCGGTCAAGGCACGACGAATACCATTGTGCTGGATTCACAGGCGCAAACGAGCGAATCTGGCGATCGGACGATTTCGAGCGGCGGTCAGGAACTCCTGGCTGGTGGGCTCTTCGACTTGACGATTTTCGAAAACGTTGCTTCGGTCAGCGGCTCTGACGGCTCAAACGTTCTGGGCACGTCTGATGCTGACGGCAACCAATCCGTTAGCGGTCTTGTCACGAACTCCGGCTTCAGCGGTACCAGTGAAAATCTGTTCCAGGATGCGGACGGTGACGGAACGGAAGATTTCGTTGCAACGATGACCCGCGACAGAGGTTCGTTCTTCTATAACGCTAATTCCGGCAACGTCTTCCTGCAGTACTCCTTCAAAGAGATCAATCTCCTTTGGACTGATCTCGAACAAGGTCTCACGATCGATGCAACCGGCCGTGAGAATGCTGCGTTGTCGGCTCATGTCACCGGCGGGGGTAATTTGAGGCTCGGCGGTACACTGACCATTTCCGGTTCTTCTTCTGACAACGATTACACCGGCCGCACCTATGTACTCGAAGGGGCGAGCGTTACGGTTGCTCAGGACAGCGGCTTCGGCGTGACCAAAGAACTCAACATTGCCGACGGCGCCGTTGTGACGATGTCGAACAGCGTTTCGCAGACGGTTGCTTCGTTGACTGGGACAAGATCCGGCATGCTGATCCTCGGAGACAATGCCGCCTTCACGATCGACAACGGGCTCTATGCAGATTCGAAGCTGAGCTCCATCGATATTGGCACGACCATTTCCGGCGGGAGCGGCGCGACGTTCTCAATTGACGGCGACGGCGTTGCCGTGAACTTTGTGACGCAGAGCAATCTGTCTGGAGCGACCTTCGAACTCCTTGATGCGCAGTTTGCTATTGCCGATTCCAACAGTTTGAATTACTGGACTTCGGCTTCGTCGAACGACTTTGTTCTCGGCAGCGGTGCTGACGTAATGGTGACGGCTGGCGATACACCTTACGAATACAACCAGTTGACCTTTGCGGGCGGCGAGCTTTCCGTGAACGGCGTAACGCTTGCTTCGGGCTCTACAGGCGCCATTATTCACACCAAGTTTCTGGATCTCAGTCAGAACAGCACGCTCTCCGTCTCTGCTGATATCGATGAAAATTTCGACATCCTTGTCAATGACAGCGATAGTTATTCCTCAACGTTGATTGCCTTTGATGATTTAAGCGAAGAAGGTCAGTTAGCTACGCCAATCTCCGGATATGCCACTTCTGCCATCGATAGAAACAATGATGACGTTGCGGAAGCGTATGTCGGTTGGTCCGGTCAAGTGGTTTGGTCGTTTGAGGACGAATCGAACCGCAGCGGACCGGGCTCTGTCGGCATTGAGTATCAGGTTCAGAATCTCCAGCTGGCTTTGGACAGCGGAGCGGGCCTTGTCATTTCCACGACGCACAGCGGCGCAGCAACTGAGCAGTCGACCCTCACGGCTACGATCACCGACTACCAGGATACGGCTGGTCACATCACCTTCTCGGGCGGCGAGATCACCATCGGCGGTACTGGCACTAACGATTACCGTGGTGAAACTTTCATCGATTCGGGGAAGGTCACGCTGGCTAAGAATTCCGGTTTCGGCCAAACGGAGAAGCTGACAATTGAAGGCGGAGGCGTTGACATCGCGGGGTTCAGTCAGACGCTCGGCGCGCTCTCTGTGGACAGTGATGCGTCTATCAGCGGCAGCGGCAGCTTGACGCTCGGTTCGGCTGCTTATTCGGGTACGTCTTCCACTGTTTCCGGCGTGCTCAGTAATCTCACCGGCACTGTGAGCCTTACAAACGGCCACACCCTGACGATGAATCAAGCGGAAGGGTTGGGTGCTTCTGGGACCTTTAGTCTGGAAACTGGAACCACTGTCTATGTGAAGGGCGACCAAAACACAACTGACACGCGCGGTAATTTCAGCAAGGCCGTTACGGGAGACGGTACTGTTGTGTTCGACAACAGCACGAACATCAACATTACCGGCAGCAACAGCGGTTATACCGGCGACTGGACGCTTCAGAACAATTCGACCGCTTTCGTGAACGGTAATGGGACCCTCACTGCAGATGCGATGCTTGGCTCCGGCGGTATGGTCACTCTCTCTTCGACCGGTGACGTTCTGCAGATTTCCCAGAATGGGGGTGAAATTGTCCTTGATAACGTCTTTGCCGGCAATGGTCGTCTGGAAGTGATTGGAACGGCGGATGCGACTGGATCGAATCAAACGTTTAGCTTCTACAGCGGGTGGTCCACGACAGATAATGTCGATTTCACCGGCACGCTGGCGATGTCCGGCTCCCTCGACATGACGGTTGGCGGGGCCGAAAATTCTAGCGGCGCATACAATGCGTCTAACCTTGCAAATGCCGATGTTGAGGTTGGCAGCGGCTCCGTACTGGTTGTCGAAAGCGGCGGCAGCGTCAGCACCATTGACGATCTGACGGTCAACGGCGGATCGATCCGCTTCAATAGCACGCTCTCCGTGCGGCCGGGCAACACGTTCGGCAATTTGACGATTGGGGGCGCCCTTACAGTCGCGGACGGCGATGTAGCAGACATTTCGATTGATTGGGCTTCAGGGACAGCGGGCGAAGATCGCACGAGCGACACGCTCGCGAACACGTCCGTTATTTCGGCTGCAACAAACAATTCGTTCGTCACGTTAATCAACGGCGCGTCCGGCACGGTTGATCTGAACGATTGGACGCTCAACACCGAAACCAATGCACAGCTTGAGGACCACGAGGTTGTTCAGGGCATTGTTCAGGGCACTTCCGGGACGGTTGCGGACGCTGTTTACGGCTATCAGCTTTCGAGCGGCGACGGCACAGATCTCGGCATTCTCTTCGACATGAAGGGCATCCGGATCTATGACAATGCGGAGCTTAACCTGACTGAAACTGGTACGCTCGACGTCGTCATTTCGGACAAAACCGATGTCGGCAACGGCGGTTTGCTCGTCAGCAACAATGGCACGAACGGCGGTCTGATTCTGACTGGCACGAATTCCTATACGGGTGCGACGACGGTCGCTTCCGGTAGCCTGACGGCCGGGGCGAGCGGTCTCGGCGCGACCTCGGCTCTCACTGTCAGCGCCGACGCTACCTATACGAACGCGGGCCTCAACACGGTCGGCGGCCTTGACGTAGATGGCAATCTTGTTCTCAACGCTGACACGACGCTTGCGATTGCGAGCGGCGCAAATAATGTCATCACCGAAGATGCTGCCGTCAGCAGCACCGGCGCACTCAACCTTAACGGCGGTAGCCTGACGGTGACAGCCGAAGCGACTTCGACGAGCGGTTATACGGGTGCTGTCGGCTTGGCTACCGGTACCGATCTCAATCTGACGGGCACGGGAGAGGCTGTCGGCCTCGGCACGGGCTTCATCAACACGGTAGCGGGAGCCGACGTTCTGGTTTCCGGCGCCGGCAACCGCACGCTCACGAATAAGATCGCGGGTGCGGGCACGCTGACGGTGGATCTGGGCGCTTCTGGCAATCTCTTCCGCTTCAATGCTGATCAATCCGATTCCGGGTTCACGGGCACGCTCAATCTCACGAGCGGTACCGTCGACCTGACGGCCGACGACGTGCTTCAGTCGGCGACGCTTGCGACGAACCCGAATGCGGTTGTCATCGTCAACGATTCGGACAGCACGGCAGAGCGTCATGTCGGTAATCTGCAGCTTGCGGGCGGTCGCCTGGATTTCGGCACGATCGACACGACGAATGCCAACAGCGGCCAGATTGTTGTGTCCGGCGGCGTTACGCTCGATACGAATACCCAAACGACGGTCGACTTTGCGCTTTCGGCGCTTGACGACGCGAACGGTGAGGCAGCGTTCGGCACCAGTCAGAAGATCTATATCATCAAAGGCTATCAGCACCTTACCGGTACGGCGGCAGATCACTTCGTCTTTGATGGGACTGACCAAACGGACTTCCGTCAGACGGTTCAGCAGCACGGTGATGACGTTGCCGAGCTCGCCTACAACAGCGGCGCATTTGGGGCTGATGCAAGCGGCATCTTCGCCAAATGGGATCTGAGTCAAATCAACCTGCTTTCGCAGCAAAGTGGCGGCTACGTGATCAGTACGTCCGATCCCGACGTAATCACGGCGACGATCACCGGTAGCGGCGATGTGACGTATGCTGACGGCAATATCACGATCGCGAGCAACGGAACCAACGATTATTGGGGCCGTACTTTTGTGACCGGTGCGGCGCTCAACCTAGCTAAGGATGAAGCGCTCGGCAATACCTCGCTCCTTGATATCACGTCCGGTTCTGTTGCCGTCAATGCGACGAAGCAGACGATCGGTTCGCTTCAGACGTCTGTTGCTGGCTCCATCACGATGGCGACCGGAGGCCGACTGGAACTCGCCGACGACTCGTCTGTTTCTGGTGCCAACCGCGGCATTGCGTCCGACTCGACCATCGCTTTGGCTACTGGCAGCGAAACGCTCACGATCAACCACGTCGAATCGCTCGGACACGCCGACATTTCGCTCGGCGACGGCACGACGCTTCTCCTGAACGGCATCGTCAGCGGTTCTGAGGCCGCGGTATTCGACAACGCTGTTTCCGGCGCTTCCGGCACAGTGGCGCTTGATGGTGGCGCGCACGTCGAATTCACCAGTATGGACAATGACTTCGGGACGCTCCACGTCTATGGAACGGGTACGACTGCGATCGTCAACAACATGCAGGGCGATGACACGGCGCTTGGAAATGCGCATGTGGATGTCGACAGTGGCAGCCGTGTAGAGCTCGCCGGTACGAGCAGCTGGACGCTTGACAATGCGCTTGACATCGCTACGGGCGGAACGCTGGCGGTGACCGCTGGCGGCTCGTCGAATATCTTCAGCTTCGGCAATACCACAAATCAGAATATCATCGGTAACGTTTCGCTCACGAATGCGCTGCTCTACATCGGCGGCGCTGTCAACGGCGGCAGCGGCAATGCAGCCGTGCTCAAGACGGCGACGCTTGAAGCAGGTTCCGGCGCGGCAATTCACGTTGCGACCGGTGACAGCGCGCAGCAGCTTGTCGGCCTCGACATCTCGGGCGGCGACGTCTACTTCGAGGGTACGCTCGGCCTGAATGCAGATACGACAGGTCTCGGTCAGCTCACGGTGGAGCAGCTCACGCTCGGCAGCGGCACGATTCATGCGACCGCGTCCGATACCAGCGCTGGGGCAGGTAGCATTAAGAGCAGTGGCGTCATTGCAGCCCAGGCTGATGGCGGTTCCTATCAGAATTTGATCCGCGTCAGCGGGGATCAGACGCTTGATGACGACGCTCTTAATGGACTGGGTCTGTCTGTGGTCGACAATGCCGGCGAAGAAGTAGAGGGTATTGTTTCGAAGATCATGAGCGGAAACGATGAGGTTGCGGAAGGCACCTACGACTACGTGCTTGCTGTCGGCGAAGGCGGCAAGTCTCTGGGCGTTGCCTATACGCTGACCGAAATCAATCTCCTCACAACGCTCGATGTTATTGAATCCGGCACGATGACAGCCCGCCTTACCGGTAGCGGCAACCTTACTGTCAGAGATGTACTGGAGCTGGATGAACGCACTGAGACGAACGGCTACAACGACTACACGGGCGAAACAACTGTCGCTTCGACCGGCGAGCTCACGGCTGAAGCCAATACGCTTGGCCATGGCGAAGCCTACACGTCGAAGCTGACGGTGGATAAGGACGGCGCTTTCACGAACGCCGGCAACAACGTGATTGGCTCGCTCGAAGCAAACGGCGATCTCGAGCTGAATGCGACGCTTACTATCAAGGGCGGCGATAGCAACAGAATTTCGGACGATGTGAAAGGTTCTGGCGTTGTTGTCCTTGAATCGGGCAAGCTCACTGCGCAGAACTCGGTGAAGGCTTCCGATTACAAAGGCGACATCGTGCTCGGCGTGACGAATGGGTCAGGCGCCGAACTGGAGCTCAATGGCCTTTCCGGTTTTGGCTCGGGGCAGATCCAACTCGCGAATGCCGAGAGCGATCTGCGTCTGTCGAACCTTTCGACAGGGACGACGACGCTCACGAACACCGTTTCGGGTGCGGGCGACATCTATGTGAATTCGAGTGCCGAGAGCGTTGTCTTCGGTTTCAACGGAAGTCAGACGGAGGACATGCTGAGAGGTGCTTCTGTCCAACTTTCGGGCGTTGATTACGACCTGAGCGCAAAAGGCAGCGACGTTCTGGACGATGCAAGCCTTAGCCTCACGGACGGCACGCTTTACGTTAATCAAACGGGTGTTCAGAGCAACCGTACGATTGCCGGTCTGACGCTCGGTGGCGCAAAGGTTGATTTCGGCGAGATGGGCACCGAGGGCGGAGGTGTCATTGATCTGAAGAAGCATTCGCTCAATGTCAGCGAGAGCGGCGCGGTCTTTACCTTTGAAAGCGACCTCTCTACTGTTCAAAGCGACAACGGCGCTGCAGCACTCACGACCGGCGAAACGATCACGCTGGTGACGAATGCGGCCGGCAGCAATGTCGACAACATCACCGTCAACGCAGACGGCGGCAGCGGCTACTCGCAGGCGATCGAGCAGGGCAAGAGCGGTATCACGGCCTACTTGACCGGGACGATTGCGTCTGGTCTCACAGCTTCGGATGCTGACAACGACGGCGATTACGACCTAAGCGCGACGCTCACGCATCAGAATCTGGAAATCGTGAGCAATTTCGTCGTTTCTTCCGGCGGAGAACTGTCGCTCAAGGTAACGGATCACGACTACGACTCGCAGACCGGTTCCGGCGCGGGCAGTTTGACGATTTCGGGCGCAGAGCTGACACTCTCCAACAGCGACAACGATTACCACGGTGCGACCAATATCGAAGCCGGCGGTGCGTTGACGCTCGCTAATGATCGTGTACTCGGCAATACGTCGCTTCTCAATGTTGACGGCGATTCGACAGTAAGTTTCGGTGAAACTAACCAGACGATTGGAGAACTGCAGTCGTCGGGCGTCCTGACGTCCGCGACAGGCGAAAATGCCGGTACGCTCACCATCACGAACGGCGGCCGTGCCTCCGGCGACAACGACAACTTCCACATGGACGTGGAGCTCAGCGGAACGCAAGTTCTCACACTGACGAGTGCCGGTGCGCTTGGCGACGGCGACGTGACGATTGTGGACGCCTACTCACAGCTCGTGTTGGAAGCGATCGGTAGCGGAACAGAGACGGCCACTGTGTACGGTAACTCGGTCCACGGTAAGGGCGGTATTTCTATCACGAGTGGCGCGAACGTCGCATTGACGGGCGAAAACGACTTCGGTAGCCTGACTGTTGATGTAGACAGCACTGTTTCTGCTGAAGGCGACGTCTACAGCCATATCGGCAAGGGAACGCTGAATCTTGGCGGTACGGCGGACTTCACCGTGACGGACACGCTCACGGGCGACTGGATTTGGAACAAGAAGGTTTCGGGTACGGGCATGCTGGTGCTTGGCCGCACCGAATCGCCGAACGTCGAGCGCAAATTGCTGCTTGATGCCGGCGCGATCAAGGAATACGAAGGCGCGCTTTGGCTTGAAAATTGGAACATCACGCTAGATGAGGCACAGTCCGGCGGTACGTTCGCGGCGCTTTCCGGGTCTAAGCTTGCGCAGCTTGTCATCGGCACGGGCGCCAGCGCGGACATCATGGGCAACGTCAACCTTTCGAACAAGACTGTGTCTGTGGCGTCTGGTACGCTCTCCTTCTCGGGCGTCGACGCGCCCGGTGGTAGCAACGACGAAGCGGCGCATCTCACGGTCGATCGCTTGGAGCTTGGTAGCGACTTTGTGATCGACCTTGGCGTGACGGATCCGGACGTTGAGGCCGGTTCTCTCCTTACGCAGGACGACCTTGGCGGCACGACCGTGATGGTAGCGACGGGACTTGAGGGCATCAAAGTTGATCCTTCGGGGGGTCATGTCACAGTGAACGGCAGCGAAGTTGCTGACGACGACACCATTCGCTTTAACATCCAGCAGACGAGCACGGAAGAGGCGAAGAAAGGTAAGGTTGCCGAAGGCATCTATGGCGTAGATATTAAAAAGACGAGTGGTGACGGCGGTGCTGAAAACCTCGTCGTGGAGTACACACTCAAAGGCGTCGACATCGATGATGGCAGGACGCTCGAGATGCGCGGTACGTCGTCTGATCAAAACGACGACGCCAATACGTTCGGTGCCTACTTGACTGGTGCCGGCAATCTTGAAATTGCAGCGGAATCGGTTCGCCTGACGGCGACGAACAGCTACACCGGCACCACGACGGTGGCTTCCGGCGCGACGCTGTACGTCGATGAGAATTCGCTTGGCACCGACGCTGCTTCTACTGCGAGCCTTAATATTGCTGAGAGCGGTGCTGTTCACGTCAACGGAAACAATGTCGTGCGTGGCATCCAAAATAACGGTGGCCTCTACCTTGGCAGTCAGTACCCCACGGGCGATGCGGGCGAAGCCGACGCGCCCACGCTGACGCTTCAGTCTGACGTGTCCGCAGGCAGCCGGATCGACGGGACGCTCTATGGCGTCGGCACGTTGAAGGTTGTCGGCAGCGGAGACGTCGACAACGAGAATCATCCGGCCGACCTCACGATTGTCGGCTCGCAGGGCGACTTCCTGGGCGACCTCGTGCTTGATTCGGGCGCCTGGGTGCATCTCGATGCAACGAGCAGCAACCTTTTCGGCAGCTCGAGCAGCGAAGCGAGCAATGAGATTCAGGTGTCCGAGGATTCGCTTCTCACGATCGCCAGCGATGTGAACCGTGATTCGGCCTTCAGCGGCGTACTGAAGGACGGTTCGGACGGTAAGGGAGGCCTTAAGGGTGGCCGCGTTGTGATGACGCTTGCCTCGACGGACAACGAATTTGCGTTCTCGAGCAAGCAGAGCGAAGACGACTTCACGGGCACGTTCGCTCTTGAGCGCGGCACGATCAACCTCGGCAACCTCACCGACGGCGGCGAGCTGGGCAACCGCGTGCTTGCGAAGGCCACGCTCGAGCTCGGCGCGGAAAGCGTCGCGGAACTCGAAAGGTCGACCGCATTTTCGGCTGTGGACAGCTTCCTCGGCGGCCTCACGATGAACGGCGGCACGATCGCTTTCGGTTCGATCAATTACGATGGTGGCGATGACCCGAATGTGGCTGGCGCGCATGCCTCGCACATCAATCTCGGCGGCGATGGCGTGCTGACGCTGGTTGAGCAGGGAGAGGGGCAGAAGCAGTCGACGATCACGATCAGCCAGGATGAAACGAACCGCATTTCTGATGCGGGCGACGAGCTGCTTGCAGCCGACGACGGCACGAGCATTGTGCTCATTCACAACATCGGTTCGCTGCACTACATCGATGCCGAAGGGAACGATTTCGGCGACGTGACGGATAAAGCGCTCAGCGGCGGCTACATCTTGAGCGAGCACCTGCATCTCGACAACGAAGCGACCGAGCAACAGCTCCTTGAACAGAACGTGACGAAAAACGGCGAAACGTCTTATCAAGAAGTGGCCGAAGTCGTCCGCACGTTTGACAAGAATCTGACGTTTGGCGAATCCAATATCAGTGACGAGGACGGCAAGTACGCTGTTTCGCTCGGCTACACCGTGGACCGCGTCGGCCTGCTCTTCATGACCGACTCTGTGTCGACGCCTGACTTCGACTACAAGGACGAAGACATGTGGCAGGGTCTCACGATCACGACGTCGACGAAAAAAGATCTCAACAACTACGAAGCGCTTATCACAAACGGCGGTTCTGGGACGGTTGCTGGAAACCTGGTGCTTCGCGGCAATGCAGGCAACGAACTGACGATTTCGAACGAGAACACTTACACGGGCAAGACCTGGCTCAAGGACGGCGCAAAGATCGTGTTCGGAGCGGATGCTGCGTTCGGGACGACCGAAGCGTTGCGCGTCGACAGCGGCAGCTCGTTTAATCTCGGTGATTGGGATCAGAAGGTTGGCGCGCTTTACACGTTCGACGAAAATGCCATTCTGGGCGGCGAGGATGCCGTTCTGACGGTTACAGGTCCTGCCGTGATAAACGGCGCGAACTCAGGCTTTGCCGGCACGATCAAACTCGGCAGCACGACCGACATCAACGATGCCGGTTCGCTCGGCACGGGTACGGCGCAGCTTTCGGGCTCGACCGTGAACATTTCGGGCGCGTCCGGCGCGATGACGAACACGTTCACCGGCGACAGCAATTCGACCATCAACGTCGCAAACGGGTCGACCGTCGGTCTCAGCAGCGAACAGATTGCCGGTTACCGCGGCGAGTTCAGCGTTGCCGATACTTCGACGCTTGATCTGACGCTTGCTGGCGGCGAAGAAACGGATGCCGTCTTCGGTAACCTCGTGACGGTGAAGGACGACGCCAAGCTCTCGGTTTCGACCGACAACGGCGGCGGCTTCGTCTTCGGCAATCTCGCCTCTGCGATCGAAGGCACGCTCGAAATTGAAAACGCCAAGTTCGAGATTCCCGTCCCGGTTGCTCAGGGCGACACGCGGGTATCTGTCCTCAAGGGCGCGGATCTCGTTCTCGGCAACGGCACCGAAGTGTTCGTCTCGCATGCGGTCGGCACCGACCAGATCACGAACCTCACGCTCAACAACGGCTCGACCCTCACCTTCGAGGGGGGTGTCACCCCGGGCGTGACCGGCGACGATTCGCAGAAGGGCCACATCAACCTCGAGAGCGGCACCGTTAAAGTGAACGGTGACGTCACCGTGCGCGTGGACGTGGGCGACTACGTGAACGCTGACATGGTCGGTGATGCGCAGGAATCTGTGACGAATCTTCCGCTCACAGCTACCGATATCGTTGTTGACACAAGCGATCGCATTCTCGCGAATCTTGTTTCCGGCACGTACGTTGAAGGCAGTGAAGAAGACCGACTGACACTTGATGTGATCAAGGGCGAAAATGTCGATTATGTCGACGGCGAGCTCCGCGTTGGCATCTATAACAACGCGGGCGACACCGATGTTGTTGCGACTGGCACCTACGACTACACGCTCTCGACGAACAGCGGCGGCATCAACCTCGCTTACGGTCTGACCGCCGTCGACATCCACGAACTCAAGACGCTCGAGCTTAAGGGCTACGAAGGCGTTGACAACGAACTTGCGGTCTCTGTGACCGGCAAGGGTGGCCTTGCAGTCACCGACGGCACGATTCGCCTCACGGGCAAGAACGCTTACGAAGGCGAAACGACCATTGGGGCGGGCGCTGAGCTCATCACGAGCTCGAACGGCAGCTCGCTCGGCAATACGTCGATGCTGCGCGTCTCGTCGAGCGGCGAAGGCGACAACATCACGGGCTCGACCGCGAAGATTCGCGGCACGGAATCCGTCGGCGGCCTGTTGGTCAATGAAGGTTCGACGCTCAAGCTTGGGCACGAGGCTGGCGGCACATCCAGTGAACAAACGGTCTTTACAATCGACAGCACTGTTACGGATTCTCACAGTGTTATTGCCGGTACGCTTGTTGGCGGCGACGACACGAAACTCGTCGTCAAGGGCAACGGAGACAACACCAATGCGGATCTGACGGTTCAAACGGCCAACAAGGGCTTTTTGGGTAACATCGAGCTCAATCGTGCGCACGTTAAACTCGAGAGCCTCTATTCGCTTGGTGTGGATGGTTCGGTTGTCTTCGATAAGGACTCGACGCTTGAAATTTCAAGTTCGAGCGCCGATGCAACGACCAACGACAACCACTACGGCGACGGACAGACGCACAATGTCCACATTTTCCAGAACACGCTCGTGGGCGACGGCACACTGCGTGTTTCGCTTGACAACGCCGACGACTACTTCGACTTCGATGAGTCGCAGTACCACTATCCGAGCGGCGAAGAGCAGCAGTTCACCGGCACGCTCGAGCTCGAGAGCGGCATCTTCAAGTTCACTGAAGACAATGCCGACGTGCTCGAAAGCGTTCACGTTGTGCTCAACGAAAGCGGAACGCTCGACATCAGTGCGAACGCGACCAATACTGTCGACCGCACGATGCGCGGACTGACGCTTGAAGGCGGCACGCTTGAATTCGGGTCGCTCTCGATTGACCGCGTGAATTCGGAATCGATGTCAGCGCATATCGACCTGATGGGCAACAATCTGACCCTGGTCGACTCCGAACACAAAGCGAGCATCTCGTTTGACCAGAACGCGGCGAACAATCTGTCCTCGTCGGGTTCCGAAGTCGTTAACGCGTCCGACTCGGACGGCTCGAAGATCGTGCTGATCCACGATATCGGCGACCTCAAGATCCGCGACGCTTCGGGCGCTGAACACAACATCGGCAGCGCCGACAACCTCAACGACTACTTCGAGCTTGATCTTGCGGATACGTCGACGGCGCAGACGCTCAAGCAGGCGCTCACGACCGCTGGTCCTGACGGCGAACTCACGGACGTCGCGGTCGTTCACCGCAACTTCGGCGCCTTCGGCTACGAGAACCTCGCGGACGTGAATCTCGGCAACACCGTCTACGTGGGCTACAAGATTGACTCGATTGAGTTGATCCACTCGGCCCCGACGACCGCGACGGGTGACACGCTCTGGGAAGGCCTCACTGTCTCGACGTCTGAAGCTTCGCATGAGTTGAGGGCGCAGATCACTGGCCACGGTAATCTCGTTATTGCCAACGGCACTGGTGGCACGCTCGTGATGGGCGTTGATGACGATAACTCAGCGAATGACAACAGTTACACCGGTCGCACCTGGGTGCAGGCGGGTGCTTCTGTCGCATTCGCGGCTGACAATGCGTTTGGCAGCACATCGGCGCTGCGCATTGACGCGGGCGCGAACGTTGACCTCGGCGCGTTCGAGCAGACGGTCGGCAATCTCTACGCCAACAGCGACAACGCGCTCTCGGGCGGCGACGATTCGCTCCTCGTGGTCACGGGTAATGCCGAAATCAGCGGCACGAACGAGAACTTCACAGGTACGATCGTCTTCAATTCGAATGACGCGCTCACCGGCTTCGTTACGGAAGTGGACGGTCTGGGCGACAAGGTTGTAATCGGCGAGAAGTACACCCTTGAAGTAACGGATCAGGATCCGAACAGTGAAAGTGGAACGATCGATCTCTCGAGCGACCTTGTTGACTACGAACCCGGCCACGGCGGCGTGTTGGCAATCGGCAGCATCAATACGTCCGTAACGGGTTCGACACCGATTGAACTCACCGGTCAGAACTCCGGCTTCTCCGGGACGATCCGAGTTCACGACGGCTGGTCGCTCGACGCAACGGTGAATGAAGGCGAATCGATTGAAGACCGTCTCGGCACCGGGATGCTGCATCTTGTTACGAACGGCTCGGCTGCGATCGATTTCAACGGACAGGCAGTGCATTGGAATCACGAAGTCAGCGGCGGCGGGAATCTCATGATCTCGGCGGACGCAAATCAGTCGGTCGATTTCGAGGACGGTCTCGACAATTTCAGCGGGGCTGTCACGATCGGCGGCGGTTCGCTCGATCTTGCCGGCAACAAGGAAAACCTTGGCAATGCTTCCGGCATCGCCGCTGAGGGCGAAGACACCAAGTTCCACGTCTCGAGCGACGGCTCGCTCGAGTTTGGCAAGAACGTCGTGGTGTCCGACGGCGCTTCGCTCGTCTTCGACGACGCGATCAACTTCAGTGAACAGGCGGATCCCGAACTGGAGATCGACGGCACGCTCTCGCTCAACGACGCAACTGTCAAGGTCACGATGGAAGGCGACGTCGAAATCGGCGATCAGCCTGACGGTTCGCTGGATATGGGCGCCATCACGCTTGCCGACGAAGGCGAAATCGAATACGTCATTGCCGAAGCTGACAGAATCGAACGCGGCAATTACAAGCTCGAGATCGCAGGACCGTCAGGTGCGCTCACAACCGATGTCGCCATCACTGACAACGGCAGAACAGTTGCAACCGGCACCTATGACTTCGGGCTCTCGGTCGCGAGAGGGGAAGAGAAGGACAGCCTCGGTCTCTCCTATCAGCTTACGGCAGTCGACATCCACGGCGGCGAGACGCTTCGTCTGGCGGGCGCCGACGATAACACGGCGTTGGCCGATCGCGACAATGCCTCGGTCTTTAGCGCCGACATCAAGGGCGCCGGGAATCTTTCGCTTGTGACGGGCGAACTGACGCTCACGGGTGATAACACGTATTACGGCGAAACGACGATCGGCGCGGATGGCGCTCAGGCCGTCCTCACGGTCGGCGAGGGCAGCTCGCTTGGCACGACTTCCGCCGTCACGGTGAATGCCAGCAGCGCGCTCGTGAACGAATCGACTAAAACGACGGCCAGCCGCATTACGGTTGCGGAAGGTGGCGCACTCAATCTCGACGCCTGGCGCGAACAATCCGGCCTGCGCAAGGTGAGCCGCCTCGAGCTCACGAACGGGGCTTCCGTCATCAATGGCACGTTCTTCGGCGAAGGTGAGCTGGTGCTCTCGAACGACGCGTCGGTCGACATCAACAACATGGCTGACTACGAGTACACGGGCCGCGTGACCGTCGGAGAAGATGCGCGTTATGCGCTCCATGCAGAAGAGGGAACGACGTTCGAAGTTCGGAATGACTTCTCGGCGAAGCACGACAATAACGGCAATCAGATTGAGAACGCCGGTACTGTTGCTTTCGATGGCAACGGAGCTACTTTCAATCTCCAAGGTTCCGCATCTGGCTTCACCAACGGCACGTTCTCGCTTGGCGACGATGTCACACTGACGGCTTCGAACATCGACGCTATCGGCGGAGAAGGTTCGACGATGCTCATTACGACGGCTGACGAAAACGATAGTGCGGTGTTCCGCTTTGCCTACGATGAAGTGGAGACCGATCTCTATCTGGCACTTACCCAGACCATGACCAAAGGCATTACCTTCGAAAAGACGGGTGACGGCGTTGTTGAACTCTCTGACAACGCTATGGGCGCTGGCGAGGTCGACGTTAAAGCGGGCGGCATCCTCTTCGGCACGGCCAAGACGACTGACGCCTACAATACGGCGCTCACCGTTGAATCTGGCGGTTGGGCAGCGGGCTTTGGCGGTGTGAGCGGTCTTACGGTTCAACGTGAGGGCTCGTTCTACGTGGGTGGCCGATCCGGCTACAACTCAATCCTCAACGGCGTTTCGACGCTTGCCGAGGGCGACGAAGAATCGGGCACCAATACGGTTAAGTTCACCGTCAAGGGTGGTGTCTCGAACAGCGGTGTCATTTACGTCGGTAACAAGACGACCGAAGGAGCGGCGCCTGCAGATGAGGGTGCGATCGGCAACGAACTTGTCATCGAAGGTGACTACAACGTCACCGCGAGCGACAAAGACGGTGTAGGCACCGGCGGTATCTTTGACATGAACGCGATCATCGCGGGCGACGATTCGATTGCCGACCACGTCACGATCACGGGCAAGATCAATGGCAATGGCTATGTTGACGTCAACTATGACTCCACAGTGAGTACCGGCGGTACGCTAGAGTACCTCGGACTTGTCAAGGTCGAAGGCGGTGACGACGGCGACAGTTTGCGTCTCAAGGACACCATCAAGATCGGCGATCTCTGGTATCGCTTAATGTGGTCGTCTGATCAGAACGAGTACTACCTGCAGTCGTCCGTCACCGATCCGGGTGATCAGCCCTGGGATACGGAGGACGTGGAAAATGTCAACGCCGGTACGCGTTCCGCATTGGCCTTCATGCAAGCTCAGGCGTTTGACTTGAGTCTGCGCGGACACCTCGGTGAAACGCTCTACGTGGATCCGGTGACCGGAGAACAGCGTAAGTCTTCGTTCTGGATGGTTCAGCGCGGCGATTGGACGAAGTTCTCGAATGCAAGCGGACAGATGGATGCCGACGGCAACCTCTACACCACGCATTTGGGTACAGACCTCTTTAAGCGTGAAACCGACGGCGCAACGTTCCGTTGGGGTGTGCTTGCCGGCTTTGCCGACGGTGACTTTGACGTCTCGTCGAATGTTGACGGTAAGAGCTCGAAGGGTTCGTTCCGCGGCTACTCGGCCGGTCTGTATATGACGGCTGAGAGCAAAGCCGAAAGCGGTCCGTTCCTCGGATTGCAGTTGCGTTGGAACCGCTTCGATAATGAAGTCGGTCCGGATGACTACGATGTCAACGGTTTGAGCCTCACGGCGGAAGCCAGTTGGGATCAGCTCCTGTCCAAGGGTCTTACTGATGGCGGACGCCATTATGAATGGCGTTTGGAACCGCATGTCCGTGCCTACTGGACGAACTTCAGCGATCCGGGCAATTGGACGTCGAGCTTGGGCGAAACCTACTCGTCCGACTTTGACAACGGCTTGCTGGTGCGTGTGGGTGCCCGCACGAAGATCCAGACGACATTGGGAACGGGGCCTGCCTGGCAGGCCTATGCCGAAGCCAACTGGGTCTACAACAACGGAGATTACTCCACCACGATGTCGACGCAGTACGGCGATGTCACAAGCACGCAAAACGGTGCTGAGTTTGCCGAATTCCGCTTGGGTCTCGAAGCACAGTTCACAACCAACGTGAACGTGTGGCTGGAAGGCCACCATCAGACGGGTTCGGATGACTACGAGTCGACCGGTGCGATGTTCGGCTTCAAGTACATGTGGTAACGGTAGGATCAGGTTCGGCGTGAAAGCGCCGAACCTGTGTCAACAGCCTGCGGAAACTTCGAGACGAAGCGTTTTGAGGTCGCCGCAGGCTTTTTTTTGTAAGCCAGATGGCGCAATTGTGAAAAATGAGCCTATAAGTAGATGCGCATTTGTGAAAAGAGGGCTTGCGATGATGTTCGAGCGAAAAATTTTCCAAGAAATGCTCAAGTGAAAAGAGCAGCACGCGCCGCACTACGCTTTGTTCCTCAAAGGTGCCAGACGTGTAGGCAAGACAACGCTAGCGGAGAAGTTGGGACGCGAAGCCTACGAGAGCTACATCTTGATTCGTTTCGATCAAGCTGACCAAGTTGTCAAAGATTTGTTTGTCAACGGTTTGCGCGATTGGATGGCTTCTTTGCTCAGCTTCAGTTTGAGTACAAGACGCAGTTGTATCGTCGAAAGTCGCTCATCATCCTGGACGAAATTCAACTTTTTCCACAGGCTCGGCAAGCTCTCAAAACGCTTTTGGAAGACGGACGCTACGACTACTTGGAAACCGGATCGCTTGCAGGTATTACGAAACGAAGCAAAGACATCCTAATTCCGTCCGAGGAGTACACGCTCGAGGTTCACCCTCTTGATTTCGAAGAGTTCCTTTGGGCGAGAGCAGACACATTCACGATGCCGCTCATGCGAGAACACTTTGACAGCAAAAAGCCGATGGGAGCGCTGCATCAGGGTATGATGCGGTCGTTTCGAGAGTACATGCTGGTGGGCGGTATGCCGCAGGTCGTGCAGGCCTTTATCAACGGCAAGGACTACGGCGCGGCGGATTCTGAAAAGCAACGGATCTTGTCGTTCTGGCAAGATGGAATGCGCGAGCAGAGTAAGGAAAACTGCGACTACTTGCAGGCGTTCTTCGCGCACATTCCATCAGAACTGATGCGCCGCAATAAGAGGTACGTGATTTCGCATGCCACACCGAACGCGCGTTGGCGAGAGTATGAAAAGCCTGTCCATTGGCTTGATGCCTCGATGCTCACCAACCGGGTTTGTGCGCTCGAGAATATCGATGGGACCGATGATTTTGCCGTGGCCGATCCCGTGTTCAAGTGTTGTCTCTCGGATACCGGACTTCTGGTTTCGCTTGCTTTCTCGGATCGGCCTTATTTGGAAAACGAGCTCTACAGAGCGGTCCTTCGAGACCAATTGCAGGTCAACGAAGGTATGTTGGTGGAAAACGTTGTCGCGCAGTGTCTGAAGGCAAACGGACACCGGGCCTACTTTTATGTGGAACGCCATCCGGAAACCAGAAAGACCACGATGGAAATCGACTTTTTGATTCGGCAAGGCAAAAAGATCGTTCCCATTGAGGTCAAGTCTTCGGGAGCGTCGAGCATCAAATCGCTTCTGCGTTTCAAGGAAAAGTTCGGAAAACGCATCGGGGATGCCATTGTTCTGCATCACGGAGAAATCAAACGGCAGGACGACGTGTGGTATTTGCCGTACTACATGGCAACGTTGCTTTGAGCCGAAAAGTCGAACGATCCGAAAGGTCGGCGTAAAATTTGCGTCAAATTCTTTAGCCCAAAAATTTCGAAGCCGTGCTCTTTTTTTCTCAGGAGGAGGAAAAGAGCGTGGCCGTTTTTTGTTTTGGGCCGCTTTGAACTTTTGACGAAATTGGTGCCCATATGACTGCTTGCACTGCTGCACGCCCGCGCGTTATGGTCGATATGTCGGCCACGTTGATTCACCACGGCCACGTTCGGCTTCTGAAAAAAGCAGCCGAGATCGGTGATGTCGTGGTGGTGTTGACCACGGACGACGAAATCAAAAAGAAGAAAGGCTACACGCCGGAATTGAGCTTCGAAGAGCGCAAGGAAATTTTGGAGAGCATCCGCTACGTGAAGGAAGTGGTGGCTGGTCCCTGGCTCATCACCGACGAATTCATGGATAGCGTCAATTGCGACCTTTTGGTGCACGGCGCCGACAATGTCAATCATGTGCGCCCGGAGCGCCTCGTCATTTTCCCGCGTACCGAAGGTGTGAGCAGCTCCACGTTGCGTGAGCGCGTGCTCGATTGCCTCATTCAGATGAATATCGACAGCAAGAAAGGCAATACGGGCGACAAGGTGGCTCGCTTCATGATTGAACTCATCAAAAAAGAGTTCCGACTCGAATAATTGCCGATGCAACGAAGACGCGGCCTTGCGGCTTTGCTGGCTTTGCCTTTTGCGTCGGCTGCACCTTTGCGTGCGGCTGAGGCAAGGCGTCGCATCACGGTCTACACGGCTGTGGAGCCCGAGTGGCTTGCTGTTTATCGCAATGCCTTTGCCGCCGTTCGTCCCGATATCGAAATCACTTATGTGAGAGCTTCGGGCGGGCCGATTTGCGCACGCCTACTGGCGGAAAAAGACCGCGTGCAGGCCGACGTCGTGCTGGGCGTCTCGGCGATCGCTCTGGAAAATCTTCGCGCCAAGGGGGTTCTTGAACCGTACGCTCCCAAGGAAGTTGAAAAGCTCAATCCCAAGATGGTTGAAAAAGACAATCATTGGTTTGGGATTAACGCCTGGGGCGGCTCCGTTTGCGTCAATACGGATCTTCTCCGGAAAAAGGGGCTTTCCGTGCCGCGCAGCTGGGCCGATTTGCTGCGCCCTGAGTTTGAGGATCAGATCGTCATGCCCAACCCGAGAGCTTCGAGTACAGGGCTGATGTTTCTTCACGGCTTTGTGCAGGGGTTCGGCGAGGAAAAGGGCTGGGAAGTGATTGAAAAACTGCACGCCAACATGCTTTTTTATGCGGCAAGCGGTGCCAGGCCGGCAGCCATGGCGGCGCAGGGAGAAATTCCCATCGGACTGAGCGCTGCGGCTTTTCTCAAGCCTTTTTTGAAGTACAAAACGCCTGTCACGGTCGTTCAACCCGAAGAGGGAATCGCTTGGGATGCGGAAGCCTGTGCGCTGCCGCGCGGTTGTCCGCATCCGCAAGAAGCCAAAGCTTTTCTCGACTTTTGTGCAAGTCCTGCCGTCGGCGAAATTGCGGCCGCTTTCAGCGGCATTGCGGCACGCGAAGGTTTCAGCACCGACGAGGGAAAACGCATTGCCGAGCGTTTTTTGCCGATGGATTTTGCCCGTGCGGCAAGGGATAAAGAGGCGATGCTGACGCGCTGGCATGCACTTGCGACACGCTAAAGAAAAGGATGAGACAAGGATGACCGAACGCCAAGCCGCCGGTCTGCAGCTTAGAGCCATCACCAAGAGGTACGGCGAGCAGACGGCTCTGCATGAAACAACGCTCAAGATTCCGGCGGGACGCTTTACGTCCATCTTGGGGCCGTCGGGCTGCGGCAAGAGCACGACCTTGATGCTCATTGCCGGGCTGGAAACGCCCACTTCCGGTTGTGTATTGGTCGATGGTGAAGATGTGACGAATACGCCCGTGGAAGCACGCGGCATCGGCATTGTTTTTCAGAATTACGCGCTTTTTCCCAATCTCACCGTCAAGGAAAACATTCTCTACGGACTGAGAGCAAGAAAAGCGACAGATGCGGAACAGAGCTTGCGCTTAGCTGAAATGCTGGAGTTGACGTATCTCACGGATCTGGCCGATCGGTACCCGGCCGAGCTTTCCGGCGGTCAGCAGCAGCGCGTGGCGATTGCCCGAGCTCTGGCGCCTCGACCTCGTTTGTTGTTGCTCGATGAACCCTTGTCTGCGCTTGACGCCTGGTCGCGAGCGTCCATCGGCGAGCAACTCAGGACCATTCAGGAAGCCTCCGGTGTGACGACCGTGATGGTGACGCACGACCGACAGGAAGCGTTGTCGCTATCGGATTATGTCGTGGTGATGAATGCCGGCCATGTCGAGCAGGCCGACGCCCCCAACGAGATCTACGATCGACCGGCAAGCGAATTTGTGGCCACATTTGTGGGCGGTATGAATATCGTACGCATGCCTTTGATTCGGGAAGGGGCGGCAACGGGTCTGCGCTATGCCGACGTGAAGCTGCACCGAGCCACGGAAGCGGCGCTCGCGCGTCCCCACACATTTGTCGGAAAAGTTCAAGCCGTGCAATTCATGGGCGACACGGTGCGCGTCAAGGTGCTGATGAATGACTTTCAGACAACCATCACGGCTGACGCACTGCGCATCAATACGGATCGGTCGGTGTTTGCGCTGCACTCACTCATTGCCGTTGAATTGCCGGAAAGCGCCTGGCGCACATGGGGCGCACAATGACGGTCGTCGGCTCGAAAACCGAGGCGTTTCCCCAACTGCTTCTCGGAGGGCTTGCGGCACTCTTGGCCGCGGGGCTTCTCTGGCCGCTTGCCGAGCTCGCGATTCTTGTCGCGGACGAAGGCGCGGGAGCGGCAGCGTTTTTGACGCCCTATAACCTTCGCGCTGTCGGCAACACCATTGCCATGGGTGCTGCCGTTGCCTTGACGGCGACTGTGCTGGGCTTTGCGGTGGCCTATGCCATTACGGTGACGCGCTCTTTCGGACGAGGTGCGCTCAAAGTGCTTTTTCTGGCTCCCTTGTTTGCGCCCTCCATCATGCCTGCCATCGGACTCATCTATTTGGTGGGCAGCAACGGCTTGCTTCTCAATCTGGACCTTTACGGTCCCTTGGGTGTTTTTCTGGCGGGACTTGTTTTTGCGCTGCCGCATACGGTGATGCAGCTGCGGCTCAATTTGGCAACCTTGGACGTCAAACTTTTGGCGGCAGCAAGAAGCCTCGGCGCCGGTCCCTGGCGACGCTTTGCCACCGTGACGCTGGTGCACGCGCGAGCGGGGCTCGCCAACGCGTTCATGATCGCTTTTATTTTGACGATCACGGACTTCGGTGTACCAAAGATGCTTGCGGGTGACTTTCCGATGCTGGCCACCGAAATTTATGCGTTGGCGGTGGGCGAGCAGAACTTTGCCGCGGCGGGTCTCCTCAGTCTGGGGCTTCTGATTCCGGCACTTTTGGCGCTGCAGGTGACCCGACGCTTTTCGCAGACGCAAACGAAGGCCGTGTTTCAAATCAAAGACCCCGATCCGTCACCGGTGCGCGACGCCGTGGCCGGCATTTTGGCCTGGTGTGTGGTCGGTGCCGAATTGCTGGTGATCGGCGTTGTGATCTACGGCTCCTTCATTACGTTTTGGCCGTACGAGACGCAACTTACTTTGGCCAATTACGCCTTCAAAAACTCCGCCTACGGCATCAGTCCTTGGCTACATTCTCTGATCGTGAGTTTTGCCGTGGCTGTTCTGGGAACCGGTTTGGCCTGGATCGGCGCTTATCTGACGGTTCGTATGCCTCAGATGCCTGGACTGTTGAGAACGGGTTACGACAAACTGGCTTTGCTGCCCGTCTGCATTCCCGGAACGGTGCTCGGTTTGGCTTGGGCAATGACATTTTCCGGTACGGCGTTGTTTAGCGGCGCTCTGGGCAGTCTGCTTTTGGTGATTGCCAACACGACAATTCATCTCTGGAGCGTGCCGCATATCACGGCCAAGGCAGGCTTAAGCGCCATGAACGCTCGGTATGAAACCGTCGGCGAAACGCTCGGCGCCAAGCGACTGACAACGATCGCGCGCGTGATTGTGCCTTTGAGCCGCGCCGAACTTTGCGATATCTTCTCCTACCTTTTTGCCTCGGCGGTAACGACGATCTCGGCGGTGGTGTTTCTTTATACCCCTTCGAGCATTGTGGCGGCCGTGGCAGCCATTGACATGATTGACAGCGGCTTTATCAGTGAGGGTGCTGCCATGTCGTGCTTGATTTTTGTTTGTGCGTTGGCGGTGCGCGCGGCGGCGCTTTTGGCTTCCGGCACCGCACTTGCCAACCGAGCTTCCCGATAACGACCATGCGACGCACGCTTCCCATTACGTTCGTTATTTTGAGTATCCTGCTCGAACCGCAGGCCGCACACGCCTATCTTGATCCCGGTACGGGCAGCATGTTGCTGTCCGTCTTCGTGGGCTTGATTTCGGGCGTTTACTTTGTGATCCGCAAGCTTCCCTCGACGCTCAGAAGTCTTTTTTTCAGACTCACCGGCAAAACGGATGCGCTCAAACACAACACATTGACGTTTTATGCCGAAAGTGCAGCGTACTGGACGACGTTCAGGCCGATTTTGGTTGCGCTTGAGAAACTTGGCGTAGAGAGCTCTTATCTCACGAGCGACGAGAAAGATCCGGTCTTTGCATCCGGCCTTAAGTGCGTGCATCCGCGCTTTATCGGCAAGTCCAACACGGCCTATACGGCCTTGGGTTTTTTACAGACCAAGGTGTTTGTTCTCACGACGCCCGGCATTGACGTTTTGCAGATTCGTCGTTCTCCCGGGGTCGGTCGTTATGTGCATGTGGTGCATGCCGTGGGGGACATTCATACTTACAAGCTTTTTAGTTTCGACTATTACGACGCTGTCTATTGCGCCGGGCCCGGACAGGTCAAAAGCTTGCGTGCGCTGGAGGCGCTGCGCGGCACGCGCCCCAAGGAACTCCCGCAACTCGGTTGCCCCTATTTGGACGGCTTGGTGGAGCGTGCTCGCAAAGCCGCACCTCCCGAAGAGGGAACCGTCATTGTGGCGCCAACCTGGGGCCGCAACGGGTTGCTGACGCGCACGGGCGCCATGATTCCGAAGATGCTTGCGCAAGCAGGTTTCCGCGTGATTCTGCGCCCTCACCCGCAAAGTTTTGTGTCTGAGCCGGAATTGATGGAGAAGCTCGCGCAGGAACTCGCTTCTTTTGACAACGTTCAATGGGATCGTCAGCCCGACGGCTTTGCGTCGCTTGCACGCGCTCAGCTGATGGTAAGCGACATTTCGGGCGTGATTTTCGACTTTGCTTTCGTCTTCCTGCGTCCGGTCGTGAGCGTCGGTGCGGGCCCCTTGAAGGACGGTTTTGAAGCCTGGGAAATTCCGCACGAAGCCTGGGAGATGAGCGCGCTGGATACGCTTGGCAAGCGCATCTTGCCGGGCGAAGAAAATTCAGTTGTTGATGCCGTACGCTCCTTGCTGGCTTCCGAAGATCGTGCGCGCGAAAAGATTCTGTCGCTGCGAGAACAAAACGTTGTCAACTTCGGAGAGGCCGGCATGCCGATTGCCAAAGCACTGGTTGCCGAGGTTGAACGACTCAAGACTCAATCAACGCGCAAAGCGCAGACCAAAAAGGAGCCGTAAGCGATGTTGGATTTCATTTACACGCTTCTGATTGCGCCGCTTGAGTACTGGATGCACGCGGCTTTGGTTTGGGGCTATTCGCACACCGAAGCTTGGGGGCCTGCCATCGTCGTGATGAGTCTGGCCGTCAACATCGTGATTCTGCCCATCTACATCAAAGCCGAAAAATGGCAGGAGGGCGAGCGCGCGCTTCGTAAGAGCTTTGAAGCCAAAGAGGCCATGATCAAGCGCACCTTCAAGGGACAGGAGCGCTTTGCCATGATTTCGACGATGCACCGGCAGGCGGGCTATTCGCCGTTTTTGTCGCTGCGCTCGTCGCTGGGCTTTTTCCTGCAGATTCCGTTCTTCTTTGCGGCGTACCACTTTCTGTCGCATTTTGAACCGCTTGCAGGCGTCTCTTTTTTTGGCATCGCAGACTTGTCCAAGCCCGACGCCATGATTCGTCTCGGCGCGTTTTCCGTCAACGTGCTGCCGATACTCATGACCGTCATCAATCTGGCAAGTGCTCTCGTTTACACGCACAACATGACGCGTCGCGACAAGATGCAGCTCTACGGCATGGCCGTGGTGTTCCTGGTGTTGCTCTACGATGCGGCTAGCGGCCTGGTGCTTTATTGGACGTGCAACAACATCTTTTCGCTGGGCAAAAACATCGTCTACAGCCTGCTTGAGCGTGTGCAAAAACCTGCGGCGGCAGTCTTTGCCGTTGTACGCAGTCGCTTGGCGCGAGGCTCTGCCGAAACATTCCCGGGAGGGGCTCTCTACGGCGTGCCACTGATGCTCTGGGCTGTCGCCGTCTTGCTGGCGCTTTTGTCTTCCAATCAGGCGTCTTTTGTGCCGGAAGGCATCAAAAACGCCGTGTCGCTGTCGTCTGACTTTGCCTACATCGCCAGCATTGCCGCGGCTATTGTCCTGGCCGTGAAGCTTCGTCTTTGGAAGAACCACTGGGTGATTCTGCTGTTGACGATTTTTGTGGCTTACTACAGTCTGCGCGTTTGGGGAAAGTGGTACTTTGTCGGAGCCAATCGCAAGAGCTTTGCCTTGAGCGCCGGTTTTCTCTTCCTGATTCCGGCGTTGGGAGTATTGCACGCCGGCGTTGATCTGCGTCGGTTCCTCTACAGCGAAGCGCACAGTGCGCGTTCCACCAAGCCGGCCGAAACGCTGCTTGCGCCGGCGGGGATCTGGATCACGCTGCTGTTGGCGGCCTATCTGCCGGTTCAGGCCTATTGCACGGCCGTGGAGATTTTTTCAACGCCCGACGTGGTGCTCGCAAAGTCGCTTTTGTGGTGCGCCGGCATCGGTGTTGCCGTGTGGATTTTTGCTTTTTTGGCAAGTCTTTCCGGAGCACGCAATTTTGCGGGCTATTTCCTGGGGGCGGTGACGCTTCTTTTTACCGTTTACGCATTCTTGCTTCCGCTAGATACGGGGACGATCGACGCCTTCCAGATCAGCAATCCGGCGGCGCTTTTCCGCTCTGCCAATCTCTTTACCGACTTTGCCGTGATTGCCGCGGTGTTCGGGGCGTATGTCTGGCTCATTCGTACTGGGCATACGATTTGGATCAAGAGTGTCTTTGTGCTGTGCATTGTGGGCTCGCTCATCAACGGGTCTTACCTTTTGTGGCAGAGCCGAGGTCAATGGCACAGCGATGCGGCGCAGCGGGAAACGGCTGCCGACGAGATCCCGGACTATAACGATCGACTCTTCGGTTTTTCCAAGACGGGAGAAAACATTGTTGTTGTCATGATGGATGCCTTTACGGGCACCCATATGGAACGGATCCTCAAAGATGTTCCGGAACTCAGGCATGATCTGGAAGGTTTTGTGTGGTATCCCGATACGCTTGCGGCAGGCCCTTCGACCAATGCCGGCATCGCTTCTATTTTGTGCGGTTACGATTGCACGCCGGTTGCCGTCAACGCGCAGGGTAGCGACCCCGTTGCCGAAAAAATCAATCGGGGGTACGCCAAGTTTGTCAATCGTCTGGGCAAGAGTTGGGATGTGGCTTTGTACGAGCGCAATTGGCTTGAGCAAATGCGGTTGCGCAAGTATACCGACCACGATGTCTTGGGACTTCGTTATCTGAGCGACGCCTACACCGATCGCTATATCGAGCGCAATGATCTCAAGATCGGCCGGGGCAATACCGACGAGTTCTTGCTTGCCGTTTCGGTTTATTCTGCGGTGCCGTGGAGTGCCAAAAATCAGATTTATCGCAACGGCCGTTGGTTTGAAAGTTTCCTCGGAGATAAGAACGAGGTACTGGTGCTCAGAGCTCTCAAGGATTGGGCGCTTTTTGAGCAGTTGCCTGAATTGTCCAACGCCAAGGCGCAAAAGAACACGTTCAAGTTCATCGACACGGAACTTACGCACACGCCGTGGTTCATGGATCCGGGCGTGTGCCGCATTGTCTCCAACCCCAAACGGGAGATCGGTGCCGATGGCGTGCCGTTGGCGCATTTGGCCACCGAAACGTGCGCACTCAAAGCGCTTGCCCGCTGGTTTGATTGGATGAAAAAAGAAGGCGTTTGGGACAACACGACGGTGGTTCTCGCAAGCGACCATTCTGCTGGCGACGATCCCGCCTATAGCAACCTTTTCAATGATACCGGCATGGGACGGGAGCCGACGCGATCCAATGCTTTGCTCATGATTAAAAAGGCCGGTCAAACAGGGGAATTCAAGACGGATGCAACGCCGATGACCGCAGCCAAAGCGGCTTCGCTTTGGACGGGGGTTGAGCCGCCGTTGCCGCGTGTCTTCATTTCGGGGAAGTCTCGCGGTGAAGGCTATCTGATCGAGCAGCTCTGGCAGGTTGAGGGCAGTATGTTTGACGCCAAGAACTGGACGGAAAAGAAACCGTAAGGAGATTGATGATGTCGCGCACCGAAATCGTGTCACGAGGTAAGTCCGCTTTTGTCGACGGTTTTGAATTATTTGATGTCAAACTATTGAATGACATCATGTTGCGCGTAGCCATGGGTGGCAGAGGAGACAAGGCGCCGGTGCTGATGGTGCATGGGCACCCGCATACGCATGTGATCTGGCGCAAAGTGGCTCCCGCGCTGGCAAAAGATCGCCAGGTCATTTTGGTGGATTTGCGTGGCTACGGCGATTCCACGAAGCCGGAGAGTACGCCCGATCACCGTCCCTACAGCAAGCGAGAAATGGCGCGCGACCTGCAATTGTTGCTTCAGTCTCTTGGGATTGAACAATGTGACTTCGTAGGACATGACCGAGGCGGACGCGTGGGGCATCGTTTTGCGCTTGATTGGCCCGAGCTGGTGCGCAAGGCCGTTTTCATCGATATTGCGCCGACGGCTACGATGTACGAACGCACTGACAAGGAGTTTGCCTCGCGCTATTTCTGGTGGTTCTTCCTGATTCAGCCAGAACCGTTCCCTGAAAAGCTCATCAACTTTGATCCGGAATACTTCCTGCGGCACCATATCAAAGGTCAGCTCAAGATTGAGGGGGCCCTTGAAGAAAATGTTTTCCAAGAATATCTGCGCAGCTACCGTAATCCGGAAACGATTCACGCCATCTGCGAGGACTACCGTGCCGCCGCAACGATTGATCTTGCCGACGACAAAGCTGATGCGGACAAACGCATTGAAGCGCCTTTGCATCTGCTCTGGGGCGCGCGCGGCACGGTCGGCAAGCTTTACGACGTCGTGCAGACGTGGCGCGATAAGGCGACTGTTGTGACGGGACGCGCTCTTGACTGCGGTCATTCGCCTCAGGAAGAGTGCCCTCAGGAATTTTTGAGCGAAATCAGACTGTTTCTGGATGGTAACGAGTAGAGATTGACGATATGGCGAGATTTCATGAACTGATCACAGGATTTCATAGCTTTCGCAACGAATACCTGCTCAGGGACAAAGAGTTTTTCGAGCAGCTGGCACACGGTCAGAGCCCCAAAACGCTCGTCATTGCCTGCTGCGATTCGAGAACCGATCCGGCCATCATTCTGGGATGCAAGCCCGGCGACCTGTTCGTGGTCCGCAGCATTGCCGCCATTGTTCCGGACAAGGACTCCGCGGGCGAACACGACGCGGTGATCGCGGCCATCGAATACGGCATCAAGCATCTTCAGGTGCATGACATTGTCGTGATGGGACACTCCAATTGCGGCGGGATTCACGGATTGCTCAATCCGGAAAAAATTCGCTCCGAAGAATTCATCTCGCGTTGGGTGTCTCTGGCGCTTCCTGCCGTTTGGCGCATTGATCACGAAAACCCAGGGATTGACGCACGCATGCGTTGCCGCTTGTGCGAGGAAGGTTCTGTTCTGCTTTCAATCGAAAACTTGCTCTCCTACGAGTGGGTACATGAGCCGGTACAGGCCGGGCGCCTGTGTCTGCACGCCGTTTACTATGACCTTGGACGCGCTTGTCTTGCCTTGTGGAATAGCGAAACGGAAGATTTTGAAGAGGTGCAGGCTCTGCATTCATAGTTGTTTTGAAGTAGTAGAAAACTGCAAAAACACATGATTTTGCGTGGCAATGTTCTTTGTAATAACGACTTAATTAAAATTAAAAATCTATAAAAATCAAAAAGATAGAATAGTAATAGGTAAGTAATTTGCAAAATTTCTTGACTGCAAAAAAGTAAGAGAGTAGAGTGCTCTGAACGTTCAAAAACTTGCTTTTTGCAAGAAATGATCAGTTCTAATATAGGGAGTTTTGCAAATGTCGAGCGACAATCGGATCATTATTTTTGACACCACGCTTCGCGATGGTGAACAAGCGCTGCCGCAGAGCCTTTCGGCGCGTCAGAAGCTGCAGATCGCGTTGGCGCTCGAAGAACTCGGCGTCGATGTTTTGGAAGCCGGTTTCCCGATCTCTTCCAAGGGTGACTTTGAAAGCGTTTCCCAGATTGCCGCCACACTGAAAAAGACGATTCCCTGCGGTTTGTCGCGTTGCGTGGCCAAGGATATTGAAGCTGCCGGCGAAGCCCTTCGCGTTGCGGAACGTTTCCGTATCCACACCTTTATTGCCACAAGTACGATCCACGTGCGCGACAAACTGCGCAAGTCGTTTGACGACATCGTCGAAATGGCCAAAGCCTCCGTGAGGCTTGCCCGCAACTACACCGACGACGTGGAATTTTCTTGCGAAGACGCAGGCCGCACCCCGATTGACGAACTGTGCCGCATGGTGGAAGCCGCCATTGATGCGGGCGCCACGACCATCAACATTCCCGATACCGTGGGCTACACGCTTCCGACGGAATTCGGCGGCATCATCACCAACATCTTCAATCGTGTTCCCAACATCGACAAGGCTGTGCTCTCAGTTCACTGCCACAACGACTTGGGCATGGCAACGGCCAATTCGCTGACGGCCGTGCAGATGGGCGCGCGTCAAATCGAATGCTGCATGAACGGTTTGGGCGAGCGCGCCGGCAACACGTCGCTCGAAGAAGTGGCCGCCGCTTTGAACGTTCGCAACGGTTACTTCGAAGGTCTCAAGACCGGCATCGTGATGAAGAACATCGCCAGAACGTCTTCGCTCGTTGCCAAGATCTGCCACGAACCCGTGCCGCCGCACAAGGCCATCGTCGGGTCGAATGCCTTTGCGCACAGCTCCGGCATCCATCAGGACGGCGTGCTCAAGAACCGTCAGACCTACGAAATTCTCACGCCGGAGAGCGTGGGCTTTAAGGGCAACAACATGCGTATGACGGCGCGTTCCGGCCGCCATATGATCCGCACATGCCTGCAGAATCTCGGCTACACGGAGAAAGACTACGATCTTGACGATATTTACGCCCGCTTCCTGAAGCTTGCCGACAAGAAGGGTCAGGTGTTTGACTATGACCTTGAATCTCTGGTGTTCTTCACCAAGCAGGGCGTGAACGACGACGACACCTATCGCCTCGATCGCCTCAATGTGATGAGCGGCAGCGGCGACATGACGGCAACGGCCACGGTGAGACTGCAAGTCGGCAAGCGTACGCGTACAGACTCGAGCATCGGCAACGGTCCGGTGGATGCGGTTTACAACTGCATCACGCGTTTGACGGGCGTGCGCTGCAAGCTCACGAGCTTTGAAATTACCGCCAACGGCGCCGGCATGGACGCTCTCGGTCAGGTCAACATCACTGTCGATTACAACGGACGCGTTTTCCACGGCATGGGCTTGTCGACCGACGTGATCGAATCGGCAGCCTTGGCTCTGCTTCACGCCATCAACAATATCGAACGCACCAAGCGCATTCAGGAATTGAGAGAACCTCCCAAGAAGATTGACGATCTGGTGGCCGAACACAAGGCCTGATCGAATCTTTCAGCGAGTCAAAGCCGTCGTTTCAGCGGAGAGCCGAAGCGGCGGCTTTTGATCTCTATTTTTCGAACGGCAGTTTTTTGTCCGAGCCAAGTTCGTCGGTGGATAGGCCCAGGAAAAGTGGCTGATAGCTTTCGAGGGCCGGATTGAAAGACAGAAAGACGCGTGCTTTATCTTTCAATGCCGAGAGCTGAATTTTGGCCGGATTGCGCTTGATTTCTGCAAAACAGACGGTTCGGTTGACATCGTCGATCGCCACGCAGTCAATTTCGTTGGTGCCATTGCGATCCCACCAAGGCCCGACCTGTGTAAACAGGCCGAGGTTGAGGAAATGACGACGGTACAACCTTTCGAGCACGCGGCCCGACCAATTTGAATAATCGCGCAGAATCAATTGACGGATGGCCTGCATGTTGTGGCTCTGCAGAATTCGTTGATTGGGTAGGATAAGGGTAAACCAGAAATCCAACAGTTCGTCGTTGAGTTCATATGCAACGCGTTGGCGTTTGGCGCCGTTTTGCCCAACCGGTTCCAGAGACTCGATCAGAGCGTATTCGTGTTGGAGCTGGTACAAATGGGCCGATACGTCTATTGAGAAGGAGCTGATAAGGTCGGCCCGTTTGTTCTTACCGGCGGCAATGCGTCGAAGGATCTCGTGGTAAGTTTGCGCGGAACCTTAGAACTCGGAGGCCAGCATGAGCTGAGCTTCGGAAAGCCAGACGGAATTTTCTTCGACGCCCAACTGCAGCATGTCCTGCAGCGTAAAGGTGCCCATCGGCGAGAAATTTTGAATATATTGCGCAACATCGCCTGTGAAGGCGTAGAGCGCCAAAAGGTCGTCACCGCTGAAGTTCGGACAGTAGCTTCTGAAAACGGTTTTGACAAGATCGGGCAGGAACGGATCGACGTGAAGCACGGCGTTGTTGCGGGCAAAAAGCGGTGCTTGACCGTCCTCGAAGATTTCGCGCATAGAGCTTGCAACGGAGACGCAGATAACGAGAAGCAACTGCATTTTTTCGTGGTGCAAATCCCAGAGCTTTTGCAAAGTGCCGTAGAAACTCGGCTCAACGCGACCGAAGTTCTGGAATTCGTCGAGCACCAGGGTGATCGGACGCTGTTTGGCGACTTCGAATACTTCCAGCAACGCATCTTCGAAGTTGAGAAAACGCCGAGGACGGGGCCAACCGAAGCATTCTCGCAGGCTTTCTGAAAAATCTTCGAGATTCGACGCGGCATTCAGGTGAGGATTGATGTAGGCGTAGATTGTCGGCATGTCCTCGCTAGAGGGCTGCGCCTCCAGGATGAGACGAGTTTTGCCGATGCGGTGCCTGCCGGAGACAAGGGCAAAACGACTGATGGCCTTGTCTTTGACGGTGGAACGGAGTCGTTGTAGTTGTTTCAGTTCGCGCTCTCGACCGAAAAACACATTTTTGGAAATAACAGGCACCTGACACCTCAGAAATAATGCGTAAAACAATTGCGCGTAATGTCATTACGCATCTTGACGCAACGGCAAGACGAGTGTGCAGCAAACTTGTCAGAATTCAAACGAATAGAGCAAATCAAGCGCTTGATCCACGCCGCTGACGGCCTCCACATAGAGCCTGGGAATGACGCGGTAACGAAGCGTGAGCGTGGCAAGCGAATCGAAAATCCCGACGCCGTACTTCACTTTGAGGCCCGGCAGCACGTAGCCAGAGACCACCAGCTGCGAGCTGTCGCCGACGCCCTCGGTTTCAAATCCGAGGCCGCTGATGCCGACTGCGTCGCCAAGCGATTCGAACACATGACTGCCTTGACTCAGGCCAAGGTTAATGAGGGCAGAGGTAATCATGGTGTTGTCCGAGTCGCCGGAAGGATCAAGACCTTCACCGCGGATAAGATAGCTCAAAGCTTCGGTCTCGGATTTGGCAGGGTCGGTGAAGACGGCGACCTGCGGAGAATCAACCGAGCCAGTCACACGAATACCTGCAATCACATCATCGGCTGTGCGATCCGGGTTGCGAATGGCTTCCAGGTCAAGAAGAGGATTGGCCACAGCCCCCACGAAATGGAATTCACCTCGGCGAACGAGTAAGTCTTGTCCGTAAGCCTTGAAGCTACCGCTTGGAACGCTGATTTGACCGGTTAAACCGAGTGTTCCATTGTCCTGAATCACATTGAGGTTTCCGGTGAGTCTGGCCTTAAGGCCCATGGCTTCAACACGAACATCATCTCCGATGTGAATGCGAAGATTGCTTTCTATGGGTATGGGTTTGCCGGCCGCTTTTTTCTTGGCACGGGGACGGTCCAGACGAACAACATCGTCGGAAACGTCAACTGCAGAAGCCGGTAGTTTGCTGACGGAAACTTTAGCCCAGGGAATCGAAATGGCGCCGTCAAGCTTAATCAGATCGCTACTTGCCTCGCAGGTCACATCGGTTGTGAGGTCAAACTCAATGTCAGGAGGTAAGGTCACGCGCAAATTGCTTCCTTTGGTGGTCACGATCGCTTTGCCTTCACCGATAGTGCGCCAATCGGCTGATCCGTTCAGTGCGACTTCACCCTGAGGTGTTTTAAGGAGCCCTTCGAGGGTGGAGGAGTTGCCGTCAAAGGTCAGTTTGATGTCGCTGGGCAACATTTCGAAGGGAAGCTTAGTTGAGTCAAGCTTGGCATTAAAAAGTCCGGTTCGTCCATAAATCAGAGGTTCTTCCAGCGTTCCCGCAAAGCGTAAATTGCCGAACCATTGACCTTCGGCGGATTCACCCGGTGAGAGGAAGGAGTTGACAAGGGTGGCGTCCACTGCGACGAACTTCAGTGTTCCGTCGACGGTGCGGCTGTTGAAGAGGTCGCTCATGCGAAGTGAACCTTCAATGTCGCCGTTATCTTTGATGTCAATCTTCCAGTTGCCTTCGATGCTGTCTTTGGCGTTGGCAAAGGTCAGTTGAACGGAATTGAAGCCCACCTTCAGGTCGCTCAGATCCATGCGGTACTTGGTGCTGATGTCCTGAGCTCGTACAGTAACGCGGCCGCGGGGAAGTTCGGAAAGACCCGCCGGCAACGTCACGTCAGCGTTGGCCTTGATGATGCCGTCAGCAACAAAGCGTCCCGGGAAATATTGCTTGATGAAAGCCAGATCGAATTTCGGAAGACCGATCAGAATGCGCAGATCGCTTCGATTTGTGAGATCAATCTTGAGATCGTTTTCCAGACACAGTCGTGCATGAGTGTGAGCCAGGCATGCTTTACTGACATTGGCTCGGTTGAGGTCGGGCACGTAAGCCAGGCGCATTGGTTTTTCAAGCGTGACGGGGCCGTAGGCAGTTTTGACTTTGAGTTCGGCAAGCGCGCCCGCCCAATTGCCGAGCATGCGTTCGTAAATGCCCGAGATTTTGGCGTCAACGGAAACGGGTGTGCCTTCCGTGTGCACGGTCAGGTTGTGCCGCAGTTCGTTTCCGCGCAATTCAATCGTCGCTTTGCGCATGTCGACGCCTTGCGTCTTGAAGTCGGTAAGCTGCAGTGTCAGTCGACCGGAAACCACGTCGCGCGAACGCATGCGACCGGTCAGATGGCCGCGTTTAAGTGTTGTGCCGAAATAGTCAATGTTGCGTGCCGTCAGATCGGCGTTGATGACGGGCAGCCGCGTGGTCCCCGTCACGGCCAATGTGCCCTTGACCGAGCCCAGCAGGTTGGGATCGACCAAACCGAAATCGGGCGCGTCAATTTTGGTCTTGAAGTCCAGTTCCGGTATGTCTTTGGCAAAGTCGGCCTTACCTGAGAATTCAAACGTGTTGTTGCCGACGGCAAAGTAGAGTTCAGGGGCTTCCACAATGCCGTTGCCGTGAGATTCGACCGAGCCGGTGAGCGCCAACGATTGCCCTCGTAATTCCCCAAGAACCGTGAGGTCCTGCAATTTTGCTTTCCATCGTCCGTTTTGTCTTTCTCCCCAGATCACGAAACTGCCGTCCACTGTCAAGGGCGTCTGAGGGAGAACTTCTTTGGTGTTGAGGCCGGAAAGATTTAAAGCAGCGGCGAAACGAACGTTCTTTTCCCAATTGGCTTGCCCGTCAATTTGAACGCGTCCGACGTTGGACAGAATTGAGAAGTCCGTGAGATGGGAGGCGACTTCGGACCCCTTGCCTCGTATGACGATATCCGCTGTGACGCTGTGTTTCTCATCAACGGGATAAAGCGCTTTGGCGGTGGCGTTGAGAGCGTAGTCAACGGCTTTGCCGGAGAGATTGACATCCACGGCGTTGACGATGGCGCCGGAAATTTCCACTTTGTCGGCACGAATCTCTGCTGAAAGAGGCAGGCCGAGCTTTGTCGGAGACGCAGTCAAGACAAAAGAGGCACCTTGTACGCCGGGGACGTTTTCAATACGACCTGAAAGCGAGAGGGTGTCGTTTAAGGAGCCTTGGCCCGAGAGTGTTAAGTGTACGGCTACCGGAGGCTGAGGCTCGGGTTTGGGAAGTAGACCGCGCACGCTGTCTCGCCAACGTTCAATGCGGCGCTTGAGTCGGGCTTGTGCTTTGCGTCGCAGTTCGCGTTTTTCTTCTCTCGAGAGTGTTTTGGCGTCAACTTGTTTACGGGGCTCAATCCCTTGAGCTCGGCGCTTGGCTCGGCGTTCTTGCGCGGCCTTGAGTCGTTCCGCACGCACGTCTTTTAAGCGCTCGTAAAAGTTTTCGATTTCTTCTGTCGTCGGTTCGGCAATCGTGGGCAGGACTCCCGTCGGGATGGCTTCGCGGGCAACGAGCGCGGACAGACTAAGATCAAGCGTCATTTCGTGCCGTGCGTCCAATCCTAACGTCACGGCGCCTGTGAGTTCGGCGCCCATGGCGCGGGCGGCAATGTTTTCAAGTGCTACGGCCCCGTTTTGGGCAGTGAGCGCAAAGGTAACCGAGTCGATGGTTTGATCGGGGTTGCCCTTGATCGTGAAGTTCGAAAGTTCGAAACGCTTCAGATTTAAATCCAGCGGGATCTCAATGGCCGGAATCGTCGGCACGATAACTTCTGAAAAAGTGCGTTTAAGGGCTGAGCCGATGGATTCGTCGGAAGGGGGTGTTTCGGCTGACTGAAAACTCGAATCCCGCAGGAGAACGGAATCGATGTCGATGCGGGATTGTGTCCAAACAGCCTGTGTCTGTAGGAGACCAACATTCACTAAATTGCCGTCAATGTCAGCCTGCAAGTTTTTGATCGCCACGCGCTCGACAATCACGGCAACCGGCGTTTTCAGTTGCGACGTTTGCGCTTTGTCGGTCGGTTGAGTTGTTGGTTCCAGGGGCGGAGTTGAAGCCGACGACGCCATTTCCTGCGTTCGAACAAGGAGTGAGGCGTCTGAAATCTCAAAGTCATGGAGAGCCACGCGCCGAGACAGAAGCTTGGCGACACTCAAGTCCCATGAAAGATTTCCGTGAAATGCCAGGCCGGGGGCGTCGTACTGCAAATTGTCGGCTTTAAGGGAGAAGGCGGAGCCGCTTAGCGACTCGATTTTCAGGCCCGGTACGGTTTTTTCGAGCGCGCCTTTGATGATCTGAAGGCCCGTTTCAGTGCCGAGCAGAAATCCGGGGACGGCTGCAAGCACGACCAGCACAGAGGCTGCACCGATGAAAAGTCTTTTGGCCCACGTCATAGTTCAGGCCCCAAACCAATATAGAACTGAATGCCGTTTTCGTCAGAATCCCCGATCGGTTTGGCAATGTCAAACTTGATCGGACCGAGAGGCGATTCCCAGCGCACGCCGATGCCTGCGCCTTTTTTCAGGTTGGAAAACTCAAAGTTTGTGTCAGCTCGGCCGATGTCGAAGAAGACGGCTCCCCACCATTTGCCCTTGACGCGCAGCTGGTACTCGATGCTGCCGGTGATCATTTTTGAAGCACCCGTCAGATCGCCGTTTTCATCCTTGGGCGAAATTGATTCGTAGTCGTAGCCGCGAATGCTTCTGTCACCGCCGGCAAAGTAGCGCAGATCCGGCGGAACGTCGTTGAAGTCGCCCGTTTCAATCCATCCGAGGTGAGAGCGCAGCACGAAGCGATGCTTGCGGGCGAACGTACGAATCAAGGTGTATTGCGCTTCAAGCATCAGCGCATCAATGTCCGAACCCCACATTTGGTTGGCATAGCCGATAGTGTAACGCTGAGAGTCGCCCCACTTGGGCATCAGGCCTCCGCGGCTTCGCGTACGCGAGAGTGAAAACTCGGGGTAGACCATCATGGTCTTGTTGTCAAGCGACCCCTGCGTGAAGTCGTCGAGTCGGAACTTCAGCGCAATGCCCTTTTGCCAGCCTTCGTAGAGATCCCAGCGTCGAGTGGCGGCAAAAGTCAGAGAGTCCGCCTTGGTGTCGTTCAAGTCTTCGTGCTTGTATCCTCCGCCGAACATCCAGAACTGCTCCAGCGCATTTTCCTCAAGCGGCAGTTTGTAGGTGAGGTCAAGCATCTGCTCAAGCTTGGAGATATCACCTGCAGCCTCAAGACTATGACCTGAATCGTTCAACCATGGCTTTTTCCAGATGAGACGCCCTCGAGGTCCGACGTCGGTGGAGTACCCGAGTCCCGTTTCCACAGAATTTTTGATTTTGGGCGAAACGCGGGTGTGAACCGGCAACTGCTTGGTCTCACTCTTGCGGCCGGCAACTATGTCGGGCGTGACGACGATCGAATTGAACCAGCCGCTTGCCGACAGCCTGCGGTTGAGTTCGGCGATGTCATCGGAGAAATAAGGTTCGCCCTCCTTAAAGGGGACGAGATTTTGCAGGATCGGCTCGCGGATTTGGCTTCCTGAAAAATCAACCGGGCCGAACGTATAGCGCTCTTTGGGATCGAACACCAACAGCCATTGGCCTTCATTCTTTTCGGCATCGACCAGAAGTTCGCTTTGAATAAATGTGCCGTCAAAGTGCCCGTACCGCATGGCGGTGCGTTCCACCGCAGCCTTGAAATCCGTGTATTTCCCGTGGTTGAGTTGCGTGCCGGGTTTGGGAAGCTGACGTTGAAGACGGCGAAAGTGCGATCGGCGCGAGTTCTGTTCACCTTCTATGGTCAGCGTCGCTTTCGTGATGCGAACGGGTTCGCCGAGCTTGACGCGGGCAACGAGCAACGTCTTTTCTTTGCGCGCGGCATTTTTGCTCGCTTTGTCGGAGGTCGGATCGACGTTGGGTTGAGGCTGCGGAGTATTGTCATCAGTTGTCGACGGTTTGTCGGAAGATGCTTGTGCCTGAGTCTGCGCGGAATCGGGTTTGACCCAGCGGTAACGGATTTCGTACTGGTAATAGCCCAACGCTTCAAGCCCTCGGCGGATGGCCTTATCGACCTGAGACCGATAGGTGTGCTTGCGTGGAGGAGAGGCTTTTTCACGAATCGGTGTCAGAAGTGCTTCAACATTGTCCTTGGGCTCTCCTTGCAGACCGTCGACTCTGACATCAAACGACCAGGCCGACAGTGCACATGCGAAGGCCATCACCGAAAGCGTCGTCTTGATGAAGACAGCATGAGGGCGCGGGCTGTACGGGGAGCCGACAACCTGTTTGGCAACAACTCGCATTGACCGATACGACATGCTGCGACCTCAGAAGCTAAAGAAACGACGACACAAGAAGAATTGTGCCCGCAAAAATCCTGAAGTGCTAAATGGCGGTTCAGGAATGGATGGAACATGAATATGAATGAATTCATGTATCTGTCTTTCGGTAAACTAAGACGACACGGGGAAGCGGTGCTCGAGGAGATGATTTTATGGCAATCCTTCGATATCTAACTAAATTAACGGGCCTTCAGGCAGGTGATGAGCCTGAAGTGCACGAGATTCCACTTGAATCATCTGAACCAACCAACGTCGGGCAGTTGACCGCACGATTGTCTCGAGCTTTGAAAGCTCGACTGACTGAGACAATGAAACAGGAAGGGTTTGACGACATTGATTCGGCGCACGGCGATATTCTCAATGTACTCTACCGGCAGGGGCCGACCAGTATGACGGACTTGGCTCGTCGCTCGCATCGCACGAAAGCAACCGTCACCGTGCTGGTCAAGAAACTCGAAAGTCTTGGTTATGTCCTGCGTTGCGCCAATACACTTGATGGCCGTTCCTGTCTGGTTGATCTGGCTGATAAAGGGAACGCTTGTCGGCAGAAATTTGAGGCCATTTCCAAGCGCATGGATCAAGCTGTCCGGGGTGCTTTGTCGGTTGATGAGATAGAGACTTTGGAAGATCTTATGCGGAAAATCAGTGCACAACTGGAGAGGGCGGCACACTAAAATTCAAATTTAGTTTGATATCAAATCAAACTATGAAAAAAATCCCAGACGTTTTTTAGCGTCCGGGACTTGAATTTGGTGGAGGTGGCGGGAATTGAACCCGCGTCCGAAGCGATTTTTCCGTCGGATCTACATGCTTAGTTCAACAATTTTGAGTTCTCACCGTCTGTCCTGCCGTTAAACGGGCCTCCAGACGGCCAGCCGCTTGAATCTCGAAGTGCACGTCACGGCTCCGTGCGCTTCCAGTCACAGTGAAATGACGATGCTGCCGGTTTTACCCGACCTGAGCCTGTGACCGCTCAGTGCATCGCTCGCGGCATTAAGCGGCGAGAGCGAAACGCTCGTTGTTGGCGTTTATTTTTTTCTAGTTGTTTAGCGAGGAGACTAGACCTCGGCATGCACCGTACGGCGTCCTACACCCCGTCGAAACCGGAACACCCCCGTAAAGGGAGTGCCATTGTATTCGTTTCCATAGAAAAAGGCCATGAAATGGCTGGAAAAATTGCGCGATGTGTGGTTGTTCCAGCGCACCGTTTTGTAACACGGCCGAATGTCAATGCACCAAACGGGTGCGCAAGACCGTACAATTTGGTGCGTACATGCCGTGGTTCACGCTCTCAAGGGCTGTTTTACGGGACTGTGAAAATTGGCATGAAATTTGCTTTTGCTTGATTGGGCGGTTCGATGCCGCCAAGATCAACAGACAAACCATTTCCGAATCTAGGAGAAATCAATCATGACCTCGCCCGCAGACGTTCTGCAGATGGTTAAAGACAACGATGTCAAGTTCGTTGATTATCGTTTGACCGATACTCGCGGCAAAGAACAGCACATGACCGTGCCTGCCCATCAGCTCACCGAAGACACTTTCGAAGACGGGCAGGCCTTTGACGGCTCGTCGATGGCCGGCTGGAAAGGCATTGAAGCGAGCGACATGATTCTGATGCCCGACCCTGAAACGGCCCGCATGGATCCGTTCCGTGAACAGAACACTCTCATTTTGACATGCGATGTTCTCGAGCCCGATACCGGCAAGGGCTATGCGCGTGATCCCCGTTCTCTTGCACGCCGTGCCGAAAATTATCTCAAGAGCACCGGCATCGGTGACAAGGCTTTCTTTGGTCCCGAACCCGAGTTCTTCATTTTTGACGGCGTGACGTTTGCCAACGAACCCCAGAATACCTTTTTCAAGATTTTCTCCGAAGAAGGTCCGTGGGCAAGCAAGATTGAATACGAAGGCGGTAATCTTGGCCACCGCGCTCCGTTTAAGGGCGGTTACTTCCCGGTTCCGCCGGTTGATACGCTCTCCGACATTCGCGCCGAAATGGTGACGTTGCTTGAACAGCAGGGGGTTCCCTGTGAAGTGCACCACCACGAAGTGGGTGCTGCCGGCCAGTGTGAAATCGGTACGCGTTTTTCCACGCTTGTGCAGCGCGCCGACTGGTTGCAGATCATGAAGTACACGATCTGGAACGTGGCAGCCGCCTATGGCAAGACCGCTACCTTCATGCCCAAGCCCATGTTCGGTGACAACGGTTCCGGTATGCACGTGCACCAGTCCATCTGGAAGGAGGATCAGAACCTCTTTGCCGGCAACGGTTACGCCGGTCTTTCCGAAATAGCCCTCTACTACATCGGCGGCATCATCAAGCACGCTCGAGCCTTGAACGCCTTCACCAACCCGACCACCAACTCCTACAAGCGTTTGGTGCCGGGCTTTGAAGCTCCCGTGAAGCTTGCTTACTCGGCTCGCAACCGTTCGGCTTCGCTGCGCATTCCGCACGTGGCCAGTCCCAAGGCTCGCCGCGTCGAAGTCCGCTTCCCGGATCCGACGGCCAATCCTTATCTCGCTTTCTCGGCGATGTTGATGGCCGGTCTTGACGGCATCCAGAACAAGATTCATCCGGGCGAACCCGCCGACAAGAATCTGTACGACCTGCCGCCGGAAGAAAACGCCAAGATCCCGACGGTTTGCGCCGAACTGAGTCAGGCTCTCGAATACCTCGACAAGGATCGTGAGTTCCTTACCCGCGGCGGCGTTTTCAGCGACGATCTGATTGACGCCTATCTTTCGCTCAAGAGCCACGAGGTGGATCGTTATCGTTGCGCTGTGCATCCGCTCGAATACGAAATGTATTTCGCTTGCTGATGCATAGGCGTCAGACGCCGGCCAAGTGTCCTGATTTCGGCTGGCGTCGATTAGGTTTGTCTGTACGGCATCCCGAGGCGAATTTATCTCGGGATGCCCGTGCGACGGTTTCTTAGACGAGTGTCAGCAGGAGTCGCCAAATATGAGCCGAGGCAGCAGCAGTTTTTACGCCCGGCTTCAGGCTGCGGCGGATTTGTTATCCACGGGTGTCGTGGTGCTCGACCGTTATGGCCGTGTGCTGTGGTGCAATACCGCAGCAGAAATGCTGATCGGATGCTCAAGGCGTAATCTCAAAGGCACGGACATCGGACTATTGATCGCCCATGTGCGTGAGTGGGCAGAGCGTTTTTCCGACAAAGACAAAAAGCTTGTTCCCTATACGGCCGTTACCGAACTGCGCCGTCCCCTGGCTGACCCTGAACCCGTTCAAATCATGCTCTCGAGCATAGCCGAGAGCGAAAGCAGCGTGTTGCTTGAAATCGTTCCAGTGCAAAAGGCGATGGATAGCGTGCGTCAGGAGCAGGAAGCGGGGATGGGGGAGGCAACGCGTTCGCTTTTGCGTAATCTCGCTCATGAAGTGAAAAATCCGCTCGGGGGTATCCGAGGAGCTGCACAGCTTCTGGAAGCCGAGCTTGAAGATCGCGAGCAGCGTGAATACACCGAAGTCATCATTGCCGAAGCCGACCGCTTGCAGGGGCTCGTTGATCGATTGTTGCAGCCTTATCGACGCGAATCCCATTTAACCGAAGTCAATCTGCACGAAGTGTTGGAACGAGTGCGCAATCTCGTAAGCGTTGAATTCGGTCCCGGACTTTCCGTGCTTCGCGATTATGACGTCTCGGTTCCGGCGATCATGGGGGATCGCGAACAGCTCATCCAAGTTTTTCTTAATCTCATGCGCAATGCGGCCGAGGCAGGAAAAGCCTTGATAGCCGAGGGACGGGCGGAACTCATGATCAAAACGCGTATTGCGCGCCAGTGCACGATTCAACGCAAGCGTTATCGTCTTGCCGTCAATGTGCACATAATCGACAACGGACCGGGCATCGACAAGCGCATACGTGAAAAAATTTTCTATCCGCTGGTCACGGGACACGACGGCGGTACGGGATTGGGGCTTTCCATCGTGCAGACCTATGTGGAGCGGCACGGAGGATCGATTGAGGTCGACAGCAGACCGGGCTGCACGGATTTCAGTCTGCTTTTCCCGTTGGGCGAACCGATCAACTAAACAGAAACAAGAAAAACAAAGATGCGACAGATTTGGGTTGTTGACGATGATCGTTCCATTCGTTGGGTGCTCGAAAAGGCGCTCACGCGTGCACAAATGCCATTTCGATTGTTCGAGTCGGCAGCCGACGTTGTCAAAGCGTTTGAACACGATACGCCGTCGGTGCTTTTAAGCGACATTCGCATGCACGATATGAGCGGACTCGATCTGCTTGCCTTTGTCAAAAACAAATATCCCGGATTGCCCGTCATCATCATGACGGCCTTTAGTGATCTCGACAGTGCCGTGAGCGCTTTTCAAGGGGGCGCGTACGAGTATTTGGCCAAACCTTTCGATATCAACAGTGCCATTGATTTGTTGCGCCGCGCGCGTGAGGAAAGTACAGTGGCCGAAAGTACGGACGCAAGCGACTTGGATGACAAAGGAGCAGAGCGTCGAACCGAAATCATCGGACAGTCGCGTGCCATGCAGGAAGTGTTTCGAGCGATCGGCCGTTTGTCGCATAGTCACGTCACGGTGCTTCTGACGGGCGAATCGGGTACCGGCAAGGAAGTGGTTGCCCGTGCGCTGCATCAGCACAGCCTTCGTAGCCGAGCCCCTTTCGTGGCGATCAACACGGCGGCTATTCCCCGAGAGCTTCTCGAAAGCGAACTGTTCGGACACGAACGCGGCGCGTTTACCGGGGCCAATCAGCTGCAGTACGGCCGCTTTGAACAAGCCAAAGGCGGTACGCTTTTCCTGGATGAAATCGGGGACATGCCCGCCGATTTGCAGACGCGTCTTCTGCGAGTTCTAAGCGACGGTTATTTCTATCGCGTGGGCGGCACGCAGTCGATCAAAGCTGATGTTCGTGTTATCGCGGCGACGAACCAAAACTTGGAGGAACGTGTGCGACAGGGGCTCTTCAGAGAAGACCTTTACCATCGCTTGAACGTGATTCACCTGCAACTGCCGCCGTTGCGCGAACGCACCGAAGATATCGAAGCACTGGCCGATCATTTTCTAAGTACCGCGGCGTCCAATTTGAAGACGGAGCGCAAACGCCTGACGCCGGAAGCCTTGCAGGTGATTCGCCGCTTCCCGTTTCCGGGCAATGTCCGTCAATTGGAAAACCTCTGCAATTGGCTCACGGTGATGGCTCCCTCGCAATGGATTCGTCCGGACGATTTGCCGTTTGAATTTAAGACAGGGAGCGGGCAAGCCTCGAGCGAGGCGGCCTCTGACGTCATCGCAACGAGAGCCGGCGGCTGGACAGATCAGTTGGCTGAGGTGGTGAGAGAACTTCTAAGCCGAGGTACGCCCAAAACCATGGATGAACTTAACCGTGTGTTTGAAACGACGGTCTACAAGACCGCTTTGGAATTTACGCACGGAAAAAAGATAGAAGCGGCTCAGAAGCTTGGCGTGGGCAGAAACACGCTCACGCGCAAGCTTCAGGAGCTCGGTCTGAGGTAGGAATCAGTGAGACTTTTTCGTGATGATGTCAATGCAGCACATCACGAAGGCTGACAACACAAAGGTCAGGTGCAGGACGACGTACCACAGCAGTTTGTCGTTGGCAATCGACTGGATGTCCATGAAGATGCGCAGCAGGTGGATCGAAGAAATGGCAACGATGCTTGCCGCCACCTTGTTTTTAAGCGAGCCCGCGTCCATTTTGCCGAGCCAGCCGAGCTTCTCGTCTTTACCGTCGTCAAGGTTCATGCGCGAGACAAAGTTTTCGTAGGACGAGTACATCACCATCACGATGAGACCGCCCACCAGCCCCATGTCGATCAGGGAAAGCAGCGACAGGATCAGATCAGCTTCGCTCAACGTGAGCACGTGCGGCAGCACATGAAAGATTTCCTGGAAAAACTTGATCGCCAGCGCAATGAGCGCCAGGGACAGTCCCAAAAAGACTGGCGCTAAAAACCATCGTGCAGCATAAAAGGTGCGTTCGAACATGCGTTCCATATCTGAAGAATGTTTTTGCGTTGCGGTTGATTGAGGGAAAGAGCGTCGCTCGAACGAGCGGCACAAAGTAAAGTTTCGGCATTTTGACAGGAAAAACTTGGCCCAGGCTGAGATATCAGTCGAAAATGCAACAAATCGTTCGGAAACACAAGAGGAAGAAATGGCGGTGGCGAGCCTAAAATGGTCGCTATTCTTATTTTTGTCCAAGTCTTAGTCTAACTTTTGTCCAATTTCTACTCTTGCTTTTGTCCAAAAGCTAATCTAATCTTTGTCTAAATCCTAGTCTTATTTTTGTCCGGATTGCGATGTTACCAGTTGTGATTCCGCGTTGGGCCAGTCGAATTGTTCGGCAAGGATTGGCTTCGCATCGTGTTGTGTCTGTTGTGGGAGCGCGTCAAAGCGGTAAAACCACATTGCTTCGAGCGGAGAATTTTCCGCAGGGAGCCTTTGTCAGTCTCGATCAGCAGCAGGTTCTTTCCGATGTGAAGACGGATTGTGCTTTTTTTCTCCGACGCTACGCCAGGGCTTATCCGCTGATTGTGGACGAAATTCAAAAAGCGCCGGAATTGATCGGAGAGATCAAATACGTTGTGGATCGCAATCCGAGCAAAGGCCAATTTATCATCACCGGTTCGGCTGACTATCGAAAGCTTCCGCATGCCAATGAATCGCTGGCCGGTCGTGTGGCGTGTGCGCGTGTGCGTACATTTGCCGAAGCGGAGGCTAGACAGTGCGAGCCATTTTTTCTCCGAGGACTCTTTGACGGCTTGCTTCCGCTGGATGCTGAGTTCGGCGACTTTTGTAAGGCACAGTTTTGTGAACTGCTTCTGAAAGGGGGGTATCCCGAGCTGATGGATGTCGGAGATCCCCAGCAACGTACGCTCTGGTTTGATAGTTATGTCAAACAACAGATCATTTTGGATATGCGTAACCAGTGGGGGGTGCGAAAGAGCGATGTGCTTGAACGGTTGATTGCTTTGGCTGTTGCTTTTTCCAGCAAACTTTTGGTGAAAAGAACATTGCTCAATGTCTTGGGGACCTCGGCAGAAACCTTTGAGTCTTATCTTTCGGCGTTGCAGGCAATGTTTCTTGTCGATCTACTGCCCGGCTGGAAAGAGAGTGACTATGATCGCCCCTCCCAGACGCCTAAGCTTTTTCTGACGGACAGCGGACTGATGGCGAATCGAATGGGAATTTTCCATCCAAAAGACATTCTGGAAAACCGGGAAGTTGCGGCCAACGAAGGTGGAAAGCTGGCGGAGACTTGGGTCTATAACCAGCTTGTCGCAGAGCTTGAACTTAATCCGCTCTGGCGGATGCGGCATTTGCGCACAAAGACGCATGAAATTGACTTTTTGCTTTTTAACGAAAAGAAAGAAGGTCTCGGCATTGAGGTGAAGTCTTCTGAATCTGTATCGCCGGATGATTTCCGACACTTGCGTTGGTTTGGAAATTTGTATCGGCCGCAGAAGTTCACAGGTGTCGTGTTGTACGCGGGTAATCGGGTGGTGCCGGGCGGTGATAATTGCTACGCCATTCCGATGTCGGCGTTTTGGACGCCTGAAAAATACTGGCGCTGATTGTTTTTGTTTTGTTTCTCATCTGACGATTGTCATGCCCAGATCTTTGCATTTAAGTGAATTTGAACGCGATTTCTCAGCACTTGGCGCCAAGCCCACCCATATCCGACGTCTGTGGCGTGCATGGCTCGGCTTGGCCTCCTGGCAGTCGCAGGGACATGCAAGCTACCCGAAGTCGCTGCAGGAAAAGTTGCCCGAAATCCAAAGTGAGCTTGAGTCATTGGCAAGGTTTAATGTCAGGGAGAGCCAGCAGGCAGAAAGCAGCAAACTGTTGGTGATGCTCCCAGATGGTGCGTGTGTGGAAGCGGTTCTTTTGCCGCGTCAGGCGCTTTGCATCTCCACGCAGGTTGGCTGCGCTGTCGGATGCGCTTTTTGCATGACCGGCAAAGGAGGGCTGGAACGTCAGCTTTCCAGCGCCGAAATCGCGGCTCAGTACGTGGCAGCCACGCGCATCAAGCCCGATATCAAGAAAGTGGTTCTGATGGGAATGGGAGAACCTTCGCACAATCTGGCTGCCGTCAAGGAGGCTGTGGCGTTCATGGGCGATGTGGCCGGTTTGGCGCATAAGCAGATTGTTGTGTCCACCGTGGGCGACGAGCGGCTCTTTGATGCGCTGCCGACTTGGTCGGTGAAACCCGCCTTGGCTTTGTCGCTTCACACGACAGATTTCGAAAAACGAAAGAAGCTTTTGAAAAACGCTCCTGCTCTGACTCCCGAATACCTGTTACAGCGAACTCTGGACTACGCCGAACAGACCAAGTATCCGGCGCAGATTGAGTGGACGTTGTTGGCGAGCATTAACGACACTTTCGAAGAGGTTGAACGTTTGGCCGAGCTTGTGGCCGGTCGCTACGCCATGGTCAATTTCATTGCCGTCAATCCGACGGAAGGCAGTGACTTCAAGCGCCCTGATCAGGAACACATCGAAGATCTCATCACGGTTTTGCGACGAAAGGGGATTGTGGCGACGCTTCGCGACAGCGCTGCGCAGGACATCGAAGGCGGTTGCGGCCAGTTGCGCGCCCGCCACTTGAGTGCCCGGCAGGAGGTGCCGATTTCGCTCGAAAAAATGCCGAGCTAGAGCTCATGTGTGGTTCCGGCGGCAGCCCAGTCAACGTCGTCAAAAGTGCGTGTGAGTTCTGCGGCGGCCTTAAAGCCCGTGCAGTGACATGGTCGCCAGTGTTCGACTTTGTATTGCGTGAGTTCTTGCATCCACAAAGGATAGTCAGCAGGAGCAACACCGCTCAGATGCGTGCCGCCGAGCACGGTATGGAAACGATCGATTCCGAAAGTACGAGAGGCGTAGCGCAGAATATTGGGAAGTCCGGCGTGCGCGCAGCCCAAAAGTACGGACGCGCCTTTTTCGGTCTGCACCAAAAGCGAGACGTCGTCGGCAAACGTGTCGGGCACGATTTCTCCGGAATCGGTGCGCTCAAACATATGTCTGGTGCAGACCCAGCGGGGATCCCGCTCGGTTGCCGGCACAGTAAAAGCGGTTACGCCCGGAGCGATTTCAACGAACGGATCGATCGGTGAAAAGGCAAGTCCTGCGAGCATCGAACCGCCGCCGGAAGCTCGTTTGGCGTCTGCGTCTCCAAGGCGCTCGCGTCCGATGCCGGGAGCTGCCCACACGCGAGCGTGCGGCGCCAGCCGCAACACGTCCATGACACCTGAAGTATGGTCGAAATGACCGTGCGAGAGCACCAAATCGGTGATGCGTCGGGCATTCAGTCCCAAGGCCGTCAGGTTGTGTTGTAGCGTATGCTGAATGCCGCCCGTATCAAGCAAGATGACGGCGTCTTCGGTTTGCAGCCAAGCACTGTAGCCCCATTCGGCCAACAGACTTTGCGAACTCGTTTGGTTTTCGACGACGACGGTGAGCTGCATACGACTTCTCCTGCACAAGACGCGTTGACACTGACGAGTTTAGGCCGCCGCCAAGAAAAAAGCTTTCGAAGCGGTAAGACTTCGAAAGCTTTCGGCGTCAGTTGTTGGCGTTGTCTTCCACGGGATCGAATGTGATCTGCATGGAACGCGGTACGGTTGCCGATTGATCCTTCGGACGCGGGAAAGGATTGCAACGACGGATGGCCGTTTCCACCGCGTGGTCGTAGGCGGGCAGCCCAGAACTCTTAAGCTGCACGGGATTGCCCGTCTGCTCGCCGTTGGGCAGCAGATTGACGCGGTAAACAGCCTGGTGCTGACCGCGTTCGATACCCGGCGGCACCGCGTAGAAAATGTTCGGGCGGATGCAGGCGATGACGCTGGCCGCATACTGAGCCGAGGCTGTGCCGGTGACGTTGCGCACGCGTGTGCCGGGAGTACCGGTGGTCTTACCCACCTGACCGGATTGCACCTGAGGAGCTCCCGTGATGCGGGCCAATTCTGCACGGCGCATTTCGTCGGCAATGCGCTTTTGTTCGGCGCGCTCACGGCGAATACGCTCTTTGCGTTCGGCTTCCTTGCGTTTCTTTTCTTCTGCGATGCGCTTTTCTTCTGCCAGGCGCGCTTCTTCCGCCTTTCGGGCTTCTTCGGCTTTGCGAGCTTCTTCCGCCTTTCGAGCCTCTTCGGCTTTGCGGGCTTCCTCTGCCTTGCGTTCCTCTTCAAGGCGTCGCTCTTCTTCGAGGCGTTTCTGCTCTTCGGCCAGTCGCTTTTCTTCTTCAAGGCGTTTGCGCTCTTCTTCGAGTTTTTGGCGCTCTTCTGCCAAACGCTTTTCTTCGGCTAAGCGACGTTCTTCGGCCAGACGAATCTCTTCGGCACGGCGGGCTTCTTCCGCGGCGCGCTCTTCTTCCAGACGCTTTTGTTCGGCCAGGCGTTCCTGTTCCAGACGCTCCTGCTCGAGGCGTTGTTGTTCTAGACGCTCCTGCTCGAGACGCTGCTGTTCCAGTCGCTCTTGTTCGAGTCGTTCTTGCTCCAAGCGCTGTTGCTCCAGTTTCTCCTGCTCGAGTTTTTCCTGAGCCAGACGTTCCTCTTGCAGTCGCTTTTCCTCGGCAATGCGTTCTTCTTTCAAACGCTTGGCTTCTTCTTCCTGAGGATCCGGTTTCGGAGCGGCTTCGGTGTCTTTGGGTAGCGGCGTATCGGGTGTCTCGGGAGCTTTGCCTGCGACACTTTCTCCGGAAGCGTCCTCAGGCGCCCAAAGTTCGGCGTAAAACGACTCGGGTTCGGTTCTCCACTGAAAGACGGTAAAAAGCCCCACAAACAAAAGCGCATGCACTCCCACGGCAGCCATCAGGCCGACCGGAAGGTCAAAGGGCTTTTGGTTGCCGGGACGAACCGGGCCTCGGTTCTCGCTCTCGTTCATTGACGGCCACCTTCAATCTGAAGGGCCAGACCGACGCGCTCGACATTGGCGCCCTGAAGTGCCTTCATGACATCAATGACCTGCTCATAGCGAACGTCACGGTCGGCGGCGATCACCACCGGTGTGTTGAGACCGGCCTGAGCGGTTTTGACGTTGTTGACAAGCTGAGGCATATCAACTGGGTGCAGACCCGACTTGGTCTTAATCGACAAGCGACTGTCGGCATGCACGACCACCTGGATGTTTTCCGTCGGAGCCTTGCCCGCTTTTTTCACGGACGGAAGATTGACCACGGAAGGATTAACGAAGGGGGCGGCCACCATCAAAATCACCACGAGCACCAGCATGACGTCGATATAAGGAACGACGTTCATGTCGCTCATCAAACGACGCTTGCCTCGGTTGGATTGGGTTCGCAAAGCCATAGCGACTCTCCTCTCAAAGAGTGCTTCTTAGCGCTGGTGCGCGAGGATGTTCAGGAACTCTTCGCTGAAGCTGTCAAAACGGTTGCTCAAGCGTTCGATGCGATTGGCAAAGAGGTTGTAGGCAGCTGTCGCGGGAATGGCGGCAAACAGGCCCACAGCTGTGGCAACGAGCGCTTCGGCAATACCGGGGGCGACAACGGCCAGAGACACGTTTTCAAGGCTCGACAAACCGGTAAAGGCGTCCATGATGCCCCAGACGGTGCCGAACAGGCCGATGTAGGGCGAAACGGAACCGATCGAGGCGAGCATCGGAAGTCCTTTTTCCAAGGCGTCCATTTCGCGCTGGAACGTCGCGTTCATGCTGCGACGCACGCCCGATAAAACATCATCGGCGGGGCGATCGGGCATTTTCAGGAATTCGTTCATGCCGGCCACGAACATACGTTCCTGAGCGCCGGTGCGCTCCGGGCGCGTGCTTGCTGTCTCGTAGAGCTTGGCGAGATCAAGGCCTGACCAAAAGCGCTTTTCAAAATCGTCGGTCTGACGGCGGCTTCGAGAGAGCACGAGCATTTTGGAAAAGATCGTGGCCCAGCTCGAAAGCGAGGCGATCAGAAGAATACCCATGACGCACTTCACAACGACGGAAGCGTTCATGACGAGCGTGATGATGGAAAGATCGGCGGAAGTCATGTTCGGAAAGTCTTAATTCGCAAAAACGGTCAATCAGATCGAATCGTCGGGAGCGTAGGGCTTCAGAGCGGCCAAAATGCGCGGATCGGCCTGCGTGGGTACGCCAAGCTTCATGTCGACGGAGGCGCAACGCACCTGCGCTGTGCAGATGGTTTCTTCTCCGCGCACAATGGTCTGTTCGAAAATCACGGAGGCGCGGCGCAAGAGCTTGATGCGGGTCTTTACGGTGAGTGCGTCGTCGAGCACGGCCGGACGCACGAATTTCATTTCGATGGAACTCACCACGATGACGGGCGCACCTTCGAGGTGCATCTTGCGCTGTTCGAGTCCCAGCGAACGCAAAAATTCCGTGCGTGCGCGTTCCATGTAACGCAGATAATTGGCGTGGTACACGATGCCGCCCGCATCGGTGTCTTCCCAATAGATTCGGACAGGGAAAGAAAAGATTTTTTCAGTCATATAACAAAGCGTCCGCGCTCGGCTCGGTGCGGACGCCGAAAATCAGTCAGAATTAGGTGTCGCGCCTTCGCTCAAAAGCCTTGATTTATGTGGGCGCAATCGTCGAGTCGAAAGTATATTGGATTGCAATCGTGCGCGAAAGACGGATTGCCATTTTTGAGAAGGACTTAAGTGTTTCTTTCTGTTGAAAAATTCACGCCGTTTCTACGGTTGCTTTTGTGTGCGTCAGCGCTTGCCGCAGCGGCGTTGTCGGCGGGCTGCACGGATCCGGTCAATGCTCCGCGAGCGCTCTCCGACTACGCATCCAACACGCTTTTTACTTCCTTTTCGGGGCGCAGTCCCAAAACGCTCGATCCTCAGGTGTCCTATTCGAGCGATGAAACGATCTACACCTACGGGGTTTATGAGCCGCTCTACGGGTACGAATACTTGAAGCGCCCCTATACGCTCATGCCGCTGGCAGCCGAAAAAGTTGTCAAGCCCGTGTATCTTGATGCGAACAAAAACGTGTTGCCCGCACAGGCCGACAGCAAGGACATTGCGTATTCCGTCTACACGATCCCGATCCGAAAGGGCATTGAATTTGCTCCGCATCCGGCGTTTGCCAAGGATGAAAAAGGTGAGCCGCTGTGCCTGACGCTTGATCCGAAACGCGCCCAAGCACTCTCCAGTCCGCTGGAGTTGCCCGAGCGCGGCACGAGGGAGCTGACTGCGCACGACTACGTTTACGGAATCAAGCGTATTGCTTCGCCCGCAGTCGTGAGTCCCGCTTTCGGCATTCTGCGGGCCTACATCGTCGGTTTTGACGAGCTTAACCAAGCAATCGGAGAGGCTTGGGAAAAGGCCAGAGCTTCGAATGAATCCGTTTCACGCATTGATCTTACGAAATTTGAATGCGAGGGCGTCAAAGCGCTCGATGAGCACACGCTGCAAATCACCATCCGCGGCAAGTACCCGCAGTTCGACAACTGGATGGCGATGGCCTTCTTTGCGCCGATGCCTTGGGAAGCTGAAGCGTTTTATGCCAATCCCGGCTTTGCGGAAAACAATATTTCCCTGAACACCTGGCCGGTGGGAACGGGTCCCTACATGCTCACCGTGTCGCGACAAAACCGAGAGCATGTGCTTGAGCGAAATCCCAACTATCGCGGCTTGACCTATCCGTGCGAAGGTTCCGAAGAAGACCGCCGAAACGGCTTTTTGGCCGACTGCGGCAAAAAGACGCCGTTTGTGGACCGAATTGTGTTGACGATGGAAAAAGAAGCGGTGCCGACGACTTCGAAATTTTTGCAGGGCTATTACGACAGTCCGCAGATCACGCGACTTGATGTGGGGCAGGGCTATATCGTGGCCATGGGAGACGATCCGGACAAAGAAAAGCTCTACAAGGAAAAGCGATTGCAGTTTCCGACTGCGGTAGAAGCCAATCTTTGGTACATCGGTTTTAATTGGCTCGATCCTGTGGTTGGGGCCGGTAAGACGCCGGAGGAAGCGCGCCGCAACAAGCTGCTGCGGCAAGCAATTTCCATTGCGCTGGATTGGGAAGAGCAAATTGCCATCTTTGAAAAAGGGCAGGGACAGACCGCTCACGGCCCCTTGCCGCCGGGGCTTTTTGGCTGGCGCAACGACGGCCCTTCGGCTTTCAATCCTATTGTCTACACAAAGGGGGAGGACGGCCGCGTCAAACGCCGTTCGATCGAAGACGCTAAAAAACTCATGATCGAAGCGGGCTATCCGGACGGGCGCGATGCCGAAACGGGGCGCCCCTTGGTGCTGAATTTTGATTGGCAGGGAACGAGTGCCGGCTCCAAATCGTTTTTGGATTGGACTGCACGGCAGTTTGCCAAGATCGGCATTCAGCTGGAAATCCGTGCCACTGACTACAACCGCTTCCAAGATAAGATGGCCAAAGGATCGGCGCAGATTTACTACTGGGGGTGGCTTGCGGACTATCCGGACGCTGAAAACTTTTTCACGCTTTTGTACGGGCCCAACAGCAAAGCGATCAACGGTGCCGGGGAAAACGCCAGCAATTATCAGAATGCACGGTTTGACGTGCTTTTCGAGTCGCTTCGAAATCTCGAAAACGGTCCGCAGAAAGCCGATGTGATTGATGAGATGATCCGCATCGTGCAGGAAGATGCGCCCTGGAGCTTCGGCTATTTCCCAACATCTGCCGCTGCGCTTCACCATTGGGTGAAAAACGCCAAGCCCACGCAGATGATCCGTAACAATGTGCAGTACATCCGCATTGACAGCGCCGAACGCATGGCACAGATCCGAGCCTGGAACAAACCCGTTGTATGGCCTCTGCTTTTGATCTTTGCAGCCGTCGCTGGACTTGTGTGGTTCGTGCGCCGCCATCTGATCCGACGCAGTTTGCAGCGTGGCATCGCTTCGGAGAATCAAGCATGATTGGCTACATCATTCGGCGCATTGCCTACGGTTTTTTGATTTTGCTCGGCGTCAATGCGCTTACTTTTGCACTCTTTTTTGCCGTCAACACGCCCGATGACATGGCGCGCCTGGCAATCGGCGGGCGTTACGTGACACCCGAGGCAATCGAAAATTGGAAGATTGCTCACGGTTACGACCTGCCGCTTGTCTATAACGAAGATGTGCAGGGTATTGAAAAGATCACCAAGACCGTTTTTTACACCCGCTCGGCACCGCTTTTGACGGGAGATTTGGGTTTGTCGGACGCCGGTCGCAGCATCAACCGGGAAATTGCCGAGCGTGTGGGGCCGTCGCTGGCGCTAGCCGTTCCCACCTTTGTGCTTGGCGTTTTCGTGATGCTCGTTTTCTCTCTGATGGTGGTGCTGGTGCGTCGCACCAAACTCGAGTGGGCGGCTGTGGCTTTTGCAGTTACGGTGATGAGTGTCTCGAGCCTTTTTTACATCATTCTCGGTCAGTGGCTGTTTGCAAAAACATTGCGACTTGTGCCCGTTTCGGGCTTTATGGACGGTTGGCACATGGCAGTTTTCTTGATCCTGCCGGTCGCAATCGGCATCTTCTCGAGATTGGGAAGCGACACGCTTTTGTACCGCGCCATGTTTCTTGAGGAAGTGGGCAAAGACTACGTGCGAACGGCTCGTGCCAAGGGAGCATCACACGCACGCGTCATGTTCGTGCATGTGCTTAGAAACGCCATGCTTCCGATTTTGACGAGTACCGTGGCAGTGTTTCCGATGCTTTTTATGGGAAGCCTCATCATGGAAAGTTTCTTCGGCATTCCGGGGTTGGGGTCGTACACGATTGACGCCATCAATGCCCAGGATTTCTCCATTGTCCGCGCCATGGTGTTTTTGGGGACGGCCGCCTACGTGTTGGGGCTGCTTTTGACCGATATTGCCTACACGATTGCCGATCCGCGCATTCGACTGAAGTAAGACATGTTTGACGTGAAGTTTGTTTTTCTCTGGACGGACGCCGTCTTGTGGCTCTTGGTGCTGGGCCTTGTCGGCTATGTCGTCTACGTGCATCGAACCGAGGAACTTGCGCGCAAATGGCGTAAGGTGCTCAATAACAAAACGGCGGTGGCGGCTGCAGCCGTTCTCTCGGTTTTCTTTGCGGCGGCTTTGGCCGACAGCGTGCATTACCGCCGTGCGCTTCCGGCGACTGACGGGGCGGCGGTTGCCGCTTGGGACACCAAGACCGTGTCGCTTCTCGATGCCCTGGTGGGCGAAAAGATTGCCGGGCGCGAAAGAAGTTATTCGGCGCCTTTTTCGCTCTATGATTTTGACAAGACAACCGTGGTGACGGACGACGGCCCCAAGCGCATCAACGCCAAACTCAAAGGCGCCGGAGCGGGTGTCAACGAAGACAAACCTCTGCAGTCGCTTTTTCGCAAGATCGAGATGGGGGTGATGACGGGAGCGGTCGGCGTCTTGGTGACATGGCTGTTGATCGGAGCGGTCGCTGCCTGCGTGCGGCGCGAAGGCTTCGGGCGGGCAATGATTGCCGTGACAGCGCGCAGCAACCCTTGGCGACCGGCCATTTTGGTTTGGCTTCTGGCGATTTTCTTGGGCTGCGTTTTGCTGTTCGTGTGGCCCGTCTGGCACCCTTTCGGGACGGACGCAACAGGCAACGACGTGCTCTACAGTGCCGTTAAAAGCATCCGAACAGCTTTTGCGATTGGGTTGCTGGCGACATTTTCAACGCTTCCCTTTGCCGTGACGCTCGGCATTGCGGCGGGCTACTTCAAGGGCAAGGTCGACGATGTGATTCAGTACGTCTACACGACCATCTCTTCCATTCCGTCGGTGCTTCTGATTGCGGCTTCCGTTTTGATGATTCAAGTCTTCATTGACAAGCATCCGGAGATGTATGCCACGGGGCTTGAGAGAGCCGATGTGCGGCTTTTCCTCTTGGCGGTGATCATCGGACTCACCAGCTGGGCGGGTTTGGCCCGATTGCTGCGAGCCGAGACGATGAAAGTGAGCGCCATGGATTTCGTGACGGCGGCCAAGGCTTTCGGGGTGTCTTCAACGCGCATCATGGCTCGGCACGTCTTTCCCAATGTTGCACACATTGTTCTGATTGTGGCTGTACTGGATTTCTCCGGCATTGTTCTCTACGAGGCTGTTTTGAGCTACGTGGGCGTGGGTGTGGATCCGGTGACCGATTCATTTGGCTCCATGATCAATGCGGCGGCTTCCGAGATGAGCCGCTCGCCGGTGATTTGGTGGAATTTGGCGGCAAGCTTTGTCTTTATGGTGACGCTGGTGCTCTCGGCCAATTTGTTTGCCTCCGGCGTGCGCGATGCGTTTGATCCGAGAAATGCCGGCGGTAAGGCGTAAGGAACGGCGATGGCAGAAATTCTCAACGTCAAAAATTTGAGCGTTCGAATCAACGGCCCAAAGCCTCTCACCGCTGTCGAAGATGTGTCATTTTCGATCCGATCGGGCGAGTGTTTTGCGCTCGTGGGTGAATCGGGCTGCGGCAAGTCGCTCACAGCGCTTTCTTTGATGCGCTTGCTTCCCGACGGTCTTTCCGTTGCTCAGGGTGAAGTGGTGCTTAACGGCACGGATCTGATGGAGCTCACCGAACGAGAGATGCAGGCCGTACGAGGCGACCGCATCGCGATGATCTTTCAGGAGCCCGCCACAAGTCTCAATCCCGTGATGACGGTGGGCGAGCAAATTGTCGAGGCGGTTCGGTTGCATGAAAAGGTCGGTAAAGAAGAAGCCAAGCAAAGGACGTTGCAGTGGCTGACACGCGTTGGGCTCGACGAGCCACAAAAGCGTTTTGATGCCTTTGCGCACGAACTTTCGGGCGGGCAGAAGCAGCGCGTCATGATTGCGATGGCTCTGGCCTGCCGCCCTAATGTCGTGGTGGCCGACGAACCCACGACGGCGCTCGACGTGACGCGTCAGGCGCAGATTCTCGATTTGCTCCGAGAACTGCAAAAAGAGCACGGCATTGCCCTTTTGCTGATCACGCACGATTTGGCTTTGGTGCGCCAATACGCCGATCGGGTAGCGCTGATGTATGCCGGCCAGATTGTTGAACAAAGCCGTGTTGCCGATTTCTTCGAGAATCCGACGCATCCGTATGCGCGTTTACTTTTGAGCGCCGTGCCGAGCGCTGACAAAAGCGCGCAGGCGCTCACGGGCATTGCGGGCAGCGTTCCGGAACTTTCAGCGATGCCTGAGGGCTGTCGATTTGCACCGCGTTGCCCGGCCGCCAAAGAGATGTGCCGGCAGAAGTGCCCGGCAATGCGCTCGTCGGCGCCCGGTCGTCTGGTGCGTTGCTTTTATCCCGAGGTTCCGGTGGCAAGCCGGGTGAGATCAGTTACGACGGCGACGCGTATGGACGAAACGGTTTTGAAGCTCACGGACGTGTCGGTGACGTACGGCAGCCGCGGAGGGCTTTTTTCCCGTCAAAAGGCTTTTGAAGCCGTCAGTCATGCCGACTTGAGCCTTTCGCGAGGCAGGACGCTTGCGTTGGTCGGAGAATCGGGGTCCGGTAAAACGACTCTCGGAAAGGCCGCCTTGGGACTTCTGGAAAACGCGACGGTAAGCGGCAGCGTGGAGATAGCCGGAGAGGAGGCCTTTGATGCACGCGGACGCTTTAAGCGGCACCTGAGAAGCTGCGCGCAGATTGTGTTTCAGGATCCGTTTGCGTCGCTTGATCCGCGCATGAGCGTGGGTGAATTGGTGTGCGAAGGGATTCTTGCGTTGCATCCCGGGCTATCCAAAGCGGATGCGCGTCGGAAAGTACGCGAACTTCTCGACAGCGTGGGGCTTCCGAGCGGAGCGACCGATCGTTTGGCGCACGAATTTTCCGGCGGGCAGCGTCAGCGCATTGCCATTGCCAGAGCGTTGGCCGTTGAGCCGAAAATCGTGGTCTGCGATGAGCCGACTTCCGCACTGGATGTTTCGGTGCAGGCCCAGATTCTTAACTTGCTGCGGGAGATCCAAGCTGAGCAGGGCGTGTCGTACTTGTTCATCACGCACAACTTTGCCGTGGTCGAATTCATGGCGCATGAAGTGGCGGTGATGCAGCTCGGCCGGATTGTCGAAAGCGGTACGGCCGAGGATGTCCTCACGCATCCGCAGCACGCATATACGAAGACGCTTTTGGCTGCCGTGCCTCGACTCTGAGTTGCATGGATAAGAAAAATGCCTCACGGCGGAGGCATTTTTCGAAGAACGGTTGTCTATATTCGGATCAGCGGGCGTCGCTTGCCTTGAACTTCTTTTCCAGGCGGGAAACCAAGCGCGTGATGGTAAGCGTCATCACCAGGTAGATAATGGCCACCGACGTCCAGATTTCAAGCGAACCGTAGGTTTCGGCAATGATGAGCTGACCGGTGCGGGTGAGTTCCTCAAAGCCGATGACGGACACGAGGGAGGAGTCCTTCAACATCGCGATGAATTCGTTGCCAAGCGGCGGGATGATGCGCTTGAAGGCCTGCGGCAGAATGATGTATCGCATCGTCTGCCCCCAGGTCATACCCAGAGACAGGCCGGCACGCATCTGGCCGACTTCGATCGACTGAATGCCGGCGCGGAAGATTTCGGCCACGTAAGCGCCCGAATTGATCGAGCAGGCGGCTACAGCGGCCACGAACGGGTCGATACGCTGACCGATGATCGCGGGAAGCGCAAAGTAGATGATGAAGATCTGCACCAGAAGCGGCGTGCCGCGAATGAAGTCAACGTAGATCTTGGCGAGCAGACGCAACGGAGTGAACTTGGACAGCTGAGCCAGAGCCGCTAAAAGGCCGAACACCAAACCCAGACCGACGGCCATTGCCGTGATCTCTAAAGTCACCAGGGCGCCCTGCAGCAACAAAGGCAGAGAATTGGTGATAAGGGAAAAATCGAATTCCATCGTGTTTTTATCCTTTTAACGGAGGGAGCACAGGGGCGCAAAAAACACGCGTCTCAACACACAGGTCGGCCGCGTATTTCTGCGCATTGTACCGAAGCACTCGTGCAACCGCACCTATTGAGCAAAAATGCTTCGAAAGGTGTGCATTATGGACTTGACCAATTAAGACAAGTCCGAGGTCTCAGACTGGAAAAAACGATGGAGCGTTTGCATCGTGATGACCTCGAACGACGCGTCGGGATATTTGCTCGCAAAACTTTTCGGCGCTTTTGCTTGCGCATTCGTCAATTTGCATTCAAAGGCGTGAAGCGAACCGTCTTCGTCGACTTCCAAAAGATCCACTTCGCTTTTGTTGCGGTCGCGCCAAAAGTAGAGTTGTGTTTCGTCTTGTCGATAACGATGCCATTTGAGCCGCTCGATGATGACAAAATTTTCCCAGAGAGCTCCGCGTTCCAAATCGCTACGAGATGAGAATGGCGTGAAATTGTCGAGTGCGGCGTTTCGGATGCCCAGATCGTAAAAGTAAATTTTCTTGGATTTTTTTAGTTCCGTTGCGAAGTTTGAGGAGTAACACGGCAGTGTCTTCACAATGAAGCTTTGCTCGAGAAGGCTTACACATCGCTCGACGGTGGGGGTACTCAATCCGCACTGTTGTCCCAAACTGCTGAAAGAGCAGAGGTTGCCGATGTTAGCCGCCAAAAGCCTAACGAGATGCAGAAACTGCTCTGAACGGCGGATGTCGGCGATGGCAAACAAGTCTTTGAAAACTTTGCTCTCGAAAAGGTACCTTAAAGTTGCCTTGGATCTTTGCGGGTGCGTCACGATTTCCGGGTAGCTGCCTACTGTCAATCGAATGGGCAAGGACTCCATGACGTCAAGCCAACTATTGTGATCGGCCAGTTCTGTCACGGACAATGGAAAAAGAGTCATCGGCCACAAACGTCCCGCAGCTGACTCCATGACACCGCCGGCCAATTCCAAAGAACTGGAACCAGTGGCAAAAATGCGGCACGAAGGTTTGCTGTCTTCCAATCGTTTGAGAAGCATGTCGATTCCCTGGATGCGCTGGGCTTCGTCAATCACCAGAACGTCAAGACCGGATAGCAAAATCGAGATGTCCGCTTTGGATGACAACGACGTGAGTAATTCTCGATCCTGAGGCTCGTCGCCCGAGAGCCATTTCACTTTCCGGTCTTGGAAAAGGTGCTCCAACAGTGTTGTTTTGCCTGTCTGCCGAGCACCGAAGACCACAATGGCTTTATCGGCAGGCGTGCGTTCAAGAAGAGCAGTGAGTGAACGTGCGATGTATGCCATTTCAGATTATTTTTAGTTGTACTTTACAAAAATCTAGATTTTTATAAAGTATAGTTTAAAAAAATCTGAAATGAAGCCAGTTGCGTCGAGTATTGCGATTGATCGGATCAATGGTGTGGATACAAGCGGACGACCGGATCAATACCCATGTTTTATTGTTGGGTATTTTTCATTAATATTCTTGACTCGCAAACTAGGTTATTAGAGAAGAACGCTAAAGATCGGCCTTTGGAGCCGGTTGGGCGATCCACTTCGTCGGAAGGCAAGACTGTGAAACTCACCACGCGAGGCCGCTTTGCGGTCACCAGCATGATTGACCTTTCGCTGCACAGCGAAAACGGCCCGGTGCGCCTGGCCGATATCGCCAAGCGGCAGAAGATTTCGCTTCCCTACCTGGAGCAGATCTTCGGGAAGCTGCGTCGTGCCGAGCTTGTCAAAAGCGTGCGCGGTCCCGGCGGCGGTTACCGTCTCGGGCGCGATGCCTCTGAAATCAGCGCCGGCGAAATTGTCGAAGCCGTTGAAGGCATCATGGATGTTTCCCAGTGCCAAGGCGGTGCGGCATGCCGCGGCGGTGCACAGTGTCTGGCTCACGGACTGTGGGCGGATCTGAACGCCAAGATGGCCGAATTTCTCAATGCCCAGTCGCTGCAGTCCATTAAGGAGAAAAGTTTGAAGGAGCATGCTCATCACGGTGAAGTGCGTGAACAGCCGATCATTGTGCACATCACGGAACCGAAGAGCTGATCAAAAGGACTGCCGCGCAAACGAATTAAAACGCGCTCGCTTCAATGCTCTTTTGAGAGCAAAAGGCGGGTGCCAACAACAGTAAAGAGACGCAAAAATGCAGCATCACGTTGTTTATCTTGACTACTCGGCCACCACGCCTGTCGATCCCCGCGTGGCCGAAAAGATGATTCCCTACCTGTGCGAAAAGTTCGGCAACCCCGCCAGCCGCTCGCATGCCTACGGCTGGGAAGCCGAAAAGGCGGTTGAAGAGGCCCGCGGTCACATCGCGGCCTACATCAACGCCGATCCGCGAGAAATCGTGTTCACGTCGGGTGCGACCGAATCCGACAACCTTGCCATCAAGGGCGCGGCGCATTTCTATCGCGACAAGGGTAAGCATCTCATTACGGTCAAGACGGAACATAAGGCTGTGCTGGACAGCATGCGCCATCTTGAAACCGAAGGGTATGAAGTCACTTACCTCGACGTGCAGGAAAACGGCCTTCTGGATCTGGAAGCACTCAAGGCCGCCATTCGTCCCGACACCACACTGGTTTCCGTGATGGCCGTCAACAATGAGATCGGTGTGATTCAGGATTTGGAGGCGATCGGCAACATCTGTCGCGAACGCGGCGTGCTCTTTCACTGCGACGCAACGCAGGCGCCGGGCAAACTCATCATCGACACGCAAAAGCTCAAGATCGATCTGATGAGCCTGTCGTCGCACAAGGTGTATGGTCCTAAGGGCATCGGCGCTCTCTACGTTCGCCGCAAACCGCGCGTGCGCATTGAGCCTCAGATTCATGGCGGTGGTCACGAACGCGGCATGCGCTCCGGTACGCTTGCCACGCACCAGATCGTTGGCATGGGTGAAGCCTATCGACTGGCCCTTCTTGAAGCCGACAAGGATCGCGAACACGCCGAAAAGCTCTCCAAGCGTCTGCTCGACGGCATTCTGAAGAACATCCCCGAGGTCTATGTCAACGGTGATCTGAAGCATCGCGTGCCCACGAACCTCAATATTTCTTTTGCCTACATCGAAGGCGAAAGCCTCATGATGGCACTTAAGGACATTGCCGTGAGCTCCGGGTCGGCTTGCACGTCGGCTTCGCTTGAGCCGAGTTATGTGCTTCGCGCCATTGGCCGCAACGACGAACTCGCACACAGCTCGATTCGTTTCACGCTCGGACGCTTTACGACCGAAGAGGACATTGATTTCACCGTGAAGCTTCTCACCGAAAAGGTGGCCAAGCTGCGTGAACTGTCGCCCTTGTGGGAAATGCACAAGGAAGGCATTGACCTCGCCGAAGTGAAGTGGTCGGCTCACTAATCTGTCTCGAATTTTGAAAAGTTTGCATTGAGGACAAGAAAATGCCCTACAGCGAAAAATTGATGGATCACTATGAAAATCCGCGCAACGTCGGTACGCTCGATAAGAACGACGAATCGGTCGGCACCGGCATGGTGGGTGCTCCAGCCTGCGGCGACGTGATGCGTCTTCAGATTAAGGTCAACGATGAGGGCGTCATTGAGGACGCGAAGTTCAAGACCTACGGTTGCGGGTCGGCGATTGCTTCGAGTTCGCTCGTGTCCGAATGGGTCAAGGGTAAGACTCTTGATGAAGCGGCCAAGATTTCCAATGCGGAAATTGCCGAAGAGCTTGCACTGCCGCCTGTGAAGATTCACTGCTCAATTCTTGCCGAAGACGCCGTGAAGGCTGCCATTGACGACTACAAGGCCAAGCACGCCAAGTAAACCGAAATCAACGCTTTTTACGAGGACATACACAAATGTCAGTCACTCTTACCGAGGCGGCCGCTCGCCACGTTTCCGCTTTTTTGACCAAGCGCGGCAAGGGCATCGGTTTGCGCCTGGGCGTCAAGACGAGCGGTTGCTCGGGCATGGCCTACAAGCTTGAGTTTGCCGATGTCGTCAACGAAGACGATCAGGTTTGGGAAAGCCATGGCGTAAAGGTTGTGGTGGATGCCAAGAGCCTGCCCTACATCGACGGCACCGAACTTGATTACGTCAAGGAAGGCTTGCAGGAAGGCTTCAAGTACAACAACCCGCAGGAAAAGGAACGCTGCGGCTGCGGCAAGTCCTTCCACGTCTAAGGGCATCACGATGGCTCAAAACGCGTTTACGCTTTTGTCGCTGCCTGCTGTCTTTGCGCTTTCTGAAGAGAAGGTGGAAGAGGCCTGGCGCCGTGCAATCACACTCGTGCATCCGGATAAGTTTGCTTCTCGCCCAGCCGCCGAACGGCGTGTGGCCGAGCAGTGGGCCGGTCGCATCAACGAAGCGCGCGACGCGCTCATCGATCCGGTGTTGCGAGCAACGCTTCTGCTGCAAAACGCAGGTGTGGATGTCGGCCGAGAAACCGACACGCGCATGCCGGGTGACTTTTTGATGCAGCAGATGCTGTGGCGCGAGGCGCTCGAGGACGCTGGCGGTGACGCGGACAAGATCAGACGTTTGACGACGGAGGTTCAAGCCTGCCGAGACGAACTCATCGCTCAGCTGACACGATCGATTGACGTCGAGCACGACTTCGACGGCGCCCGCAGTCAAGTGCGCCGTCTGATGTTTGTCGAAAAGCTTCTCAAGGAAATTCACCGCGCGGGAAGCACCGCTGCCGCGCTCTAAAAAGAACAACGAAATGCTGGGACTTCTGCAGATTGCCGAACCGGGCATGTCGGCTGCGCCTCACGAAGAGCGCTTTGCCGCCGGCATTGATCTGGGCACCACCAATTCTCTGGTCGCGCTTGTTTTAAACGGAACACCTGAAGTGTTGCCCGATGAAGAAGGGCGTTTTCTCTTGCCCTCCGTCGTGCGTTATTTGCCCGAGGAAGGCACTGCCGTCGGTTGGGACGCCGTGCCTCACTTGGCGTCCGATCCCCTGAACACCATCAGCTCCGTCAAGCGTCTGATGGGGCGCGGCATGAAGGATGTCACGGGTAATGTCATTGTTCCATATCACTTTGAAGACGCCCCCGGCATGGTGCGTATCCAGACGCGACAGGGCGTCAAGAGTCCGGTGGAAGTTTCCGCCGAAATTCTGAAGGTGCTGCGCGAACGCGCCGAACACCGGGTGGGTGCGGAACTCGTGGGCGCCGTGATTACGGTTCCTGCGTATTTCGACGACGCGCAACGTCAGGCAACGAAGGACGCCGCCAAACTCGCCGGTCTTAATGTTTTGCGTCTTCTCAACGAACCCACAGCTGCAGCCTTGGCTTACGGTCTGGACAACGGCGCCGAGGGCAAGTACCTGGTTTATGACCTCGGCGGCGGTACGTTTGACGTATCGCTTCTGAACCTCACCAAGGGTGTCTTTGAGGTGCTTGCCACAGGCGGCAATTCGGCGCTCGGCGGTGACGATTTCGATCACCGGTTGGTTTGCTGGGCCATCGAAAAACTCGGGGCCGGGCTTCACGCCGACATCCTGACGCCCTCGGACAAAAAGCGTCTGACGATTTCCGTCAAGGCGGCGCGTGAAGCGCTGACCGACGAACAGGAGACTCGTGTGACGGTGGAGCTTTCCGACGGCCGCAAGCTCGACGAGGTCCTCACGCGCTCTGAATTCAATGCGATGACGGCGCACTTGGTGCAAAAGACGATTGATGCCGTCAAAAACGTGCTTTCTGACGCTCAGCTTGGTACAGAAGAAGTCAAAGGCGTGGTGCTGGTGGGCGGCTCAACGCGAATGCCGTGCGTGCGTGAGGCTGTTCGCGAATTCTTCGGCCGCGAACCGTTCTGTGACATCGATCCCGACAAGGTCGTGGCGATCGGCGCTTCGATGCAGGCCAATAAGCTTGCGGGCAACACGTCCGAGGGCGACGACTGGTTGCTGCTGGATGTCACGCCGCTGTCGCTTGGGCTTGAAACCATGGGCGGCCTGGTTGAAAAGGTGATCCCGCGCAATACTGCTATTCCGACGGCGATGGCGCAGGACTTTACGACCTTTAAGGACGGTCAGACCGCAATGGCCATTCACGTGGTCCAGGGCGAACGCGAAGTGGTGGACAAGTGCCGGTCTTTGGCGAAGTTTGAACTGCGAGGCATCCCGCCGATGGCCGCCGGTGCCGCACGCATTCGCGTGACGTTCCAGATCGATGCCGACGGACTTCTTTCCGTTTCCGCCCGCGAGATGACGACCGGCGTGGAAAGCTCGATTATGGTCAAGCCGAGCTACGGTCTGTCCGACGAGGACGTGATCCGCATGCTGCAGGAAGGCAACCGTGCGGCCGAAGAGGACATGCACGAGCGCGAACTGCGCGAGCAGAAAGTCGAAGCGCTGCGCATCATTGAGTCGACAAATTCCGCTTTGGCGGCTGACGCCGATCTTTTGTCTCAGGAAGAGCGCAAGGTTGTCGATGATGCCTTGAGCCACCTCAACATGGTGCGTGAGGGAACGGATACCGATGCGATCAAACAGGCTATCGATGCCGTTGCCAAGTCCACGGAAGAATTTGCCGCCCGACGCATGGACCGCTCGATTCGTCTTGCCCTTGAAGGCAAGTCGGTTGACGACGTGCTCGGCCATTGACGCTAACTCGGAAAGAAGAAAATGCCGATTGTCACCATTTTGCCCAACGAAACGTTTTGCCCCGAAGGCGCTCAGATTGAAGTCAAGACCGGCGCTAAGCTGGCTCAGGCTCTGAATGCTGCAGGCATCAAGATTCCGCATGCGTGCGAATACAACTGCGCCTGCGCCACCTGCCACGTGATTGTCAAGGAAGGTTTCAATTCCTTGAATGAACCTGACGATGACGAATACGATCAGCTCGACAATGCGTTCGGCAGCACTCCGCTTTCTCGCTTGTCCTGCCAGACGGTGATGGGAACGGAAGACATCACGATTGAAATTCCGAAGAACAACCGCAATCTCGTTCACGAGGACTAAAGGAGCCTGGCTATGTCGCTCAAGTGGAAAGATGCGCAGCGCATCGCCGAAGAACTCTATGACAATGAGCCCGATTTGGATCCTGTCACGCTGCGCTTGAGCGAACTGCGCGAACGCGTGCTAGCTCTTCCCGACTTCGATGATGATCCGGAAAAGAGCAATGAACCGATTCTGGAGGCGATTCTCCAGGCATGGCTTGACGAGCGTTGAGATCAATAGAGAGCGGCAGAAATGCCGCTCTTTTCGATTAAAGCCGACTTTTTAGATGAGCGTAGACGACCTCAATGGCTTGTTGCAAAATGGCGTCGCGCTTTTCCATCGGAGTTCCGGCCGGAGCCTTCAAATGCACGGCAGCGTAATAACGAGCGCCTTTGTCCGTGACCAAGATCGCATGATTGGCGCGGGTCGCGCAGAATTCATCCGATCCGGCTCCGGAACGGTCGAAAAGCGTCCAGCCTTCGGGTAGACGCGAACGAAACAGATTGCTGGCCATCTGATTGGCGGCAAGATCTGCCAGCCATTGACTGCGAGCCGATTCGGGCAGCTGAGTATCGAAATGTCGCCAATTGAGCGACGCATTGCTCGGCGTCGTCGTATCGCGATATTCATTTTTCCCGGATAGATTCAAATCCGGTTCCAGACGATCACTCTGAGTGGTGTTGTCGCCCTTTTGTCGCAACCATTCGGTCAATGCCTTCGGTCCGCCGGTATGCACAAAGATGAAGTTGGCGGCGCGATTATCGCTCTGAGACAAGGCGGCACGGCAGGCTTCCTTCAACGTAACCTTCGTGTCGGGATTCACCGTCCCGTAGACGGGGGAATGCGGCACGACGGGTGTGGTTTTGATCGGAGCACTACGCTTTTCGAGTCCCAGTTCATAGACTCGTGCGCATTCGAGAGCTTTAACGGTGCTGGTAAGTGGGAAGCGCTCGCGACTGCGCCACTCCAAAAGCACCTTACCCTCTGCGTCACGAAGGGACACGCCGATGGCGGCGTCGTACTTTTGTTCAATGGTGACAATGGCGTTCTGCGAGTCTTGCTGCGACAGCTTTGGAGAAACGCTGTTTTGCGGCGTTGTACACCCTGTCACTGCGGAGACCGCAAACAGACCGATTGTGACAAGCGAACAGGCGGATGAAAGAGGAAAGCGAAGGTTCATTCTTTGTTGGAAATGGGTGAGCAGACTTTTAGAGTGTAAGGTCAAGATTCTCTGCGTATTCTTAATGGGTCATTCGATGATGGCAACCACCGGCGCATGATCGCTCGGCTTTTCCCAAGCACGCGGGACGGTGTCGATCATGACTTCCCCGATGCGTTCGGCAATGTCGGGGGATGCAAGAACGTGGTCAATACGAAGACCGTGGTTCTTTTCAAAACCAGCTTGGCGATAATCCCACCAACTGTAGGTGTCAGGCGCGTGCAGGCCCAGAGACCAGGTGTCGACCATGCCGGCTGAAACTAAGCGTTCAAAGGCTTCGCGCTCAGGAGGTGAGACCAACAGATTCCCCTTCCAGGCTTCAGGGTCCCAGACGTCGGCGTCGGTCGGCGCTACGTTGAAGTCGCCCGCAAGTACCAGAGGCGTCTTGGATTGCAGTTGCTCGCGCACCCAGGTCGTCAGTGCGCTCATCCAGTCGAGCTTGTAGAGGTAGCGGTTGCTGCCGAGTTCGGTGCCGTTGGGTACATAGACGCCCGCAAAACGCAATTTGGTACCGGAAACGTGTTCGATGTCGGCGGCGATCATGCGCTTTTGTTCGTCAGGATAGCCGGGGATGTTGTAGACCACGTCGGAAACTGACCTGATCGTGCTCTTGCGCGTGACGAGCGCTACGCCGTTGTAGGTTTTCTGTCCCAGAAAAACGGCGTCGAACCCTGCCGCCTGAAGTTCCGCAAGCGGAAAGAGCTCATCGACGGTTTTGGTCTCTTGCAAAACAACGGCGTCGATCTGGGCGAGATCCATCCACTTGATGAGATGCTCGAGGCGCACCTTAATGCTGTTGACGTTCCAAGTTGCGATTTTCACGGGACAAAATCCTCAAAGAGCGAATTCAAAAAAACAAGACCGGTATCGACGGGAGTTTGGCCGTGCTTGATCATGGCAAAGAGTTCATCTTTGCAGACGCATCGAATTTCTTCGACTTCGCCGTCAACGTTTTTGGGGTGCGCATCATCATTGACAACGATACGGCACACGTAAGCGTCTTCGGCCATCCAGCCTTCCGGCACGGTACGTCGTACTTTAAGACAAGTCCAGTCGCTGTCAATCGTATAACCGTCGGTCAATCCCGCTTCTTCGGCAATTTCTCGTGCCACGGCCGTTTCGCGCGATTCGTTTGCGGAGATCATGCCGGCGGCAAGGGCGTCCCACAGCCCCGGATCCACTTGCTTCGTTCGGCTTCTAAGGCTCACGAACACACGGCCGTTGCGCCGGGTGCACACAGCATAGACAGATGTCGTGAGCATACCCAGAAAGCGGAAAAGACCGCGTTCAGCCAAAGCTATGCACTTACCAGAATCGAGATCGAATACGCTCAGGAGCTCGTCGCGCCATTGCACGAAATAACCGGCGTCGTGCAATGGACGCGCCACGCGGGCAAAGGCTTCGGACAATGCTTGGGGATCCGACGTTTTGTTATTTGGAAAGATGACAAGGGCGTCATCCTGAAGATCAAAACTTTCGGAAAAACGCGCGTCAGCCGTTAGTTTGATCGCAACGCAGCGCTGCATGAGGCCGATGCGATTTCCCTGAGCCGTCAAAACGGCGACGGTGTCGTTTGGTTCCTTTTCAAAAATGACATTTTGGAGTTTTGCCTTGAGCTCGGCAATTTGCTGCGAGGTGGGCACGGGAAAATCCTTCTCGAAAGAAAAACGGCAGACCGCGGCAACAAAACCGGGCCTGCCGTCGGCAGTCACTGAAGGTGACTCTTTAAAAGAGCCACCGGTGTTTTGCTTTAACAGCCTTCCGGACGCATAGCAGGGAAGAGCAGCACTTCACGAATCGTAGAGGCATTCGTGAGCAGCATCACGAAGCGATCAATGCCGATGCCGCAGCCGGCCGTCGGGGGCAGACCGTATTCCAGAGCGCGGATGTAGTCGGCGTCGTAGAACATGGCTTCGTCGTCGCCGTGAGCTTTGGCTTCGGCCTGGGCCATGAAGCGGCGGGCTTGATCTTCCGGATCGTTCAATTCGGAGAAGCCGTTGGCGGTTTCGCGGCCGAAGATGAAAAGCTCGAAACGTTCCGTCATCGTCGGATCGGTGTCGGAAGCGCGGGCAAGCGGACTGATTTCCACCGGGTAGTCGATGATGAAGGTCGGCTGGATGAGCTTGCTTTCGGCGGTTTCTTCAAAGAGAGCCATCACGAGAGCGCCGATTCCGACGTCGTCGCGCTGCGGAGCACCCAGGCGAGCGAGTTCCTTGCGCAGGAATGCTTCGTCTTTGAGGTTTTCTTCCGTGTACTGCGGAGCGTACTTGAGAATTGCCTGCACCGGGGTGAGCTGATCGAAGGGCTTGGAGAGGTCAATCTCAGTGCCCTGATAGGTGATCACTTCGCTGCCGGTGGCTTCGCGCGCGACGTAGCGCAACAGGTTTTCGGTGAATTCGATCTGATCGCGGTACGTCCAGTAGGTGGCGTAGAACTCGATCGTCGTGAATTCGGGGTTGTGACGCGTGTCGATACCCTCGTTGCGGAAGCAGCGGTTCAACTCGAAGACGCGCTCAAAGCCGCCCACCACGAGACGCTTGAGATAGAGTTCCGGCGCAATGCGCAGGTACTGATCAATGTCGAGCGCATTGTGATGCGTGATGAAGGGCTTGGCGTTGGCGCCGCCCGGAATCGGGTTGAGCATCGGCGTTTCGACTTCAACGAAGCGATGATTTTCCATGAAACGGCGCACGGCGCTCACGGCCTTAAAGCGCGTGGCAAAACGCTGGCGGCTTTCTTCGTTGATGATGAGGTCGGTATAGCGCTGACGGCAGCAGGCTTCAACGTCGGTCAGGCCCTTGTGCTTGTCGGGAAGCGGACGGATGGACTTCGTCATCAGGCGCAGCTTCTTGACGCGCACTGAGAGTTCGCCCTTGTTGGTGCGGAAAAGCGTGCCCTCGGCAGCGACGATGTCGCCCAAGTCGAGGCTCTTAAAAAGTGCATAGGCTTCGTCGCCGACGTCGGCCGGCGTGACGAAGTACTGCATTTCACCCGTGAAGTCGCGTACGGTGGCAAAGGCGGCCTTGCCCATCACACGCTTGAGCATCATGCGGCCTGAAACGGCCACTTCGATAGCGGCTTCATCGAGCTCTTCACGCGTTTTTTCGCCGTGTTCGGCGCGCAGATCGCCGAAAAGGTCCTTGCGCACGAAGTCGTTGGGGTAGGCGACGCCTTCTTCGCGCAGCTTGGCAAGCTTGGCGCGGCGCTCGGCGATAATGTGGTTTTCGTCGTCGGCGGCAGCGGCTGCCGGCGTCTGCTTCTTTTCGTTTTCGCTCATTTTCTAATCCCTGTTGTGACGGGTCAGATGCCCATCTTGAGGCTTGCCTCAATGAATTGATCAAGATCGCCGTCGAGTACGGCACCCGTGTTGCCCGTTTCGACGTTGGTGCGCAAATCTTTAACGCGGCTCTGATCGAGCACATAGCTTCGGATCTGGTGCCCCCAGCCGATATCGCTCTTGCTTTCCTCGAGCTTTTCTTGCTCGGCCATGCGTTTGCGAAGTTCCAGCTCGTAGAGCTTGGCCTTTAACTGGCGCATGGCTTGTTCGCGGTTGTTGTGCTGGCTGCGGTCATCCTGGCAGACCGTCACGACGCCCGTGGGAATGTGCGTGATGCGCACGGCCGATTCGGTTTTCTGCACGTGTTGGCCGCCGGCACCCGAAGCGCGGAAAACGTCCACGCGAAGGTCGGCCGGATTGATCGTGATTTCGATCGAATCGTCAATTTCCGGATAAATGTACACAGAGGCAAAGGACGTGTGACGGCGCGCATTGGCGTCAAAGGGGCTCTTGCGCACCAGACGGTGAATGCCCGTTTCGGTGCGAAGCGTGCCATAGGCCCATTCGCCCTGAACATAGATCGTGCAACCCTTGATGCCGGCAACGTCGCCCTCGGTTTCTTCCGTGAGTTTCGCGGAGAACCCGGCGCGTTCGGCATAGCGCAAGTACATACGCTCGAGCATGCTTGCCCAATCTTGTGCTTCGGTGCCGCCGGCACCGGCTTGGATTTCGATGTAGCAGTTGGCGCTGTCCTGGGGCTTATTGAACATGCGCTTGAATTCGAGCTTTTCGACGTCGTGACGGAAGGTTTCGACTTCTTCGGCCACCAGTTCGGCACCGTCGAAATCTTCGTCGGCAATGGCCATGTTGAAAAGTTCCTTGGCATCCGTGATGCCCGCGCTCAAGCGCTTGAAGCTCCCGACGAGGTCTTCAAGAAGTTTCTGTTCTTTGCTGATTTCCTGTGCGCGCTTGGGATCATCCCAGAGCGCCGGGTTTTCAACCTCGCGGTTGACTTCCTCTAGGCGTCGTTCCTTGCGGTCGACGTCAAAGATACCCCCTAAGCTCAGCAAGACGGTGAGCAAGGTCGTCGCACAGATTGTTGATTTGATTGATGCGTTCGGCTTCCATTTTGAAGTCTGCTTTGTAAGGGCGCACAAAACCCGCGGCCGGAAACCGTGCGGAAGACATCCGGTCGTCGGAAGGCGCCATAGTGAGAGTTGAGAACCCAAAATTTTACCTTGTGCAGAGCCGTCTTTCCAAGCTTTCTTCAGAAAAATCAAAGATTCCGAAGCTAAAAGCCGGCGGTTGGCGTAGGAGCTGTCAACGAACGGAAAGAAGAAGCCTTAAATAAAAATGAGAATAGTTCTCATTTATTAGTGTGATAGGTAAAATAAGTACTCCAACGCAAACGGAGTTGGTTCAATAACCTGTTTTCGGAGGGTGAAGCGGCGTCTGAAAGGGCGTTGGCACCGCCGTACACGAGGCTGGACGTGGAATTTCTCAAAGAAAGTGTCGATTACTTCGTATTCGGAATCCTTGGTTTGATGGGATTCATCACAGTGTGGCTCACGGCCGAGCGCCTGATTTTTCTGCGTACTCTCGATCCTAAAGAGTACGACACGCAAGATGCGTACGATAAGGCGCTCACCGATCATCTCACGACGCTATACATCATTTACTCCAATGCTCCTTACGTGGGGCTGTTGGGAACGGTACTCGGCATCATGATCACGTTTTATGACATGGGCACGACCGGGAACATCAATGCGGGCGAAATCATGACGGGCTTGTCGTTGGCGCTTAAGGCGACGGCTCTGGGGCTTGCTGTCGCCATCCCCACGCTCATTGTCTACAACGGGTTGCAGCGCAAGATCAACGTTCTTTCAACCCAATGGAAGGAAGCGCACGCGAAATGATCGAAATTCCGAAAAAGGAGCCGCTCAACATCGTTCCTTTCATCGACATCATGTTGGTGCTGTTGGCGATGGTACTCTCGATTTCGACTTTCATTGCCAAGGGGGAAATCAAGATCGCACTGCCCCCTTCAGAGGCAGGGGCAAAGATAACGTCAAATGACAATCCCCGACTGGTGCAGGTTGATAACGCCGGAGTTCTCTATTGGGACGGAAAGATTGTGACGGAGCAAGAACTTGACGAAGCCGTCAGAACATTGTCGCGGCAGGAAAACGTCGTTTTGCGCATCGACAAGGATTCCAAGTTCGAACATTTCATCACGGTGATCGATGTCTTTAAGAAATACCGCCATGAAAATTTCCGAATCGCGACAGAACACAAGGCAGCATAAGGATAAAAAGCGCCTGACAAGCTCTTTTTTCCTGACGTGCTTCATCTACTTGCCTGCGTTTGTGTTTGCCTGGAGCTCGGTGCCGGAGACAACGTTTAAGGCGGCGGGACAGGAGCAGACGGTTGCGCTCTCGTTTGCGCAGATAAGCGGCGGAGGCGTATCGACACCGGAAGTTGCGGCTACCGAATCGGTTCCGGAACCTGAACCGGAAGTACGAACAGAACCGGAGCCTAAGGAAATCGTCAAGCCTCAACCCAAACCCGAGCCTGCGGTGAAAAAAGCGCAGCAAAAAAAGGTGGAGAAAAAGCCGCATACGCTGACGAAGTCGCAGCCCAAAAAGCAAGTGCGGAAGACTGTTCCGAAGACGGACAAACAGACCGAATCGAGTCAAGTGCAGCAAAGTTCTCAAGCATTGGCCCCGGCGCCGATTCAAACCGATCGAGGCGCTGCTACGGCTTCTGCGCAGGGCGGCATTGCCACGCTTGTCTTTGGTGAAAAAGACGATCCGTTTTTAGCCAAGGTCAAGCGCTGCATCGAATCGGAGTTGCGCTACACGCGTCGAGCTCGTCAACTGCGCTTGGAGGGGACGGTAACGGTACAGTTTGTCGTGCGAAAAGATGGTTCGATGGGCGCGTTTGAAATTCACACGAGCTCAGGTCAGGTGATGCTTGACAACATGGCCAAACGGGCCGTCGAGTCGGCTCAGGCACATTGGGGACAACCGCAAAATGCCGTTCGCCTGCGTATCCCGCTTCGCTATGAATTGAAATGATGTCCTGATTGATCAGGATGACAATGGTTAGAGAAAGCCGCAAATCGGTCGAATGATCAACCGGTGCGGCTTTTTTTAAGTCTGTCGTCCGACAAAAAGCCAAGTAGTGCAGTAAACAACCCGCGACTAGAGTCGCAGGCTTTGCAACTATCACATTCGTAATGTCGCATTAGGCCTGTTTACGTCCGGCCCCCGGGTCATCAGCAGATAGCCCAGACCGTGCAGATTTCGACCTGCATTCAGGTCGCTGTGCGCTCGGTAACCACAGTGACATTCGAACCGGTGCTTCTTTCTCTTTCCGATTGCACCGCACGCCGAACACGTTTTGCTCGTGTACCTTGGATCCACAAACATCACCCTCATCCCTATTCGTGAGGCTTTGTCGACAATCATCTGCTGCAGCTCTCGAAACGGCCATCGGTGCAGTCTTGCCCGCACCTTGTGTCCGGCCTTGATTCTCTCGCGAATGTGCGTGAGATCCTCCA